>Ga0116145_1000545_pt1 | contig 44191 bp, 39 predicted proteins | sample AD_JPNHG1_MetaG_FD_89747 | JGI IMG/M metagenome (GOLD analysis project Ga0116145, IMG submission 89747) | Active sludge microbial communities of municipal wastewater-treating anaerobic digesters from Japan - AD_JPNHG1_MetaG | ecosystem: Engineered > Bioreactor > Anaerobic > Digestate | place... | reverse complement strand
GGTGTGAGCGATTTGCTATATACTGTACAAGGTGGGACACAAACATTTTTATTCCCTTCGGCAACTGCTAACATCGGTTTTTCTTACTTCTTTCTACCTTGGATGGGTATTGGAACAGGGGCTTATGCTAGCAACTATGGTTCGGTAGCCAAACTCAATGGAGAATATGTATGGAATAATGTAATCGATTCTGACGGCGATACGTACAATCATCATATTAAAATGAATGATTGGACAGAGCGTCAAGTGACCTATATGGTAGAAATTCCATTAGCATTTCAATTTCAACATAATTTTAACGGAAGAACTGGTATTTACGCTGCTTTAGGTGCGAAATTTGGAATCCCTCTCTATTCTGATTATCGTGTGACTAGTGGTTCTATGACACACACGGGTTATTATCCACAATGGGATTTAACGTTGCATGATGTTCATGAATTTTATACTGAAGAAAATCAAGGACAAAATGGAAAGTTCCCCAATCCAACATATAGCTATAAAGCATTTTTAGAATTTGGTGCTTTATTTCAAATAGGTAAACGTACAGATTTATCATTAGGGATTTATGCCAATTATGGATTTAATAATATTGAGCCTGTGGCAGAGGCTGATAAGGTTCCACTTGGTTTCCGCAATACTGATCACCAATTTATGAATACATATAATGGTTTGATTGGCACGCAAAATGTAAGTGGATTTAATGCACTCTCGGGTGGAGTTAAATTAGGCTTAAATGTTTACATTGGTCGTTTAACGCCAAAAGCTAAAAAAGAGAAAAAAGTAAAAGAGAAAATAGTGTATGTGTATGACACTTTGATTGTAAAAGATACATTGGTATTACGCGATACTATTACTGTTACTCAAGCTAAAAAAGACTCTATTGCCAAAGCATCAGTAGTGCTCGAAAAAGAGTTGTCGACATCGGTTATCTACTTCGATTTTGACAAATATGAGCCTAAATTAGAACCTGCAGATCTTTTGGATAAAGTAGCAGCTGTTTTAGTAGCTTATCCAGACATGGGAGTTTCGGTTAACGGTCATGCTTGTAGAACGGGTACAGATGAGTATAACCAGCGTCTTGCTAGAAAGCGTGCTGAAGCGGTAGCCGATATTTTAAAAACCAAAGGCGTAAAAGAGTCGCAGATAAAAGTATCTTCGTATGGCGCTAATCGTCCATTTAAGTACGACGAGCATTCACATCAAAACTCGAAAGATAGACGTGTGGAAATTATACCAACAGGTTATGTAGCTCCAGTAAAACAGACAAAAGTAGGAGATTCTAGTAAATTAACAGGACCTGTGGTAACCCAAACTGAACGAGTAATTCCTACCGTTTACGTAGAAGGTGTTGGGGAAGTGCCAATCTTCTTGAAATATACCGAGTTTATAGGTGAAGAAGAGGTTAAGAAGGGGCTTTATTTAGCGCAGATTTCACGTAAATGGTATAATGGCGAACAAGCGTTCTGGGTATATATTTATGAAGCAAATATGTTCCAAATAGCTGATCCGAATAATGTGGAACCGGGCATCACGCTTATGATTCCAAAAATGGATCCTGCATTGGTAGATCCAAACAGCCAAGAAGCTATTGATAAAGCTAACGCGCTAAAAGAGATATATTTGAAAAAATAAAACTGAATATGAAAAGTTTTAATAGGTTTACAAGCCTAATTTTATTGAGTGTGCTACTGCTTGGCGGTGGCACACTTCACGCTTGTGCAAAACCCAAAACACCGGATTGGGTTCTTAATCGTGTTTCCGACGACAATTATTACATTGGTATCGGCTATGCGCCCAAGGTTAAGAAGTCAAAAGCTCATTATGATTTGGCAGCACAAAATGCGCTTAATGATTTAGCGTCGGAGATTTCAGTGACGATTTCTGCGTCGAATTTGATAATAACAATCGAAGATGATAAACAGCTCAAAGACGATTTTACTTCTATCATCAAAGCACGCGCTCAGAAAGATATCGAGGGATATGAGAAAGTGGCTTCGTACGAAGATCGTAAAGGGTGTTGGGTCTATTATCGTCTGTCAAAAGCACAATACGCAGCTACTCAAGCACGGAAGCGTAGATTGGCTGTTGAAACAGCAAAAACGTTTTATGTAGCAGCTCAAGAGGCAGAACGTAAAATGGATTATAAAACCGCTATTATTGATTATGCCAAATCGTTAGATGCAGTAAAAGCTTATTTGAATGAACAAATTTTAGTTACTATCGATAGTGTAGAAATAAATTTGACACAAGTTGCTTATCGCCGTTCTTATGATTTGCTCAATAGTTTACAACTAAAATCGGTGCGTAATCAAGTCACTTGTAAAATGGGTGAATCAATTCCCGAATCGGATTTGGTATGTTTTTTGCGAACATCATCAGGGGAACCTATGGCAAATTTTCCAGTGATGATAACTTATTCGGAACGTTCGATACAAAATGCCAATAAAATGACCAATGCCGAAGGCAAAGCTGCTTTTGTGTTGCCCACAGTGCGCTCAAAGAAAACGATGGAAACTGTTACATTTGCATTAGACATCAATAAATTATTAGTGGAATCGGCAGTTGATTTTACGGTGCGTCGTTGGTTAGTACAAATTCCAGCACACAAGGTTACAATGACAGTATTGGTAATGAAACCATCTATTTTGATAGAAGCGACTGAACAAAATTTATCGAAAACTGTATCGCATTTAATGTTAGCACCGATGTTTGAACATCTCTTTTTGAATGCAGGTTATTCTGTTGTAACCAATAGAGAAGAGGCTGATTATATTTTAAAAATAACAACGAATACAACGGCTAGAAGTCAAGCGAAAGGACTTTATTCGACAGCACTTAACGGACACATTCAGTTGTATCGCAAAGATCGTGTCATTTACGACCGATTTTTGAATAATATTGCTGGAACACAATTAGATTATATAAAAGCTGGTTTAAGTGCTTATGAAGAGGGAGCTCGTCAGATAGAAATTCGTTATTTTCGTGAATTTGAGGAAGCTATTATAAAACAATAAGCAATTTATGAAAAGACATTTACGTTTTTTTGCGAGTAGTGTACTGGTTATTTTTTTGCTATCGTCGTGTGTGTATATAAAATACACCAAGCAGGCCAATAAGTACGAGTCGGCTGGTTTGTACGAGTCGGCTTTGGATCAATACCTCAAAGCACTCAAAAAGAAACCAGATTATATTGATGCACGTATTGGTTTAATACGTATGTCAACACGTTATTCGGAGCAGTTATCGGATCAAATAGAGCAAGCTTATGCAGCCTTAGATGACGATTATGTGGTAAACTCCTATTTAAAATTACGTGATTTGCGTACAAAAGTGGCTCTTTACGACATAGAACTTGCCATTGATTCACGTGTCGAAGGACAATTTAGAGAATCGAAAAATCGTTTTTTGTCAACTAAATATCAACGAGCAGAGGAGCTGTTAGATGAAGAAAAATTTAGTGAGGCTGCAAATCTGTTTGATCAAATAGTGGCTGTCGATGCAACTTATGAACGGGCAGCAGAGTTGGCGAAGTATTGTAAAAGCGAGCCTATCTATCGTCAAGCCGTAGTTAATATGTCTAATGGGAAATACCGTTCAGCTTATGCTCAATTTGGGCGTGTACTCAATATCGATAGTAATTTTAAAGATGCTTTCGATTTACGGCAAGAAGCTGTTAACAAAGGTGTGTTGACTGTGGCAATTATGGAAGTGCGCAATGCGTATGGAAATCGTCAGTTGGCTAATATGATGGTAGCCGAAGTGAAAACGTTAGTACAACGTCATAACGATCCTTTTTTACGTATTGTAGATTTATATCAAACAGAAGCAGTGATTGCAGAACAGAAACGTGCTTTGGCTAATGACTTGGATTTGAAATCGGCACTTATTCCGGTAAGAGCCCATTTAGCTTGTCGTATCAACGATGTAAATATGCAAACATCGAAACTTAAAGAGGTAAAACAAAAAGGTTTTTTACGTGAAGTAAAAGCGGACAGAACTGTTGTTTATCACAAAATTTATTATTACGAATGTTCGCAAACATCACAAGCTTGGGCAAAAGTATCGTATGATTTAACCTCAACTTCTACTGGACTCATTTTGCTTTCAGGTACGGCATCGGCTTTGGCGAATGATGAGATTCGTTATATATATTATAAAAATGACAGTCGCGATTTGAATATTCGTACAGGCTCGTGGGAAAATAAAGATAAACCATTTGATTCATCGGTTGACTATGTGAATGATGGCTATTTAGCGGCTTCGCAAATTACCCCCTTGGTTGATGCAAGGCGTTCGCTCAAATCGATGGATGATTTTGCTGCGGATTTGTCACCGACATTAGGGCGCACCATAACACAGCGACTTATCAATTTTAATCCTGAACAATAAAAAGAAAACAACAAACTAACTAGTTTGTTGTTTTCTTTTTATATTGTGTATCTTTTTTATTTATGTGTAATAGTTTCTACGTTAGTAACCATGTTAGTTGCTAGTGTGCGGAACGCCTCGCTCAATATAGTGTTGTCTTTTAACGCAACAGGCTCTCCAGTATCGCCGCTTTCGCAAATACTTTGCACAATTGGAATTTGTGCTAGTAGTGGTACATTTTTTTCTTCAGCGAGTTTTTTACAGCCATCTTTCCCGAAAATATAGTAGCGATTTTCGGGCAATTCAGCAGGCGTAAACCACGCCATATTTTCGACTAAGCCCAAAATTGGAACTTCTATTTTTTCGGTTTGGAACATTTGTAAACCTTTTCGTGCGTCAGCCAAAGCTACCTGTTGTGGGGTGCTGACTACGATGGCACCGCTTAGCTGTAAGGCTTGTACCAAGGTTAAGTGAATATCACTAGTTCCAGGAGGTAAATCGATTAAAAAGTAATCTAAATCGCCCCACTGTGCATCATTTATAAGCTGTTTTATGGCGTTGCTTGCCATGGCACCACGCCAAATAAGTGCTTTGTCAACATCGACAAAGAAACCGATGGACAGAAGTTTAACGCCATATTTTTCGATTGGAAGAATCCATTCTTTGCCATCAATTACTTCCGCCGTGGGATGTTCGTCTTCGAGTCCAAACATTTTTGGCATCGATGGTCCATAAATATCGGCATCTAATAAACCTACTTTATAGCCCAGTTTAGCTAAGGCTACGGCTAAGTTCGCCGACACTGTAGATTTGCCGACACCACCTTTGCCCGATGAAATGGCAACGGTGTATTTGACACCAGCCAATGGTTTTTCAGTTGGTTTGGCAATGGGTTGTTTAGATTTTATGGTGATATTTCCTTTGATATCTACTTCGGGCGATACGTAGGTTAAAATAGCTTGTTCGCAAGCTTTTACAAGCGATTTAGCAAACGGATCGTTTGATTTATCGAAGACGAGTGAAAAGGTAACTTTGTTTCCTTCGATGCGCAAATCATCTTCAACCATTTCTGAAGATACAATATCTTTACCCGTGCCGGGATAGCGCACATGAGTAAGCGCATCTAAAATGAGTTTTGGATAGAGTGTCATAAATCAATTGTTTTTGCAAATATACACTTTTTTGCCTAAAATTTTGCTTGAAGTTGTTTGGTGTAGCGTTAAAGGTTCTAAAAAATAGTAGAAATAAAAAATCCTTCCACAAATCGGAAGGATTTTCTGTGTTTTTGTCAATCAAAATTCATTAGGCATTTGCTATTTTTTCAATTGCCAATTTGCCTCTGTAGTAGCCACACTCCGGACAAACCGTGTGATAAATGTGGACAGCACCGCAGTTAGAGCAAGTTGCCAAGATTGGCATTGCTGCTTTGTCGTGCGTTCTACGTTTGGCAGTTCTCTGTTTTGATTGTCTTCGTTTAGGATGTGCCATTGTAAATAATTTCTTTAGTTGTTATTACTAATATTTTTCAGAGCGTCCCAACGTGGGTCCGTTCTATAACTCTCTTTTGTTACATCGTCATCATTGTTTTGATTTTCTCCGATGTTCCGTACTACGTACTGATTATATTTATCCATCATAGCAACATTGCATTCGCCGTGAGGGTGTGTGTGCACTATGGGAATAGCCAGTACAATAAATTCATATAAATGCCAAGCAATATTTAAAGTGCCTCTGCTGTCAGATACAAACAGGGTGTTGTCCGTGTCTTCTTCACTTTTGTCTGTAAAGTGGATAAACAGTTCTTCATTGACTTCAATCGTTTGAGTCATCGCATCTAAACAGCGATCGCATGGAATTTGAACAGTTCCTGTAATTTGCAGTGTCAGCTGGGCGTTTTCTTCGTGTTTTTGTACTGTCACCACAGCATTTAACTTTCCTTCTTCAATCTCCGAATTATCTAGACTCTTAAAAAAATCGTTGTCTAACTCATATTCAAATGTGTGATTACCAACTTCTAATGACTTGAATATGATATTGTAACGGTCTAAATTCGCCATAGATACACGAGATACCAAAAAGTGGCACAAAAGTACATAAAAATATCCGATTTACGAAATATATTTTTTCTTTTATGGTAAACTTTCTTTGAATAGGGTATTTATGTTTTGAAAATCAACTGTTTGGGTTTATTTCTTTTGTGAAAGAACGATTCTAAATGTGGTACCTTTGTTAGGGGCGGATTGTTTGACAAAGATTTTACCATGATGATACTCTTCGATGATGCGTTTTACAAGCGATAGTCCTAACCCCCATCCACGTTGTTTTGTGGTGTATCCCGGTTTGAATATGGTTTTGAATTCGCGTTTATCAATGCCTTTACCGCTATCTGTTATGTCTATAATTACATGTTGTCGTTTGTCGCTATTTAGGTCGATGTGTATTTTTCCTTTTCCATCCATAGCATCAATAGCGTTTTTACACAAATTTTCAATCACCCATTCAAACAGTGGAACACACAGTTCTGTTTGGATGTTGGGCTCGCTTTCAGTAATGGTGTAAGTTACCATTTTTGATGAGCGTTTTTGCATGTAGTTTACAGATTGACGTAGAGTGGCATTGATATTTGCTAGTTCACATTCTGTTTTTGATCCAATTTTAGAAAAACGTTCGGCAATCGTTTTTAGTCGATTGATATCGTTTCCCATATCGTTAATCATTGAGTCGTTAGGATAGCTACTTTTCAAAATTTCAATCCATGCTAATAGTGACGAAATCGGCGTGCCCAACTGGTGTGCGGTCTCTTTGGATAAGCCTACCCAAACACGATTTTGCTCAGCGTTTTTAATGGTAGCTAACACCATAAGTACGCCAATGAGAAAAATTCCAATAATGGAGAGTTGAATATAGGGGTAGTAGGACAGCTGTTTGAGTAAGTTCGAGTTGTCGTAGTAGATGTACTGTTTTTGATTGTCATCTAAATTAATTTCGATAGGTTCTCGTAGCTCTTTTAGGCGTTTGAGTTCCTTGGCATAATAGGCTTCAGCATTGTCTCTCGGCGCATCTACAAAATTTCGCGCAGTTACTATTTGATCTGTCTGATCGGCGATGAGTACGGGGATGTTGTCATTTTCTTCAATAATTTTCCATAAAAAATTGCTCTGTTCCGTTTCTTCTGTAGTATCAAGAAATTGACGCATAGCTTCAGCCCAAATTTCCATTTTACGATGTTGTTCAAGCGTGAGTTTTTCGGCTAAACGGTTTGTAAATAGTAATGATGCTGCTATAATGATAAAAGCTACTACCCATGCTCCAATCTTGAAATAATAAGAATGTCGTGTCATTGTTATAGGTTTTAATTTATCGGTATTTCCCTTCGCTAACATCTTCTAAAATAGAGAGATAGCTTTCGTAACGTGAAGTGGCGATTTGTCCTTCATTTACAGCTTTTAGCACTGCGCAGTCAGGCTCGTGACGATGCGAACAGTTGTTGAAATAGCACTGTTTAGAAATTTTAAATATTTCGATAAAAAAGTGGCTAATTTCTTCTTCGTTCATATTCACCATACCGAAGCCTTTAATGCCGGGCGTATCAATAAGAAATGTATTAGTGTCGATTTCGTACATTTCTGAAAACGTAGTGGTGTGTACACCCTTTTGGTGTGTTGTGGATACTTTTCCAGTTTTGGCAGCACTATTTGGCACAATCTGATTGATAATGGTTGATTTTCCAACGCCAGAATTCCCTGATAAAAGTGAAATTTTATTCGCTAATAGAGTTTTAAGAGTATCGATACCATCTCCTTTCGCAGCACTTATGGTTAAACATTGGTAACCAATATTTTTGTATATCTGGATTAACTCATTCAAATGGTTTTTTTCTGCTTTGTTGAGCAGATCGATTTTATTGAAAACTAAAATAGTTGGTACGCGATAGGCTTCAGCAGTGGCTAAAAAGCGGTCTATAAACATAGTTAGCGTCACAGGTCTTTTTATGGTTACGACCAAAATTGCTTGATCTAAATTGGCGGCAATAATGTGTAGCTGTTTCGATAAATTGGTTGGTTTCCGTACAATATAGTTTTTGCGTTCATATAGTTCAGTAATATATCCAGCATCATCAAATTCTACATAATCACCTACGGTTACTGGACTTGTGCTTTTAATGCCTTTGATACGAAAAGAACCTTTTAAACGACATATTCTGTTCTTGCCATCATGCGTGCGAACTACATAATCGTTTCCAGTATTTTTAATAATCAATCCTTTCATATTCTTTTAAAAAGCCTCTTTTACAGTCAAATAAAAACTCCAGTTGTTATCGTAATTTTGTCGTGCCACATCAAATCTCACATTGACTTTTGCTTGGTTTAACGTCAAGCGCAAACCTGCGCCGTAACCAAATTTAGGAGTGCTCCATTGCCAGTTGTCTAAATGATATACATCGCCAATATTGCTAAAAATAGAACCTTTAATAAATCGCCAGATGGGGATGCGTAGTTCGGTTTGTAGAGCTATCATAACGTCGTCGCTCCAAATGCCGCGGCGTATGCCACGTAGTATATCTGCACCGCCTAAGGTTGGTAGCAGTTGAAATGGTTTTTCACTCCCTAAAGTCCATTCTGTATAAGCTTGCCAACCCAATATCAATTCGTTATAGATTGGTACAAAATGTCGAAAATCAGTTGAAATTTTACCTATACGGTAGCTACTGCCTAAATATGGTTCATAATAACTGGCAGCGGTTTTGAAAAATATTCCTCGAGAAGGATAAAATTGTCTATCGCGCGAATCGTACGTCATGACACCGCCTATGGCAATCATAAAAAAAGGTTGATTTAAACCAACTATTGAACAGATTGTACCAATTGAGTCAAGGTTTGCTGTAGTTGATGCATCTTCCCAACGAAAAGCTACGTTAGCTCCTATACTCCAATGATTGGTGATGTAATATTGTGGCTGCGCTGTTAGATAAACATTGTCCGACGAATATGAAATTGGTGTTTTTAATAAATGTTCTGTGCGATTTCCAATACTATAAAACTGATATGGATAACGTTTAAATCCTAAATTATAGTACATAAACCATCGTTTATTTTTTCCAAAGTACATGGTGGACGACACGTTTACATTCCATTGTTTGTTCAATGTATAAGCCATATCAAAGCTGATATCGCTCACTTTATCATCATTCAGTTTGAAATAGTAGGCGCCCGCTACACCAAAAGCCCAATTGGTTTCGGGTTGGTAAGCTACGGTTGGTATGGCTAAAAAATTCCAATCTCCAAGAGATTCCCAATCAAACTTTTTTGTTTGTGTGAGTGATTTTATGCTATCAGTTTGTGCTTTGATAGTGTAATTTGCACATAAACAAAAGATGATGAGTAAAATTATTTTTTTTGTGTTTCTATGTGGAGTTATTGAGAACACGCGAGGTTGATTTCTATTAAGTAAAAACAGATTCTACTGGTTATGATTATAACAGTTGGTAGAATCTGTCTTAGTATTAAATTTAACTAACGAGTAGTTGTTATACCGTCATAATTTCTTTTTCTTTTTCAGCAAACATATCTTCCACTTTTTTGATAAATTTATCGTGTACTTTTTGTACGTCTGCTTCGCCAGCTTTTTGCACATCTTCAGGCAAACCGTTTTTGACCTCTTTTTTCAATTTGTCAATGGCTTCACGACGCGCATTACGAATGCTTATCTTTGCTTCTTCAACAGCACCGCTTGCTACTTTTACTAATTGCTTACGACGTTCTTCTGTAACAGGAGGAATGCACAGACGAATGCTTTCACCGTTATTCATGGGTGTGATGCCCACATCAGAAGCAAGAATGGCTTTTTCGATAATAGGAATTAAATTCTTTTCCCAAGGTTGAATTTGAATTGTTTTTGCATCTGGAGTAGTCACGGTAGCTACGTTATCAAGTGGTACTAATCCGCCATAATATTCGATACGAATACCGTCTAAAATACGTGTATTGGCTTTACCTGCACGGATGTGCGCAAGAGCTTCATCTAAGAATGATACTGAAGCTTCCATTTCCTTAGTAGCGGCATCTAAAGATTTTTTTACTCTTTCGTCAGACATAATTGTGTTATTTATAGGATTAATAGTATTTTAAAATCAGAAGTTTGAACAAAAATACAACAAATTTCTATAATGACAACTAAATCATGTTAAAACTTGGTTGATTTTTTCTTTGAGTCAGGTATAAAAACAAGATTTTTCTTTTGAGTAGTTTAAAAAATCATCTATCTTTGGCAAGAGTTTATAAATTACCAATAAAAAAATGAGAACAAAGCCGGATTTGAGCTTTAGGAAATTATGGGATATTAGCTTTGGATTCTTTGGTGTTCAAATTGCGTACGCCCTTCAAAGTGCTAATATTAGTCGTATATTCGCAACGCTTGGCGCTGATCCACACAACTTAAGTTATTTCTGGATTTTACCACCGTTGATGGGTATTTTAGTACAGCCCATCGTTGGTGTTTTGAGTGATAAAACGTGGACACGTTTTGGAAGACGAATTCCATATCTTTTTATAGGTTCGTTGGTGGCAGTTTTGGTTATGGTTTTACTGCCAAATTCAGGTAGCTTCGGATTAACAGTGAGTTCTGCCATGTTGTTTGGGGTACTGTCGTTGATGTTGCTCGATACAAGTATTAATATGGCAATGCAGCCGTTTAAAATGTTGGTTGGCGATTTAGTTAATGAAAAACAGAAAGGCTTAGCCTATTCCATTCAGAGTTTTTTGAGCAATGCAGGTAGCTTAGTTGGTTATTTATTCCCGTTTATTTTTACGTTTATTGGAGTGAGTAATATTGCCGCTGAAGGAGTTATTCCTGATTCTGTGATTTACTCGTTTTATGTAGGGGCTGCTATTTTGATGCTTTGTGTGTTGTACACAACGTTTAGAGTAAAAGAAATGCCTCCGAAAGAATATGCTGAATTTCACGGGATTACAGAAGCTGAAGAGCGCGACAAAACAAATATATTTCAACTGTTATGGAATGCTCCTAAAGTGTTCTGGACAGTAGGATTGGTGCAATTTTTTAGTTGGGCTGCGTTTATGTATATGTGGACTTACACCAACGGTGCTATTGCTGATACCTGTTGGGGAACTACAGATACAGCTTCGGCTGGTTATCAAGAGGCTGGTAATTGGGTTGGTGTTTTGTTTGCTGTGCAAGCGGTGGGCTCCATGCTTTGGGCTATGGTTATTCCACTATTCAAAAATCGCAAATTAGTGTATGCGCTAAGTTTGGTCGTAGGTGGTGTGGGATTTATCTCAACCTTGTTTTTTCACAATCCTTATTTGCTGTTCGTCTCATATCTATTAATTGGTTGTGCTTGGGCTGCGATGTTGGCGTTGCCGTTTACGATTTTAACTAACAATATTTCGGGGAAACACATGGGGCGCCTATCTTGGATTATTTAATGGCACTATTTGTTTGCCTCAAATTGTGGCCGCTTCAATTGGTGGAACTCTTTTATATTTAGTCGGTGGTCACCAAGTGAATATGTTGGTATTAGCAGGTCTGTTTTTGCTTATTGGAGCCGGTTGTACATTGTTTATCAAGGAGAATAAAAGTGAATAGTTTTTAATAGCGTATGAAAAAGATAATTATTTGTTTAGTTTTTAGTTTTTCTACTTTCGTAGCATTTGCTAAAGTGCCTGCTTTAGTTGATCGTGTAGAACCTCTTTCGTGGTGGTCGGGTATGGCAAATACGGAGTTGCAGCTTATGTTGTACGGCGATAACGTAGCGACGTGCGATGTGAGCTTTGCCAATGATGCTATTGCTATTTCTCGGATTGAAAAAACAGATAATCCGAACTTTTTGTTTGTTTATCTTAATGTGGCGGATGTGACTCCTGGCACGTATCGATTAATCCTTAAGAAAGGATGCAAAAAACAAGTAGTTAATTATGAATTTAAAGCGCGTCGTGACGGTTCTGCTGACCGCGCAAGTTTTACGCCAGCTGATGCGATTTATTTGCTGATGCCAGATCGTTTTGCCAATGGAAATCCAGCGAATGATAATGTGAAAGGCTATGTTCAAACTGTTAATCGTACTGGTTTGGGTGAACGTCATGGTGGTGATATTCAGGGGATTATTAACCATTTACCTTATGTCGCCGATTTGGGTTGTACGGCTCTTTGGCCCACTCCTTTTTTTGACAATAACGATTCTAATTATTCTTACCATCATTATGCGTGTGGTGATTATTATAAAATCGACCCACGTCTTGGTACTGCTGACGATTACCGAAGATTGTCCGATGAGTGTCATAAAAACCAACTGAAATTGTTGATTGACATTGTACCAAATCATTGCGGTGCTGCGCATTGGTGGAATCACGATGTCCCAGCAAGAGATTGGTTCAATCGTTGGGATTCATATACAAGCTCTAATTATCGTATGACAGCTTGGACTGATCCACATGCGTCTGAATTTGATAGAACGCATTTGGCTAAAGGTTGGTTTGCGCCTAATATGCCCGATTTGAATTTGGAAAATCCGTTATTGTTCGACTACTTATCACAAGTATATATTTACTGGATTGAATTTGCTAATATTGACGGAATACGTGTTGACACCTATCCGTACAACAATATTCATACAGCAGCTCGCTTTGTACAACGTATTCGTGACGAATACAAACAGATGAACGTAGTAGGTGAGTGTTGGGTGAAAAATCCTTCTGAAATAGCTTATTATCAATCGGGAAATAATAATAAAGACGGATTTGATTCGCGTTTGCAAAGTGTGATGGATTTTGTGTTGAAAGATGTGTTTGAAACCGCTTTTTTAGAAAATGAATCGTGGGATAGAGGTATGATTCGTTTTTATAATCATTACGCACAGGATTTTGTCTATGCCAACACTAATTTAGTGATGAACTTCTTAGACAATCACGATATCAACCGCTATGCAACAGTGGCCAAGGGGGATATTTCTATTTATAAAATGGCTTTAGCCATGCTCTGTACAACACGTGGTTATCCTCAAATTTATTATGGTACTGAAATCATGCTCGACGGCATTGAAGGAAATTACGAAGGACATCGTTTCGACTTTCCCGGTGGTTGGGCAGACGATACGCGCAATGCGTTTGAGGTTGCACAAAGAACCGAACAAGAACAAGAAATTTTTACACACTTAAAAAGCCTTTTGAACTTCCGTAAAAAAACACCAGCTTTGCAAACAGGAGAGATGAAACAATTTATTCCGTATGATGGCTTGTATGTATATTTCCGTTATGATGACCATAAAACTGTAATGGTTGTGGCGAATAACAACAGAGAAGAAAAACAACTTGATTTAGCGCGTTTTAATGAGATGGATATTCAAGGAAAAACAGCTATAGATGTTACAACTCATAAGTCCGTTGAGTTGAATACGTCCCTCGTAGTTCCTGCTAAATCTGTACAGGTATTAGATGTTCAATAAAATTATCATATCCCTATCGATTATGAAAAAAGTAGTTTTTAGTTCCGTTTTGATTTTGGTAGCGGTGGCCTGTTCGCGACCAGCACTTGATTTACCTGCCGATTCAGGTAAAACTGTTGGGCTTAATTCGTTATTAACGCTTAGCGAAGGTGAAAACAGAATTTACACGCAAGATTTTATTCCACAATGTCAGGAAATAGATTCTGTTACTTGTGATTTCGCCGAAGTGCAATGCGATTTGTCTGCCGATAAAATAAAAATGATAGTTACGGTTCCTCAGAATCTACCGCAATTTGTCGATATTCAGTTTTGGGTGGCGGGTGTACCGTACTCTGTGCCTGCACGCAAATCAGATAAAATTGATTACGTATTTACTTATGATCCGCAAGGACAATCATTAGGGCGAGTACAAATTGCTGGACAAATGAATAATTGGGTGCCATCGATGACGCCCGACTTACAACTAAATGCTGATAGTTTATACGAAGTTACGTTGCATGTAAGTCCCGGAACTTATTTATATCAACTACTTATTGATGGCGATCAGAATCATGACGCTACAAATCTCAACAAAGTAGACAATGGCTATGGTAAATTCAACTCCATTTTACAAGTTAATGGTAATGAATCAAAATTTCCTGTTTTGTACACTAAGGAATTTGATCGTAAGCAAATCGAACTTTCATTTACCAATGAGGTGGCTAAAGTGTATGTCTACTGGCAAAACTATCGCTTGCCTGACGCATTTGTCGATTTGTCCGATGATGGCGTAGCTATCAAATTGCCACGTGAAGCATCTGCGTTGGAACGCTCTTACATACGTGTGTGGGGTGTAAACCAGTATGGTGTGAGCAACGATATTTTGGTGCCGTTAGATCATGGTGAAGTTTTACAAAACACAGCAAACATCACACGTCACGATAAATATGCAAACATCATCTATTTCATGTTGGTCGATCGTTTTAAAAATGGAAATCCAGAGAATGATCGTCCAATGAATCGCCCCGATGTACATCCTAAAGCCGATTATCAAGGCGGCGACCTAGCGGGCTTGCAAGAAAAAATTAGAGATGGTTATTTTACCGACTTAGGAGTCAATACTTTGTGGATTTCGCCACTAAATCAAAACCCTTTAGAGCCTTATGGTTACTCGGAAATTGGCAACACAAAATTTTCTGGTTATCATGGTTACTGGCCAATCTCATCTTCAAAAGTCGATTTTCGATTTGGAACGAATGACGAATTAAAACTATTAGTAAACGAAGCACATGCACACGGTATTAATGTGTTGCTCGATTATGTAGCGAATCATGTGCATCAAGATCATCCGCTATATAAAAATCATCCTGAATTTGCTACGCCACTTTATCTGCCTGATGGGCGTTTGAATACACAGTTGTGGGACGAGCAGCGCTTAACAACTTGGTTTGACACATTCATTCCTTCGCTTGATCTTGGTAATCCTAAAGTGGTGAATATGATGGTCGATTCTGCTCTTTTTTGGATGTCGGAATTTAATATCGACGGATTTCGTCACGATGCTTGTAAACATGTAAATGAAGAGTATTGGCGTTTGTTAACTTATAAATTGAAAGAATACGATCCTCAAGGTAAGTTTTATCAAATTGGCGAATCGTACGGTAGTCCAGAGTTGATGGCTAGTTATGTAAATAGCGGTATGCTTGATGGACAATTCGATTTCAATGTATTTGACGAAGCTTCATCAGCTTTCAATGGTGTTAGTGGCGGTACGTTGACACGTGTGAGCAATATTTTACGTAGCAGTTTGAAAGTGTATGGATCTCATAATTTAATGGGTTATATCAGTGGTAATCATGATAAGCCTCGATTTATGGCATTGGCTTCAGGCGATTTAAAAGTGGGCGAAGATGCAAAAGCTGCTGCTTGGACGCGCGATATTGGTATTACGGATAGTACAGCGTATGAAAAGTTAGCGCTATTCCATGCGTTTAATTTAACAATTCCTGGCATTCCAGTCATTTACTATGGTGATGAAATTGGTATGACTGGAGCCAACGATCCCGATTGTCGCCGTATGATGCGCTTTACTGATTGGAATACTCACGAACAGCATTCATTTGAGCAGGTGAGCGAACTAAATCATTTGCGACGCTCTAATTTAGCTTTGATTTATGGTGATTTCATAAATATGGAAGTTACTGACGTTACATGGGTTTATGCACGCAAATATTTTGATACCGAGGCTATTGTATTGTTAAATAATTCCCCTGTAGCTAAATCATTTTTGGTTGATTATGAGGCGTATGGACTATCTGCTAAGGGGTTGACATCAACATTTGGTAATATATTCAAGAAAACGGGCGATGGTAAAATTCAAATAAAATTGCCACCCTACGGTTTTGAAGTGCTAAAATAAAAATAGTGTTTATTACAACAAACCTTCATCTGCAAAGCTGTAGTACGCTTTGTTTGCAATGATGATGTGATCAAGCAGCTGAATCTCCATGAGTTTGGCTGCTTCTTTTATCGATAGTGTAATTTTTTTATCACCTTCACTGGGAGTTTTATTTCCCGATGGATGATTGTGACAAATGACAAGGCCTGATGCCAATTGTTCCAAAGCGTGTCGCATGATAAGTTTGACATCTACCACAGTGGCAGCAATACCGCCTTTACTTATACAGACGCTTTGAATGATTTTGTTATGCCGATTTAAGAGTAAAATCCAAAATTCTTCATGAGGTAAATCGGCCAAAATCGGCTCAAAATAGTTGTAAATATCTAAACTTTCTCGTATTTGTGTACGCTCTAACGTCTGTGCTAATTTTCTACGTCTCCCCAGTTCTAAGGCTGCAATGAGTGTGATGGCTTTTGTTTGCCCAATCCCTTTAAAACCTGTTTGTAAATCATTGATAGAAAGTTTGCCCAGTTCATCGAGGTTGTTCGATACTGAATTCAAAATACGTCGTGATAGTTCCACCACGGTTTCATCGCGAGTTCCAGTGCGCAACAAAATTGCAACCAATTCTGCATCGGTGAGTGCGTTTAATCCTTTTTTTAGTAGTTTTTCGCGTGGTTTATCTTCATCTGCCCACGATTTTAGATTCATGCGTTGTTTCATAACGAGATTTCGATTTGCAACTGTAAAGATATAAAAAAAGGCTTTCCTGCGGTCAGAAAAGCCTTTCTTTTTTATGATGAACTTAATTAAGCCAATTTATTTACGTGTAAAGCCAATTTTGATTTTAAGTTGTTGGCTTTATTTTTGTGTATAATATGACGTTTAGCTAATTTATCTAACATTGCCGATGCTTTTTTGAATAAGTCAACAGCTTCAGTTTTCTCAGTAGTTGCACGTAGTTTACGTACAGCATTACGAGTAGTACGAGCGTAGTATCTGTTATTCAAGCGACGTTTTTCTATTTGTCGAACTCTTTTGATAGATGATTTATGAATTGCCATTTGTAGAACAATTTTATACGTTAATTTTTTGTAGCCCATAGCGGAATCGAACCGCTCTTTCAAGAATGAAAATCTTGCGTCCTAACCGATAGACGAATGGGCCATTATGCAAAACATCAGTGTGACTTATTTTGCGACTGCAAAGATAGAGTGTTTTTTTGAACTATGCAAACATTCCCATAAAATTTTCTAATATTTTTTAATTGATTGGTTTTCAATGATGCTTTTTTTAGTAAATCCATCAGAAATATAAAAGCTGCTTGTTTGTTATGCTTGTTTATTTTAGTCAATCACCTTTTTAAACCTAGTGTAAATCCATATTTTTTTGATAAAATGTCAATAAATCGGTAAAATAACCGTATTTTTGCAATAAAAATTTAATAAAACATGGACAAACAAAAGCAGTTAGATCATCGCTATATGCGTATGGCTCGAATCTGGGCGGAAAATTCTTACTGTAAACGTCGCCAAGTGGGTGCTTTATTAGTAAAAGACCAAATGATTATTTCTGATGGGTTTAATGGTACGCCTTCGGGATTTGAGAATAATTGTGAAGATGAAAATAATGTATCAAAACCTTATGTTTTGCATGCCGAAGCTAACGCTATAACCAAAGTTGCTCGTTCTGGCAATAGTAGTCAAGGTGCCACTTTGTATGTGACAGCTTCGCCTTGCATCGAATGTGCTAAATTAATTATTCAAGCGGGGATCAAACGTGTGGTTTATGGTGAAAATTATCGTATTATGGATGGCTTAAATTTGCTTAAACGCGCTGGAATAGAAGTGGTTTTAGTAGAAGAATAGCCTAATTTATTAACGAATTGACACGATGAATAAAAAAACAACTCCTATTGTTTTAGCGATTTTTTTATCGCTAGGAATTCTTATTGGTAATTTTTTTGCTCTCAGACAACACGCCTATTCTTCTGGTCTTAGTGGGTTAAAAAGTGTTCATTCTGGAGATAAAATTTCGGATTTAATTCAAATTATTGACAATGCTTATGTCGATTCAGTTTCTCTCGATAGTATTGAGGAAGCTATTATTCCTATCATTTTAAAACAGCTTGATCCGCATTCAGCTTATATTCCGGCAGAGGATTTAGCAGCTGTAAATGAGGAGTTAAGTGGTAGTTTTAGTGGCATTGGCGTACAATTTAATTTGCAAAATGACACAATTTACGTGGTTGATGTGATTTCTGGAGGTCCATCTGAAAAAGCTGGTTTGCTCGATGGTGATCGCATTGTGACTGTGAATGATACGCTGTTTGTTGGTAAATCAATCAACAATGAAAAAGTGTTGAAACGCTTGCGTGGTCCTAAAGGTTCGGTGGTGAAATTAGGCGTTATGCGACAAAGTGCACCAGAAATGCTCTATTTTACCATAACTCGTGATGATATTCCAATTTACAGTGTTGATGTAAGTTATATGGTTACGCCGAAAATTGGTTACATCTCTGTCAATAAATTTGCGGCTACTACGTATAAGGAGTTTTTGACAGCAATTGCTAAACTTCAGCGGGCAAATGCAGAGGGTGTGATTGTTGATTTACGTGGAAATTCGGGTGGATACATGGATGCTGCGGTAAATATGTTGAATGAATTTTTGAAAAAAGGTGATTTAATAGTTTATGTTCAAGGCAAAGCTTATCCACGTAGTGACTCTTATGCTAACGGAAACGGTAGTTGCCAAAATATGAAAATAGCTGTTTTGATTGATGAATTCTCGGGTTCGGCAAGTGAAATTTTTGCAGGAGCTATTCAAGATAATGACCGAGGAGTTATTGTGGGGCGGCGTTCCTTTGGTAAAGGTTTGGTACAGCAACAAGTTGACTTTGCTGACGGTTCTGCGGTTCGTATTACAGTAGCTCGTTACTATACGCCTTCTGGTAGATGTATTCAAAAACCTTACGAACGTGGAAATAGCAATGATTATGAAAGTGATATTTTAAATCGTTATTTACACGGTGAATTTTTCTCTAAAGATAGTATTACGCCAACTGATACCGTGGTGTATAAAACGCTTGGTGGGCGTACAGTGTATGGTGGCGGTGGCGTTATGCCCGATGTGTTTGTGCCCCGTGATACGGTTGGATTTACACCATATTTTAATGCTTTAGTTAATGGTGGACATATTTATCGATATGCTTTATTGTACACCGAAAAAGAGCGGATAAAATTAAGTTTATATAAAGATTGGAAAGGTTTATCAGCCTATTTGGATACCCAGAACTTATACGCCTCATTAAACGATTATGCTTCAACCAAAGGTGTTAAAGGCAGTGCGCGTGATAAAGCGGTGTCTAAAGATATTATTACACGTCAACTGAAAGCGTATGTGTTACGTACCATGTTAGGCGATGAAGGTTTTTTCCCTTATGTGAATAGCTACGATATGACAGTAAAAAAAGCAATCGAAAAACTAAAGTAACACTTCAGTAAGTAGTGTGTTAATAATTATGGTGTTATTTTTTGCATTATTGATTCTTGGTTTTGTGGTACTGATTTTAGGTGCTGATTGGTTAGTGAATGGGGCATCTGGTTTGGCTAAACGATTGCATGTCCCTGATTTAGTAATTGGTTTGACAGTAGTCGCCTTTGGTACTTCAGCGCCTGAATTAATGGTGAATTTAATGGCAGCCTTTAACAACGAGAGTGAAATAGCTTTAACCAATATCTTAGGAAGTAACTCCATTAATACCTTTGTTATTTTGGGTGTATCAGCACTTATTTATCCCATTAAATCACAAAAATGTTCTCGTCAATATGAAATTCCTTGGAGTTTCTTTGCAGGTCTTGTCATTGTATTAATGGGGACTGAGTGTTTTGGATTATGTGGAAATGAGTTTGTAATTTCGCGTTTAGATGGCATTGTCTTACTGCTTATTTTTAGCTTGTTTATGTATTACACATTGAATATGGCTAAACATAACAAAGACGCACAAGAGGATGGTTTTTTACCTATGAAAATATGGAAAGCATTTTTGTTGATAGGGATTGGTATGGTTGCGCTGGTTATTGGTGGTGAGTTGATTGTTTCAAATGCGGTTTCTATTGCTCAAGCATTTGGAGTGAGTCAAGCGGTAATTGGAGTTACGGTAGTTGCTTTAGGAACATCATTGCCCGAACTGGCAACTTCAGCCATGGCTGCCTTAAAGAAAAACCCTGATTTAGCTATTGGTAATGTGATCGGCTCCAATATCTTTAATGTGTTTTTTGTGTTAGGTATTAGTGCTGTTATTCGTCCATTACCAAGTTACCCTAATTTGTGGATAGATGCTTCGTTGGCTGCTTTTGGTAGTGGGTTATTGTTATTATTTGTAACTACTAATCGCAAAAAAGAACTGAAAAGATGGCAAGGTGCCTTTTTGTTATTGTGTTACACGATCTATTTAATGTGGTTGTTATCAACTCTTTAAAAACTAAAAAATATGCCAGTAGAAAACTCTCAGAAACTTCGCATAGGTATATCATTAAGTGGTGGTGGAGCCAAAGGTATTGCACATTTGGGTGTGCTTCAAGCACTTGAGGAGATTGGTTTTAAACCTCAAGTGATATCTGGCGTGAGTGCAGGTGCTATTATTGGAGCGCTATATGCCGATGGGAAATCACCCAAAGAAATATGTCAATTTTTTAAAGAATCCAGTTTTTTTAAATTTGTCAAAATAGTGGTACCCAAAAAAGGCGTGATGTCCACCGAGCGGTTCTATAACTTGTTGGATGGTTTTTTAACTGCTAAAACGTTTGAGGAACTACAAATGCCACTGACCATAAATGCTACCGAATTGATTGAAGGTAAAAATGTCTATTTTAATTCAGGTTCATTAGTTGATAAAATAGTCGCCTCATCGAGTGTCCCTATTTTCTTGACACCGAAAGAGATGGAAGGAAAAGTATATGTTGATGGCGGTATTTTTTGCAATATGCCAGCCAAGGTGATTCGCCAAGATTGTGATATTTTGTTTGGCGTACATGTTAATCCTATTGTGACAGAAGGTTCTATCGATGGTATGATGGATGTGATGGAACGTGTGTATCATTTGGCTATTCAGTCGAGTACAGTGAGTGAAAAACGCGCTTGCGACGTGGTGATTGAGCCCGTTGAAGCCCGTAATTATGGCATGTTTGATATTTCCAAAACCCAAGAAATCTTTGATATTGGTTATCGAGCTGCTATGGTTAAATTGCATCAGCCCGAGGTGCAAAAGAAGTTAGAACTAATAAAAGCTCAATGGTAATATAAAAGAGATTGTAACAGACTTACAATCTCTTTTTTTTAATTGTAATGTACGCATCTTTATAACCAGTAAACATGGCTCTTAACGCAACCCATGATTTTGGTTTTATATTGATAGCTATATTGTAAAGCGTATAATTTATTAGGAAATACATACCTCCGAGAAAAACTTGTATTTTCCTTTTTATTGTTTTACTGTCCTTCCATAAGAACTTATACCAATAAATCGTTCTATTCCGTGCCATTGAATAATAGCGGTTAGCTTTTTCTTCTAGTGGATGTTTTGCTATATGACCACATCTTGCATCAAGGTGTTGATAGCGTACTTGAAGCGCATATGCCATTTTTAAACCTTTTGAAGATAATTTATAGAAAAAGACAGGTTCGTCATATGCGGTGTATTGATTCATAGTTCCCTCCTGTAGCCAAATTTCTTGTTCAAATTTTGCTGACTGAGCAATACTTGTTTTTATGAAAAAGCACTGAAAACAGGCTGTTTGACAATAATATAATTTGTCTACTTCACAGCTTTTAAGGTAAACTTTATGTCCTGCTGTTACGGTTAAGACATCTAAGAATTCGGATTTTTTATTGCTCTCAAAATATTGTCCTGTGATTGCACCGCGTAATTTTACTAAGCGTGATTTTCGAAAATCAAGTGTGGGTTGCCCATTTGAAATTCCTTCCATAGGTAAAACACAATCTAATTGATTTTTTGATAAATAGTTATGCAATCGTTCAATTAAGTCACTTTCAAATTTTAAATCATCATCAACCACTAAGATGTAATCACTTGTAGCTGCATTTATTCCGACGGCACGTTGTATACACATTCCTTTTTCGGAATAAATTATTTTTTCATAACCTAGGGTGTGTTGTAATTTGTAATTTTTGGGAATGACGACAATGATTTCCTCGGGCTGTATTGTTTGTTGCTCGATAGAATTTAGAAGTTGTTCATAACTATTACCTCCAGTCCCAATTGTTCTAATAACTACTGAATAAGTAAAACCGTGATTTTCCATAATTGATTGATAGTTTTTGCATTACTATCAATCTCTAAAATTGGGCAATAAAAAAGGTGCGAGCCTTTTCTATCGCGTTCACGGGAAGCCTAGGAGAAACCCTTATGCACTCATAGAAGTACTCACACCTACTGGTATGAGCGTTAACTTTATAGAGTGCATAAGGGAGCCCTTTTTAGGCTTTCCGTGAATTATTCCGATTTTTCAAAAAATCAGTTTCCTAGGCTTTTTTTTGAACGCGAATAATAGCTAATGCTGTTTAAAATATGTTGTTATTGTTTCTACATTTTATTATAAATTTCAATGTGGTTGTGTTTGTAAAGATACTATTATTTTATAAATTGACAAAAAAACCTCGAATTTTCATTCGAGGTTCGTGTGAAAACGTTCACTGTGTGATTCCGGAGCGATTCGAACGCTCGACCCACAGCTTAGAAGGCTGTTGCTCTATCCAACTGAGCTACGGAACCAAAATATCACATTTTCAAGCGTGCAAAAATACTGTTTTTTTGTTAGAAAAACAATTTTTTCCTCGCATTTCCAGAATAATTATACGTATGTGGCTGTTTTTTTGTAAATTTGCCGATTGGTATAGCTACTTATAATCATTGGTACGATGAAAGTATTAAAGTTTGGAGGCTCTTCTGTGGGTTCGTTAACAGCGATGTGTCACGTTAAAAACATTGTTGAAACGTGCGACAAACCTGTTGTAGTGGTTGTGTCTGCTTTAGCTGGTGTTACTGATACTTTGTACGATGTGGCTCGTATGGCATCGAAAGGCGATAGGGGCTATATTGAACTATTTTCCGAAATGGAAGAGCGACACGTACACTTAGTTCGTGACTTGGGATTAAATGATACGCCAGCTTCGGTGGAAGTAGCGCATTTGTTCGAAGAGTTACGAAATATTTTACGAGGCGTTCATCTTATTCAAGATATTTCGGAGCGCATTGTCGATTCTATTGTTAGTTATGGCGAACGTTTATCGTCTATTATTGTAGCGCAGTTAATCACAGGTGCTGAGCATCTTGATTCACGCTTGTTCATCAAAACAAAACCTCAAGTTGGTACTAAGTGTGTAGTTGATTTTGAAATCACCAATCAACTCATTGATCGTTATTTCGTCCCTAAAAGAGAGGTTGTGGTATGTGGTGGATTTATTTCCAGTGATGTTGATACAAATCATGTAACCAATTTAGGACGTGGTGGTTCTGACTATACTGCAGCTATTTTAGCAGCACAACTGAACGCTTCGGTACTTGAAATTTGGACAGATGTCGATGGTTTTATGACTGCCGATCCACGCATTATTGATACGGCTTACAGGATTGAAAAATTGACCTTTGTGGAGGCAATGGAGTTGTGTAATTTTGGTGCAAAGGTCATCTATCCACCAACGATTTTTCCCGTTTTTCATAAAAATATTCCGATACGCCTTAAAAATACTGCTCATCCAGAAGCGCCAGGGACCTATATTTCACATGAAAAGGTTGCAGATCGTAAACGTATGATTAAAGGTATCTCGTCTATTGATGATACGGCATTGATTACTATTCAAGGGCTTGGTATGGTAGGCGTTATTGGTATAAATTACCGTATTTTCAAGGCGTTGGCAAAAAACAACATTAGTGTATTTATGGTGTCGCAAGCTTCGTCGGAAAATACAACGTCGTTTGCTGTTTGTAACGCAGAAGCTGACCATTCTGTAGAGGTTTTACGGGCTGAATTTGCAGCAGAAATGGCTAATGGTGAAATTAATGACATTAAAGCGGAAAAAGATTTAGCTACAGTGGCTATTGTGGGTGAAGGTATGAAACGAACCATAGGTATTGCTGGTAAGTTATTTGGTACGCTGGGTCGAAATGGTATTAATGTAATTGCTTGTGCACAAGGAGCTTCTGAAACTAACATCTCATTTGTTACCGATAAAAAATCGTTACGTAAAGCACTGAATGTTATTCACGACTCTTTTTTCTTGTCAGAGTATCAAGAATTGAACGTATTTATCGTTGGAGTTGGAGCAGTAGGGACAAGTTTATTAGAACAAATTCGCCAACAACAACCCAAATTAATGACAGAAAAAGCATTGAAAATTAATGTAGTTGGTGTGGCTTCGTCTAAAAAAGTACTATTCCGTCGTGAAGGTTTACCACTTGGGAATATTCGTACGTTGCTTGATTTAGAAGGTGTTGAGTCATCGTCTAAGTTTCTACGTGACCAAATAATTGCCCAAAACATGTTTAATTCGGTATTTGTTGATTGTACATCGAGTGCTGAAATTGCATCTATTTACAAAGATTTATTAGAAGCTAATATTTCTGTAGTTGCAGCTAATAAAATAGCGGCTTCCGGTAATTATGAACACTACTTGTCGTTAAAGGATAGCGCACGTAAATATGGTATCAAATTTTTGTTTGAAACTAATGTGGGAGCTGGTTTGCCAGTGATGAATACCATCAATAATCTTATCAATTCGGGTGATAAAATTTTGAAATTAGAAGCGGTGCTTTCGGGAACATTAAATTTTGTTTTTAATACGATTAGTTCTGAAATTCCGTTGAGTAAAGCTATTTTGATGGCTAAAGAGGCAGGTTTTACAGAGTCTGATCCGCGGACCGATTTAAGTGGTACGGATGTTATTCGCAAGTTGGTTATTTTAACTCGTGAAGCGGGTTATCGTGTAACACAAGAAGAGGTAAAAAAAGAACTGTTTTTACCTGATTCTCTTTTTCAAGGTACATTGGAGGAGTTCTGGCAAAACATTAAGAAGTTTGATGCTGAATTTGAACAAAAACGCCGATTATTAGATGAAAAACAAATGAAATTTAGATTTGTAGCTACAATGATAGAGGGGCGTTGTTCTGTAGCTTTAAAAGAGGCTGACCCGCATCATCCGTTTTACGATTTAGAAGGTAGTAATAATATTTTAATGCTCACGACAGAACGATATTATGATTATCCAATGATAATCAAAGGCGCTGGTGCTGGTGCAGATGTAACTGCGGCAGGCGTTTTTGCTGACATAATTAGTATTGCAAATATTCGATAATAAATTAAAAATTAAAGATGAGACACATTCAGTTTGCTTTGCCCTTAGTGGTACTATTGTTTTTAGTGGCTTGTGAGAGTAGTTCAAACTATTCAAAACAATTGGAACAAGAACAGATTAAAATAGATGATTATCTAGCTCGTCGTGGGAAAGTTGTTGTATCAGAATATCCTGCTGACTCTCTATTTGTTATCGGACAGTGGTATCGGTTTAGTGATGATGGTATTTATATTTGTATTGATTCATTAGGTGGAGGCAAAGATGTTGCAAATGGCGATGAATTGGCTGTGCGCTACATTCAAAGTACGTTGGATGAAAATCCTGTAGTGATAAGTTATTGGACAACTCAAGACCGACCTTATCCACTTCAAATTATAAAAGGCTCTATGACAAACAGTTGTGAGGGGTGGGACGATGCCTTTGAACTAATGCGCCGTTCGGGTACGATTGCTCAAGTTATTGTACCTTCAAAATTAGGCTTTCCTGAAGCTGCCACTGGTGTTATTCCATATCATTTTAAACTTTCGATGAAAGTGGTTCCTAAATAAAAGGTTAGATTTATTATTTAAATAGTATGACATTAATTAAAAGTATTTCAGGTATTCGTGGTACTATTGGTGGTACCGTAGGTGATGGTTTATCGCCTATAGATATTGTAAAGTTTACCACAGCATACGCCACTTGGCTAAAAGCATATTCTAAAAAATCACGCTGTAAAATTGTAGTTGGTCGTGACGCTCGTATTTCGGGCGAAATGGTCAATCATATTGTTATTGGGACTTTACTTGGGTCCGGTTGTGATGTGGTGAATATCGGTTTAGCTTCGACACCAACGACCGAATTGGCAGTGACTATAGAAGGTGCCGATGGTGGTATTATATTAACAGCTAGTCACAACCCAAAACAATGGAATGCGCTTAAATTGTTAAACGAAAAAGGTGAATTTTTAAATAAAGAGGAGGGTGAAGCACTATTGAAGCTTGCCGAACAGGGTGAATTCGATTATGTAACTGTAGATGCTATTGGTACATTAACAGAAAAAATCGATTATACTCAAAAACATATCGACCATGTATTGCAACTCAAATTAGTAGATGTTGATGCTATTCGTAAAGCTAATTTTAAAGTGGCAATTGATTGTGTAAATTCAGTTGGTGGCATTGCTATTCCAGCTTTGTTAGAAGCATTGGGCGTAAAAAATATTGAAAAGTTGTATTGTGAACCAAATGGTCATTTCCCGCATAATCCCGAACCATTGCCAGAACATTTAACTGACATTTCTAATTTAATCAAATCTAAAAAAGTCGATGTTGGTTTTGTGGTTGATCCAGACGTTGACCGTTTAGCTATTATTTGTGAAGATGGTTCGATGTTTGGCGAAGAATATACGCTGGTTTCGGTGGCCGATTACGTTTTACAACATACACCGGGAAATACGGTTTCTAACTTGAGCTCAACACGTGCTTTGCACGATGTTACTATTGCACGTGGCGGTTCGTATAGCGCTGCTGCTGTAGGCGAAGTCAACGTAGTTGCTAAAATGAAAGAAACCAATGCCGTGATTGGTGGCGAAGGTAATGGTGGTGTGATTTATCCTGAGTCACATTATGGGCGCGACGCTTTGGTAGGCATTGCACTATTTTTGACTAATTTAGCGAAAACAGGCAAAAAAGTGTCGGAATTGCGTGCTTCGTACCCCAATTACTTTATGTCTAAAAATAAAATACAATTAACTCCAGAAATTGATGTTGATGGTGTTTTGTCAGTGATAAAAGGCTGTTATAAGCAATTCAAAATCAATGATATTGATGGTGTCAAAATTGATTTTCCGCAAGGTTGGGTTCATCTGCGTAAATCAAATACTGAACCGATTATTCGTATTTATAGTGAAGCTCCAACCATAGAACAAGCAGATAAATTTGCTCAAACCATAATGGACGAAATAAAACGAATTGCTAATAGTTGAGAATTATGGAAGAACTTACCTTAATAACACCTTCGGTCCTATTTTCAGCGGTTTCGTTAATCTTATTGGCATATACCAATCGGTTTTTAGCTTATGCCCGATTAGTGCGCACGCTTAAAGATCGTTATGATCACGATCGTTCGGCGGTAACTCACGCACAAATTGAAAATCTGCGTAAACGACTTGACCTCTCCCGTTTGATGCAGGTATTTGGTACTGTGAGTTTATTCTTGTGTGTAGTAACAATGTTTGTTATTTACATCGGTTTGTCGCTTACAGCTGTGTGGATTTTTGGTTTAGCTCTGTTGGCTTTGATTGTTTCGTTAGGGCTTTCTATTTGGGAAATAATCATCTCATCACGTGCTTTAGAGTTTTATTTAGGTGATATGAATAAATAATGTTTGTATGACAAAAATAGCTTTATTCCCGGGCAGTTTCGATCCGTTTACGAAAGGACATCAAAATATTGTAGAGCGTGCATTACCACTATTTGATAAGTTGGTGATTGGTATTGGATGTAATACAAATAAACATACGCTTTACACACCCGAAGAGCGTCAACAGCAAATCGCAAAGTTGTTTAAAGACGATCCACGTATTGTGGTAAACATTTACGAAGGATTGACGGTTGATTTTGCGAATGCTTTAGGTGCCACGTACATTGTAAGAGGTGTTCGCACCATGGCTGATTTTGAATATGAACGCACCATAGCTGATGTAAATAAGCGTTTGGCAGGCATCGAAACGGTATCGTTTTTTGCCGATACTGACACGGCTTCTATATCGTCGTCTTTGGTACGCGAACTCAAAGCTTTTGGTAAAGACGTAACGGATTTTTTACCGTAAATAAGAAAATATTATATCACATAAACAAAAAAAAGGTGACCTCTACATGGAGTCACCTTTTGTTATAAATAGTCTTTTTATTTACCTTTCATTACATCAAAACCTTTTCCGTAAACACCAATTGCAGACGATTGTGAAACGAATGCATTAGGGTCAATTTCTTTTACAAGTTTAAATATTTTGGCCGATTCATTTTTACGTGCCAGTACGGTTATGATTTTTACAGGAGCTTTTGAATACCATCCAACACCATCAAGGATAGTAACGCCGCGGTGGACCTCGGTGTTAATTGCATCGGCAATTTTTGCGTACTCATGTGAAAATATAAAGAATTGTACCGATTGCCGTACACCATTTACAACCAAATCGACAGTGAGCGTAGTAACAGCCATAGCGGTTAAACCATAAACAATTTTTTCGATTGTACCGTTGGGTAATAACCATGAAGAGCTGATAATGAGCACGTCACAAAGTAAAAGTGCACGACCTAATGTGATGTTGTGATATTTATTAACAACTTTGGCAACAATATCAGTTCCGCCAGAGCTACCATTATTTAGAAACACAAGTCCCATACCTGTCCCTGCTAATAAACCACCTATAACACAGGCCATAAATGGTTCTTGTTCAGACACAAATGTTCCAATTTTAGCCGCAGGAATAAAGGCTAAAAAAGCCGTTAGCATTAAAACGCCGTAAATTGTTCTAATACTAAATTCCCATCCTAAAGTACGCACTGACAAAACAAGTAGTACGGAGTTGATAATGAAATATGTTGCCGAAATTGGGAATCCTGTACCATATTGAATAATAGATCCAATACCGGTTACACCGCCGCCTGTAATCTGATGTGGTATCAAAAAACCTTTCCACGAAGCAGCGTACATAAGTAAACCCAAGGTGATCATGAGATATTCTTGCCATATACTCCACGTTGGCTTTTTGAATGTTGTCATAGTATTTGAATTAAAAAACAATATTTACAATTTTACCCGGAACTACAATCACTTTTTTAGGCAGTTTCCCCTCGAGAAATTTAGCAGTCTGTTCATTGTCTAAAGCCGATTTTTCAACCTCTTCTTTGTTCATATCTGCAGGTAATTCGATTGTAAAACGTACTTTGCCATTAAATGAAATTGGATATTTTACACTGCTTTCTACTAAATAATCTTCATTGCAAATAGGGAAAGTGGCATCGCAAATAGAGTTCACGTTGCCTAACGCATGCCATAACTCTTCGGTAATATGTGGTGCAAATGGATTCAAGATGATTAACAAAGGTTCCAAAATTTCATGCTTAGAACATTTGAGCGTAGATAGTTCGTTTACACAAATCATAAACGCCGCAATCGAGGTGTTGAATGAAAAGTTTTCGATATCGTACGCGATTTTTTTAATCGTTTTATGTAACGTTTTTAGCTCTTCTGCTGTTGGTGTATCGCAGCTTACGCTTAACTTGTCATCTTTGTAGAACAGGCTCCAGAGTTTTTTCAAGAAACGATGTACACCATCAATACCGTTGGTGTCCCAAGGTTTTGATTGTTCTAATGGACCCAAGAACATTTCATACAGACGAAGCGTGTCGGCACCATATTTTTCAATAATATCATCTGGATTTACCACGTTGAACATCGACTTTGACATCTTCTCTACCGCCCAGCCACACACATATTTTCCATCTTCGAGAATAAATTCTGCATTTTTATATTCGGGCATCCAGTTTTTGAATTTTTCTAAATCCAAAATATCGTTGTGAACAATATTGACATCAACGTGAATTTCTTGCGTTTGGTAATCGTCTTTCAGGTTGTATGACACATATTTATTGGTACCTACAACCCGATACACAAAATTACTTCGTCCTTGAATCATACCTTGGTTGATCAGTTTTTGGAACGGTTCATCTTTTACTATTACACCTAAGTCAAACAAGAATTTATTCCAAAAACGGCTGTAAATTAAGTGTCCAGTAGCGTGTTCGGTGCCACCAATATATAGGTCCACATTTTGCCAATAACTGTTAGCCGATTTTCCAACCAGGGCATTAGAGTTGTGCGGATCCATATAGCGCAAATAGTAAGCCGATGAACCTGCAAACCCAGGCATGGTGTTGAGTTCCAGTGGATAACCTTCTTCAGTTTTCCAATTTTGAGCACGACCAAGTGGTGGTTCGCCAGTTTCTGTGGGCAGATATTTGTCAATTTTAGGCAGCTCAAGTGGCAATTTGCTTTCATCTAACATATAAGGCATACCCTCTTTGTAGTAAACAGGGAAAGGTTCGCCCCAATAGCGTTGACGGCTAAAAATAGCATCGCGTAAACGATACATCACTTTTACTTGACCTAATTTATTCTCTGTGATATAGGTTTTCATGGCAGCAATGGCCTCCTTTACCGTTTTGCCATTTAGAAATCCTGAGTTAATCATTACACCTTCTTTGGCATCGTAGCTCTCTTCGCTTACATCACAGCCTTCGATGAGTGGAATGATTGGCAATTTGAAATGTTTGGCAAAGGCGTAGTCGCGACTATCGTGTGCTGGGACTGCCATGATAGCCCCTGTACCATAACCAGCCAAAACATAATCGGAAATATAGATTGGGATTTGGTTGTTTGTTACAGGATTGATAGCGTATGACCCAGAGAATACACCAGTCACTTTGCGGTCGGCTATGCGATCACGTTCGGTACGGCGTTTTACACGGTTGAGATAAGCCTCAACTTCTACATTTTGTTCAGGGGTCACAAGTTGTTTTACATAGTCACTTTCGGGTGCCAATACCATAAACGTAACCCCAAAGATAGTGTCCGCTCTAGTGGTAAATATTTCGATTTTAGCGTTGCTATTAGCTAAACCGAAAAAAAGTTGTGCGCCTTCCGAACGACCAATCCAATTTTTCTGTGTCTCTTTGAGTGATTCAGTCCAGTCAAGTTGGTCAAGTCCGTCCAATAAACGTTGTGCATAAGCTGATACACGCAAACTCCATTGGCGCATAACACGCTGTTCCACAGGATGTCCACCGCGTACAGAAAGTCCTTCGCTAACTTCATCATTGGCTAGTACGGTCCCAAGTGCCGGACACCAATTAACTTTTGTATCTGCCAAGTATGCAATGCGGTAAGCCATGAGCACTTCCTGCTGTTCTTTCTCACTCCAACTATTCCATTCTTTAGCTGTGAATATCGGAGCTTCTGATTGTGCGGCAAGGATATTCGCATTACCCTCTTGAGCGAATAAATTTACCAATTCAGCTATGGGTTGTGCTGCATTGGTACGTTGGCAGTACCAGTGGTTAAACATTTGAATAAAAGCCCACTGAGTCCATTTGTAGTAGCTCGGATCGCATGTGCGTATCTCACGGCTCCAATCGTAACAAAAACCTATTTTGTCCATTTGTTCGCGGTAGCGAGCAATGTTTTTTTGAGTCGTAATTTCAGGATGTTGTCCTGTTTGTATAGCGTATTGTTCGGCAGGCAATCCGTAAGCATCGTATCCCATTGGATGTAGCACATTGAAGCCTTTTAAACGCTTGTAACGGCTGTAAATATCAGAAGCAATATAACCCAGCGGGTGTCCTACGTGTAATCCTGCACCAGAAGGATAAGGAAACATGTCTAACACGTAATATTTTGGACGAGCATTATCGACTTCAACTTTGTAAGTGGCATTTTTAATCCAATAATTTTGCCATTTTTTCTCAATTTCTTTGAAATTATATTCCATAATACGCCAATGTTCAAATTTTTGTATAGTAACTTGAGTGTTTGTTTGTGAGTAAATTAGTCCTTTGGTTGTGTATCAAAATGTGGTGTAAATAACTAAATTTCCTAAATTACACACTTGGGCAAAAGTACAAAAAAATCTGCTGTTGACAATAGCTAAAAAAATAGTACTTTTGTATTTCAGAAAAATCTTATTAGACATTCCTGTTGTCATCTTTATTTATCACTGATTATGAAATCTAATAATACATCATTGAAACGTAGCAATTTTGAAATTATGGCACCAGCTGGCTCTTGGGAAAGCCTTGCAGCAGCGCTTAAAGCTGGAGCTGATTCTGTTTACTTTGGTATTGAAAATTTAAATATGCGTAGTCGTTCGTCAAGTAATTTCACAACGGACGATTTGCGTACCATTGTTCAACAATGTAACGAACACGGCGTAAAATCTTACTTGACTATTAATACGATTATTTATGATGATGATTTAGCGTTGATGCGTACTATTGTCGATACTGCAAAAGAGGCAGGTGTTTCAGCCATTATTGCTTCTGATGTAGCGGTGATGACGTATGCCTATAGTCGTGATGTTGAGGTGCATTTGTCCACGCAATTGAATATTTCCAATCGTGAAGCGCTTAAGTTTTATGCGCAATTTGCTGATGTTGTAGTTTTAGCACGTGAACTCAATATGGATCAAGTGGCTGAAATTCATAAAACAATTATCAATGAGAATATTGTAGGTCGTAATGGTGAGTTGGTACGTATTGAAATGTTTTGTCACGGAGCCTTGTGTATGGCTGTTTCGGGTAAGTGTTATTTAAGTTTACATGAGATGAATGCATCGGCCAATCGTGGTTCTTGTATGCAAATTTGCCGTCGAGGTTATACGGTGCGTGATAATGATTCGGACATCGAATTGACTATTGATAATGAATATATCATGTCGCCCAAAGATTTGAAAACGATTCATTTCCTCAATAAAATGATTGATTCGGGCGTGCGTGTCTTTAAAATTGAAGGACGCGCTCGTGGTCCTGAATATGTGAAAACCGTTGTAACGTGTTATCGTGAAGCTATTGAAAGTTATCTCGACAACTCGTTTACTATAGAAAAAATTGACGACTGGAATAAACGTTTGTCGCGTGTGTTTAACCGTGGCTTTTGGAATGGTTATTATTTGGGACAGCGATTGGGTGAGTGGAGTCATAATTATGGCTCAGAAGCAACACGGCGCAAAATGTATGTGGGTAAATGCACTAACTATTTTACTAAAATTGGGGTAGCAGAATTTTTATTAGAAGCGCAAGAACTCTCTGTAGGTGATGAAATATTAATTACAGGCGTTACCACTGGAGCGTATGAAGATGTGGTTCGGGAAATTCGTGTCGACTTACAGCCCGTAGAGCGTGTTGGCAAAGGAACACTCTTTTCCATTAAAACAAGTGAGCCTATTCGCCGTAACGACAAATTATACAAAATGGTGGCAGTAGAGCACAATAAATAGAGTGCTTATTATACAAGGTGTAAGTACTCCTTTGGATCTTTTTAGTAAAATTATTTGGTAATTCACAGAATAACACATACATTTGTTCTTTGAAAAGTATATGAATAGTCGTGCTTTGTGAAGTGTTAAATAAAAATTTCAAAAATTATTTTTCTGATTATCAGCTATTTATTAAAAACTTTTTAAAAACCACATACTTTTGCACGCTATTTGTAAATGTTAAACTGAAACAATAAAACTATTTTTTTATTTTTAAATCTTTTCATTATGAAAAAAGTATTACTATTTGCAACAATCGCATTATTGGCGGTTGGTTGTGCTTCAAAAAAAGGTAAACAACAAGAAGCTTACAAAGGTGACGTATCTGTAACTATTCCTTGCTCAGGCAAAGATTATCAAAGTAACAGCAAAGTATTCCGTGCGTTAGGTATGGGCTATAGCACTGATATGCAAATTGCTCGTTCAAAAGCATTACAAAATGCACGTGCTGAATTGGCTACTCAAATTAACGCCACTATCAAACGTGTAGTTGATAATTATGCATCATCTTATCAAATGGGTGAAGAAGAAGAAGCAAAAAGCAAATTTCAAGATTTATCACGTACAGTAGTTAATCGTGAATTAGGTGGAACCATTGTTATCTGCGACGAAACTACTCGTACTCCAGAAGGTAAATTCCGTTGCTACATCGTAGTTGAATTAGGTGGCCCAGAAGTAGCTGAAAAAGTAGCTAATGCTGTGAAAGCTGACGATAAATTGCGTATCGATTACGAATACGAAAAATTCAAACAAACATTTGACGAAGAAATGAACAAATTGAAATAAGTTCATCGTATGAATTAAAAAAGTGCCAAAAGCGTGTCAACGTGTTTGGCACTTTTTTTGTTTTTTGGGTTCAAAGATATGTACTATCTTTGTTCTTCATTTAAGGTTTATTTGAAACTATGAAATACAAAAACATGATTGGCCTCTTGGTGGTTCTTGCCATGATGGCTTGTGTGCGTGAAAAAGATGTTCTGACACGGAATCTACAAATCTGTTATAGCGTTTGTCCTTATCATGATGGTTTGCTTATTGCTAATTGGGGAACTGATTCAATCGACCCTCTGAGTCGTGAAGGGAAAGGTTATATTGCCTTTCACAAAGAGGGTGTTACGTCCATTTTAATTCCGGCTGACGGTACGCTTTCTGCTCCGAAAGGCATGGCTGTAAAGGATGATTATTTGTTTGTAGCTGATTTCAATCAAGTGGTTGTGTACAACTTGAACAAAATTACTGCACAACCACAACAGATTCCATTTCCCGAAGGACATGATTTCGTGAGCGACGTGGCTATTATTGGGAATGTATTACTAGTAGCAGTTACAAATAATAGTACTATTTTTGCGTTAGATATTAGTAATTTAGCTCATGTTGATGTTGGTTCATTGGCTATTTATGCGATAGTACCCGGTGCAACAAGTCTGTGCGTAGTTGATTATCATCTTTTTATAGGTTCTTCTACTACGTACGGTGACCCAACGGAGTTCAACGTAATTTATATGATTGATGATTTGAGTAACCCTGTCCCACAACCAATAACGCACAGGGTTGGTCAATATCAAGATTTGACACTAACGCCAGACAGAGAGTCGCTTTATTTTATTGATAGAAACAGCTCCAAACTAGGTCGTTTAGAGTTTAGTACTGGTATTATCAATTTTATTGATGTACCTATGCAGTGGCAAAGCCCTTCTTCGCTTATTTGGTGGAACAATCAGTTCGTGATTTCAGATAGAGTTATGAACACGATTTGGCTATCACAGCTCTGATCAATTAGTTGGTAGGAAATATCGAATAAATAAATATCTTTGTAAGTGATTTGTTTCATAATTATTTTTAAATATTCTGCATTAAATAAATTATGTTAGTTAAAACTTTTGGAGCAGCAGTTCAAGGTATAAAAGCTACTTTAGTAACCATAGAGGTAAATATTTCGGCGGGCATCAAGTTCTTTTTAGTCGGTTTGCCCGATAATGCTGTGAAAGAAAGTCACGAACGTATCATGTCTGCTTTGCAGTACAACAAAATTCCTATTCCACGTAAGCAGGTAGTCATAAATATGGCACCAGCTGACATTCGGAAAGAAGGTTCTGCGTATGACTTACCACTTGCCATAGGCATGTTAGCTGCAAGTGAAGTGGTCGATGCTACAGATATAGAGCAGTTCGTCATTATGGGCGAATTGTCGCTTGATGGCACTTTAAAACCTATAAAAGGAGTTTTGCCTATTGCTATTTTAGCACGCGAATTAGGTTTTAAAGGTTTTATTTTACCTAAAGAAAACAGTAAAGAAGCAGCTGTGGTTAATGATCTAGAAGTTTATGGCGTTGAAAATATTACCGATGTGGTAGACTTCTTTAATCATAAGAAAACGTTAGAGCGTACAGAAGTTAATACACGTGAAGATTTTTTTGCTCGTGTTAATGCTTTTGATATTGATTTTTCTGACGTAAAAGGTCAAGAAAATGTAAAACGTGCTATCGAGGTGGCTGCTGCTGGTGGACACAATATTATTATGGTTGGTCCTCCGGGAGCAGGTAAGTCGATGATGGCAAAACGTATTCCGACTATATTGCCACCACTCACGTTGCATGAAGCGCTTGAAACGACTAAAATCCACTCGGTGGCAGGTAAAATTGATCGTGATACAGCGTTGATGGTTCAACGGCCATTTCGCAGTCCACATCACACCATTTCGGACGTAGCTTTGGTTGGCGGTGGAGCATTTCCACAACCTGGAGAGATTTCGTTAGCGCATAATGGCATTTTGTTTTTAGACGAATTACCAGAATTTAAACGCACAGTATTAGAAGTTATGCGCCAGCCGCTCGAAGATCGTAAAATAGCTATTTCACGTGCAAAATTTGCAGTAGAATATCCGGCGAGTTTTATGTTGGTGGCATCTATGAATCCTTGTCCGTGCGGTTACTATAATCATCCCGATCGTGAATGCGTTTGTTCGCCAGGTATGGTTCAGAAATATTTAAGTCGTATTTCAGGTCCGTTGTTGGATCGTATCGATATGCACATTGAAATAGTTCCCGTACCGTTTGATAAGCTATCTGAAGCAGTTCCAGCAGAGCCAAGTGTGCAGATTCGTGAGCGTGTTATGAAAGCTCGCCATATTCAGGAAAGTCGCTTCAAAGGTATTCATGGCGTTTATTGTAATGCACAAATGTCGTCTAAATTATTGCGCAAATATGCGGTGATTGACACCGAAGGTCAAGAGTTGCTGAAAGCGGCTATGTTGCGTATGAATTTGTCGGCTCGTGCCTACGACCGTATTTTAAAAGTCTCACGTACGATAGCTGACTTAGACGGAAGCGAATCTATACAAATAGAACATTTGGCTGAAGCCATAAATTATCGTAATCTCGACAGAGAAGGCTGGGCAGGTTAATTATGTAAAATGTATAAAATAAACTACTAATGGAAGATTTAGGCGAATATATTTATTGGATTTTCATTGGAATAGCTGTAGTTTCGAGCTTTTTTGGTAAGAAAAAAAAGAAGGACATTCAACCCACAGAATATCCGGTTCCTGATTGGAAGAAAATTCACCAAAAAATTTCAGAAGGAGAGGAGGACAAGCATTTAGAGCCTGTTGCTGTGAAAACAAGAAAAGCAGGATCAAATGAACAGCCTGTAGAGGCTATGGTATCGAAAGTTTCGGCCGCTGAGGGTGTACGCTCGGTTAAGCACAAGGTTGTTACTGTGGAAAATGACGAAGAATCAGAATCTGCCTTTTCAATTGACATGGATGACACTGATGAATTGGCAAAAGGTATCATTTACTCTGAAATTTTAACGCGAAAATATTAAATTACAATATTTGTAATCTCCAAAAAAAGACGTACCTTTGCACAGTGTTTATGACACATCGAAAGAGGGTTCCAACTCCGTGTTGGAATTCTTTTTGTTTTATCATTAATAACTCAAATTGTATTTTTTATGGCTACAGTTTATATGACCGAAGAAGGTTACAAAAAATTGTTAGAGCAAATCGAACATATGGAAACTGTGGAGCGTCCACTTATTTCGCATCAAATAGCTGAGGCGCGCGATAAAGGCGATTTGTCTGAAAATGCCGAATATGACGCAGCTAAAGAGGCGCAAGGTTTATTAGAGATGAAAATTTCGCAACTCAAGGAGCGTTTAGCTAATGCTCGTCTGATTGATGAAAGTAAATTGAATACCGACAGCGTACAGATTATGACCAAAGTGCGTGTGCGCAATCAAGCTAACGGACAAGAGATGGAATACACGATTGTATCGGAGAGTGAGGCTAATGTACGTGAAGGGAAATTGGCTGTTACAACGCCAATTGCTAAGGGGTTGCTCGGTAAGAAAGTTGGTGAAATCGCTGAACTACAAGTTCCTTCAGGCTTGCTTAAATTAGAAGTGTTATCTATTTCATTATAACGTTATGGCTACAATTTTTACACGTATTATCAACGGTGAAATTCCTTCTTACAAAATTGCAGAGGATGAACGTTTTTTTGCTTTTTTAGACATAAATCCTATGACTAAAGGACATACGTTAGTAATACCGAAATGCGAGGAAGATTATATCTTCAATCTTGATGATGAAACCTATACAGGCTTGATGCAGTTTGCAAAAAAAGTAGCTGTGGCGCTTAAAAAAGCTGTTCCTTGCAAACGTATTGGTGTAGCGGTTATGGGTATGGAAGTCCCTCATACTCACGTGCATTTAATTCCCATAACTAAAGAAGCGGATATGATTATTTCTAATCCGAAATTAACTTTGTCACATCAAGAAATGACAGAAATAGCAGCAGCTATTCGTTCTAAGTTGTAGTTAGAGGTAGTAAAGGCACTTTTTTTTAAGAAAACTCTTTGTGGTTTTTACGAAAATAGTTACCTTTGCACTCCTCAAAAGAGATAATGGCGGGATAGCTCAGTTGGTTAGAGCGTCGGATTCATAACCCGGAGGCCACGAGTTCAACTCTCGTTCCCGCTACTAAAAAACAGCCTTTATATAAAGGCTGTTTTTTTATTTAGTTTTAAAAAGCACGATCGCTATTTGGAATTGTTAATTAAATATTCGGCAATTTGAACAGCATTTAAGGCTGCTCCTTTTTTTATTTGGTCACTTACGCACCAAAAAGCCAAACCGTTCGGATTTGCTAAATCTTTACGAATACGCCCGACGTACACAGGATTTTTGCCTGAAACAAATAGGGGCATTGGGTATTCTTTTTCGGCAGGATTATCTTGTACTACAATACCTTCGGCAGAAGCAAAAGCTTTACGAGCTTCATCTACCGAAATGGGTTTTTCTGTTTCGACCCAAATACTTTCGGAGTGTGCGCGTAAAGAAGGCACGCGTACGCATGTAGCACTCACTTCTACATCAGAATGCATAATTTTTCGTGTTTCGTGGTACATTTTCATCTCCTCTTTGGTGTAACCGTTTTCTGTAAACACATCAATGTGAGGTATGAGATTGTAGGCAAGTTGATATGCAAATTTACTCACAGTTACGGGCTCTCCGTTTAGTACTTGACGATATTGTTCTTCTAGTTCATCCATTGCTGCTGCTCCAGCACCGCTCGCAGCTTGGTAGGTGGATACGTGAACTCGTTTAATGTGTGAAATATCTTCAATAGCTTTTAAAGCGACCACCATTTGAATTGTTGTACAGTTAGGATTGGCAATAATATTGCGTGGGCGGTTGTTGGCATCGCTGGCGTTGACTTCGGGTACAACAAGCGGCACATCTTCGTCCATGCGAAAAGCACTTGAATTGTCAATCATAATGGCACCAAATTTTGTAATATCACCGGCGAACTCTTTTGAAGTAGATGCCCCAGCCGATGTAAAAGCGATATCTACACCTTTGAAATCGTCTCCATGTTGGAGTTCTTTTACACTGTATTTTTTACCTCTAAATTTGTATTCAGAACCTGCACTGCGTTTAGAACCAAAGAGTAAAAGTTCATCAATGGGAAATTGTCGTTCTGTCAATACTTTAAGAAGTTCTTGACCAACGGCGCCACTAACGCCAACAATGGCTACTTTCATAGATTAAGAGTTTAGTTTGTTACATTTAAAAAAAAGAGATACATTTACCATGTAAATCCAGTGAACAAAAGTACAATTTTTTGTTCATTAATTTTGAATGTAGATGAAAAGATTTTTTCTGTTTGTTTTGTTGTGCTCTTCTGTCATGACGTATGCACAATTTTTTGATAATTTTTCCGATGGCGATTTTACACAAAATCCGTCTTGGCAAGGTAGTAGCACAAAGTTTATAGTGAATGACATAGGGCAACTACAACTGAATGATGATGAAGCAATAGTTGGCTCTAATAAAGCGTTTTTATCCACGCACTCTCAAGCAATAATGTCGGCGATTTGGGAATGTACACTTTCATTTAAAGTTGTACTAACGTCGGCTAATTATGTGCGTTTTTATTTGCTTTCAGATACGTCAGATTTGTCATCTTCGCTCAATGGTTATTTTGTAATGGTGGGTGGTACTAACAAGGAGATTTCGCTATATCGGCAGAATGGTATGACCATAACTAAAATAATTGATGGTCATGATAACCGACTTCCTATTACGGCAGGCTATTCTGTGAGGTTGAAAATAGAACGCGGTGATGACGGAAAGTGGCAATTGTGGTCACAACTTGCTAATGATGAACAGTTTGTATTTGAAGGTACGTGTCGCGATAAAACAGTGTTGAAAGCAGCTTATTCTGGATTGTATTTCAATTATTCCTCATCAAATAGAGCAAATTTTGCTTGCGACAGTATTTCAGCAGTTGGAGAGCCGTACATAAAACCCATTCAACATCTTTCTAAACATGACATTGTGTTTACAGAAATTATGGCCGATCCTGATCCTGTGGTGCGCTTGCCTAATACGGAATATGTGGAGATTTATAATCGTACGGATAAAATAATAGATATTTCCGGTTGGAAACTGTGCGTAGGTGATAAATGTGGAACTGTTGTTGATGGAGAATTGTTACCTCACACATTTGCGCTGTTGTGTTCGAACAGTAAAATGACTGATTTTTTTCCGTATGGACGAGTTTTTCCAGTTTCTTCTTTTCCTACCATCCCTAATTCAGGTGCGCTTATAACGCTGGTTTCTGATGAGGAAAAAGTTGTAGCATGGACTGAATTTTCAGATACATGGTACGGCGATGATGCTTTTAAGAAAGCCGGTGGTTGGTCGTTAGAGCGGATAAATGTCGATTATTTAGATAATTTTCAAGAAAATTGGTTGCCTTCGCAAAGCAATATGGGTGGAACGCCCTGTATTTTCAATTCAATAGCGTTCGATTTGCCTGATCTGCGTGAACCGCAATTACACTATCTTGCGGTATTGGCACCCGATACACTCTTATTACAATTTTCAAAATCTATGGCAGATTCGGCATTATTGAATAATGGTAATTATAAACTTGAATCATCTGGTATTCAATCAACTTTGCTTAATGAGCCATACGCCACAGCGGTCTCTCTAGTGTTAGAAGATTCTCTTTTAACTGAAGAGCAAACTGTATTGTACGTTTCAAATTTACATTGTGTCGATAGTTTGCTGTTCGAGCCTGTTGTTTTGCGTGTTTCTTTGCCTCAATATCCTGCGGCTGGCGACGTTGTGATTAACGAGATTTTATTCAATCCTAAAGCTGACGGCGTTGATTATATTGAAATTTTAAATATTTCAGATAAGGTTTTGGATTTATCTTCATTGTTGGTGACGAAACGTAAAGGCGATTTTTTAGATGTGACAATCTCTATTACAAAGCATCAAGCGCTCTGTTTTCCTGGTGATTATTGGGTTTTAACCTCTGATCCAATAGTTGTTTGTGAGCAATTTTCGTGTCCATCATCAAGAAACTTCATAAAAATGGCTATCCCGGCAATGAATGATGATGAAGGCAGTATTGTTGTGATATTGCCCGATGGAACAATTATTGACGAATTCTCTTATACTGCCAAAATGCATCATCCGTTTGTAGTAAATCCCGAAGGTGTTTCATTAGAGCGTGTGAATCCATTTAGGCCAACACAAGCACCAGATAATTGGCAATCGGCTTCGTTTGAATCGGGTTATGGAACTCCTGGCTCTCAAAATTCACAGTATAGTGTACCTACTAGCACTACAACAGATTCTGAATTTTGGCTAGAATACGATACTTTTACACCCGATAATGATGGAATGGAGGATTTGTTACATCTCAATTATCAGTTGACGCAAGATGGTTTTACGGTTTATGCGGACGTATTTAATGCTAATGGCGTGCATCAACGACAATTGCTCAATGGAGAATTGGTTGGAACGGATGGAGTTATTACTTGGAATGGACTTTCTGATAAAGGCACTTTGTGTAATGTGGGTGTTTATGTCCTTTTTGTAGAGGCTATACATCCAGGTGGAAGTCGCATACAAAAGAAAATTGTATGTGTGTTAAGTGCACGATAAAAGCAGATTGTAGCATAAAAAAAGGTCGAACAATTGAATGTTCGACCTTTTTTACTGAATTGTATTTTGATTATTCAGAAACAACTTCTAAAGTAATTTCTGCACTCACTTCGCGGTGTAATTTTACAATCGCTTTATAAGTACCGACTTCTTTAATGCTGTCTTTGATTACAATCGTTTTACGATCAATTTCGAAACCTTTCTTAGCTAACTCTTCAGCAACTTGAATGTTGTTTACAGAACCGAAGATAGTGCCAGTTGCACTAGTTTTAGCACCCATGGTCAATGTTAAACCATTAAGTTTAACTGCTAATGCTTCAGCATCAGTTTTGATTTTAGCCAATTTATGAGCGCGTTGTTTCAAGTTTTCAGCCAATACTTTACGAGCTGATTCGCTTGCAATAACAGCTTTGCCAGTAGGAATCAAAAAGTTACGTCCGTAACCGTCTTTCACAGTTACCACGTCATCTTTGTAGCCTAAGTTGATTACATCTTCTTTTAAAATAACTTGCATAGTTTGTTCCTCCTTAAAATTATTTCATCATATCGGTTACGTAAGGGAGCAAAGCCAAGTGACGTGCTCTTTTAACTGCTTGGGCAACTTTACGTTGGAATTTCAACGAAGTACCGGTAAGACGACGAGGAAGAATTTTTCCTTGTTCGTTCAAGAATTTTTTCAAAAATTCTGGATCTTTGTAGTCAATGTATCTAATACCGCTTTTTTTGAAACGGCAATATTTTTTCTTCTTGTTGTCAACTGCAACAGGAGTCAAATAACGGATGTCTGCATTGTTTGCCATGTCTTATTTCTCCCCTTGATTAGATTTGTTAATACGTTTGGTAGCATATTCGAGTGCGTATTTGTCAAGACGGAAAGTCAAAAAACGGATAACGCGTTCGTCACGACGGAATTGTACTTCCAATTGTGCTACTGCACTTGGTTCTGCTTTGAATTGAAGCAAAGCATAAAAACCTGTTGATTTTTTTTGAATAGGGTAAGCTAATTTTTTCAAACCCCAGCATTCTTCATTCTCAATCTCTGCACCTTTTTCGATCAGGAGATTTTTGAATTTTTCTACTGCTTCCTTCATCTGAACATCAGATAAAACGGGAGTTAAAATGAAAGCAGTTTCATAGTGATTCATCATACTGATAAAACTTTTTGTTAATGAATAAGTTAATTAATCGCTTTTAGCGGCTGCAAAGGTACAATTTTTCTTTGGATTACAAAATAGTTGCCGCTCCTTTTTTGTAGATATTTCGTATTGAGACACAAAAAAGCCTTTCACACAGGTGAAAGGCTTTTAAATGAAAGATTATCAAGCGATTATTTTACCATTATTTTTGATACTTTACCATCAACTTTTACGATGTAAGCACCTTTTAAATTGCCATTTCCTGATGTTACATTCAATCCAGTTAAGGTGAAGATTTCTAAATTACCAGATGCATAAATGGTGCCATTGTTAGCATATAGTTCCATTAATTCCGTTTGAGATACTCCAACTGGTGTTGGGCTATAAGTACTCCAAGTACCATCCAAACCTCCCCAGCCTGTAATCGTGTATAGATTGTTGGAGCCAAATGTTAAATCACCAGTTTGGTTCCAAACATTAAAAGCAGGATTGTCCCATGTTGGTGCTGCTGTAGCGCTGTTAAAGCGCACAAAAAGAACTTGGGTGTCGTTGAAGTCTATTGTAGCTTTATATATACCAGTTTCGCCTTCGACAGGTGTCATAAAATCGGTAAATGTTCCAGGCCCTGGGTTAAAAAACCAAATTGCAAATTTGGCCCCAGCCTGATCCCATAAACCAGAGCCACCAGCATTCAAATAAATAACACGACCAGCTCCGTTAGTTGTTGCCATTAATCCGAAAGTCATTGCTGTAGCCATTAATAACGCTACTAGGGTAGTAATTTTTTTCATAATTTTACGATTTAAGGTGAATATTATAAGGGGTTTAAAAACTTAAAACAGTCAAAGTTAGTGAGTTTTTTTTGTTATTTATTTACAATTAACTAAATTTAACACTATTAAAAATATCGTTACGGCTTGTTGTAGTGTAT
>Ga0116145_1000544_pt1 | contig 44280 bp, 50 predicted proteins | sample AD_JPNHG1_MetaG_FD_89747 | JGI IMG/M metagenome (GOLD analysis project Ga0116145, IMG submission 89747) | Active sludge microbial communities of municipal wastewater-treating anaerobic digesters from Japan - AD_JPNHG1_MetaG | ecosystem: Engineered > Bioreactor > Anaerobic > Digestate | place... | reverse complement strand
TGTATTATGATAAATATAAACGAAGAGTGGATCACGGGTAAAAAGTATTTAACGATGGACGAGGAGTAATGATATTAGGATACAGGGCCGCTATGAAATTACAGCAAATTCGGCACACTGCCCATCTACCGACCTACTCAAGCACCTAAACACATACTTTTTGAATAATTTTGATCTGATTGAGTTGCAAAATTATATAAATTATCTATGGATTCCACATTCGTTTTTTCCTGCATTTGCATAGCTGCTATTAAGTTTCCAGCATACCGCTTAGAAAATTTTCTCAATGAAATATTTCAATAAATCTAGTTTATTTCATTTTTATCTCCAAAAAGTATATATATATAATTGAAACTTAGTTACGTACAACCGAAGAGGTTTATGGGGTGAGAACATCGAAAAAGTAGCAATATTCTTTGTTCTGGCTATGGCCGTGGCTGCATTTGCAGCTCCGGCCGTTGCCCAGAGCGGAATGATCGGAAGCGGCGGCGTAGATATCCTTGGGCAGGGCATATTCGAGACAGGAGGCAATGCCTTCAAGTTCCCTGCATCGGCAGACATCAACTTCGACTCGATCAATGTGGGAAATGATGTGGCTCTGGCTATCGGCGGGACAGCACAGCGATCCGGCCCCTTTGGCTCCAATCTTGCCGCAGTCACTGCTCAGAATAATTTGAAGATCAAGAAGAACCAGGACACCGGTGATTGCAACTGCTGTAATGGAGTTGATGCCGCCAGCTCCTGCAAGGACTGCTGCATCAAGTACAATGTGGAGCAGATCAGCGTCGGAAACAGGAAGGCGACCGCTATTGGGCCGTCCCTTCAGGGAGCCTTCCCCTTCTCCGGGAATGTGGCATCCACTCTGGCCCAGAACAACGTAGAGATAGTGACCAATCAGCAGTAGATCCGGTTTCATTAGCCCGGAGGATGGGATGATGATAGAAAAGCTGAAGCCCGCCGGCAGTATGCTGGCGGCAGCTACTTTTATTTGTCAGATTTGTCTGGGCGGTCTGATCCTTCAGCTCTTTGTGCCCCTGGGCTGCGGGGCGCAGCCGGCAGAGCTGCCGGATCTGGAAAGGGAGCTCAAGGAGTCAGCCTCAATCTGGCATATAAGCAGCATGGAGCATTCGAGCGCCGATTTCATGGCAAAGAGCCAGCCCGGCCGGGAGAAGATAAATCTGGAGGGAAATGACACATCTGCAACTGTCTCAGAACTGAAGGCATTTAATTGCAACAAGGAGAGGGATATCACATGCGAGACGCAGCAATTTGCAGATGGAGATGCGGATAGAGGCCAGTTTGTCAACTCCCTGGATGTAAGTGTGTCAGGCAGCCCGGATCAGGCTGAGAAGGCATGGCCGGGCGGGGATGAGATGGAGGACGTGGAGTCCATCGTAGATCGGGCTTTCGGCGATAGCCATCTGGACCGGATCGAGCAGATCTCCGGGCAGGGCGAAATCAGCGACGCTGGCAGGAGAAGCGAAAAGGGCGACAAAGGAGATCTATTCAGCAACAACCTGAATATCGATGTTCATGGCATCACAGTCAGCGCCATAAACACCGTGGAGGGAGGCAGCGCCACAGCTACGTCAAACATAATCATCAAGCCGGTGCAGATGATAGTGATCCCCCCCGAGGTTGAGGCAAAGCTGAAGTGATAATCCATATTTTTAGCCATCACAAAGTATATGGGCATTTTGTTTCATTCCCACTGCCGATATGATTATTCAGAGACCGAGAGGCACAAGGGATTTTCTTCCTGAGGAGATGGAGAAGAGGGGCAGGGCAAAAAGGGCCATGCAGGACGTCCTTGAGCGCTGGGGGTACCGGGAGGTGGCCACCCCCACATTTGAGCATCTGGAGCTCTTTACAGAGAAGTCGGGTGCGTCCGTAATCGATGAGATATACAGCTTCAAGGACAAGGGGGGCCGCGACCTGGCACTGCGTCCGGAGCTGACGGCCCCGGTGATGCGCATGTATGTCTCTGAGCTGCAGAACTCTCCAAAGCCGCAGAGGCTGTGGTACTTCGGAAACTGCTTTCGATACGAGCGGCCCCAGAGGGGGCGCTTCCGGGAGTTCTGGCAGATCGGCTGCGAGCTGATAGGCGGCAGCCACCCCGATTCAGAGGCGGAGGCCATTGCTCTCGCCGATAGTATGTGCAGGAGCGTGGGCATTCGCGGCGATATCCACATCGGCTATCTGGGGCTCATCCGCTCTCTGCTGGCCAGGATCGCTGCCCAGCACAGGCCGGCCATCATGAGGATGATCGACAAAAAGGAGAGGGCTGACCTCACCCAGATGCTGGATGAGATCGGATGCAGCCACATCGGCCTTCTGGAGCTCTTGGACCAAAAGGGCAGGGGAGCCCTGGACCGGGCGGAGGAGATCGTGCGGGAGCTGGAGGGGCCGGGCAAAAGAACGCAGCCAGTGCAGGCTGTCGCAGATCAGGCGTCCCAAACGGCCCGGGCAGAAAAACCAGCCGGGCGCCTCTCTGCTCGGCAGGGCAGGCAGGTGGGAGCGGAGCTCGATCTGCAGGAGTTTCGGGAGACCGTGGATCTGCTCCAGGCATATGGGGTGGACTGTACCATTGACTTTGAGATCGTGCGCGGCCTGGAGTACTACTCTGGCACAGTCTTTGAGATATATGCAGAGGGCCTTGGAGCGCAGAGGCAGATCTGCGGGGGCGGCACATACGAGCTGGCCAGCCTCTTCGGCGGGCGTGAGACATCCTCCACCGGCTTCGGCCTGGGCTTTGACCGCATCATGGAGATCGTATCCCCTGAGGGCGAGCGCAATGTGCCGGTCTATATGGCCTATACGCCGGACGTGAAGCTGGAGGCCGTCAAAATGGCGGCGGAGCTGAGAGAGGAGGTTCCGGTGGTGATGGACGTCATGGGCCGGGGGCTGGGGGCGCAGCTCAAGGCGGCAGCCGGCGCAGGGTCACGATTTGCCGTGATCCTGGGCAGGGAGGAGCTGGATAAGGGACTGCTTATCCTGCGCGACATGTCAGGCGGCTCCCAGGAGAGCCTGAGCCTCGCGGATATAAAGGCCAGGCTGAAAGAGCATTTCAGCGATATGTAACCAGGCGGCGATCCAACTATCATTTTTTTGACGTTAAAGCTGCTGATATTACTATCAGCATGGCAAAGGCCAGCATCACTGCCAGGAGTACGATCAGGTCGGAGTATTTGCTCTTCAGCAGGCAGTCCAGGAAGGCATTGATCCCCTTAACTTCAATGGTATCTGACATCACCCCACCCTCATGATCTTTCGTGATGCTTTATCGGCGCTCATGATTTAAATAAATTTTTGTCAGTATATGGATTCAGAGCAGCCCCATGTTCTCAAGCTGCATCCTCACGATGTGAACGCCCTCCTCGCACTCATCAGGGCTCTTGCCGCCGGTGACCACAAGCTTTCCGGAGCTGAAGATGAGCACGACCACCTTGGGCTGCTTGATCCTGTAGACGAGGCCTGGAAACTGCTCAGGCTCGTACTCTATGTTCTCAAGTCCCAGCCCGAGGGCGATGGCGTTTAAATTCAGATCCGTCTTCAGATCTGCGGAGGCCACAATGTTCTGAACGTGGATCTCTGGCTCGAGGTCTATGTTCTCGAAGCCGATGGACTTGAGGGTCTTGGCCATATTGGTGATGACCGTACGGACGTCATCGACGTTTTTGGCCCCGGTGCATACCACCTTTCCTGAGGTGAATATGAGAAATGCAGCTCTGGGGGCCTTGACCCTGTAGACGAGGCCGGGAAACTTCTCCTTGTTGTACTCGGCGCCCTCGAGCTCGGATTCGATCTTGTGCAGGTCGAACTCCTCTGCCAGCTTGGTGGATGCCACCACGTTCTCGATATTTATTGTGGACTCCATACTCAAGTATCTCCGAATGACACTTTATAAATAAGGGGTATATATACATGAGTATTTAAGATTTATAAATGGCTTATAAATCAGGCAGAGCCATTAGACCACCACAGCCCGGCTCTCCGCCACCTGAGGGCGCATGCCCAGAAACTCAATTCGGTCCTCGACCCTGCCCCCAGGGGGCCGAGGTCTATAATCATGACGCGGTCCTGGTCGTGATTGATGATCTCGGAGAGTGCGGCGACAAGCTCCACCCTGCCTTTGGAGGTGAGATGGCAGCGGAAGACGGAGTAGTGGATGGGATCCCCGAAGGCCTTCATTGTCCTGTGGACCTGATGCAGGCGCTTTGGATCCATTATGTCGTAGCTGACAACGTAGCATTTCAACTGGCTCGTAGAATCACCTTGTGCAGAAGGTGGGGTACTGGCTTATCTCTCCGTATACGGCGCGGGCAAGCAGCCGGGCCTGCACCTCCAGCACCCTTCGATAGCTTATCTTGTTTATCTCACCAATATGGCTCTACTCCCTTCCGCAGGGGCTCTCGGTGAAGCTCTTCTCGAAGATCTCCCTCTCAGGGGCGACCTCTGCGAATATCTGTGCCTGGAAGTGCTGCACCTCGGTATCATCATCGAGCCACGCATCGGGTGGAAGGCCGGCCTTCACAGCCGTCTGTGAGAGAAACTCCAGGGGGTCAAAGCCCCACTCTACTGCCACCTGGGGCAGGAGCAGCCCCGAGTAAGGCCCCTTCCGGACGATCAGGCCGTCCCTGCCTATGACCACAAGCTCCGGCAGCCTCTTCTTCGGCTCCGTATATGTCTCGGGGCGGGTGAGTATGGTGACCTCCACCTCGATTCTCTTAAGCTCAGAAGGCCGCACCTTTGGAAAGCGCGGGTCTCTGGAGCAGGCGTTTATTGCCGAGTCGACAATGGCCCGGCCCAGAGGCAGAATGGGCTCCGGATAGCCGATGCAGCCCCGCAGGTCGCCATCCTCGTGCAGAGTCACAAACACGCCCCTCTTCTCAGAAAAGACAGGCGGCAGGCCCCTGGGCTCAATTACAGTTCCATTCTCGACATATTCGGTCATTGACTGCCTGGCCAGGCGCACTGCCAGCCGGCCCTCTTCCAGTGTCAGCATAAGCATTTGTATATGACCGGAAACTATTAAAGAGTTGTGCGGCATCGGACCATTGCGAAAGACCTCATTTCCAGTTAATGCTGCTCCAGTACTCGTACTCGTGCTCCCAGCTATCTTTGTTCATCTTCACCAGCTGCTGAAAGGCCCTCCTGTTCTTCTCATGCAGCCTTCTCTGCTCGATGTAGTCTCTCCTGGAGGATATGTCCCCGGCCAGAGACCCCCCAAGCGCATAGGCCTTCTTCTCCGCAGCCTCGATAGCCTCCGGCCCGCCGGACATGACCACACCCGCGTTTCCTGTGACGAAGGCTCCGAAGTTTAGCATCACGTGGTCGAGGTAAACTGTGACCTGATCGTAATTGCTGCCGCCGCTGGCCACGCTGCAGCAGTACTTTCCGGTGAGCAGCTGGCAGTGAACGGCATCGGCCATGCGGTCGATGAACGTCTTCAACTGGGCAGTCACCATTTGTAAGTAATTGGGCGAGCCCCATACCAGGCCGTCAGCCGCCAAAATCTTATCGTACAGCGCCTTAAAGTCGTCCTTATGGATGCACTCTCCCGTCTTGAAGCAGACCTGACAGCCGGTGCAGTACTTTATGTCAAGATCGCAGACGTCCACCAGATCCACATCAGCTCCACCGGCCTTCGCGCCCTCCAGGGCAGCCTGGACCAGCCGCAGTGTGGTGCTCTTCGAGCCGCGGGGGCTTGCACAGATTCCCAAAACCTTCATGGCATATCCTCCTTGAATTTGAGTTTTGAAACTCTGGGTAATGCCTCTACATTCAACCTAATTAATGCTCGCGATGCAGAGCAAAAACACCGAGGCAGAGAGGCAGGGAACCCAAAAGTCTTAACTTGTCGGCGAGCGTAACGAAGCCGTATGGTGATTTAATTGACAGAGACCGAAAAGTTCCTGAGGGAAGCATTTGCCGGAGAGTCGCAGGCCAACCGCAAGTACACCGCCTTTGCCGCCCAGGCGGAGGGGGAGGGGCTCTCCCAGGCGGCCCGGCTCTTTCGCGCCGCTGCCGAGGCGGAGGCGGTGCACGCCGCCAATCACCTGCGAGCCCTCAGGGCCATTAAGACCACAAAGGAGAACCTGCGCGAGGCCATAGCCGGTGAGACGCATGAGTTCAAGGAGATGTATCCGGATATGATCGCCACAGCCAGGGCGGAGGGGGCAAAGGAGGCAGAGAGGAGCTTTGGATATGCCAGTGCAGTGGAGGAGCATCACGCCAGGCTCTATCACGATCTGCTGGAAAACCTGGAGAGTAAGGAGAGCTACCCCTATTTTGTCTGCCCGGTCTGCGGCATGACTGTGGAGAAGGAGGCGCCGGAAAGGTGCCCGGTCTGCGGGGCGAAGGGCAGCATGTTCCGGAAGATAGAATAAACAGTTATTCTGCACAGGTTTTTTTCCTTCCCCTGCGCCCCCAGCACTAATGACGGCACAGGTCCGAGCCTGTCGGATTTGCGGCGGCCAGCCCCTCGCGCAGTCCATCGACATCCCGGGCATGAGAAGCATAGATCCATAGTCGAAAGCACGCCGGCTACGGATGGATCATCCGCATCAAATCAAAAATTTTTGATCATCACATCGCGCATTCGCCAGTTACGAAAAATTTATATTCTAATGTATGATCAGTACTAATCATTCGTATTGAAAGTTAGAAGAAGGATTATGCGATGAAGAAAGGAATACTTGAATGTGCGCTAATAGCCCTTGCCGTCCTCTATTTGGGCGCGGCAATGGTGCAGGGCGCAGCAGAGAGCGGCGTGGCTATAACCGCTGCCAACTTCGAGGCGGCCAGCCCGGAGAAGGAGAACCTGAACGGAGAATGGGTGGAGATATCCAACCTCGGCACATCAGATGTCAGCCTGGCCGGATGGTCGCTGGAGGACGGACAGAACCACACCTACTCGTTCCCGGAGATCAGCCTGGCGGCCGGCGCCAGTGTTAAGGTTCACAGCGGAAGCGGAACAGATACCGCTAAGGATCTATTCTGGAACAGAAGCTCTGCAGTCTGGAACAACGATGGCGACACTGCGACACTCAAAGATGCTGCGGGAAATGTCGTCTCCCGCTATCCTGAGGAGGCTGAAGCTGCTTAAGACATCTATTTTCCATTTTTGCAGCCTGAGGGCGTCTCTCTCTCTTTTTCAATCCCTCTTCCCCTTCCTGCCCGCAATCCTCGCAAGCCATCGCGACAGGCTCCATGGCAGGCTGCTCTCCAGCCTTCTGCGCACCGCCTCGGGATCGCGGCTACGCCTTGCCTTCTTCTTCGCATTCGACAATACAATCCCCAGACCGCCTCTATTTGCACATAAAGCCTAATATCTGGCGGCCCGCAATATACATACTAAAAATTTTGCAAAGCTTTATATCCCAATTCAGTCTAAATATATTCGGTGTGTAAAAATGATCCGGTCATACCGAAAGCGCTTATTTTATCTGACGCCGCTATTGATCTTCCTCATCGCGGCACTGCCCGCATCCGGCGCAAATGATACCTCTGCCGCCGGAGCGGCCCTGCTATCCATAAACGGCACCGCCTTCCTTGACGAAAATTCCGATACAGTCTTCTCCTCCGGCGAGCCTGGCCTCTCAGGCGTCATAATTCGGCTGATGCAGGGCGATGTGGAGATCGCCTATGCTGTAACCGGCAAATCAGGAGAGTATGCATTCTCCAGCCTCACGCCCGGCGATTACACGGTCTCGGCTGAGTCGGCTGGTGCGGCAGGCCTCACCGTTCCCGCATCAGGGAGATACGATCTCACACTCGCGAGTTTGCCCGCCTACTACATCGACTTCGGATTCAACGCCCCCCGTAACGCCACCCTCCCCTTCCGCCGCTATCCGATCATGCGCCCCACTGCTGAGATGGCCACAGCCTGGTCCATGCAGTTTAATGCGTCCCATAAAGCCTTCCTCAGCCCGGAGATATCGGCAAAGCTGGCAGCAGCCCCGCCTGCCTCCTACAGCCTGCTCGACCAGCTCAATTACACTCCTTCAGAGCGCGACCAGGGAACTTGCGGCAACTGCTGGGCCTGGGCGGGAACGGCAGTGATGGAGATCGACTACGCCCGGCAGAGGGGCACATCCGAACGCTTCTCAGTGCAGTTCTTGAACTCCAACTTCAACGGCGGATGCGGCAGCAGCGGCGCCTGCTGCGGTGGCTGGCTCTCAGACGTGGCCGACTTCTACGGAGAGAAGGGCATCATCGTACCCTGGAGGAATGAAAACGCTCTCTACCAGGACAAAGGCACGGAATGCGGCTCCTGCTCTGCAGTTTCACCTTCAGACATCAGCACCAGCCCCAGCTATGCCATAGATAGCATCTCTGATGTAAGCATTCCCACTCACGGCATCCCTCAGGAGGAGGCCATTGAGAACATCAAGAACGTCCTTCTGCAGGGAAAGGCGGTCTGGTTTGCCTTCTTCCTGCCGGACAGCAGCTCCTGGGATAGCTTCTTCTCCTTCTGGGGCAGCAGGCCGGAGAGCGCCGTCTGGAGGCCCGATGCATCCTGCGGCCGCGGCTACAATCCAGCCCAGGGCGGCGGGCACGCCGTTCTCTGTGTGGGCTACAACGACACCGATCCCAAAAACCGCTACTGGGTCATGCTCAATAGCTGGGGTGACACAGCCTCGCGTCCGGCGGGTCTCTTCCGGGTGAACATGAACATGAACTACAACTGCGCCTATCTCGGCCTCGGCTCTGCCTTTTACTGGATGACCCTGGATATGAGCTATCCCGAAGAAGAGGGAGATAGCAGCCTTCGGGGAACGCCCCTCATCTACTCCGCATCCGTCAATGGCAGCGACGGCGGTCCCGTCAACACCTCCGCCCAGAAGATCACAGCCACTCGTTCCTGGAAGAAGGCCGGCAGCGGCGAGAGTTCGTCATTGTCCTCTGCAAAGCGGATGGGGATCTATGCTGCCACACAAGATAGGGCCGACCGCGATTCGGAAAGAGATAGCACCGGACGGGTGCATAAGACCGAGAAGAAGTCCTGCGACTGCCAGCAGGATTAGGGATAGGTGGCGGCAGCACCTTTCCGCCGCCCCGCCATCACCTCATTTCTTTCCGTTCCTTTTTCAAAATCCGTTCGTATTAAAGGGCGTCCAGCTTCCTGACCAGAGCCTCCGCATTCCTTGCCACCTCTTCCGGGGAGACATCAACGCGGGCCACGCCGGTCTCAATGGCGGCGCGGGCTACGGCTGCGGCCACTGCCGGGACCACCCTCCTGTCGAGGGGCGAGGGTATGACGCACCCCTCCGAGACGCTCTCAACCAGCCCGGCGATGGCCCGCGATGCAGCCACCTTCATGGCCTCGTTGATCTCCGAAGCCCTCACGTCCAGTGCCCCGCGGAATATTCCAGGAAAGCCCAGCACATTGTTAACCTGATTGGGAAAGTCGGAGCGGCCGGTGGCCACCACCCGCGCCCCGGCCTGCAGAGCCAGATCGGGCATGATCTCGGGGACGGGATTGGCCATGGCAAAGACTATGGCATCCCTGCTCATGCTCTCAACCATTGCGGAAGTGACTATCCCGCCCACGGAGAGTCCCAGGAAGACATCCGCCCCGGCCATGGCATCGGCCAGGCTGCCCCTCAAATCGCGGGGGTTTGTGCTCCCGGCAATCTCCTGCTTGGCAGGATTGAGGTCCTTCCTGTCCCGGGAGATTATGCCCCGGCTATCGCAGAGTACGGCGTCCCTGACTCCGAAGCTGTAGAGGAACTTCGTCACGGCAATTCCAGCCGCACCGGCCCCGCTCACAGCGACGCGCACCTGGTCGAATCTCTTGCCCACCACATTGAGGGCATTGATGAGAGCCGCCAGGGCGACCACTGCAGTGCCGTGCTGGTCGTCATGGAAGACGGGTATATTGAGGATCCTCTTGAGCCTCTCCTCCACCTCAAAGCAGCGGGGGGCGCTGATGTCCTCCAGGTTGATGCCACCGAAGACCGGCTCGATCCTGGCCACAGTGTCCACTATGACAGAGGGGTCCTTGCTGGCCACGGCTATGGGAAAGGCATCGATTCCTGCGAAGTCCTTGAAGAGTATTGCTTTTCCCTCCATGACTGGTATGGAGGCCAGCGCGCCGACGTCTCCGAGGCCCAGAACGGCTGTGCCGTCAGTGACCACGGCCACCAGATTGCCCTTGGCTGTGTACTGGTAGACATCATCGGGATTCTTTTCGATCTCGCGACAGGGCTCGGCCACGCCCGGGGTATAGGCGAGGGATAGGTCCGATACGCTTGCGCATGGTACCTTGCTGTACACGCCGATCTTGCCCCCTGCAGCCCTGTGAAATTCCAATGCATCATCTCGAAGCGACATAATAACACCTGGTCATGAAGTCCTGCGGCTATTGGGAGCAACAGATATAAAGCATGGCTAAGACGGAGGAGAAGGTGGGCCGGGGTGGCAGAGCGGACAATTCCCGCCTGATTCCCGTCAGGGTGCAGCGGGAGTTCAAACGCGGCAGGCTCGAGACCTGTTGTCCCTTACAGGGACGCTTGGGTTCAAAGTGGCGGGGGCGCCATAGCTCCTCCAGGAAAATCCCAACCCCGGCGCTACTTAGTTACAGAAAGTTTCATATCAGAGCAGAAAAAGGCGATTAGACCATGGCTAGATTTCCAGAAGCAGAAAAGAGGATATTGAATCTCAAGATATGCATGCGCTGCAATGCAAGAAACCCGGTCAGAGCAACTCGATGCCGCAAGTGCGGATATAAAGGTCTGAGGATGAAGTCCAAGGAGAACAAGACCGCATAGATGACATTTGAAAGGGGGCGGGTTGAGCTGCTCCTCTCCCAGGCCGTTCAGGGGCGCGGGGCGGGGCACCTCACTCTGATAGATCCGGACTCCCAGAGGCCGGAGCAGGCGGCGGAGATGGCTTTTGCCGCAGAGCAGGGCGGCACCGACGCAATCATGGTTGGCGGATCTGTAGGAGCGTCGGGGATGCTGCTCTACGAAACTGTGCGCCAGATCAAAGAGAGGACCGGCCTGCCTGTCATACTCTTTCCCGCGAGCGCCGCCGGGCTTTGCGAGAATGCCGATGCCGTATTCTTCATGAGCCTTCTCAACTCCCGCTCCACCTCGTATCTCATAGAGAATCAGATGCTGGGAGCACCCCTGGTTCTGCGCTACGGCCTGGAGGCCATGCCCATGGCCTACATCATAATAGAGCCGGGAGGGACGGTCGGCTATGTAGGAGACGCCCGCATCATTCCCAGGAGAAAGCCGGAGCTTGCAGCCGCCTATGCCCTGGCAGCCAAATACATGGGCATGAGGCTGGTCTACCTGGAGGCGGGATCGGGTGCAGATGCACCTGTGCCCCTGCTCATGGTCTCCATGGTGAGAAGGCTCCTGGGAGATCTCCTGCTCATAGTGGGAGGCGGTATCAGGAGCGGTGCGGCGGCAGCAGATCTGGTTTCAGCAGGCGCCGATCTGATTGTGACAGGAACGGCTGTTGAGAAGAGCAGGGATGTGACCGCCTTCGTCTCAGAGATAACCGGCGCCATCCGGAGATAGTTGTTCAATCTCCATCTCCCGGAGTTAGCATATGCCTTACACGATCCCTGCCTTTCTAAAAGAGCACAATCTGGACGGCTTTCTTTTCGTCGGAGACAGCATATACAATGCCGACATCTATTATCTCACCCGCTTTTTGGCGGGCGACAGATTTGCCGTCCTGGCCCAGGATAAAATTGCGATCCTCGTCTCATCCATGGAGGTGGGGCGGGCCCGCAAGGAGTCGACTGCCCAGGAGGTGCTCAGCACCTCCGACTATCATGTCCTCGAGAATATGAAGGCGGGCATGAGGCCGGAACAGGCCTATGCAGTGGCCCTTGCAGGGATGCTGCGCGATCACGGCGTCAGAAGGCTGGGCATTGCCCAGAGCTTTCCAGCCGGCCTCTTCCGCATTCTGGCCAGGGACTTCGATGTAGAGATACTGGACAGCCCGGTCTCACGGCAGAGGGAGATAAAGACAGAGGCAGAGATCGCAGCCATTGAGAGCGCTCAGAGAGCCTGCGAGAGAGCCATGCGCCGGGCGGTGCAGCTGATAGCCGCGAGCGAGCCGAAGGGCGGTCTACTCATGAGAGACGGCCTGCCGCTGACATCGGAGCAGGTGAGAGGCGCAATTGAGATCTCTCTCCTTGAGGACGGCTGCGAGGCAGCGGAGACCATTGTTGCCGGAGGCCGGCAGGCTGCCGATCCCCACGCTGCAGGCAGGGGTCCCCTCGCGGCAGACTGGCCCATTGTTATCGATATCTTCCCCCGTGCGAAGGCCAGCCGCTACTATGCAGATATGACCCGCACCGTCCTCAGAGGCGAGGCATCGCCGGAGGTGGTGGAGATGTACCGGGCAGTGCTCATGGCCCAGGAGCGGGGCCTGGCAGCCGTCTCCGCCGGAATTTCAGGAAGAGAGGTCCACGAGCGGGTTTCAGAGGCCTTCTCTGAGATGGGATACAAAGAGAGGGAGGGCTGCGGCTTCACCCATTCCACAGGCCACGGCGTGGGCCTGCAGGTGCATGAGAATCCCTCCCTGAGCGAGGTGGGGGAAGAGCTGCAGGCAGGTCATGTGGTGACAGTCGAGCCCGGGCTATACTATCCGGAGATTGGAGGGGTGAGGCTGGAGGACCTGGTGGTGGTAGGGCCGGCTGGCTGCCGGGACCTCACATGCTTTGAAAGAGAGCTTGTTCTTAAAAGATGAAGCGGTGTTGGCTATGGAAGAGCATGTTATGGAGAAGTACCGGAGGGCCGGGCAGATCCTGGCAGAGGTGCTGGCAGAGGCGAGGCCCAAAGTTGAGAGCGGAGCGAAGCTTCTCGATGTGGCGGGCTTCGTGGAGGAGACTATCAGAAGCAAGGGAGGCCTGCCTGCCTTTCCCTGTAATATCTCCCTGGACAGAAATGCCGCCCACTACACGCCATCGCCGCAGGATGCCCTCTGCTTTTCCGAAAATATGGTCAAGCTGGATGTGGGTGTTCATGTGGATGGCTACGTCGCCGATGCAGCCATCACTGTCGACCTGAGCGGCCATGACCTGCTCTGCGAGGCCAGCCGGGCGGCCCTTGAGGCAGCGCTAGAGGTCGTCGGTCCGGGCGTCAGCACCGCCCGGATAGGCGAGGTCATAGAGGAGACCATCAGGGGCTACGGCTACCGTCCGGTCGCCAATCTGACAGGCCACGGCCTCTCCCTCTACCAGGCACATGATGAGCCGGCTGTGCCCAACATAGGCAGGGTGAGGGGGACCATACTCAATCCGGGGGACGTGATCGCAATAGAGCCCTTTGCAACAGACGGCTCGGGCAGGATCAGCGAGGGGCCGGTATGCGAGATCTACGGCCTGTCCGGCCCCAGGCCGGTGCGCCTTGCAGCCGCACGATCACTGATGAGGCAGATAGAAAAGAGCTACAGGACGCTGCCCTTCGCCAGGCGCTGGCTGGCCGGCGAGAGGGTGGAGTACGCACTCATGCAGCTTCTGAGAGGCGGCGTGGTGCACAGCTATCCGGTGCTCTGGGAGGCGGAAGGAGCGCTGGTATCCCAGGCAGAGCATACTGTTGTGATCACTGAGAGCGGCAGCGAGGTGATTACCCGGCCCGGCGGCCGGGCATGATTTCATCAGATTTATTCATCGCTTTCAGTCTATATCACCCAGGTCTTCGCTTCCGTCTTCATCCTTGTAGCTGTCGTCTCCCAGCATGGCAGCGGCTATGGCATCAACTCCGTCCATCAGCTCGGCTGTCATGCAGTAGGGCATCTCTCCCATCTCCGGCAGTGCCTCTCCGCCTATGACCCTCGCTCCCACCTGGCTGAGCAGGTCGAATGCCCCGTCCAGGTCCCCCTTCTGCTCCGCTGCTATGGCGTCGGAGACCAGATCCTCGATGGGCGTTTCGCGGTCGAAGCTGCCTGTAATATAGCGCTGGCTGGAGACGAATACCGCCGCCAGAGAGGTCTTGAGGGACTCTAGCATCAGATCGGCATCCTCTCCCATGGACTCGTTTTCCTGGAAGACTATGGCCCGGATGGCTGCTATCTCATCGATGGCCTCCTCCCGGCTGATGATCTCTTTTTCGCAGCGGGCGATGACCTTGAGGCAGGCCAAGACCACGTCGTCCATGATGTATATGAATACGGCCCCGGTGTTCTTTTCATCCGGGTCGGAGAGCTTGAAGTTGCTATCCTTCACTTTATTCAGCCAGTTCTGCCAGCGCTTCTGGGTATAGAATTCCTCTTTCATTTTCGCAATCATCCTCGATATTAATCCGCTCTCAATCTCAGCGGTATGTATCCGCCAGGGTCACCCTCTCTATGACCAGATCCTCAATCCTCTCCTCTCCCACCACGGAAAGCTCTTCAGCAGATATGTTAAATGCCTTCATCACCGCCGGGGCGGAGAAGCTGCAGCCTCTCCCGTCAGGAAGCACCAGCCGGGACAGCTCAGCCTCATCTGGAAGGCAGCCACCCCCTCCGGCGATAACCAGCGCTATCCTCTCAGTGTCGCTGCCTACTCCCAAAAAAAAAGCTCTCTCAATCTGCCTCTCTCCGGAGGCGTAGCGCATGATCTCCATCCCTGGATCTTTGGCTATGTTCCTGCCCTCGGAGAATGCCTTCAGCGCCTTTTCTGTCGCAAAGCGGATATGCCTCTCCGAGACCACCAGATCGGCGTTCAGAGCCTGAAGTATACAGCCGCTGCCGGATGAAATCTCCCGGATGGCGGATATGAGCTCTTCCCTGTCACCTAGGGCGGGCCTGCCGAAGAGCAGGCGGATATCAAACATCCCTTTCCGGTTTGCTATGGAGGCTTAAAAGTTTGCGGTCTTGATGACGTTTTCACCACGCAGTCACAGAGGGCACAGAGATGAGCTAACAGCTGAAAAGATAGGTTTACTTGAGGCTGTCCACAGGAACGTGGCGAGAAGCCACCGGCCGGGCCGCTAAAATCTGAGAGCGGGGCAGGTTCGCTGCCCTTATCCTAATTTGAGTATAATCGGGTGGTTCAAACCAGTCCGGCACGCTGCAGCCTGAGCAGGTCGGCCGTGTTCAGCTTTTCGCCCTGCCTGAAGTGGGTCATTATCTCCTCGGCCTCGCGCTTGGCAACCTCTTTGGCGCGATCCTCCTTGATATCCTTGTTCTTCTTCTTCAAGCCCACTATGACCTTCTCGAAGTCGCGAACCTCCCGCTGGGTGCGGATGAACTCCTTGTGCTGCTCGTCCGCCGCCTCCTGGGCCTTCACGAACTCCTTGTGAGCCGCATCGGCTTCGGCGCGGGTCTGATCTGCCTCTTTGAATGTGGCGATCATCTGATCATGATATTCCTGAGCCAGCTCTGCGTACCTGGTTACCTCGTCGTGGTACGCAGATGCCTGATCTCTCATGGCCTGTGCTTCGTCGAGAAGCTTTCTCAGCTCTTCGTTCTTCTCCAGCTGCTCTTTTCTGCCCTTGAACTCTGCATGCAGGGAGGCGATCTTGTCGACCAGCTGCCTCTCCTTGTCCGGGCTCAAGACCTCTGTCTGCTGCCGGAACTCCAGGTGGTCGATCTCGCGGCGCAGCTCTCGAATGGATCTGTCGCCGGTGAGGTTGTACTTCTTCCTGATGTCGTCTATCCTTGCATAGAGCTGGTTGGTCTTCTCGTTGTACTCGTCCCTGAGCTTCTTGGACTCGGCCACGTTCTTGTTGTTCTCGTCCCTCAGCTTCTTGAGCTCCTGTGCTTTGTCTATCAGCTCTTTGGTGGCCTTGTTAAGCTCGTTTCTCTTGGCCGCCCACTTGCTAGCTTCGGCATTCAGTTGGCTTCTTCTATCCTTGAAGGCAAGGGACTCCTGTCTGAGTTTGCCTCTCTTATCTTCCAGTTCTGCCAGCATCCCCCGTTTGTCCTCCTGTTCCAGCCCTCGGCTGGCTTTTGGCTCCGGGAACGCCCCGCCAGGTGGCGAGGCGCCTCTCTTTTTGCACTATACATGGGGTTTTTTTCGTAAGGCACGTCCTCGCACCGGCCTGCTCTTGAATGCGACTTGAGTGTGGCTATTAAATCTGGTTCAAATGCCGATGAAGCATGGATCCATGATGATTGTGATCAAAAGGCGACATTCTCACAATACCGGCAGGAGCGAGCATACCACTACATATCGAGAGAGCCTTTACGTATTAATCTTTTGGTTATGATCTATTGGTAGGGCGGGCAGGTACATCTGCCCCCGTTCGATGTGGGGATAGGTCAGGCTGCGCAGTGGGGTTATATTTGCATGCAGCTTAACAAAAAGGCAATCAACAGATTAAAATAGGTGAGTTGTCTTAAAGAAACAAGGATCATTTAAAGGATAGTGTTATCGCTTAGATGGAGGGATTGATCTGAATAAGGCTATGCTAGCATTAATCGTAGCAATGGTTCTTGTAGCTCTTACTGGGTGTTCAGCAGCTTGGCCGAGCAAAGAGGTCTCTTTCCCGGCAACCACTTCATATGTGAATGGCTACATGGAATCCAACAGGACCTTTGATTTTGAGCAGAGCGTGCAGGGCAATGGTTACTTTATGGCATATATTTATGCCCAGGCAGGAAACACAGCACTGAAGAACTACGCTCATGGAAGCGGATCGCTCACCAGTGAGGCCACATTGACCTACCAGAACCTGGATAGAAAGACGCACAATGCCTACTCCGACTACAACGACTTCGCCCAGGACTGCATCCAGTTCAAGGAGGATGTGTCCATGGTCTATGCTCCCATGAGGATCGCCATCGGAAACGGCTACTATGCCGCAAATCCTGTTGACTACAGCTCACTGCTCAAGGAGAAGACCTGGATAAAGAACTACCTCGCAGGCACAAGCATGCACCATGAGGTCGAGTACGCCCATGCCCTCGACAAGGAGCTCGAGGCAGTGGTCAAGGACAAGACGAACTTGACATACGACCCAGAATATCAGGGTGTAGGCTACACCCAGATGAAGGTTAATGAGGATATGACCGACGGCAAGGCTCATATCGGCGTCCTGCAGGCAAACACGGACTTCACCGGCAGTTACGATAAGTTTGGCAGCGATTGGAGTGATCCACAAGTCGCAGGGCTAAAGAATGGAGCATGGTACAATCCCTCCATCGAGATCGATGAGGATTACTGGGGAACCTATCACATCGAGAAGAACATGACCCTCGAGGTGCCCTACTACGTGAAACAGACATCTGACGACTGGCTGCCCTGCTGCTTCGGCGGCTTTGACTCCATGACCACATACGATAAGAAGGCCTTCAAGTCTGCCACCGGAGTCTTCGACTGCACCTGCTTCAAGGCACCAACCCAGGCTCAGTTCCCAAGGGTCTACAACCAGTAAAGGGGAATAATCTCCCCTCTCTTTCCTTTTTCCTGACATGCAGTTTTCAAAGTGGCTTCCCATCTACACCGCCATTCTGGAGGACTTTGGGCTCTCCCCCAGCAGGGATGAGGAGGGCGCGAGGCTGCTTGCAGCACTGCTGCGCGACAGGCAGGGCCTTCTGGCCGAAGCCCGGGGGCTTGTGCGCTGCAAGAGGGCTGTCGTCTTCGGCAATGCACCCTCTCTGGAGGCGGAGCTGGACTGCATGCTCCCAAATCCTCAGGAGAGAGAGGGGGCGGCTCTTCTGGCTGCGGACGGTGCGACTGCCGCCCTTTTGAGGCGTGGCATAGTTCCGGACATCGTTGTCACAGACCTGGACGGCCCTGCTGAGGCCCTCGCCCTGGCAGACAGCCTGGGCAGCATAATGGTCGTGCACGCCCACGGGGACAACATCGATGCCCTCGCCCGTATGGTGCCGCGGCTTGACAGGGTCATAGGCACCTGCCAGTGCCGCCCCCCGCAGGGGCTCTACAACTTCGGAGGGTTCACAGACGGGGATCGATGCGTTTTTCTGGCTCTGGAGCTTGGGGCTGCGGCAGTCGATCTGGCTGGCTTCGACTTCGAGGATGAGTCTGTCACACCACGCAAGAGAAAGAAGCTCTGCTGGGCCAGAAAGCTGATTGATATCGCCCTTTCAGGGTCACAGATCAAGCCGCCTTAAAATCGCACTAGTCGCATCATCAGCCACCTGCTCTGCCGGCAGGGCCGCATCCACCAGCACAAACCGATCTGGCTCGAAGTCAGCCATACTGCGGAAGTTCTCGTCCACCGATTGGAGGAACTCCAGCCTCTCAAACTTCTCCCTCCCCCGCCGTCCCTCTATTCTGAGAAGGGCCGCCTGCGGATCTATTACAAAGAGAATTGTCAGGTCAGGCGGCCGGCTCCAGGGAAGGAGGATGCCCTGGATCCAGGCCACAGGCTCTGGCAGTATGGACCGCAGTGTCACACCCTGGTAGGCGGCAGTGGAGTCGGCATACCTGTCGCATAGAACTAAGGCTCCCTCCTCCAGGGCTGGGATGACTGTGCCTGCCAGATGCTGGGCGTGGTCTGCCAGGAAGAGGAACAGCTCGTTCATGCGCTCTGCAGCCGGGGCGCCGCCGCTGCAGCCTGCCCCGCCTGCGGTGCGGAGGCTGCCTCTGATGATCCTGCCCACAGGGCCCTCTGTGGGCTCGGCTGAGAGCAGCAGCCTTCTTTCCGGCCGCAGCGCCCTCAGCCGCGAGGCGATGTGCTGCAGAGCTGTGCTCTTTCCCGAGCCGTCGATGCCTTCCAGTGTGATGAGCCGCCCGATCCCCGAGTTCACATGGGAGAATAGACGGAGTAAAAGAGATTAAATTGTCGCCCGGTACTAACTCTGGCTCCTCATCCGATGGGTATCCGCAGTCAGGCCAGTAACCCTCGTAGCGGGCGTCTGTACCGCATTTGGGTTGTCTCATGGTCACAGGTAGACATGAGTCAGTATCCTACCATAAGGACCTATCAACGCGGCCTGTAGTCCCCCTCTTGCACCGGCATTCACAGCAGAAGCAAATTCCAGGCTCGTGCCAGCCCTCTAGAGGGACATTTATGGAATGATGGCCGGCTTAATAAATCTATCCCGCAGAAATCCGGAGGGCCCGGGATTTGCCCAGTAAGCTTTAAGTTGAAGTTCTACACTAACAATCCTGAGGTGCTTCACTTGACCGACAAGATCTATGTAGTTGGGCACAAGAGTCCGGATACCGATTCTGTAACATCTGCAATCACATATGCGAACCTGAAGAACGCCCTGGGAATGAAGGAGGCCGTCCCGGCAGTCGCAGGAGACCTGAACGCCGAGACCCAGTTCCTGCTGGACCACTTCAAGGTTGCCTATCCTGAGAAGCTCACCGATGCCACTGACAGGAAGGTCATACTAGTAGACCACAATGAGATGGCCCAGGCAGTGGACAATCTCAACCCGGAGAACATAGTGGAGATCGTCGACCACCACAAGATCGGCGGCATCGCTACAGGCAAGCCCATATTCTTCCTCAACGAGCCTGTGGGCGCGACTGGCGGCATCATCGCGAACCTCTACGAGCAGAACGGAGTGGCGATAACGAGGGAGATGGCCGGGCTGATGATGGCTGCGATCCTCTCAGATACTGTGCTCTTCAAGTCCCCCACATGCACTCCCCGCGATAAGGCTGCCGTGGAGAAGCTGGCAAAGATCGCGCAGGTCGATCCCATGTCCTTCGGAATGGAGCTGCTCAAGGCCAAGTCCAACATGTCCGCCAAGAGCGCCAGGGAGATCCTGATGGGCGACTTCAAGAAGTTCGACTTCTCAGGCACCAAGGCAGGCGTGGGCCAGGTTGAGGTCATGGACCTGGCCGACCTCGCACCCAAGAGGGCTGCAATCCTTGAGGAGATGAACAGGTTGAAGGAGGCAGAGAAGCTGGACATGGTCGTGCTGATGCTCACCGACGTCATGAAGGAGGCCTCAGATCTTCTCTTCGTGGGATCCGCCCAGGCCGCTGCAGGCTTCGAGAAGGCCTTCGGCGGAAAGCTGTCCAATAACTCCATATACAAGGAGAAGTGCCTCTCACGCAAAAAGCAGGTCATCCCGCCCCTGGAAAGCGCTTTCAAGAGGTAAAACGAAGGTGGCTTTTTGCCATCTTCAATGTTTTTCTTTGCGTCTGTAGAGGATACCTTTCTGTATTCTACCTGCTCGGGTGCACGCCCTCCCCCTTCCAGCGCACCAGGGGTTTGGACAGGTGCCTTCTGGCGCATGGCGGCACCTCGTAGTAGCCTGTCTCAATCTCCCGCTTTTGGGAGGACATCGCCCTTTCAGAGGCGCGTGTCTTGCAGCGGCGGCAGCGGTACCCCTGCCCCCTGCCAGCAGACTCCATCCTTCTGCCGCACTCCGGGCAGAGGGGAGAAGATGTCTCCTCCGCCTCCACCAGATGCAGTATGTTGATCCTCTCCAGGTTGAGGCAGCCCTCCTGCACAGATCCGAAGACAACAAGCTCGTCTCCGGGGCAGAGCTGCCTGACGGTGGCCCGGAAGTTCTTGGTGGGCTCGAAGGCTGCGCAGGTGATATTCCCGCTTCCGCTCCTGAGGGAAAAGAAGAGATGGCCTCCAGATATGGCCCGCACCGGCCCGGCCACAAATCCGTGCAGCCGGTAGCTCTGGCCCTCTTTGATCGCCGATTCTGCGAGGCAGCCGTCCAGGATATGGGCGTCTGTGCCCTGGTTGGTCTGGTACAGGACGCTTCTCTCCACCGGCTCGGACCTGATCATCGCCGAGGCCCGGCGGATGGCCTCGGGGTCGCTGCCTCTGATGCCGAATAGAACCGGATCTGCTGAGTGTGGGGCAAAGACTATCCTATGATTGTGATAATCGACGGTGTCCCATGTGAGGGGATATGTGGCTGCATCCGCCCTCCAGACGGAGGCAGAGTCGATGCTGCGGGGCGTGCCCCACCGCCTCCTCTCCCTGTAGGCGATCAGCTCGTATGTGAAGTCATCCAGGCTAGCTCCGATGGCAGCAATGGCCCCGATCAGGCCCCGCCCCTTCCTAAAGCCCCTGTACCAGATGCCCTCCCCGTCCAGCAGCTCCCTGGCCTCAGATATCTCCAGTATCTCAGTCACTGCGCGGCGGTAGAAGGCTGCCATCTTCGCCGTGGCCTCTTCGGCGACCACCAGCCCTGGATTGGTATTGGTGCCGGAGAAGTCGGACAGCTCCAGTACAGTCCTGAGGGCCACCGCACGGACCTCCTCAGTCCTGTCGCTAGCAATCTCAAAGGCCAGGGCGGCGTTGCCGCGCGTCTTGTATCTGGCGCAGGGATTGAGCCGGATGAGCCTGGGCAGGCCCACGAGATCGCCGAATGGCTTCAGCCGCTCCATCAGCACTGCGGCGAGGTAGGTGGTGCACAGCCCCCTCTCCGAATCGGTATCGTCAATTCCAATGAACATGGTCAACCTTAAATAGCCGTCAAACGGAGATATATAATGATGGACAAGGAACTTCTCGCCGAGCGCGTGGAGGAGCTCCTGTTGAAGGCCGGGTTCTCCACCTCGGATCGCTGCTATCTCCGTCCCAGGAGCTTCGATATGTCCGCCCGAAAGGGTGATTTATTGCTCCTGCTCAAGATACTGTCCAATATAGACGGCCTCAACGAGCAGACTGCAGTTGAGGTGCGCCGCCTCTCCAACAACCTCTTGGCGAGCCCGCTGCTGGTAGGCGAGAAGACGCGCGACCAGTACCTGAAGCGGGGAGCGGTATACTTCCGCTACGGCATTCCCACGCTGAGCCTGCCCACCCTGGCCGACTGCCTGCTGGAGGGTGATCTGCCGCTGGTCTACGCCGCTCACGGCGGCCTTTATGTTCGCATAGACGGGGCCAGGATGAGGGAGATGAGGCTGTCGCGCGGCATATCCCTGGGCTCTCTGGCATCGGAGCTGGGCGTCTCCCGCCGCACAATCAGCAAGTATGAGGTGGAGGACATGGACACATCTGTGGACGTGGCCCTCAAGCTGGAGGAGATATTCCAGCAGGAGCTGATACTGCCTGTCGATCCCTTCCACCCCAGGGAGGAGGTGGAGGAGAAGGGGCCGGTCACAGACGACATACTGCGGCTGCTCCTGCAGATCGGATTTGATGTGGTCCCCACAGCTCAGGCCCCCTTCAATGCCATAACCAGGGCTGAAGGTTTGGTGGTCCTGACGGGCGTGAGCAAGTTCTCCCAGAGCATGCTCAAGAAGGCCCGGCTCATGAGCAGCCTCTCCTCAGTTGCCCGCACCAAGTCGGTGGTGATAGTGGACGGAGAGAGCAAGGTTGAGTGCATCGAGGAGACCGCCCTCATCGAAAAGAGAGAGCTGGAGGGCATCGACCGCACCTGCGAATTCGAGGATCTGGTTGCAGAGAAGCAGAATCGATAGCGGACTTTCAATATCAAAGGCGATATCAAAATCATGAAATCCATAATGAGGCGGATCAAGGCATCCGACAGGGCATTCATATTCGGCATTGCAGGGGACAGCGGGTCTGGCAAGACCACCATATCCCGGGGCATCAAGAGAATACTCGGCGAGGAGATGGTCTGCTCCTTCTCAATGGATGACTATCACATCCTGGACAGAAAGCAGAGACGGGAGATGGGGATCACTCCCCTGCATCCTGACGCCAACAACATGGAGCTTCTCGCCGACCATCTTGAGGCTCTGAGGAGGAAAGAGGCCGTAGACAAGCCTGTCTACGACCACAGCAGGGGCGAGATCTCCGGGACTGTGCCCTTCGGCCCGGCCCCGGTTGTCATTGTGGAGGGGCTGCACCCCTTATTCACTCCAAGGCTGCGAAGCCTGATCGACTTTAAAATATTCGTGGACCCGTCGCGATCGGTGAAGAGGCTGTGGAAGGTTCGCCGCGACGTGGGAGAACGGGGATATAAGCAGGAGGAGGTGATGGCAGAGATACTGCAGCGCGAGCCCGACTACAAGCTCTATGTGGACTGGCAGAAGATCTATGCCGAGATAGTGATCAAGATCCAGGACTCCCGTTTCCATCCCACGCTCATAGATCCCCAGCCCAAGCCTGACAGGTACTCAGTCCGGCTGATCCAGGAGATGGTGGACCATCCGGTGTCCAGGGTGGACATGACCATAGACCTCTCCAAGATCCTGAGATCTGCCGAGCACGAGTTCTCCATCGAGTTTCAGAGGGACGACTACTACGGCAAGAAGGTGGGCATAATGACAGCAGACGGTGAGATCCACCAGTCCATGATCGCCGATCTGGAGAGGCGGCTCGGCGACGCCCTTGGCACATACACCGTGATCAGCGACCGGCGTGATGAGTATGTGAACGCCATAGGCTTCGCCCAGTTGATCCTGACCTGGAGCTGCCTCGAGAAGCTGGGGCGGCTGATATCGTCTTGAGGCAGGGTGGCTTGCCTCGTGAAAAAGAGATGGAAAAAAGCAGTATTGCTGCCTGAATGCCCTCAGGCCCTCTTCTTCATCTCCCTCTCTACCTCCTGTCCTGCCTCGGTCAGGCTCCAGATGCCGGCATTCTCGAATACCAGGCCCCTCTCTGCCATCTCCTCCAGTATCTTCTTGACCGATGGGGCGGGGATGTGCTCTATCTTGGCCACCTTCTCCGCTGCCAGCTTGCCCTTGGAGCCCAGGACCTGTACCACCCTTTCTCTATGCTTGTTTCCCATGATGAATCCCATATTGCCGGCTAAGTCTTCTGCCATAATTCGATACCTCTTTCTGCGTTAGCTTTATTAGCTGCTGACCTCAATGTTAAAAGTGGCGGGCAGTCTGGGTGGTTCGGCGTCACCTGTAACCCGAAATCGTCGATAAGCGGGGGGCGAAGCTGGCGGAAGACGCTCGGTGTTGCGCGTTCAGTCCCATTGCCGACAATGATTCTCCGTCCTGCAGGGATAGCACCGGTCCGCGGGCCTTCCTGAAGGAAGATCTGCGTACCATAATTGCGGGAACCGGTCCAGGCCCGGAAGGGAGCAGACCCACCGCGGGTAACTGTCGCTTACAGGTTTAAGGGGAGGAGAAGGCATCGGGATTAACTGGCGCGCACCACTGGCGGCGACCTCTGGCGTGCCCGCCACATCATCTGATTCACTATCCGCAGGGATGAAAAATGCCGAAGATTGCCGTAATCTACGCCAGCCGCACCGGAAAGACGAGAAAGATGGCAGATGCCATTGCCAATGGAGCCCGGAGCGTCGGCGGCAGTGAGGTAGTGCTCAAGGATGCGTCCAGGGCAGCGCCAGGTGATGTATCCGATGCCGATGCCATCATCCTGGGCGGGGCAACCTACAACAGCGAGCTGATCCCGACCATGAATCCGTTCCTTGACTCCCTGGAGGGAGTGGACTTAAAAGGAAAAGTGGGTGCAGCCTTCGGATCCTATGGCTGGAGCGGGGAAGGAGTGCCGGCACTCATCGACAGGATGAAGTCCTTCGGCATGTCGGTGATTGAGCCGGGGACCACGGCGGTTCAGGCTCCCACTAAAGATGACATCGAGAGGTGCTTCCATTTGGGAAAGAGGATAGCCGGCGACCTTGCACAGTGATATCAGTCAAATCTATAAACCTGAAGCGCGAGACCTTTGAAGCATGGAGCCGAATATAATCATATACATCATCCTCTTTCTCCTGGCCTTCATGATCGCCCGGGTCATAGTCAGGCTCATGCGCGGATACTGAGGATGAAGATCAAGCGACAGGCTTAAAGTTTGCTATATTTATTATGAAGCCATGTTTCCACCGGTATTAGCCACAGTGGGCGGCTCAGGAACTCGCCTTTACCCTCTTACCTTAGATCAGCCCAAGCCGCTCGTGGAACTATGCGATACAGCCATAATCGCCAACCTCTTCCGGGTGCTGGCCAGCCAGGGCTGCAGGAGATTCATTTTAGGCAGCAAAGGAGCGGGCAATACCCTCAACCTCAGCAACTATTTTAAGGCGGGAGAAGGCTTTTTCAAGCGCCTCGGCATCAGCGACCACCAGGACTTCAGCTACCAGCCCCTCTACGATGACAAGGGAAGCGCCGACTCAATGCGCTACTGCATGAACTACTTTGACATCGACGGCGACCTGCTGGTGGTATCTGGCGACAACCTCATAGATATCGACCTGCAGAGCTTCGTGGACTTTCACAGGAAGCACAGGCCGGTTCTCACTGTAGCCCTGAAGGAGATGGGCAGAGATGAGAGCGTATCCCATTACGGCGTGGCCCGGGTGGATGAAGACATGCGTATCGCTGGCTTTGTAGAGAAGCCGAGGCCTGGCAGCGAGCCCAGCCGCATGATCAACACCGCATTCTACCTCTTCTCCCCACAGATCAAGAAGATTCTGGCAGAGATGGGTGACAGCGCCCGCGACATAGGTGGGGATCTGATCCCCTACCTCACCGAAAACGGCTATCCCGTCTACGGTTATCCCATCACAGGCTACTGGATCGACATAGGCACGCCGGAAAGGCTGCACCAGGCGGCCATGGACTGCCTGTCCGGTGCCGTGCGCCACTTCGACCGTAAATACCACTACCAGCCCAATCAGTGGATCCATCCCAGCACTCTTGCCAAAATCGCGCCGCTTCTGGATTCCGGCGAAATCAAGCTCTCTGGAAACGTGTCCATCGGCAGGAACTGCCGCATCGAAAGGGGGGTGATCATCGAGAACTCCCACATCGGCCACACGAGCCTCCTCGAAAGGGATGTGGAGATAAAGGATAGCATGATCATGAGCTTTGCTCACATCCAGCACATGGTCAGCATCAGCAGGAGCATCGTCGGCCGCCATACCACCATCGAGGAGCACAGCGTTCTCGGCACGAATGGGGCGGCGGAAGGCCATATCTCAGTCATAGGAGAGAATGTGACGCTCCCGCCGGAATCGGTTGTTGCGCCTGGCGTCAGGGTCTCTCCTCTAAAGTACAGCCACCGCATCCTGGCCACGGGGAGGTTTGTGGAGCTCGGAACTGATGAAAGGAATATATATTTTGCAGAAAAAGGATCGCCGAGCCGCTAATAGTAGCGCTCCCACCCTCCTTCCACCTTTCTGACCTTATATTTTGCGCCGTTCTCCATAAGATAAGGGTTCAGGGCTTGAGCATCGGTAAAGAAGCGCTTATCCCAAAGGTTGTTGTATATGTCCTCGGTGGAGAAGCCCTTAAGCTCGCCCCTGCCGTAAACGATCCTCTCGATTGTATAGTAGATGTCGTCAAACTTCCTCAGCGGATATGTCCATTCTGCAAACTGCATCTCTTGCCCTCCTCATCTCTTAGCAGGCTATGAGCAGATAAGAACCTTTCGTTTTTGGGGAGAAGAGTTATCAGGGCCCAGCCTCTCAGCCCATGATATGAATGATGATCTATCCCGTCTGCACCAGAAGATCAGCCAGTGCCGGCTTTGTCCTCTATCCGGGGGCAGGAATCTCGCTGTTCCGGGCAGCGGCCCCCGGCATCCACGCATACTTCTGGTGGGCGAGGCCCCCGGCCGGGAGGAGGACAGGAGGGGCCTTCCATTCGTGGGCAGGGCAGGCCAGATCCTGGATGATGCCCTGAGGCAGGCGGGCCTGGCCCGGCAGGAGGTCTTCATCACCAGCGTGATCAAGTGCCGGCCGCCCAAGAACAGAAAGCCCAGGAAGGATGAGATCGACCTGTGCCTGCCCTATCTGCTGCATCAGATAGAGATACTAGCCCCGCGCATAATCTGCCTGATGGGAAACACTGCAGCCCTCGCCCTGCTGGGCCGGCAGGGGATAGCATCTCAGCGGGGCAGGATCTGGCGGGATCGCTTCCTTGTGACATACCATCCAGCCGCCGTTCTCCGGAATAGAAATCTCATGAATGATTTTGTATCCGACCTGCGCCTGGCAGCCAGAGAGGCGGAATGAGAGGAGAGAGAGTTGTTTGACCTGACTTACGATATCTGGAAGGAGATCATTGCGGAAATCGTCTCAGCCCATGAGCCCCTCTTCTCAGCCCTGCATCAGGCGGCGGAGGATATCCAGCTCACAAAAGACCTGGTCGACGATCTGAAGAAGAAAAGGGAGATCGCAGTCGCAGGCGATCACTGGGAGATCGCGCTCCGCCTGGATTTCGTGGGGGATGAGATCGGGGGCTTTATCATCTTCCTGGCGACTGAGGAGGCCGTATCCACACTCGAGCAGATCAAGGCAGACATCGCATCCGAATACGGCCTTTCTCCGGAGGATATCGAGGCCTTCGAGATAGACTGCGGCCTGAACATGCAGGAGGAGACCCTCGAGGAGATGGAGGAGGTGTACGGCGTGCGGGCAGACGTGGCTGAGGAGGGAAAGATCGTATACGAGCTGGTGATCTTCGACAGCCGCGACATCGACGACAGCCTTTATAGCGACATGCTCTGGCAGGAAGATATCGATAATTAGAGGAAGGCTGCCTCCTGTAGCCTGGCAAACTCCTTAGCCCAGTAGGTTATGATCATATCTGCCCCCGCCCTCTTGATGCAGGTCAAAGCCTCAAGGAACGCCGGCCGCTCATCCAGCCAGCCGTTCTTCGCAGCGGCTGTGATCATCGAATACTCCCCTGAGACCTGGTAGGCAGCAGTGGGCATGGCGAAGACGTCCTTAACGGCTCGCAGCACATCGAGATAGGGCATGGCCGGCTTGACCATCACCATATCCGCTCCCTCCTCTATGTCCAGCTGCACCTCCCACATGGCCTCGGCGGCATTGGCCGGATTCATCTGGTATCCCTTGCGGTCGCCCCAGGCATAGCCCGACTCCGCTGCCTCCCGGAAGGGGCCGTAGAATGTGGAGGCATACTTGGCGGCGTAGGAGAGTATGGGCGTGTCGGTGTATCCCTCCAGGTCCAGCGAGGCGCGAATGGCAGAGACCATATGATCCATCATGCCGCTCGGAGCCACTATATCGGCTCCTGCCTGGGCGTGGCTGACCGCCGTCTCCCCCAGAAGGGGCAGTGTCTCGTCGTTTAATATCTTCTCCCCTCTGACCAGGCCGCAGTGGCCGTGAGAGGTATACTCGCAGAGGCACAGGTCGGTTATGACCGTCAGGCCGGTTGTCTCTTTGATCGCGCGCACGGCCTTCTGAACTATGCCGTCTCTGTCGTAGGCTGCTGACCCCATCTCATCCTTGTGTGAGGGCAGGCCGAAGAGCAGTACAGCCGGGACTCCCAGCTCCTCCAGTGCCCCAGCCTCCGCCGGAAGGCTCTCCAGGCTCTGCCGGAACTGGCCCGGCATGGAGGCGATGGGCTGGGGCTGTCTGGCCCTCTCGTCCACGAATACGGGCTGAATCAAATTCTCACGGGAGAGTGTGGTCTCATTTACCATATCCCTGATCTTTGGGGCTCTCAGCCGCCTCATTCTCCTCATTTTCCGTCCTCCAGGTCGAACAGCTTGCTGACGGTCTCAAGCATCTCTCTGTCCCCTCTCTCCGCCGCGCTCTTGAGGGCCTTGGTGGGCCCGGAGAACAGCTTGTTCACAATGGAATGGCTCATGTCCCGAAGCACCTTCTGCTCTATATCTCCCAGGGTATGCCTGGCTGAGAGCTTGTTCATAGCCCGCTTCACCTCCAGCTCCTTGACGGCCTCAGCCTGGGAGTAGAGCCTGGCCAGCAGATCCTCGGCCTGCTTTCTTTTGTACTTCGCCTGGAGTAGCGCCATCTCCTCGGCTATGATGCTCTCCACACGCTCCACCTCCGCCATCCTCTGCCGCATGTTCTCGCTGCTTATGCTCTTCAGGCTATCGATATTGTGAAGCTCCACTCCAGGGACCTCCCCCGCCGCCTCATCCACGTCCCTCGGATTGGCTATATCGATGATGAGAAGCCTGTCGTTCCGGCCTGCCATGACCTTCTCGATGTCCTCCTTGAGGAGTATGTAGTGTGGAGCCGATGTGGCGCTGATGACCACGTTTGCAGTCTTCAGCCGCTCCTTCATCTCCTCGAAGGGCAGGGCCTCGGCGCCCAGGCAGCCGGCCAGGCTCTGGGCGGAGCTGAATGTGCGGTTGGTCACAGCCAGAGAGGCGATGGGCCGGGCCATGAGGGCTCGCGATATCAGCTCGCCCGTCTCCCCCGCACCTATCACCAGAACGGATGCGCCCGACAGGTCCCCCAGTATCTCCTCTGCCATGTCTACGGCCGCCGATCCCACTGAGACCGACCTCTCGTTGATGCGGGTCTCCTTTCGCACCCTCTTTCCCACGGCAATGGCCTTCTTGAATGCGGTGTCAAGCATCCAGCCCGTCGTTCCCGCCCTGGCTGCTATGGCCACCAGCTCCTTCATCTGCCCCAGGATCTGGTCCTCGCCAAGGATCATGGACTCCAGCCCAGACGCCAGGCGCAGCAGGTGGAGAAGGGACTCGTCGTGGTCATGAAAATCGATGATGCGGGATGAGACGCGCGCCTTCTTGGCCAGGTCGAAGAGGACCTTCTCGCCGCGGGCGCTGACGACATAGATCTCGACGCGATTGCAGGTCTTGAGCACGGCGCACTCTTCCACCCTGTCCTGCGAGGCCACCCACTTGAGAAGCGTCTCAACATCGCCATGCCAGGCCTTCTCGATTTCATCAATGGAGGCCTTTTTGTGCGTCACCAGCATCGAGGCTATCTCGCTCATTCAAGCCAGCATGTGAGCGGGCTCTCATATAGGCCTTTTCATAGGAGACGGCAAGAAGCCTCCAGACCTGCTCATCCTCCAGAATGCGGCGAAGTATGGCAGCCCGCTCCCTCTGATCCAGATCAAGCTCTCTGATCTCGCTGCGGATCTGGGAGAGCAGCCGGGCCATATCGGCGTGAAGATCCAAAAGGGCATCGTCCAGATGCAGACGGAGGTATCTGGTGAGGGCCGGAACCTCAGTGGCTATGGCAATGGATATCGAGCCCCTGCGAATGATTGATGGGACGACCACGTCCCCCCGCTCATCCACGCTGTTGACCAAAATGCCCGCTCTTCCGGCTGCCTCTCTTATGGCAGAGTTGAGCCTGGAGTCGCTGGTGGCGGGAATGGCTATAAAGGCGCCCTCTATATATGCAGATAGCTCTTCTGGAGATCGCGCAGACAGCTCGCACTCCACCAGCTCCAGCCTGCGCCCAGGCTCTCCTGCCATCTCCAGAAGGCCCTGTGAGAAGTCGCGCGACAAGACCCTTACAGGAGCATAAGCGGAGAACAGCCTGGCCTTGCGCTCCCCCACAGCCCCCCCTCCGAAGATCACCACCTTCCTGTCCCTCAGGTCCAGAAAGAGGGGGATGAGTGGGGAGCTCGCCCCCTCCCGCGCAGCATCGAGCATATAGGTTCGCACCGGTCCAGCAGTATTTACATCAGATCCTCGCGGAGGTCTTCTTGTACTCCCTCACGCTGAAGAGCACCCTGTAGTCCCTGATGCCAGACTGCTCTGAGAGCCGCCGCGCCACATTCAGGCAGCCCTCCTGGCTCTTGGAGTGCACCATTGTGTAGAGGTTGTAGGGCCAGTCTGGGGCAGTTGCCCTCTCGTAGCAGTGAGTTACCTCCTCCGCGGCAGCGAATAGCTCTCCTGCCCTCTCCAGGCACTGCGGATCTGCCCTCCAGGCGATCATGGCATTGGCCACGATTCCCAGAGCCCTGTGGCCGATTGTGGCGGCAAAGCGGCGCACAACTCCCTCTTCTTTCATGGCCAGCAGCCGGTCGATGACCTCCTGCTCAGTCAGATCCAGCGCCTCGGCCATACTGCGGTAGGGACGCGCCGTCAGCTCCACGCCGTCCTGGGCCAACCTGAGAAGCTGATAGTCCTTTTCGTCCATCACAGCCACCCCCAGGCATCGCTGAAGGGATAGCGATCCACGCCTCCGCCGGCAACCAGGCGCGGCTCGCCTCCGTCAGAGTGGTCGCTCCAGTAGTTGCCTCCGAGTTCAGGGCCGCCGTCCCACCGATTCTCTCCGTTGTCGGCAGCATTCTGCAGGCCGTTGTTCGCGAAGACATTGCGGTAGATATCATTGGAGGAGCAGTCCACCAGATTAGCTCCAGCTAAACTGTTATCATGAATATGGTTCCCGGTTATAATGCCCTGCCGGCACATGCTCATGCGCAGGCCGTAGCGGCTGTTCTCTGCCAGCTCATTGCCCTGCAGGCGAAAGAGCCGGCAGGACTGAATGTAGATGCCCTGGGCGTTTCCTGTGGCTGTGTTATTGAGAACCTCAGCTCCCTCCAGCTGCTGGAGGGATATGCCATCCCTCTCATTTCCGCTCGCATTGTTGGCCTGGAGGATGCAGGAGTTGCTGGCAATGAGGATTATGCCGTTCTCATTGAGGAGGGCCTCATTTCCAATGAGCGAGCAGTTATTGGATTTGAGAAGGGAGAATCCGTCCCCGCGATTGCGGAGGGCGCTGCAGTCCCGAATCCTGCACAGCCGCGAGCCCTTAAGGGCCGCTCCCGCTGCGCCGTCCTCTATCCGGCATTGCAGCAGCCCGAGGCCCGAGCAATCATCTGCCAGTATGCCTTCAGATGAGCAGTTCACGGCGGCGGCAGCCACTATCTGGCAGGTTGAAGAGGCCGTGGCTGCAAACCCCGTCAGGCACTGCTCTGCCAGGCTCTGCTCTATGGTGCATGACCTGCTGCCTGCCAGGAGGTATCCGCTCTCTGCATATCTCACACTGCTGTTTTGGATGCTGCAGTCGCTGCAGTTGACCAGCAGAATCCCTGCGCTGCTGTTGGCCAGGGCGATGTCCTGAGCCCTGATCTGCTGGCATGAGACCAGCCCCAAAAAGCCGCAGTCCGATGGCACCTGGATGCCGGATGCTCCCACCAGATAGCATACGGGCTTTCCGTCAACCAGATTGCTCGCGTCTATGTCCTGATCGAAATAAATTGGGCTGTACATGCCGTCCCTGCCAGACAGGCGCAGGTTGTAGCTGTTGTTGTGCAGGAGGCTGTCGCGGAGGAGATTTTTAGGGCTGCCTCTCAGGGAGATGCCGTAGGTGTTGGCAAAGGCCTCGTTGGAGAGGAGGCTGTTATGATTTGAGCCCTGCAGAAGTATTCCGTTGCCGCTCTGAATGAGCCTGTTACTCTGCAGCAGGTTCTGGGAGGAATCGTCCAGGAATACCGCCGCCCTCTCAGCCCTCTCGATCGCATTTCCCGATACCAGGCTGTTCATAGATCTGCGCAGGCTTATGCCGATCTTTCCTCCCTGGATGCGGTTTTCTGTGAGGGTATTTCCCTGGCCGCCCTCCACATCCAGTGAGCTGATATAGCCTCCGGAGATATCATTGCCGGATACAGAATTGTCATGCGAGCCCCTGAGCACCACAGCAAATCCGTCTCCTGCAAACGAGTTGTTCAGGACGCTGCAATTGCCGGACTCCTCCACCAGCACTCCCTGAAGGGCGGATATATTGCACCCGGATATTCGGAAGCGCTCGGTGCGGTTTATCCTGGCTGCAGCCTCTGCTTTAATGCTGCTGTTTCTGATGGTGCATCCTGCGGCGTATACCTCCAGGCCGCTGGGGGAGTCGATCCGGCACTCCTGCAGGGAGCAGTTCTCTGCTGATATGCGCAGGGCGGTCGCGGCTGCGGTGATGCTGCAGCCGGATAGGCTGGCGTTCCTTCCATCAATCATGACGGCCGGCTGGCTGCCGCTGGACTTGAATGTGAGGCCTGAGATCCTGCAGTTAGCAGCTGCAACTCTCGTAGACCCCTCTATGACCGCCTGCCCGGCTCCTGAGATCTCCAGGCTCCTGTCCAGGATGGGGGCTGGGTAGTTGCCTGGCAGAATGCGGATGGTATCGCCAGGCCCGGCCTTGAGTATGGCGGAGTTGAGGGTTACGGCATCACCCCTGCCGGAGGGGTCGACCGTAATGGTCCGCGCATCACAGGATGTAATGCAGAGCAGGAGGAATAGCAGGGCGGCGGCTTTCATATTTCCTGGTTTATGGGATGGCTTGCTAATAAAGCTATGCCGGCTGGCAGTAAAAATATATAACTTCAAATTATTTCTATTACCCACATAGATAATAACCATCTTTTGCCATTGATCAATAATCAATGATTCCCAAAGTCATCATATGCGAATATCCCGCCCGCCTAAAATTTAAATATTTAATTTATATAACATCTGTTTTATATCTTCCGGCAGAAAGGCTGAAATATGCAAATCAATATGTTATCGTTTAGCAGGGAGAGATCTTTGATATGGCAGGGCCATTTCGCATTCTTATCATTGAAGACGATCCGGAGCATGCCGATCTTATCAGAATGGGCTTTCGCAGGCATGATGAGTTCTTCCTGAACTTTGCCGCATCAGGAGAGGCTGGGCTGGAGATGATATCATCCGGCACATACGATCTGATATCTGTGGACCTGGTACTGCCCGGCATCGGCGGCCTGGATGTGCTTGTCAGGATCAGAAAGCTAGATCCCGATATCCCTGTGGTCATGGTGTCCGGCCACGGCACGACGGAGATGGCTGTGGTGGCCTTCGAGAACCGTGCCACCAAGTATGTGGTCAAGAGCCTGGAGAGCTTCAAGAGCCTGCCATATATATTTGAGAACCTGATTCAGGAGGCCAGGTTCAAAGCCAGTGAAAGGGCCATGAGAGAGCAGATAGAGCGCTCGGAGAGGATACACAGAAATATCGTGGAGAACGCCCTGGCAGGCATTTACATCCTTCAGGATGGGGCCTTCCGGCTTGTCAATCCCAAGCTGGGAGAGATTTTCGGCTGCTCTGCGGAGAGCCTGGTGGGCATGCCCTTCTGGCAGCTTGTCCAGCCGGATGACCTGCACTGCGTAAGCCGTCTGGAGACGGCCTGCTCTGATGTGCCCGTCTACGAGTCCAAGGTGCAGCGCAAGGATGGAAGCTATCGCTGGATTGAGTTTCGAACCATTCCCATAGAATACGAAGGCAGGAGGGCGGTACTCGGCAATCTCCTGGATATCACCCATAGAAAAGAGCTGGAGATTGAGATGAGAAGGGCAGTGCGGGAGCTTTCTGCCATGAATGGCATAATGGAGAGCTGCCAGATTTCGTCTGATCTGAACGGCATGCTGGCAGAGGCCCTCAATCACATCATATCCGGAATAGAGGATGTTGAGCTTGGCGGCGTATTTCTCAAAGAGGAGGGCGGCCTGGTTCTGCGGGCCCTGCAGGGCTCTGTGGAGGATATGATGGATTTCATCAAGGGCATGCCCACAGGAGAGCTGCTGAGTCGGGCAGGGGTCCTGAAATCCCGGTGTGAGGGGCCTGAGGCTGTGATCTGGATCTCTGCTCCCATCATCTGCAAATCTCTTCCTCAGGGGGTTGTGATCCTCAGGCGCAGGGGAGCGGCGGAAAAGGAGGCCATTGCCTTTTTGGAAAAAGCCGCCTTGAGGGCGGGCCGCCTGCTGGGTATACCGGGCACCGCGCTCCTGGCCTCTCACGGTGCACCGTCCCTTTCCCCATCAATAAAAAGCAACCCCTGCCAATCCTAGCCGAAGAAATCATACAGGAAGTTCACCTGGCCGGGAGGGCGGCTCAGGCCTTCCAGGATTATCCGTCCGGCAATGCCTGCAACCTCCTGCGGGCTCTTTCCTGTGGTGTCAATCTCATCCACCCGGCTGCACATCTCTACCGCCTCCACCAGTATCACATCCAGGGCTTCGGCCTCCAGGTTCTCCCTGATTTTGGCCTCGCTGTAGCCGCGCTCCTCCAGCCGGATGGCCAGCTCAGATGGAGATAGGCGCAGAACAATGGCCCTGTCAGCGAAGTGATGGGAGAGGTGCCCCTCAAGTATGACAGGCTCGCCCGCAGGCCATGCCTGCTCCATCTCATCCAGGCGCGCCGCCAGGGCATCCATGTCCGCCTCCAGGCAGCCTCTCTCCTCATCTCTGCCCAGGTTCAGGCCGGCTTTCACGAGGGCGTTGATGTCCACAATCCTCCAGGGGAGCAGGCTGGCTAGAGTGGTCTTCCCGGTGCCCGGCGTGCCTGTCAGGGCTATGCGCATATCTCCTGCAAGGCTGATAGGAAGCGCTCGTTCTCTTCAGCAGTCCCCACAGTCACCCTGACGTGGTGCTCTCCTGAGCCCCGGAAGGTGCGGCAGTCCCTGATGATTATCCCCCTCTGCAGGAATTTCTCCACGAATGCTGCCGAGTCCTCTTCAGTCTCAATGTAGAGGAAGTTGGCCTGGGATGGGTGGGCGCCGATCAGCTTCTGCAGCCTCTCCCTCTCCGATACTATCCTTTCCACTGAGCGGCGCATGAATGGCAGATCGGATAGGGCTGCCGTGCCTGCGGCCACAGATGCAGCGCTGACGGCAAAGAATGGGGGAGCAGCCCTGCGGTACTGCTCTGCGATCCAGGGCGGCGCCAGGGCATATCCCAGCCGCAGCCCTGCGAGGCCGAAGGCCTTGGAAAGGGTGCGGCCTACGATCAGGTTGTCGTACTCCCTCACCAGTCCAGCCAGGCTCCGCTCTGCAAACTCCACATAGGCCTCGTCCAAAAAGACGACGGCATCAGTGTTCTCCAGCAGGGCGCGAACCTCTTTTTCGCCCATCACATTGCCTGTGGGGTTGTTGGGGGTGCAGAAGAAGGCCATCTTCGCATCCGCCGGCACTGCTGTGGAGGCCTCAAAGCCCGGCCCCCTCGGGACGAATACCGGATCTGCTCCGGCCAGGATGGTGAGGATCTCATAGTAACTGAAGGTTGGCGTGGGGATGAATGTCCTGTCCCCCCTCTCCAGAAAGATCCTGGTAAGCGTATCCATGACGCCGTCCATTCCAGCTCCTATCACTATCATCTCCTCTGGAAAGCCGGTGTAGGCGGACAGCCCCTCCAGAAGGCCCTCCGGCTCGGGATATCTCTCAGGAGATATGGCTGCCAGGGCATCCGCCACATTGGGGCTTGGGCCGTAGGGGTTCTCGTTGCTGCCCAGCTTCACGATCTTGGTGGCAGGGATGCCGTACCTTCTGGAGATCTCCCCAAATCCCCTGCCTGCCACATATGGCCGGAGGCGGCTTAAGGCCGGCACCAGCATTGACGCCCGCCAGGAATCAGAGTGCCTCGCCAATTATATTCACCACTTTGTCTATCTCATCCCTGCCCACTACGAGGGGCGGGATGAGGCGGAGGGTGTGCTCGCCGGTGTTGTTGAGAATAACGCCTTTAGAGAGGGCTTTTTCCACAAGCGCCCGGCAGTCGGCATCGAGGTCCATCCCCACCATCAGCCCGAGGCCCCGGAGATCGCTGGGGGCTAGCCTCTTCAGCTGCTTTCTGAGGTACTCGCCCATCTCGGCTGAGCGCTCCACCAGCCCCTCCCCCTTTATGACATCGATGACGGCAAGGGCAGCGGCGCTTGTCAGAGCACCCCCTGCGAAGGTCGAGCCGTGGTCGCCCCTGGAAAAGCCATTGGCAGCAGGGCCGCAGGCCAGCATTGCCCCCATGGGCAGGCCTCCCGCCATGGCCTTGGCGAGTGTCATGATATCCGGCATCACGCCCGAGTGCTCCTTTGCAAACCACTTTCCTGTTCGGCCAAAGCCGGTCTGCACCTCGTCGAATATCAGCTGAGCACAGCGGTCATCGCATATCTGCCGTGCGGCCTGAAGGTACTTCTCATCTGCCACGTAGACCCCAGCCTCCCCCTGCACAGGCTCGAGGATGACTGCGGCGGTTTCGGATGTGACCGCAGCCTTGAGGGCCTCGATATCGTTGTATGGCACGAATTCCGCCTCGGCGAGGGGCCGGAAGGGCTCGCGATAGGCGGACTTGTATGTCGCTCCCAATGCGCCCAGCGTTCTGCCGTGAAAGGCGCGCTCGGCAGCCACGATCCTCGACCTGCCAGTCAGGCGGCGGACGAGCTTGAAGGCAGCCTCCACGCTCTCGGCTCCTGAGTTGCAGAGGTAGACCCTATCCATGCCGGTGAGGGCCTTCAGCTCCTCTGCGAGCAGCACCTGATTTTCGGTGTAGTAGAGGTTGGAGGTGTGAATCAGCCTCTCCGCCTGCCTCTGTATGGCCTGCACCACCTTCGGGTGGCAGTGGCCAACATTGTTTACGGCTATGCCTGCCACAAAGTCCAGATACTCCCTTCCGTCCGAGTCCCAGACTCGGGCGCCCAGGCCGCGCACGAGCAGTACGTCCAGACGGCCGTAGGTCTGGAATATGGCTTCAGATTCCCTTTTCTTGAGGTCGTTTTTATCTGTCATGGAAAATGCTTCCGGCTCCAGATGAATTTTGGTTTTGGCTTGTGAATCCTCTCAATTGCAGCCTCGCGGGAAATATACCTTCCGCCCGGGGTGGGCGGCCGCAGGAAGGACCCGGTCGCTGCGGGTAGCTTAAGCCCAAAAAATTAAGCCAGCTGCATTCACAGCATGCTCCTTGCGAACCTCAGGCTCATCTGTATCTGCCTGCTGACATCCCGGCTGGTGATCTCCATATGGCCGGGATACATGGCCTTCACATCGAGCCTCACAAGCCTCTCAATTGAGCTGACCAGCTCTGGAGTGCTGCCCCCGTACATATCAGTCCTGCCGATGTTTCCATCCGGAAATACGGTGTCCCCTGAGAAGAGCACCTTCTCCCTCTCCTCGTACAGGCAAATGCTCCCCGGTGAGTGGCCTGGCGTCTCCATGACCCGCAGCTTCCACTGGCCGGTGTCCAGCACCATTCCCTCATGCAGCGCCTCGTCCACCCTGAACTCCGGGGCCTGCTGGCCGAAGAGATAGGCTACAGTTGCGAGGTCGTCCCCCACTGCGCCGACCTCCTTTTCGCTGAGCAGGATCTTCGCTCCAGTCGCCTCCTGCAGAGCAGGTGCGGCCCCGCAGTGATCGTGATGGCAGTGGGTGAGCACAATCATCTCTATCCTGGCGGGATCGATAAACTTCCTGATATTCTTTAATGTCGGCCCGGCCATCATGCCCGCGTCTACGAGAACGGGCCTTTCATCCATCACCAGATAGACATTGCCATCGAAGGCGGCACCGCTAACCTTATGCACTTCGACCATGAAATAAACACCGAGTGATCGAGAGAAATCTCTTACGATATATTAGTTGGTATCAATGACGCTGATGCAAGAGGCAAAGATGGGGCGGCTCTCCCCCAGGATCGTGGCTGCAGCCGGGCGGGAGCGCATGCAGCCGGAGAAGCTAGCCGCCCTGGTGGCAGCGGGAAAGGCGGTTGTGCCTGGAAACGTCCGCCGGCAGGAAGGCCTGGCCACGGGTGTGGGCGAGGGGCTCTCCATCAAGGTGAATGTCAATGTGGGGACATCTCAGAGCCTGGACTCGCCTGAGACAGAGGTGCAAAAGGCCCTGGCCGCAGTCTCCGCAGGGGCGGACACGGTCATGGACCTGTCCACGGGCGGAGACCTGGATGCCCTCAGGAGGAAGATCCTGGATGCAGTGGCAGTTCCAGTGGGCTCGGTGCCGGTCTACAGTGCGGCTGTAAAGAAGGAGCTGACCAACCAGGGCTTTTTCAACGCCCTCGAGAGGCACGCCAGGGACGGCGTGGACTTTGTGACTGTGCACGTGGGCGTGAACAGGAACTCCCTTGAGAGGCTGCGCTGCGACCCGCGGGTCATGGGAGTTGTCAGCCGGGGAGGCTCTCTGACAATGAAGTACATCAGCGAGACAGGCGAGGACAACCCCTACTACTCTGAGTACGACTATCTTCTGGAGATGGCAAAGGAGTACGACCTGACGCTCTCTCTGGGAGACGGGCTGCGGCCGGGCTGCATCCAGGATGCTTCGGACCGGGCCAAGTACATGGAGTTCATAATTCTGGGCGAGATGGTCAAGAAGGCTCGCGAGGCGGGTGTGCAGGCCATGGTCGAGGGGCCGGGGCATGTGCCTGCAGATGAGATCGAGACGGCAGTGCGGGCAATGAAACACCTCACCGACGGAGCGCCTCTCTACCTGCTGGGGCCCCTCGTCACAGACATAGCTCCGGGCTACGACCACATCACCGCTGCCATGGGGGGCGTGGTGGCGGCCATGGCCGGAGCCGACTTCCTCTGCGCCACCACCCCTTCAGAGCACCTGGACCTGCCCGCACTGGAGGATGTGGTTGAGGGAACATACGTGACCCGAATAGCCGCTCATGCAGGAGACCTCACCCGACCAGGTGTGCGGGAGCGGGCGAGAGAGAGAGACCTGCAGATGGCCCGGGCCAGGGCCGACCTCAACTGGGAGGCACAGTTTCAGGCAGCCATCAATCCAGCCCTGGCGAGGAGGATCCGCCACCGCAGGGGGGTGGAGACGGACACCTGCACCATGTGCTCTGAGCTGTGCGCCATTCGCCTGGCGAGGGAGGCCATGGAGAGGGGGGCAGGATTGCCTGGCCGCCCCGAAGGTAAGGAGAAAAGGGGGGAATGACCTCTGCCAGAGAAAAGCGGCAAGAGCCGCAAGGACATCCGCCCCGGCATGCTAGTTGATATCGTCCTCAAGAAGGACCAGCGAACCGGAAAAAGGACGCGCGGAGTGGTCAGGGAGCTTCTGACATCCTCCTCGTTTCATCCCCACGGCATCAAAGTGCGGCTTGAGGATGGGCAGGTGGGCCGGGTTAAGGCAGTGCTGGAATAGCGGCAGGCAGGAACCTTTTTATCTCCTGCTTTCTATTCGTCGCTCATGGTAAAGGAAGTTCATGCAGCCCATATCCTCTGCAAGACGGAAAAGAAAGCCATGGAAGTGATGGAGAAGCTGGCCGGTGGATCGCAGAGCTTTGCCGAGATGGCAAGGAAGTACTCTCAATGTCCCTCCGGCAAGAGCGGCGGCGACCTGGGATGGTTTGGCAGGGGCCGAATGGTCCCTGAGTTCGAAAAGGCCGCATTCGAGGGGGAGAAGGGAAAGGTCCTGGGGCCTGTCAAGACCCAGTTCGGATATCATCTGATCAAAGTGCTGGACAGAAAGTAAGCAACGCAATGTCTCCATTCAAGTTGCCCTCATGCAGTGCCCCGGACTTTTACGACATCAGCGTGCCACTTTGCAGCGCCCCCTCCTGGCCTGGAGACAGGCCGTTCTCCCTGGAGTGGCAGTCCGGCCATCTTGACGAGAAGGATGGCCCCGGGAACGGTTGCCTTCTCTCAGCCCTGAGCCTCTCTTCTCATGCCGCCACCCATCTTGATTTTCCCTGCCACGTCCTGAGCGGGGGTCGCAGGCAGGATGACTATAGTGTGCAGCGGTTCATACTTCCAGCATGGGTGGTAGATGCCAGGGGAGAGGAGGGGGCAGTCTCTGCCTCAGCATTGAGGGAGGGCCTGCCTGGCGGCAGAGCTCCTCCGGGCGAGGCTATACTCTTCAAGACTGCCAACTCGGCGATGAGGCTGACCTCCCGCACGAGCTTCACTGCAGACTATGTGAGCCTCTCGCAGGAGGCGGCCCGCATTTGCGCCGCGGCGAAGGCCGGCCTTGTGGGCATTGACTGCCTTTCTGTGGACGGATACGAGAGCGCCCTGCCAGTGCACCGCATACTCCTGAATAGCGACGTTCTGATCCTGGAGGGAATCGATCTATCTGCTGTGCCGGCAGGCAGGTATACTCTCATCTGCCTTCCCCTGAGCCTTGGAGGGGCCGAGGCCTCTCCTGTCCGGGCAGTTCTAGTGAGGCAGTTGCCACCCCGATAATAGAGGAAAGAACAAGGGAAGGTCATTCAGAGGGTTTCAGGCTCGACCTCATGCTTGAATGAGAGCCTGATCTTCGCCCGGAACTCAAGGACGCTGCCTTCGGCAAGCCTGGAGTCCAGCTCTGCAATCTCAACAATCCTCATGTTTGTCAGAGTCATGCCCGCCGTCTCCAGGGCATTGGCGACTGCCTGCTCCCAGCCCTCACTCGAGGTTCCCACCACCTCAATAAAGTTATAAACGCTGTTGCCGATTTCGCCAATATCTTTCATATACTATTATTTCGCTTTTCTCATTGATATAACCATTGATTTAGCCGAAAAAAGGTGAAGGTTGAATTGAGGCGCTACTCTGCCTCCTTCTCTCCGGAATCAGCATCGACCTGAGCCCTTTCCTCCCCTCCGGCCTCCTCCTTCTTTGCCCTCTTGGGGCCTCTGCCCATGGCCGTTAAAGAGGCCTTTGCCTGGATTCTGGCCAGAGGATAATCGTCGTGGGCCACCCTCTCCAGAGCCTCAATGGCCCGGCTGTCCTTCAGCTCCCCAGCCACCCAGGCAGCTCCTGCGCGCACATCCTTGTCTGCATCGGAGAGCGCTTGTATCACCCGGTCGGCAACTGCTCTGCCGTAAGTGGCTATGGCCACCATGGCATTGCTCTTGACCAGATACTCTTCGTCCTTGAGGGCCTCGATGAGCGCCTCTATGGCCTCTGATGCCTCGCGCCGGGATAGCAGTATGATGGCGTTGGAGCGCACCAGCATGTGCTTGTCCTTGGTTGCCGCAATCAGCCTCTCTGTGCTCCAGCTCGGATCTGGGAGGTTCGCTGGCATGGCCGGCTCCTCTGCGGCGCATGCAGGGCAGGCCTCCTCCGTCATGGAACGGCTTATGACGGGCTCGGCTTTGCCCACGGTTTTCTGCTCTTCGGTTGAAGTCTCCTCTGTTTTCTTTTCACCCATGAAAAAGCCTTGCGCATCTATTCTACTTCAGCTTTTCCCAGGGCGAATGCCCTCTCATTCGCATCCAAAAAGCGGGGCGACACCACATTGTAAAGAGCCTGCAAAATCAGCTCCTCCGGGAGGGGAATGTACCTGGAGAGGGCGCCCAGCATCACCATGTTCATGGCCTGGGAGGTGCCCGCCTTCTCTGCGAGAAGGCTGGCATCCATGGCTATCACATTGCTGCACCTCTGGCCGAGAAGCTCGATCAGCTTTTCCAATGGCGGATAGGCCGCCTGCCCTAGGGTGACGGTTACGGGCAGGACTGGCCTGGTATTGACCAGGGCCACGCCCTCCCTGGATAGGAAGTGAGAGAAGCGCAGCCCCTCCACCGGCTCGAGAGCCACCAGCAGGTCTGCCGATCCGGCAGCTACGAGGGGCGAGTAGCGGCATCCGATGCGGGTGTGGTTGATGACGCTGCCCCCCCTCTGGGCCATGCCGTGCGTCTCAGCGCCGCATACCGGCTTTCCTGCGAGAACCGTCGCCCTTCCGATCACATCCGATATCAGTAAGACTCCCTGGCCACCCACGCCGGCGATCACCAGGTCGCACTCCGATGTCCTCATTTCGCCACCTCTTCTATGGCTGATGACGGGCAGATCTGGGCGCAGACCCCGCAGCCTGTGCACAGCTCGTTGATCGTTGCCCTCTCCTTCTCGAATTCGATGGCGGGGCAGCCGAATTCCACGCACATGCCGCACCCTTTGCACCCGGCGCTGACCCTGAATGGCCGGCGGCGCTTACCGCTCTTCCTCGCAGTGATGACGCAGGGCTGGCGGGCGATGACGACGGACAGCCCGGGGAACTCCTTTGCCCTGCGGAAGCCCTCCACTGTGGCCTCTATATCATATGGATCTACCGTCTCCACAAGTCCGGCGCCGAGGGCTTTAGACAGCTCCTCTAAAGAGACCCTCACTGTGGGCTCACCAGTTGCAGTGAATCCCGTGCCCGGGTGGGGCTGATGACCGGTCATGGCCGTGGTGGAGTTGTCGAGTATGGTAACAGTAATCCTTGCCCTGTTGTAGGCGGCATTGAGCAGGCCGGTCATGCCTCCGTGCAGAAATGTGGAGTCGCCGAGGCTGCAGCAGATCGGCTCCTCCTCTCCTCCGAATCGTATGCCGCTGGCCAGGGTGATGCTCGCCCCCATGCACAGGCAACTGTCAACAGTCCCCATATTAACTGCCATTGTATAGCAGCCGATGTCGCTCGGGAATACGGCATTCTTGCCGAAGGCCTTTCTCATTGCATAGTAGGCTGCCCTGTGGCTGCAGCCCGGGCAGAGGGCGGGAGGCCTGGGCGGCAGAACTCCGGGAGGCATGCAGGCAGCAGCGGCCCTCTCCTCCATGCCGATCATGCGGGCAATGGCATTTCTGACCAGCAGCCCGTCCAGCTCTCCTTCGCGTGGGATGAAGCCGTCCTTGCCCAGGATCTTCACAGCTGGATTGACCCTTGCAGCTATCCTCTCCACCTGCTCCTGCACTACCGGCTCCAGCTCCTCAATGACAATGACCTCTGAGACATGCCTGAGCAGGGCCTCGACCATTTTTGAGGGCAGAGGGAGGCATCCCACAGTCAGGAGGGACAGATCCGCACCAAGCTCCTCTATCGCCTCCTCGGCGTAAAGGCTGGAGAGGCCCGAGGCAATGACTCCGCAGCAGCCCCCGGCGAGGCGCAGCCTGTTCCATGGAGCATCCTGCAGCGCCTCATCTATCTCTCTCTGCTTGGCCAGCAGCTTCGTATGCAGGGGCCGGGCGTTCACGGGCAGGGCCACCCGCCGCGCAGGGTCTTTGTCGAAGCGGCTCGCCCCTACATGCACATGAGGCTGCCTGGCAGCCTCCCCTGCCGGAACGGGCAGAACCTCCACATCAGACCGGGAATGAGAGACGCGGGTGGTGGGGCGCAGCATCACAGGAATGTCAAATCTCTCGGAGAGATCGAATGCAAAGGCTGCCATCTCCTTTGCCTCCTGGCCGTTTTTCGGGTCCAGGCAGGGAATGCCTGCGAACTGGGCATAGCGTCGCGAATCCTGCTCATTCTGTGAGGAATGGCAGTAGGGATCGTCAGCCGATATGATGAGCAGCCCCGCCCCCACACCAAGATATGCCAGCGTCATGAACGGGTCTGCAGCCACATTCAGCCCCACATGCTTCATTGTGGCCACGGAGCGCGTGCCGGCCCAGCAGGCCCCGGCCGCCACCTCCAGCGCCGCCTTTTCGTTCACAGACCATTCAATATGCATCGGCATGTTCCCCTTCATATCAACCAGGGACTCGATGATCTCCGATGAGGGCGTGCCTGGGTAGCCGGCGGCCAGCCCTACCCCTGCCTCCAGGAGGCCTCTGGCGATGGCCGCATTTCCGAGCAAATATTCTCTCACGAAAAACCTTCCTTTGATAACCGGTGCACTAGCTCTGATGGCCGATTCGATTTAGACTTTGTGCCTTTGCATCTATTTTTTTTGGTAGTCTACCTTCATTAGGATGGAGCAAAAGGTGCTGGGCCGCAATAGGGTGGCGTCTCAAGGAAGCCATAGACGTTGAGAAGCCCTTCTTCGAAGGGGTCCCAGTTATCGGATGTGAATACAGGAATAGGTGAATCTATTGCACGACGTCTTTCGATGTCATTGAACAATCTGATGCAATCTTCTGCTGTTCTTTTTCCCTCACAATGGCCCAGAAAAAGTCGCGTATCAGGTTTATAGTCTTCAGCAAATCGAGCCGTAACCTCTATTTAGCAAAAATCTTTCCACCCATGCCTTCCCGTAGCGGCACTATCTAGAAATCAAGTGAAATTGGGTTTTTTGCTTGCAATAAATTGATTTATTCCTGATATTATTGCTAATGTGGTCGCATACTAAGGTCAGATTTGATTTGATCAAAACACATTTAT
>Ga0116145_1000540_pt1 | contig 44527 bp, 35 predicted proteins | sample AD_JPNHG1_MetaG_FD_89747 | JGI IMG/M metagenome (GOLD analysis project Ga0116145, IMG submission 89747) | Active sludge microbial communities of municipal wastewater-treating anaerobic digesters from Japan - AD_JPNHG1_MetaG | ecosystem: Engineered > Bioreactor > Anaerobic > Digestate | place... | reverse complement strand
TAAGAAGAGAAAACTTTTTTTTAGGGAAAACATCTGAAGGTCCATAGATTTTTATATTGTGGATTTCTCCACCAAGAATATGCATCATGCAGGCAGCAAGAATTTTTTTTTGATTTTCGCGATTCCAAACACTTTCTGCCTTATGTGGGCCTTCTGGTGATTTTAAGTTGTCTCTATAAAGAACAAAAAATTTGTTCAAAAAACGGATTGTTCCAACATCAACATTTCTCATTATTACATAAATATTTTTGCCTGCTTTAATTCCGCCCTCTGGTGGGAAAATTGTAAGCATGCCATATGGATTATTTTTTTGTGAAACTTTTAATTGTACATTGTTATACTTTACAAGGATAAATCCATCTTCTTTTGGATTATCAAGTTGAATATTGGAAAACCATCCTTTATTGTTTCTTCCTCCAAAAATTTGCAGTTTAAGAATTTCTTCTGGTCCGATATATTTCAAAATAAGAAATTTCAATCTTAATGTAATCTTTGTTCCTGCAATTGCCACAGGTGGCTGTGCAATTTCCGTTTTTACTTTTGCAGGAATTCTTATAGGTTTTTCAAAATCAGGAATAAAGATGGTCTTTCTCATAGTTCTTTTTCTGATAGTATCCTGGAGAGAATCTCAACATTCTGTTGTATCTGGTTTCCATACTTTTGAAATACGCCGAGCATTATAAGATCACCTGGTTTTATATTCTCAACAGCAAACTTCATTGCTGAGTAAATATTGTCCTCATCTTTGCAGGATCTTCCTGCACCGAAAATTTTATATGCGATACAGGGTTTTTTAACCTGTTTTATTACCTTGCACATCATTGGTGGATCCTCTGGGTCAAAGATTTCTCCTTTTGAACCATTTATAGAAGTGAGTCCTTTTTTCCCTCTGCCTGTAAGGTTGTAAAAACAGGTCAGGTACAAATCAATATCCCAGTTTTCGCTTTCTGCCATCTCAATGAATTTTGGTTGATGTGATGCCATGCCAGAGATATATCCTGTATCTCTTATCATTTTAAGGTGGTCTTTTACAAGTTGTTTTTTTCCTTCCATTAAAAGGTTATCAAGTTGCCCACCATGGTGATATATACAAGCCGGCTTTACCTTACTTGAATTAATTAAATGTAAACTTGCTTCGAAACTTGCAAGTTCTGGGACTGTTTGCGCAAACCACAAGAAGTTTTTCATTCTACCTTCATTGTAATATTCCCTGAGCAATCTTAACATATGGATATCTCCTCGTACACAGAAACCGTTTATACCTTTATCTTGCGCAATATCCCATGTTTTCTTAATTTCTTCGCAGGTGTAAAAATCCATCATTTCTTCGTCAACATCCGGTGTTTTATGGGAAAATCCGCTGAATGGATTCGAACCGAGAATGAGTTTTGAAATCTCGTAATTAAATAATTTTAGATGTGACATTTTTTTTCTATTTGAGTGTTTCTATAATTGCGCATGCTATTTTTTTACCAATTTCCTGATATTTTTTCTGAGTTAATAGATTCTTTCCGCAAAATGCGTAGGGGATCTCAACACAGAGTCCAGGAATATTGATGTATTTCCTGCAGTATTGACTGAATGTAAGACCATTCCATCTTTCTCTATATTGTGCAACTACTGCACACTGTTTTGCCATATAAGTTTTCCCGATTTTCTTTTCGATAATGTTTATCAAAGATCTTTCTTTATTCATAAAGGCGCTTTTCTCCTTTTGTAGAAAAAAATAGATACCATCACCCTGTGCACCACCTGGGGCATGAAAATCAATGCCAAGAATAGGAGTACATCTTTCCTTCCATCTGTTAATATCTCTTTGAATTACAAGTGTCTCGTGTCTCATTGATGGATTTCCCCATGCACGATTGACGTCTATCGGGTAATTATCCTTTCCATAGTATCCTTTTTCAATCCCATCAATATTAACCAATGGAACAGCCCATACAATGCTTTCTTCATTTCGAATTTCTGATAGATACCTTAAAAAACCATCAAGAACAAGAGAACCTGGTGTCTCACCTGAATGCTGTCGGGCAACAATGTAAATCCCTGGTTTTTTTGAATCAGGAAAGGAATAGTCATTAGATAATCTTATCATTGGTCTGTTTTCTGTGCTAACCCCAATAGTGTCTTTTTTCCAGTATCCTTTTGATTCTTTCACAAGGGTCTCAATTTCAGGTGCTCCGTATGGGTAACATAGAGATATCTCATTGATCTTTCCGGGATTATTCAGGATCCATGATATTTCATATCTTCCATCCGGCAGAGCCAAAAATTCATAGTTTCTTTCTATCCTTTGCCAGTTTCCTTTATCCTTTCTTATAACGGGCAAAATGTTTGATAGTTCGCAGCCACCCATTAACATATTGTACGGGTGTTTGAGAACTATTTTTATCCTTTTAATTTTGTTTATTGCGGTTATTCTGAAACAGAACCATAAAGATTCAGGACCTCCTTGTGGAGATGCAGAAAATGATACTTCTGCTTGATTCTTGCTTGATCTAACAGAAACATCACACACATTTCCATACTGAATATTTTTTGTTATCCTGATTCTCATAATATCTGCCTAAAATTCTATTCTGACAGGCTTTTTTTTCTGGTTGCTTTTAATAGCACTAAGGACCATTGCGAGACTTTTAATGTTGTCATCTGCTGAAGTCATGGGTTTTTTGCCTGTTTTTATACTGTGCAAAAACTCGCGAATCAGCTCGGAATGTCCTTCATACTCGTCTTTTTTTACTGGAAACTTAATATTAAGATTCTTTGTTTTTCTGATAAACCCTGTTTTCCCGATAACTTTTTGCGCAGCGAATTCTTCCATGCCGTTCCAGATTGCACTTCCTTTTTCTCCAATAAATCTCCAGTTTCCTGCCCAGGTTGTATTCATTCCTTCAGCGCACCAGCTTCCGAGATAAGTATAGACAATTCCGCTTGTCATTTCAAATATAGCATTTGCACTGGCATCCTGTTTATACCAGGAGGATGAAGGATTCCACTCATAGCAGTAAACAGATAAAGGATCGCTGTTTGTTAAGAATCTTGCCATATCAAAAGTATGAATTGCCATATCCAGAAGCAGAACATGTTCCATATTGTCTCTAAATCCTCCGAAGTGTGCTCCAATATAGAATTCACTATTAACTGTTGTGATATTTCCAATTTTGCTTCCAGCAAGAAATTCTTTTACCCCCCTAATGTAGTGATAATACCTTCTATTTTGAATAACAGCGAAAATTTTCTTCCTTTTCTCTGCTTCCTCAACCATTTTTTTCGCGTGATAAATAGTATCAGCAAGAGGTTTTTCTCCAAGAACATGGCACCCTTGTTTAAGGGCGAGCATCGTTATCTCATAATGTGCTTCTGGCACAGTGCAGTTGAAAACAGCATCTGGCTTTGTTTCTTTTAATGCATCTTTGAAATTATCACTGATAACCAGATTCTTTAGATTAAATTCTTTTGCTTTTTCTTCTGCTGCAGAGCGGTTAATATCAACAAGCCCAACAATTTTCATTTCTTTTTCCCTAAGAGCGGGTATCAACCATGCCCTACTGATAGCACCGCAACCAACAAGTAGTACATTTATTTTGTCTGGCATTATTTTTCCTGGTTAGGTATTGTCCACCCATCTGCTTCTGCAATTGCTCGTGGTATAACGAGCGAGGCAGGGGATTTTGCCCATAATTGGGGTATAGAATAAAAATAAGGAAAACAAAATCCATTTCCCTCAATTCTCGCGATTGTTCCATCTTCTCCTGGATTTAGTTTAATAGTGTATGTTCCTTGTTTGCTGATATTAATCTTTCTTATTTTTGATTGTTCTGTTGGAAACAGTCCTGAGTAGATTGTAAGTATTTTGTATCCATGAGTATCAAATACCTCGAGGTCAAGCGATTTTGTTCCTTTTGGAATATAAAAGAATGCTGGATGTTGTGTTAAGCCCTCTTGATTAAGAAAATACGTAAACGGACATGGTTTTGAATACTTACCTGTTTGTACATCGTAGTAAACCGTTGTGATTGAAGCAAGGTTTCCGCCGTATCCAGTGCTAAAACGATATGTGCCCGGTCTTTTTGCCTGAATTGAAACATCAACAAGTTGAATTTTTTTACCGTCAGCCATCACTACCTCTTTTGATGGTTGTTTTGTCATTGTCTCGTCAACTATTGAAACCCATTTTTTTGTATTTGTGTCCCACCATTCAATTCCATAATTAAAGTCCCTTGCTCTATAATACGCATCATCTGGATTATAAGGCCAGAAGATTTTGAAGCCAATAATATCTCCTTGTTGTCTGGCAATAGTTAAAAACTTAACAGGTTTCTGGTATCCGCTATTATAACAAAATGGGGCATCAATTGGTGTTGTCAAATAATAGTTACAGGGACTTGGAAATTCTGCCTGAAATTCTTTTACAATCACAAGGTCATTTATATCTACATCAGATGCTTTTTTTCCATTTGCAAGCACAGCATCCTTGAAATATACCACTGGTACGAGTTTCCAGAAATCAAGCACCTTGTTCCACCATACCTGCGTTTCCTCATGTGTATAATGGGCTGGTCCATTTGCATATTCCCCTGCTGCCTTTTTAACTTCATAAATCTGGAAGGTTCTTCTTACAACAGCATGCATTGCAACCATGTAGGACATCTGTCCTTTCCAGACATATTCCTTCATTTCCTGAGAAGATGGTGTTGCCTTTCCACTTTCTTCAAGATAATGGTAGTACCAGTATTGTTTTACATCATCTATCCTTTTTTGTGCATCAGGTTCCTTATCTGGATTTATCTTTTTATCTGCTTTATCAATCATTCTTATTGCCCTTGCCCATGAATTTGGTCCATTTACAGGAAGATTATCAGTAAGCATAAAATCATAGTACTCCTTCATTTCTTTCCATGCGCTTCCAAATGCTTTCTGGAACCATGTATCTCTTATTTTTTCAAGTTCAGAAAGAGTTATCCCTGGATTCCACATAACCTTTGCCATAAGATAATATGCAAGCCCATATTTACCAAAGTTAAAATCGGTTTCACAGGATAGTGCCTTAATCCCTGCCTGGTACGTTGTTTTCATGTCTTCGAGAATACTTTTTGGCGATGCACTCCATCTAGCAGGAATTCCTGCTGTTTTAGGGTCTGAATAATAGGATAAACTGATAATTCTATAGTCGCCCGATGGCTCACGTGGTAGCATTATCTGAAATGCTTTTGCCATATCTAACTGACTTTTAAAATTTTTCCATTTTCCCCATCCACGGTTTTTTGGATAACTTGCTATCATAACCCGTATTCTCGGGTCAAGGTTGAAGTTAGGTGGAACATCATGATAGTTATAACTATATCCACTGCTTCTTACAAGTTCCTTTTTTGACTTACCTGTTGACGTGATTCTTTTTTCTTGAGGGAGGGAATCAATCCATTTATCATATTCGTGAAGAATCCAGTTTGCAAAACCAAAAACAGTGTCAGAAGCCGCAGATGGATCCCATATCTCTACTGGTTGATTTAATCCATTATAACCGTGGAGGACATAAGGTCTACCAAAAGGTATTCCTTCTTTTTTGCAATAATCAGGATACCAGTTTTTGTATTTCATATATCTGTCAAGAACAGAATATCCACCGCCATCTTCTGGTTCGTGTCCAAAAATAAAAACCTCGTCAGGATTTTTCTCAAAAAATTGCTCTGACTGTTTCTTCATTTCTTCAAGGATTACCTGTCTAACAAGAGGAACAGATAAATCAAGATTTGCCCCTATCTCGAGTAAACTTTGTTCTATCCATTCTTTGCCATTTGAGATGTATACCTTTCCTGTTTGAGGTGTTCCTTCAGGGTCACTATTGATCCACATCTCGCCATTATTGTCAGTTGATGCCTCAGGCCTTTCTGTAAAAAGTCCAATACTTGCCTTTGGAACAAGAAATCCCTCTGTGGTATTTGTTCTTTTCATTGCTTCTATCACTGATTTATGATATGCCTGCATTGCATGTCCTGGAAATCCGGGCATTGATGAACCATAAATTTTTGCTCCAACTGACCATCTGTACCAACTTACATCAACTGTCTCATCATCAGGATGAGGTGGTTTTTCCATAATTGTGCCAACACCATAACTCTGGCCGCTTGTTGGCCAAAGAGCCCTTATATAGAACCCTGGTCTGCCTGCTTTATTTATATTAAAAACAACTGGTTTTGTTTTATAATCCGGCGCATAAATCCAGTTAGGGCCCATACCGAGAATTTCATAACCAGTACTTTCCATTAAATCAACAACACCTGCAATTATCCCTTCTGGATTATTTGCAATCACAAGCACCCTGTTTGGTTCTGTTTTTATGTAGTATGCCTCCTTATTGTTATAAGAATCAGTACCATCATTTGCGAGGGCTTTTTTTATCTGTGGGTCGTTTTTAATATGGTCGGGCGCATCTCTAACCATTAAAAGTACTATTCCTTTTGAAATATCATTGCTGCATTTTAATGGGATTATCCTGCCTGTCATCTTTTTCACTGATTCCTGAATAAATGATCCCGCTCTTCTCATTGTTGCTTCTTTCGAAGAGTCATACCAGACAAGTGGTTTTGAAAAATCAATGTTGTATCCTGCTTTTGCTTCTTCATCATAATGGATAATGATTGATGGCAAATTTTCCTGAGGAGTTGTTGGTGTAAGCAGAGTATAGCCGACAACATTAATAATGAAAGGGCCGATTAAAAATAAAGTAGACATTAATAGAATTTTTTTCATGTTTTTTTCTATGTATTTTTTTCAAGCCAGTTTTCAAGTTCCTCAAATTCCTTTCTGTTTTTTACTGCAACACCGTCGTATACTACATCTACAGGGTTAAGTTCCTTATGAAGTTGTTTTACAATTTCGGGTGTCAATGATTGTTGTGAATTTCCAAAAACGTGAACTGCCTTACCTGCTTTTTGTGCTTTTTTTAGAACATCAAGCCACTGGAAATTGGGTCTCTGACCTTCTCCTGCCTGCCACTGGAAGACCCTTAACTTTTTTATAGAGAGAATATCATCAATGTGTTTGAGTGCTCCTGGTCCATCAAAATGGAAATAACTATCATCATAGTATTCGATTTCTTCTTCAATCGCTGGAAGTACAAATCTCCTGAACATTTCTGGGCTCATCATACATATGAAATCCGCCTGTACAACGCCAATTTTCTTCTCGCTGTAAAATCCAGAGTGGGCTGTACCGAGCCCATTATTATCAATACCTGCTCTGTATAAATGATTACAGATTTCAGGAAAGTCCTTCCTCAAGGAAAGCATTGCGTTCTCAATTATCTCAGGACAGTCATACAAATCCATGCAAAGTTTTTCTGCGCCTCTGAGTGCAAGAAGTGTATCTATATTTGAATGTTTATCTATATCGGAAACAAGATATTTTCCTTTTGAGTCATCGGCAATTAATCGAGTATACTTTAGAAGTTTCTGGAAAGTTTCGTTTTCAGGGTTGAATTTCAGCGGGAGGAACTTATTCCAGTCATCTATAATTGGCTTTACCCAATTTGTGTGTTTTGAGTTTTCGGAAAATCTTAACCTTGCTCCATAGAATGCTGCAAATTGATCAGGGCCAAAATCAGGGTTAAAGGAAGGAACTCCGTCCCCGAGAAACTCAAAATTCTCGGCAAACTGATTGAAGATTTCTATCTGTTGTTTCCAGAGTCCATTACATGCTCTGTAATATCTTAGGGTAAAAACATCTTCAGGATAATTTTCTTTCCCTTCCTTATAGCAGCCAGACATAACAATTGGTCTTTTATACAACTGTCTGTTCCAGAAATAATTCCATCTCTTTTTTGTTTCTTCAAATTCAGGTTTGTACTTTAGCATTCATTCCTCCTTTAGTGTTTATTTAACATTATCTATCATTTATATGTCAAGTAGATGTCAGAAAAACGCAGGAGAAAAATCATAAATCTTTCTGTCGCACCTCTGGGAAAATCTTGGATGCAGCGAGGCGTTAAAAGGAAGTTAACCGTGTTTATCTTGATTTATTGTATGGTAGAATATCAAAGGTATTTATTATTTTAATACAGTGTGAAATTTCAAAAGGACAAGTAATGATTAAGGATCTTAATATAAGTGATATTTTTTTGAGAATAAGACAGCGAAAGCCAGTTATCCATCATCTTACAAACTGGGTCACAATATATGATTGCGCTAACATTGTGAAATGCATTGGTGGTTCTCCTATTATGGCACATGCACCTGAGGAGGTGGCAGAAATAGTTAATATTGCATCTTCTCTTGTCCTGAATATTGGTACATTAACAATTGATTTTGTTGAATCTATGAAGATTGCGACAAGAGCGGCAAACCTCAGGAAAATTCCTGTTATTCTTGATCCTTGTGGGGCAGGAGCAACAGGGCTTCGCGACAGGAAATCACTTGAATTGATTGATTTTTTTTATGTTGATATCATCAAGGGTAATTCTTCTGAGATTGCTAAAATTGCAGGAGAAGATGTTAAAACAAAGGGCGTTGATGCAGGTGAGGTTAAAAAGGATATGTTAAGTATTGCGAGAAAACTCGCAAAGAATAAACAATGTACAGTTGTTGTGACTGGAAAAGAGGATATAGTTTCTGATGGAAATTCAACATATATTGTAAAAAATGGAGACGAGATGCTTACGCATGTTGTTGGAACTGGATGTATGGTAAACTCAGTTATCGGCACCTTTGCAGCAGTAGAAAACAATCTCTGTTTCGCAGCAGTATCAGCACTTGTCTGTTTTGGAATTTCTGCCGAGATTGCCGCAAAAATATCAAAAGGTCCTGGTTCATTTAAGACAAATTTGTTTGACTGTCTTTTTTCTCTTGATAGTAAAACAATAGAAAAAATGGTAAACATTGAGAAAATAAATGAATAAAAAAATTAGTGGTTATTATTTTATTACTGATGCAAATCTTACCCAAAAAAGTGTTTTTGATGATGTTGTGTGTGCTTTGAATGCTGGCGTGGGTATTATCCAGTACAGAGAAAAAAATCGTCCAACACGAATGATGTATGAGGAGGCAAATAGATTAAGAAAAATCATAAGAAACGCATTGTTTATTATCAATGATAGGGTTGATATATGTCTTGCTGTAGATGCAGATGGCGTTCACGTTGGCAGCGAAGATTTGCCTGTTTCCATTGTAAGGAAGATTATCGGGCAACAAAAGATTATAGGCGCCACTGTTCATAGTGTTGAAGAAGCAATAGAGGCAGAAAAAAACAGTGCTGACTATGTCGCTGTTTCGCCAATTTATTTTACTGGCACGAAGCCAGATGCGCGATTACCAGTGGGAATAAGAGTTCTCAGCGACGTGAAAAGGGTTGTATCTGTACCTGTTGTTGCCATTGGAGGAATAACAATTGAAAATGCGCCTGACATTATAAAAGCAGGGGCAGATGCTGTATGCGCAATTTCTGCTGTTTTGTGCGCAGATAATATATCCGCTGAAATAGAAAAGTTTCAGAAATTGTTTATTTGAAAAAAGTGCATGAGATTTAGAGGGGATATAAAAACTTTTGAAATTATTGAAAAATAAACAAAAACACTACTACATGTTTGGCACTACCATATAAACACAAAGGAGGCATTATGAAAACCTTCAGGATTGTCCTGCTGATTTGCGGGGTTATGGCTTTTTCTCGGATATGCTTTGCAACAGAGGGTGGAGGCGGGGCATATCCAAACGGTGCAGAGGATTTTATGCTGGGTGCAGTTCCTCCACCAGGATTTTACTATATAAACTACACAACCGGGTATTTTTCAGATACCTTCAGAAATTCTCATGGCAAAAGTGTAGTACCTGATTTCAAACTTTCTGTATATGGCAATGTATCGAGATTGCTTTTTGTAAGCAATAAAAAAATTCTCGGTGGTTATTGGGGTATGCACGCTCTTATTCCGATTATGCACATGGATGTGGAGACACCTGCTGGTGATGATTCAAAAACAGGGCTTGGTGATATTTTTATAGACCCTTGTATTATTTCGTGGCACTCTAAAAATCTTCATTCAGTTGCAGGAATTGAGTTTGTGATACCAACCGGCTCATACGATAAAGATGATATCGCAAATATCGGCAGGAACTACTGGACAATCGAACCAGTGTTTGCATTTACTCATATCTCTGACAGTGGCTGGGAGGTTTCAGGAAAATTTATGTATGACATTAATTTTGAAAATGATACGACTGATTATAAATCAGGTCAGGAGTTTCACTGCGATTATACAGTCGGGAAAAAAATCAACAAGGGATGGACTGCTGGGATGGGTGGCTACTGGTATACTCAGATTACAGATGATAAACAAAACGGTATCAAGGTTGGTGATGGTAATAAGGGCAAGGTCTTTGCTATTGGTCCACAGGTAAAATACGACCGCGGTAAAACAAGTTTTATACTTAAATATCAGAAAGAAATGTCAGTTGAAAACAGGCCTGAAGGAGATAAAATCTGGTTTAAGTTTGTCGTTGGCCTGTAATTTTATTAGGATCGCTCAAGTTTTTTAAGCATTGAATTTTTCTCTGACGGGGATGCTTTCATTCTACTGATAACTCTTCTAAAGAATGATATTGTATTATCGTAAGTATACCTGTCAACAGGGTAGGGGGTGCCATCTTTTCCGCCATGCGCAAATGAATATCTTGCAGGGTCTTTATAAGAAGCAGGCGCACCATATATCAGTTCAGAAACAAGAGAAAGTGCTCTAATTGTTTTAGGACCAACTCCTTCTATGCCCACAAGTTTTTCATAATTTTCTGGTTTATAATCACAGACCTTTGCAAGAATTTTTTCAAGATACCTGCTACGGGAAAAGTCCTCTTCAATAACAGGATGATAATGAAACTCAATATTTTTGAATTCAGCAAAAACAAGTTCCTGTTGCTGGTGTTTTAATGCAATCATTTTTGAGACATTTCCTGAATGTTTTCTCAGTATCTGTATGTCCTTCATAAGACCAGAATATGTTGATTGAACAAGTTCAGTACTGATTTTTCGGTTCTGTTGACTTTCTTTTGCTGTCATATTCAGACAGGATGTAGTTAGATGGCTTATAATTCCTGAATGAGGTTCACACACAAAATCAGAAATTCTGTTAGAAAACCAGTGATATCTGCGGGCTGTTGAGTTATTCTGGTTCATTCCCTGCTGTACTACAGACCATGCCCCATTTCTTGAAAAGAAAAATGCATGGTGATATATCTGATAGCCATCCTGTATTAAACTACTATCAACCTTTGCTGCTGTCTTTGAACCATAAACAAGGTTTTTTACATCTGAATCCTGAAGGCATATTCTTTCTCCCCAGTTTATTATCTCCTCTGGCGTTTTGAGTGAGGTTTTGCCTTTTCCGCCGCAAATAAAAATACCGAGATGTTTTTCTTTTCCCCTGATTGCCTCCTTCAAAGATGCAGTAAGGACAGTTGTAAGTCCTGAAGCGTTCCAGTCAAATGCAAGTACAGTCCCGAGTGATTGAAACCATACAGGGTCAGAGATTCTTGCGATAAATTCATCAGGTCCATATTCATCTACGATAATCTCAATTACCTGGTTTCCAAGTTTTACCATTCGCTCAAAAAGCCAGCGAGGACATTTACCAGTATCAAGAGTAAATGTTGCAATACCTCTTCTTATCATTTTTTCCTCACTTATCTTATCTCCTCAATGGAAGGGACATGGGAAGATTTACAATTGTTAATTTTCAATCTGCAATTTTCGATTTGCTTCCTATCTTTATTTCTCATTTTTGATTTCCTATACCAGATTTTCAGGATTTCTTCTGTTTTTCTTTCATTTCAATCACGATTAAAGCGTGATAATCTTCGTATATTTTATAATCCTTTTTTATTGAATTTTCAAATATCCTTTGCAAAAAGTCGTAGGAAAATTTGCTCGATAGATTATGCATTTTCACAAACCTTTTTGTATATTCATCTATCACAAAAACAGGTCTTTCGAGGGCATAAAGAAGAATATCATCAGCAGTTTCTTTTCCTACACCATCAATTGAAAGGAGTTTCTCTCTTAATAAAGGGGTTTTTATTTGTTTTGTTCCTTTAATTCCACCTATTTCATAGACAAAGAAATTCGCCAGATCTTTAAGTCGTTTTGTCTTCTGCCGATAGAAACCAGAGGGTCTTATCAAATTTTCTATTATCTGATATTCTGCCTCAACGATTGATTGAAGGGATAACAGATTTTTTTCTTCAAGATGTTTAACTGCTATCTGGACATTTTTCCAGTTTGCGCGCTGGGTAAGGATTGATTCTATAACAATAATTTCTTTCTCTTTTTCTGATTTTGGTCTCTTACACCATAACTGCCACTGTCCGGAGGCATATGGTACTCCGTATTTCGATAATAATTGCTGATACAGAGAAGTTATCTTATTTTTAATTTTTTTATCTAAGAAATCTTCCGCCATTGATATCAATAAGTGCGCCATTTGTAAAAGAAGAAGCATCGCTTACCAGGTACAGAACAGCGCCTGCAACCTCTTCTGCAGTTCCATTTCTGCCAAGGGGTGTTTCCTTTTTGTATTGTTCCATTCTTTCAGGGGTGCTGAATACCTCGTGATGATGTGTTTCTATTACACCTGGCATTACTGCATTCACCCGTACCTCTGGAGCAAGTTCTTTTGCAAGTGTTCTTGTGAAGACAAGCAATGCACCCTTTGCCGCAGCATATGGACCAGAACCATTTGCTCCACCTGTTTGTATAGAAAGAGAAACAATATTTACAATCGCAGCATTTCCTGCTTTTCTAAGGTGAGGTATTGCTTTTTTTGTGACAATAAAAGCACCAGTCATGTTTACGTCAAATACACTTTTCCAGAGTTCAACAGAGCATTCTTCAATTTTGCTTCTTCTTATTGGAGATCCTGCATTATTTACAAGGATATCAAGACGTCCAAATTTTGATATAACAGGGTCAACAATTGAATCCGCCTGTTTTTCATTCGCTATATCTGCCTGAATCAGAATACCATCAGATCCAGTATTTTTTATCTCATTTAGTGTTTGTTCTGCCTGCTTCTGACTCGAATGATAATGAACACAAATTCTTGCTCCATATTGTGCAAGGCATATTGCAATTGCTCTTCCTATTCCAGTTCCTGCGCCTGTAATAAGGGCAACCCTTCCGTTTAGATTGAAATCTACTTTCTTCATTCATTGCCTCCTTTTTTCCTTCTAAATCCCCGTTTTGTTTACTTTGCCAAGTGAGAATACTGGTTACCCTATCTTTCACAAAGAGGTGTTGGCGAGATTTTAACTTCCGTTTTTTAGAAGGGTGTCTCGCAGAGACAGGGTATCTATGCAAAAGTCAAAATAAACTATTTTCTCATTCGGGCTGATAAAAATCGCTTTATTTCTCAATGACCTTATGATATAATTTTATCCAATTTGATTATGAAAATCAAACAAAGAGGAAACTATGGCTGATGTATTTTTTGCGGATGCAAAGGTAAGAAGATTAGAGAAAAGCGCAACATTGCCAGCAAAATTTCTGAAACTTCTTGATGCGCTTAAATTAAAAGAGAAGGTAAAGAATAAAAATGTTTGTATAAAAATGCATGTTGGTGGAGGATATGGTTATACAACAATTCATCCACTGTTTGTAAGGATGCTTGTTGATTTTATCAAGGACAAGGGAGGAAATCCCTTTATTACAGATGTTGTTGTTCCATATCCAGGAAGGGGATATGTTGAGCAGGTGGTTGGTTGTGATTTCATACAGGCAACAGGTCTAAGGGATACAAACTATTTTACGGTAAAGGTTCCTGGCCGTTATGGAATAAAACAATTGCAACTTGGTGGAGTGCTTAGGGATACTGATTTCCTGATAAACTTTTCCCATGCAAAGGGTCATGGAAACTGTGCGTATGGGGGCGCGATAAAAAATCTCGGTATGGGTTTTGTTACTACCAAGACAAGGATAGATATACATTCTACTGTGGAATCAAAGCCATACTGGGATAGGTCAAAATGTAAACATTGTTTAATCTGCGTGAAAAATTGTAGGACATCAGCAATAAAATTCGATGAGAAAAAGCAACTTGCGATTGATTTTCACGCTTGTGTTTTTTGTATGAGATGTGTTGCGCTCTGTCCGTATAAGGCGCTTGGTCTTGATACATCAAACTATGAAGTTTTCCAGAGGGCTCTTGCTCTTTCTGCAAAAAAGGTTCTTGAACAATTAAAAGATAATTTCTGTCATATAAATGTTATAACAAATGTAACCCCGTACTGTGATTGCCTTGGTATGTCTTCCCCATCTATTATTCCTGATGTGGGCATAGTTGGCTCATACGATATTGTTTCAATCGAAACAGCAACGCTTGATTTGATTGATAAACAGAAATATATTGAGGGATCTCTACCTGGACACCTTAGATTTGAAAAAGAAACAGGCCATATTTTTGAAAGAATATGGGGAAAAGATCCATATGTTCAGGTAAAAGAAGCAGCGAAACTCGGACTCGGGAAGCCAGGATACACAATAAAAGAAATAAGATAGTGTATTAGAATTTTATCTGGTATTTTCCGTGTGTGTTCAAAATCCTTGCTCATCCTTCTGACCTTTTTGAAATATCCTTTACCCACAAGTTTCCCTTTGAAAAGTCCTCCCCCTAATTCCCCCTTTTATAAAGGGGGCAAGGGGGATTTTAATTCCCTCTTTTAGAGGGGTGTCTCGTAGAGACAGGGCATTCAATCATCAAAACCTATGTAGTGAGGGACTTTAGTCCTGTGTCTTTTTACAACAGCATAAATACATGAAAATCATTTCTCCTCATTTACGAAATGAGGGAAAACGAAAAAGAGACGTAGGCAAATCCATCTTGATTTTCCTTTACAAAGTAAGGAAATAAAACAATAGCGGGAGTAATAATAAGCCATGATAGGGAAAAAAAACACCACCTTCATATTTTACGAAGAAGAATAAAAATAAGGGTAATTCCTTTACGCAGGCAATTCTTAGAAGATGTGGGTAAGGGATAGGACAAATGGGAGTGAGGAAAATTCTTAGTCCTCTTCTACAATTTTTATCTCTCTTATGTCGATATTACCATAAAGTATCTGCGCAAATGGTTTTCCTTTTTTAATTCCAGCGATTCCCCATCCGCCCTCTGTTGAGAAGAATATATTAAAATTCTTCTTTGTCCATTTCTTCATATATAAAGTTTTTTCAATAGAATCGTATCTTATTCCTGTTAGCCCCTGAATAAGGGCAAAACTTGAGAGCGCTCGTCCATACCAGTGGCCGCACTCATATTCATCAAATGGATTTCTTTTTGTTCCGTCATATCTTTTTCTTGCTGTTTTTACAATCTCGAGCGCTTGTTTTAGTATGCCATTTGCAAGCATATGGCTTGCAACCTGATATTCGAATCCTGTCCAGACCTCATCAGAATAAATAAAGGGTAGGGTGGGTCTGTTTCCTTTTGGCCATGTACATAAAATAAGGCCTCCTTCTTTTCCAAGGGCATATCCAGGTCTTTGAAGGTTCGCATGGTTTGAAAGATCTTTTTTGAAGTTATACCTGAACACAGAAAGCAAATGTTTTTTAACCTTTTTTTTATCGAGAATTTCTCCAACATAGCATACCTCAGAAAGCCACGCCCCTATAACTCCGTCAGATAAGCATCCTTTTCCATATTGAAATGGAGGTCCCTCTTTTCTAATAATCTTGGTGAGTGTTCTGGAATGATATTTTTCCATAAGATATTTTTCTTCAAATTCATTTTGTTTTTCTGAAAAATTCCACATAACCTTTTGTTCGAAATATTCTCCATTGAATAAGATATTTTCAAGGTAATCTCTTCCACTATTGTATATCTGTTCATAAACCTTAGTATCTTCTCCAAATCTTCTTGCCATGGATATTATGGCTTTGAGTGCTCCAAGATAAATACTTCCGCACATTCCGTCTGGTCCCCAGAATTCAATATCATAAGTATTATGGTGTGGTTTTTCAAGGATTCCTCTGTGTTGAGGATCCCATGTTGAGATACAATAGTCGATGCTTTTTTTGACCCTGTGCCAGATGTTTATTAGCCACTGGTCATCACCGCTGATTCTCCAATCCCTATAAACCTTAATAATGCCACCGAGTTGTCCATCTGCAGCAGCGTAAAAGTTATGAGTATTGGGTCGTATTGGAAGCAGTGAGCGGAAATTCTGATGGCCATCTTCATTCTGGTTCTCATTAAATTCAGTTTCCCTTAAGGATCTTCGAGGGATGAGAATAAATGTGCTGTTGCCTGACAATAATTCCAGACATGTGTGCAGGATCCAGCACAACAGCCACAACTATCGCAGCATCCTTCCCAGCACCAGAGTTTTCCATCTTTTTGACGGAGCATGGTTGGCGACTTGAATATTGAAAGATTTGATGAGACAGCATCAATAATTTCCAGTGGAATATTAGAAGAAAATAATGCATCCGAAAATCTTGATGTTTTCTTTTTTAGGTCATTGTAATTATCTACCCAGTAATCAGAGACATCCTCGATACTCTTAAATCTTGACGCATACCATGGCTGATAAAACTCTGATGGATCATCCCCTGTTTTTGTATAACTATCAGGGACATACCACGAAAACAACACTTTTATGGTTTTTGTCTGTTGTGGAAGAAGTTCAACATTTGTATAGGCACTTGCACCACGAGAATATCTTTGTTCTTCCTTTCTTGATATCAACATTGACGAGCAAATATCCCTCCATAGTATCTGATGTGTATCAGAAAATCCACCAGAACCACACCACTGACAGACACCTGTTTTTTCTCCTGGAATCCTGATTGAAAATGAAGATTCAAGAAATTTCTGTTCTTCATCTTTTTTCTGAACTAAAATAAATCCATCTTTTAGTGGTATTGTTTCCTGCAGTTGTGTTTTTTCTGCAACAAAATTTTTACTGTGAAATCCAAAAACACCCTTTATTTTTTTTGAGGAAACATTCTTAAATATGTATTCAACCGCACATACAGGAAGAGAAGAATTATCAGCATCTACCGGAATAAATGGGCTCCATCCACATATAGAAATATCAATTAATGATTCAGGGTGCTTTACTTTTACTGTTGCGAATGGAAATCTTCCAGTGAAACTCAATGTTTTACATCTTGGCAGTCCAAAGTTTGTTGAACCAAGGCCATTTCCGGCATCTGGAAGTCCAAAAATTTTCCATTCAGGAATATCTCCCTCGATAATTCTCGGAGTTTTTCCATCTATTGCGATGCTTGCGAACATATAAACAATCTTCGGAATTTCTGGCTTATGCTTGATGGAGATACCCGAAAAGGAACCATTACCCTCAAGGCACATCATTCCAGCACCAATACCTCCCATTGGAAACATGATGTGGTCAAGATTTCTTCCTGTATACACACAACCATTTCTTGTGAGGACCTTCATTTCACTCTCCTAAATTTTTTTATTATATCGCACCTAACAGTGATTACTGTATTGTCAATTCAAAATGTAAAAAGAAAATTATAAAAGTCAAAATGAACTACTAACTACTTTTTTTCCTTTACTTGTTTTTCTTCCTCAGAGGGAGAAATAAAACAGAGGGGCATCTTGTATTTTTCATTTTGCAATGAAGTTCTTCCTGTTATGCCTTTCATAAAGGAAAAGCCATTAAGAGAAATTCATCTTTCAAAGGTCGACGATTCTATTTCTCCTTACTTAAAAGCCCATCTTTTACTGCAATTTCCCTCGGGATAAGCAATGCACCTGGTGAAGCCGCAAGATATGATGGTATATTAAAAAACCATATTTGCCCGAGTGCAAGATATCTTATGCTCCAGACAGTTCCGTCAAGTCCGTCTGGCACTGGAATTGTTATAAAGATATCATCACCTACTACCTTTTGTATTAATTTTCCATCTGGACCATATACCTCGTGGGGCGTTGAATTATCAATAAAATATTGAATCTCTTTTGTTCCTTTTGGAATATAAAAATACATTGTTTGCATATGTCCTGCATGGTGTAAGGAAACACCTTTTTTCTGCACAATGACACAGGGAACATCTGGATTTGTCGTGATTCTAAATCCAGCAGAAGAATCATCAACCTTTAGAAAATATAATCCTGGTTTTGGTACAGAAATTTTTATAGGATGTTGGTTTCCATCAAGGGGAAGTTGTTGCCGTGAAATTTCATTACCTTTTCTGTCAGTTAAAATGTATTCTGCGGGTTTCCTGTCTCTGTACCACGGAATAGTACCTGTTGTGATTGTACACTCTATTGGCTCGCCTTTTTTACTGTACATTGCATAGGTAACTGCTCCCTGATAAGATTGTGAGGTTCCTGATGGATTACTGGATGTAAAACCCCCGGGTACAAGATCATCAGAAAATTTAACTTCTTTTATTTTAACAACAGGAAATCTTTTTATGTCTTCCTGAAAGAGTTTCTCTGTTTCTTCATGTGTAACAGGAGTTTCATCTGCCCATGGTTTTGGAGTCTTACTGTCTGCATAAAAAGATGTCCATGATGGTTCATTAAAGTCCTTAGCAAGTTTTGGCGCAAGATATTGGTGCATTGCTTCCCAGTGATTCATATAACTATAGCGTGTTCTGTAAACCCATTTGAGTACATTCAGGGCGATTTCTTTTTTTTCATTCCTGTCTACTGTGTGTGTATAATCCCACCATAATCTTACATAGTGCATGTATTGTTTTAGATGGTCAATCCGCGCCTGGACATCAGCGTTATTTTTTGCAAGTATAGATGCTCTGTTCAGGTCTTCGAGGGATTCTCCAATAAGATTTTCACTTTTTAAAGGGGTATTTCCTGGGTCTAATCTTTCATAATAATCTTTCATAACATTTGCTGCTGGACCGAATGCCTTTTTATAGAAGTCATCGAGAATTTTCTTAACATCACTGTTTGGATTCCACATCAGTTTGCTTGCAACATAATACCCTCTTCCGTGCACTCCCCAGTTGTTTCCGCTTTCACAGTCAAGAGTTTTTCCCTTGTTTTTGTAGTAAACAGGTATCTGGGTTTTGAGATACGAGACATTTGCTCCTCTACCGCCTGGTATCATATCCCAGTCCCATAGATACACTGAAAGATATTCATAATAGCCCATATTCTGACAGTATTTGGGCCAGAGTTTCATAAGTTCTTCAGAAGAATATTTACCAATTGTAAAGCCAGCAGTCCTTTGTATCCAGACGTTTGGTTCAAGTTTGAAGGATGGTGGTTCAGAATGGTCGCTATATGCATAAAGTCCAACACACTTTCCAGGATATTCCTTTGCAACTGCCTTTGCAACCTCATTTGCGAGATAAAAAACCCTTTCAGAGACAGATCCCATTTTAAGACAATTCTCGCATTCACAATGTCCAAGTCCATCTGATGGTTCAACTGATACCATATCTGCGTCAGGATGATTTTTGAAATAATTCAAAGCATATGTGATAACAATCTTTCTTACTTCAGGATTACTGACACAAATCTGAGGTCCTTTTCTTGTTCCTCCAACAAGGGCAAGATATTCTGGGTGTTCATCAAATACCTTTTGATTATTAGATATGATTGTTTGCCATGCATGTCCAAAGGAAACATTTATAGATCCTCCCATTCTATTATGTCTTACCCACGCAAGATAGTCGTTAACTGGTTTTTGCTTATGCCTGTCGAAAAATCCATAGCCATACCATATTCTTCTCGAAAGAAAAGCAGGTCTATCGTATTCTTCAATATTCGTTGAGATGTTGGGTATTTTTGGAATAATCTCCCACTCCTTTGCAGGGAAATACCATCTACATCCGAGTATCTCAAGAAATCTGAATATGGCATGAGAGGTTCCGGATTCCGTGGCTCCTATTAAAAGCAATCTGTTCTTCTCGCTTTTTATTGCGTATGCTTCTTTCCCGTCATAGGTGTTATAAATCTTGAGTTTCGGAGCAATACTATTATCAGGAAACTGTTGAATTGTCCCTATAACAATACCGTTGTTTCCACGACCAGTTTTAATTTCGAATTCAGCACCTGTGATACTCTTCAGGTAAAAAGCGAGTTCCCCAGCAAGGTCTTTCAAATTCTGGCTTGCGTTTTCAGAGATAATAATCGGAAAAAGCGCCTCTCCATTTTTTGTGATTTGAATTTTTTCAGCAGAGATTGAAATACTCGAAAAAGTTGCAATCAATAAAGCAGCCAGACATATTAAATATCTAAAATTTCGCATTATATCCTCCTTGATAGAATTTATGATGGTATCAGGGTTACTTCTGATTTTATAGTATTTGCTTTGATATTTCAAGGTCTTAAGTAGAAATTAGAGAAAAAAAACAATACGACTGAACTGTTTATCACATTTTTAATTCAAAACGAGCATTACAAAAGTTAAAATAAAATACCTTTGGTTCCTTGTTTATACTTGCAATTCCATAAATGGTTTTCAAATTCCTGTCTTAAAATCTTTCTGTTAATTTTTTATCCCTATGGATTGAATGTCGAATACTTGTCAAGAGTCAAGAGTTGACCCCGTCTCTGGGGAATCAAAAGGGAGTTGCTGTTCTGATTCAATGGAATTAAGTTTCAGGAAAACTTTGGATGGTTTGAATGTGACTTTCCATCTTTCTGGCACAGGGACTGTTTCTCCTGTTTTCAGATTGCGTCCCTTTTTGGGCCTTACTTTTTTTACCTTAAAAACACCGAAATTTCTCAGTTCAATTCTTTGTTTTTCCAGAAGTGAAGTTCTCATCTGTGTAATAAACTTTTCGATGACCAATCTTACCACTGGTTTGCTCAAGCCAGTTTCTTTTGTTATCTCCTCTATAATATCCTTTTTTATCATTATTTATCCTCCAGAATTTTTGAGACATCATCGAGTTTATTCTCTGGTCCAATCATAGCGAAGCATGGATTTTTTTTAAATATATCCCTGCATACATCTTGAATATCCTTTTCTGTTACTGCTCGTATTTTTGATTGAACCTGATTAATTGACAACATTTTTTCTTTTGCTGCGAGTTGTTCACCTATCCATAGCATATATTCCATAGGGTCCTCCAGACCCATTAAAAACTGTGAAACAAGATATTCTTTTGCTCTTTCAATTTCATCCTCTTTTACCTGTTGTTCAATCATAATTCTAATCTGTTCTTTTATAATCTTTAGTGATTCAATAAGGTTTGCCGGTATCAACCCTGCAGAAATTATTGCTGCGCCAGTGTCATAATAACTTCTTGCATAACTCCTTATATCATAAGCAAGTCCCCTATTCTCACGAATTTCATTAAACAACCTGCTGCTCATATTTCCTCCGAGTATCATATTTGCAACACTTAAAGCAAACCTTCTGTCATCATTTCTCGGATAGGCATGAAACCCAAGACAAAAATGGCACTGCTCAGTTTCTTTTATCTTTATCTTGTAGGATGGGGTTTTCATCTTTTCCTCAAAGCGAACAAAACTTGTATCTGTCCCTTCTTTGATATTACTTAGAAATTTATCCGCAATCTTAATCAGTTTATCTTCGTTAAACCTTCCTGCTACACTAAGGACAAGATTTTTTCCTGTGTGATAGTTTTCAACAAAGTTAAAAAGTGTTTCTCTGTTGATATTTCTTAAACTTTCAGGAGTCCCGAGTATTGATGTTCCGAGGGGATGATCTCCGAACATAGCATTGTTAAGAAGTTCGAAAACATATCTTGCAGGGAAGTCCCTGTACATATTAATTTCTTCAATAATTACATTTCGTTCTTTGTTAATTTCTTCAGGGTTAAAAAGCGGGTTCTTAATCATATCCGAAAGGATATCAATTCCTGTTTCAAGATGTGGTTCGAGAATCTTTACATAAAAGCAGATTACCTCCTCACTTGTGAAAGCATTAAAACTTCCGCCTTTGCCTTCTATTGATTCCTTTAATTCCCGTGCTGATCGGGATTTAGTTCCCTTAAAAACAAGATGCTCAACAAAATGTGATATTCCAGCGTAATTAGGTGTCTCATATCTTGAACCACTACGAACAAGAATTCCTATTGAAACAGAATAATACTCAGATTTTTGCTTGTGGATTACCTGCATTGAATTTTTAAGATTTGCTATTTCCCAATCCATATATTGTCCACCTTGTTAGTGTTGAAATCTACGTTTGTATATTTTTCCTCTGATTTCATCCTCAATACAAAATAGATATTTGAATTGAGGGCGCCTTGAGATTCCTTTTATTTTGCATTCTGAAAATGAGCCCCTTTTCCATCTCTTAAATTTGCTTTTACTATACCCTTATAAAATATAGTATACTACCTTTTTTCTTTATCACCATTATTAATTCGATTTGCCTCAACAGAGATTTTTTTATCTTCAACCCGCACAATGCAGTAATGAAACATACTTTTTCCGCCCTCCGGCGCGGGTAATAACCACGCTCCCGCGCCGCCTGATATGACCTGGAGAATTTTGCCATATTTTCTCATATAGAAAAGGTGTTCATGACCCGAAAACACTGCGTCGACATTTTTTTCCTCGAGAATTTTTCTAAGTTGCGTTGGTATTTTAATGTCAGAGGCATTCGAATAAACTGGAATAACAGGAGAAACAGGAAAAACTGGCTTGTGGATAAAAACAATTTTTGTTTTTGCTGGTTTCTCAAGTTGGTTTCTTAACCATTTAATCTGAGACTCATCCAGACACTCACTATTTAGGAAAATCAAGAGTGTATTATTTTTTTTAACGCTGTAATAAAGAGGGCCAATCTTGTTCTCGTAGATTTTGCGTATTTGTTCATTGTTTGTCATATCATGATTACCCGGCACATGGTAAACCGGGATTTTCAGATTTTTTATTACCTTTAGATAATTCTCGATTGCCTTATCATATGCAACTGGATTTTTTTCAACAACCACGATATCTCCGAGATTTACAGCAAATTCTGCATCGGGATTTTTCCTGTTGATTTCTTCTACGATCTTCTTGAGGATTGTTGAATCAGGATTATCAATGTCATTGAAATGACAGTCACCAAAGACCACAAATTCAAGGGGTTTATCACTCCCACTTAGATGTGGTAGTAATGTAGCCATTAAAAAAAATCCGATAAAGATCAGGTAATTCAAATTTCTCATGAAATAATACCTGTTTCTTCGCTTAGTGATATACCTCTTAGCTTCATATCCAGACTCTGTGGATTTTCCGCCTGCTCAAGTGCAGTTTCTTTGGTAATGAAACCATCTGTAACAAGATTATACAAGGATAACTCAAAATCCTGCATTCCTTCTGTTCTTGCTGACCTTATTGCCTTAACAATTTTTGAGTCCTGCTCTTCGAGAATAATCCTGCTTATTGTAGAGTTCATAAACATTATCTCTGTTGCGGGTATTAATGTTATTCCTTCTTTGCATGAAGGTAGAAGTAACTGGGAAACAACTGATTTTAAGTGTGCTGCCAGGGATCTTCGTATTGAGGGATGCTCGCTGTGTGGGAAAAAATTCAGAATTCTACTAATTGTCTGACTAACATTTGAACTGTGAAGAGTACCAAAAACAAGATGCCCTGTTTCCGCGCTCTGAAGAGCAAACTCTACTGTATCCCTGTCCCTGATTTCACCAACAAGTATTACATCAGGATCCTGTCTTACTGCGTATCTTAATGCTTCTTTAAAACTTGGGACATCAATACCTATTTCTCTTTGATTTACTATGGCGAGTTCATTTTTATACATATATTCAATTGGATCTTCAATACACAGGATATGACATTTTCTTGTTTTGTTGATATTGTTGATAACTGCAGCAAGGGTACTTGATTTTCCTGAACCAGTTGGGCCTGTAACTAGAACTAATCCACTGGGGAATTCTACTATTTTTTTTACTGCATCTGGAAGATGAAGGGTGTCAAAATCAGGAATTTGATTTGAAATCCTTCTCGCAGCAAGTGCAATTGAGCCCCTTTGTTGAAATACACTGATTCTGAATCTTCCAACTCCTGGTATGCTGATTGCAGTATCAACAGTATTCTTTTCATCAAATGTTCTTTTATCTCTTTCGGTCAATAATTCAAATATTATCTCTCTCAAACGTTCATCGGATATAGGGCCATACTCGTATTGTTTTTCAAGATCACCCTTTATTCTATATGCAGGGACAGAACCTGCCTGCAAATGTACATCTGTTGCGTCAAGATCCTCCATACTAATGAGAAGATCCTTTAAATTAAAATTATCTCGCATATTGCTCCTCTGTGAGAGTTAAACAAGTTTACCTTAATTAAAATTAACCTTTAGCCGGACGAATGGTAAATTTCTCCATTCTTCCAAAAAAGGGATTTGGCTCCTTGATTTATTTCTTTAAAAATGATCCCTTGTTTTGTTCCCAATCTGTGCTGCTTTGTGTTTTTTTTGTCCAATGCTGACTTTTTTAACGTGGTTTGCGATATTTATACAACAAATCCATTATAGATGTAATATGATAACATAAATAAAAGTCCATTCAAAAGGAAATTTTTAGTTTTCACTTCCTTTGTTGTGGTTTTTTTCAATATCTCTTCAGTCGTGAAAATCTTGCCATTCATAATGTAAAACACAAAACGAAAATTACAAAAGATGAAATGGGCTCCCTCCTTATTCCTTCCATTTTGCATTTTATAATTGTGTCTTTCTGTTGTACCTGAATATCCGTTTGTTTTTCTTCAGAATGGAAACCTTAACTATCTCTCAATCGCAAGAAATGAAAAATATTGAGATTTAAGACTAAATCCTAATAGAACATCAGATCGACGGAACGCTTCAATAGATTTAGTGAATCTTCTTCAGGATAACGGGAAGACCATCAAAATAAGAGCATGCTTGATAAAATTGTCTAAACTCAATATAGTCCTGAGGATTTATTTCCAAAACATCTATTGAGAAATATCTTTGATACACGAGAGTATTGTTTTCTATTTTAACGTTAATTGAATAATTTCCAAACTTATTTGTTATTCTAATTGGTTCAGGGTAGGTATCTACCCTATACCCCTGTGGAAGGTAAAAACAAATTTTATCAATGAATGCACTTTTATAATGGAATCTTATTGGAAAATTTCTTTTTTCCAAACTTACTATCTCTGTTCCTTCAATTTTTTCAAGAAATGCTGGCTTAAAAATGAAGGTATCCTGCATTTTTATTCCATATCTTGCTGAAGTAAATGCGTAATTTTCTTCAACCTCTTCTTCGAGTGATTCAATACCCTTTATTTCAAATGATTTTAGTGTTGTATTCGGCACAAGAGAATTTAGATCTCGAGATAACTGTCTTCTTTTTTCTTCCTCTGAAAGAAACCTGAAATTATTTCTTATAGCTGCATTAAAGATGCCTTCCGGGATCATTTTAACATTTGCCTCGATATTTCCATCTTCATCGAAGTAAACATTTATATTACGTGTTTTTTTATTCTCTTCTGGATTTGAAGTATAACTTTTCACAAGGTATGTTTTACCTTCTGTTGGAACGAGTACTGCTTTGTTTTGATCATATGGAGGTACTTGTGGATATGGAAATACTTCTGATGTTGGGTCAAGTATCATAAAAGAGGAATCTTTTGGAATCGCAACAATTGCATGGTTGAATTGTCCTGGAAATGGAATGTTTTCTTCAATATATCTATCTGTATTAATGAGTGCAATATATGACGGGATATTTATTGATCTTAGCATTGCCACCATAAGGGCTGCCTTATCCTTACAGTCGCCATATCCGAGTTTTATTACATCTTTCGCTGAATGCGGTTTAAAGCCATGAATACCAAGTTCAAGTCCTATGTATCTTATATTTTTACATATATAATGGTATACTGCTTTAATCTTTTCGTCATTATCTTTCTTATTTTCTGTAAGTTTAAGGGCAAGATTCTTAAGATTAGAATCATATACTGTTGAATCCTTTGCAAGATTAAAAAACCATCTTCCTATTTGGTCCCAGTCATCTATTGATGTAACAAGAACTCTTGGTACAATTTCTTCAAGAGGGGGCATCATTATTTCAGGTGTGATTGCAGGCATATTTTCTTTCGACCACTCATAACAATATAGATTTCCTTTTTTTGTTCTTTGTTTTAATTCAACAGAAAAAGGAAATGTATGAATTTGCATTTTTTCTGGCACCCACAACCTGTATCTTGATAGAACAAACGGTTCTTCACTTTGGAAATAAAAACCATCCCAGAATTCTCCGGGCATTAATGGCTTGTTTGTTTTTATTTTGTATGTGTATTCAACAGTACTTCCGATGCCAACTGATGGAAGGTTAACCGTACAAACTTTTATCCCTGGGTATAGAACAGAATATGGTGTAAGTTCTGCAGGGGTTACAATTTTTATGTTTGACTTCTGTGCTCTTAATACAAGGTTTTCTGGCGTAATTGTTTTCGCTTCAATTATATCAATGGATTGTCTTTCTGAATCATATGAGATTTGAAGGGTCCCATGCTGTTTTCCTTTTTCCCCTGTAATAATAATCTTCTGGTGTATAATTGTTTCTGTTGCGCCTGATACAGAAACGACTACGTCTGCCTCATCAATCAGGTAAACAGCACCCTGATCAAGAGGTATATCTAGATTATCATTTGTTGGTTGAGATGTTGGTATAACAGCACAGCCGCAAAATATAAGGACTATAAATAGAGGAATCTTCCATGCTCTTAGAATCCGCATCTTACCCTCTTATGGATTTTGCGGTGTTCCCGGTGTCAATGGAAGGACTTGCTGCTGAATCGCGGGCTGCTCCCTGTAGATATGAAGATAATAATTAATCTTATTGATACTCGGGCCTCCTTTTAATCTCTGCCATTGGCCGACAGTATAATAATAATACCCTCCGAGCAAAAGTAGAACTATTGAAAGGATGAGCATCACAATGCCTTTTTTCTTATTTACCTCATCCATCATCATTGAAAGCATAAACCCGAGGAAACTTATACCAATAACAACAAGGGAAAGAATATATCCAACCTCAAACTCCATTAAGCACCTCCGCCTGTTATGGGTTTCATTGTTATTTTTTCGCCACTTTTGATATTATATAATTCTTTTATAGAATTGTCATCAACTCTTCCAATTATGCCTACCTTACTGTATGGTCTGATTTCATCTTTCTTACTTATCGGGGTTGGACCAAAGAAAATGCATAGTGCAGGTCCTTCGGGCCAGTATGCAATATCTCCCTGATTAACTATATCTTTTTCATCTTCGGGTGAAGTTTTAATTCCAATGTAAAAATAAATTTCCTTCCCCCAAAGATTAACATTTCCCTCAAGAGGCAAAGAAGCATAAATTTTCTGCGCAGTAGCACTATCATTAAGGGTACCATTAATTTGTTTATTTCCGATGTAAAACACTATTCTTTTCTCGTTCATTCCCCTATCTGGTATCTTGTAAATCTATTTACCTTAATATTCTCACCCAATTTTGCTATTTTGTTTTTTATGTATTGCTCAATGGTTAAACTATCATCCTTAATAAAAGGTTGTTCAAACAATACATTTTCTTTATAAAATGTTTCTATGTCATTGTATATTTTTTTCTTTTGTTCGATTACTTCAGGGGGGATATCATCTCTTTTTATATACTCAGGAGAAGTTGCCGCAATTTGTAAACAAAGGTTTTTAACGAGTTCTTTAAAATCATCGGTTCTTGCGACAAAATCGCTTTCGCATGTAACCTCGATAAGAACTCCTATTTTCCCATTTGAATGAATATAACTACCAATTAACCCTTCTTTGGTCGTTTTATCTGTTTTTTTCTCTGCTATCTGAATACCCTTTTCTTTTAGTATCTCGAGTGCTTTATCGAAGTTGTTCCCTGCTTTTTCGAGTGCTTTTTTACATTCAATTACTCCGAGTCCTGTGAGTTCTCGAAGTTTCTTAATTGTTTCCACTGTCTGTGACATTGTTATCTCCTTCTTTTTGTATTTCGTCTTCATTAATACCGTTTTCCTTTTCTTCAACGATTTCTTTTTCTGTCCTTGCTTCTGATATTGCTTCTGCGAGTTTTTCGACAATCAATTGTATTGATTTAAAACCATCATCATTTGCCGGTATGGGATATTCAACAAGTTCCGGATTTCCATTAGTATCCACTATTCCCACAATTGGAATTCCGGCTTTTTTTGCTTCATTGACCGCATTTATCTCTTTTTTTATGTCCACGATAAAAAGAATCCCGGGCATTCTATCCAGGTGTCTTATTCCTTCAAATTTCTTTAGAAGATCTTCTTTTTCCTTCTGTATCAAACTTGCTTCTTTCTTTGTGTAATATTTTATACGGCCTGATTTTTCAAGTTCCTCTATCTTCTCAAGCCGTTCAATTCTTTTACGAATTGCATCGAAATTTGTAAGGGTTCCACCAATCCATCTGTAATTAACATACGGCTGCCCGGTTTTTTCTGCTGCCTGTTTTATAACATCTCTTGCTTGTTTTTTTGTTCCAACAAAAAGTATTGGATTATTCTCTCTGGCAAATTTCTGGAGAACCTCTGCTGCCTGATATATTTTCTCACATGTTTTGCTGATATCAATAATATATATACCTTGTCTTTTCCCATAAAGGTAGGGTCTGATCCGTGGATCAAACTGCCTTGATGGGTGTCCAAAATACGCTCCAACCTCGAGAAGTTCCTTTACTGTTACTTCCACAATCATCTCCTTTTTTGAAAAGTTTGAGAAATATTTTTACCCCTTTTATTTCTCCTGTCAAATTTTTATGTCCGGCTGGTTCATACATAAAATATCTTAAATAATATTTTTTTAAGTATCTTGCATCCTGATTTTGAAGGTTTTCGATCGAAGATTATTTTTATCTTTTTTTTCAAATTTGATTTTTCGATGCCATTTATTCCTGATGGACGGGAAGAATCACCTGATTTTTTGTCTCCTTGGAACATGCGAAAAGAAATTAAATGTTCTCAATCTCTGGAATTTAAGATAGAAAATTCTAAAACCGTATAGACATCAGCAATAATCCATCCAATATTTTCGAATAACAAAAAGAGATGCGGCAATGCGAGTATGGAAAAATCAGACTACCTAAGATTCATATCCAGATAAATACCGAGGGACTCACGATAAATTGTTGGATAGATGATAAACAGAAATACTGCTATTATAGAAGAATCCATTTTTCCCATAGGAAGGAACTCATTTTAATTCCTTTAGTTGTGTAATATATGTTTATGACTAAGATGGATATTAGCAGAATAAAAAACAATAAACCAACAGTGCAGGAATATAAAAGAGATGGATCGAGTAATCCTCATGATGTGGTTTATTTAATTTTTACAATATTTGTTTTGAATTGAAAGAACATTGTTTACCGTGATTTTAGAATAAGAATTATTAAAACAACTGCCAGTATTAACCAATTATGGTGTTCCTTATTCTTAAAAGCAAGTTTCCATGAAAACATTCCTTTTTTTTGAAATTTCCTTATCTTAAGGGGTACAAATGCAGGGATATTTTTTTTGTATTCTTCAAATGAATCTTTGAATTTTGTCTTGAGCCATTTTTCCTCAATCTTAATTGCTGCTATATATGTTGCAGGGAAGAAGATTAAGAAATATATCCATATTAATATTTCATTGCATATAAAACATAATCCTAATGCAATACAAAAACTTCCGAGATAAAGAGGATGTCTTACAATGTTGTATACTCCTTCTGTGGCTAATTTTTCGTTTTTTATAATTGTTCCTGCTGCAATTGTTCTGAATGCTTCCCCAATCAAAATAAGTATTACCGGCCATGTCTTCTCAAATTTTCCAATGCATGCCACAAGTATAAAGAAAAACCATCCAGCAGGAACCCTTATCCTGGATATAAAATTGATGATATTATCTTGTTTCAATGATTTCAATATCCCCCCATGCAAATAGCTCTTTGTCCTTTATTACTAAGATTCCGTCGAGAAAAGGAAAATTTTTAATGTTGTTTTTTAGCATTGAAAAATCATCATCACCTATCAGGTTGCATATACAGGTAGCAAGACCATCTGCGAGTGTTGCAGTTGGGCATAATACTGTAACGCTGTTTGCTTTGCCCTTGCTTGTTGAATGCCCAACTGTTCCGCTGGATGTTGCAATACCAAAGCAAGTATCACGCGGCTTTACCTTAATTCCTATTCTCATAGAAAATGGACTATTTCCTGCAAAAATTGATATTAACCTTTCCTTCTTTGTCTTTAAGAAAATATCTCCACCATTTTCGATAATAATCTGGTCTGTAAACTGTAAAAGGTGATTTCCAATCATCTCCGCTATTGCTCCGGCGACTGTAGCCATTGGTCCAACATCGCACAGAAAAGATGCCTGGCTCATCATCTTTACAATATCTGGCGCGTCTTCATCACAAGGTAGTGGTTTGAAGGAGAGATAAAAATCAGGATGTTCCTCTATGTATTTTTCGAGCAGATACCTTTGTTTCTTAAGTTCTTTTTCTGTTTCATCTGAAAGATTTCTGCTGGCCATTATAAAGAGGTCACTTTCTTTTACTTGAACTGAAAATTGTACAAGGTCCTTTGCCGATATTGTTCTATAAAATCTTTTTTGATACTGCATGGTTCATTGTAAGTTTCAATTAAGTTACTTTTATTACAGTATACAAGGGTTTATTAAATCCCTGAAATATGTTAACATATTTGAATTAAATTATAACACAGGTTTAAGATTTTCTCCTGAAATATAAGGTTTTTCCGTATATTTTTTCAATAGAGAATCCTCCTTTCCCTGTATGTGGGTTGATACAGGCAAAGGGTTTTTAGGAATGATTAAGAAATGAAAATGATATAATGAATAATAAAACCAGGTCTGATAATTTACCACCCAGCATTCTTATTGCTGTAGGTTCTACAGGAGGCCATTATTTCCCTGCAGTTGCTCTTGCTGAGAAAATATTGGAAATTAACCCTGGTATGAGTATCTCTTTTGCAGGAGAAAAGAAAATCGAGAATCTCGAGATATGGAGTAAAAAGGGTTTTAGATTTATGGCGATACCAGTATTAAAAAGACCAAGAAGGCGATTTTTAATGCCTGCCCTCTGTTTTGTTGCAGTTTTTGTTCTTTTAAAATCAATGTTATTGGTTTCTGGTAAAAAAATTGATCTTATAGTGTGTATGGGTAGCTATGCAACAGTTTTTATAGGAATAGTAGGACTTTTAACGAGAAAGAATATTATTCTCCACGAGCAGAATTTTGTTCCTGGATTGGCGAATAGAATACTTAACAGATTGGGAGTTCCTGCTGCTATTGGTTTTCCTGGAACCGAGAAATTTCTTAGGAAAACCATAGTCACCGGGATTCCTATCAGAAAAGAATTTCTATCAACCACAAAAAATTTTGAAAAATATGGACTTTCTTCAGGAAAATTTACAATTCTTGTACTTGGAGGAAGTCAAGGTGCACATTTTATCAATCAGATAGTTTGTGATTGTATTTCACTTCTTGATCCTGAAAAATATCAGATTATCCATATTACAGGAAAAAATGATTATAAAGAAGTGAAATCTTTCTATGAGGGGAAAACAATTAATAGATACCTGTGCGATTTTACCTATGAGATACCTGATCTTATGAATCTTGCGGATATTGCAATTGCAAGAGCAGGCGCTGGAACAATAGCAGAACTTTCATTTAAGGGAATACCTTCGATTTTTATACCATATCCGTTTGCTGATGGTCACCAGAGATTTAACGCAATTCAGGTAGAAAAAAATGGCTGTATTGTGATAAATCAAGACCAGGCAAATCCACAGATAATTATTGATAGTATAAAAAAAATACAATCAGGGATTGAGGAAAGAAAAAAACTTTTTAGATCATCTGGTGTGTACGATGTTAATGGAAAATTTGCGCAACTATGTCTGGACCTAATTAAAAAAAATGGCTGAAATACTCGATAGATTTAATAGGATACACATAATTGGAATAGGTGGCTCTGGAACAAGCGGTCTCGCAAAAATTTTGAAGGCGCTTGGAAAGAGTATTCAAGGTTCGGATTTAAAACAAGGTCCTCAAACTAAGAACCTTGAATCTCTCGGTATAAAAATTTTCTATGGTCATGTATCAGAGAATATCAGCAGAGATATTGATCTTGTGATTCGTTCGCAGGCAGTAAATTATGACAATCCAGAATATTGTACTGCCAGGAATATGGGAATACCAGTAATTAATTATCCAAAGGCGCTTGGTCTTTTGATGCGAGAAAAAAAAGGTATTGCTGTATCCGGAACACATGGAAAAACCACAACATCCGCAATGATAGCATTTATGCTGAAGTATGTGAATCACAACCCTGATTTTGTTATCGGCGGAGAGATATGTGGAATTGGGAATTCAGGAGTAGGTAATAGTGGACTGCTTGTTGTTGAAGCATGCGAATATAAGAGGTCTTTCTTAAATCTTGAACCAGAGATTGGAGTGATAACAGCAATTGAAGAGGATCACCTTGATTATTATCGTGATATAAAAGATATTCAGGATGCATTTGAAAATTTCTCAGAAAGGATTATGCCTGGGGGTACACTTATTGGAATGTCTGATGACCCGGCAGTGGCAGATGTAATGAAAAAATGTGGTGTTATGTCAATTGGGTATGGTCTTAAATCTGGAAATATTCGGGCAAAGAATATTAATCTACTTGAGGATGGAAACAGATTTGACTGTTTTTATAATGGAGAATTATTGGGGGGTATTTTTTGTTCTGCTTGGGGAATACATAATGTTTTAAATGCACTGGCAGTTATTTCAGTGGGTATAACTCTGGGTATTCCTTTTTCTGACATTGCTGAGGCACTAAAAGAATTCCCTGGCGTTTTTAGAAGATCTCAGATTATTGGTAAGGTAAATGGTATTGTAATTATAGATGATTATGGTCATCATCCAACTGAGATTGTTGCGACCCTTAAAGGACTTCGTCAAAGATTTCCATCACGAAGAATAATAGTAGTTTTTCAACCACATCAATATAGTAGGACAAGGTTTCTTCTAAAGGATTTTGCTTCATCTTTTAATCTATGTGATGAGGTTATTGTTCCGGATATCTATTTTGTACGAGATTCTGAAAATGAAAGAAAACTTATTAATAGTGAAATTCTTGTTGAGGAGATACAAAACCAGGGTACAAAGGCAAAATATATACCTGAGTTTGATGAAATTGTCAAATATCTTGTGAAAAATATTTCCCGAGGAGATGTTGTGATAACGATTGGTGCAGGTCCAGTATATGAGGTTGGATTAAGATTTAAGACAGCATTAGAAGGATAGAAATTCCCCTTTCTAAATGAAAAAACGAATGCAAAGTGTAAAATGCAAAAAACGTGTAGGTGTATCTATTACTTCAGGGTGGCTGAGATATAAAGAATTTCGTGAGAGGAGGTAAAAATAAGAAAATTTTCCAGTAAGAAAAATAAGAGAGTATTGTCAAGAAAAGAAATTTACGAGATTGAAAGGCGCGCATTTGATGAATTTTTAATTCCACCTTTGATTTTAATGGAGAATGCTGGGAGAGAAATTGCACTTGAATCTCGAAGGATGCTTTCTACACTCAGAAGAAAAGAAATTGTTGTACTTGCTGGGCGTGGAAATAACGGTGGAGATGGAATGGTTGCAGCCAGGTATTTACATTGTTGGGGATTCCCTGTAAGTGTATTTATTTTTTTTGATCCCTCAATGACAAAAGAGCCATCCTTTACAAATTACAGGATTGTGTTTAAAATGGGTATACCCTGTGAATCTTTTGGCGAGGAAAAAATCAAGCAAAAAATTGTAAGTTCAGGGTTGGTGATTGATGCCCTATTCGGTATAGGGCTTTCAAGACCTGTTGAAGCACCTGAAGCAAATGCAATAGAGATTGTTAATAATGCAAAGATAAAGGTCTTAAGTGTTGATATTCCATCAGGCATTGATGCGGATTCAGGAGATGTTCTTGGCTATGCTATAAAGGCAGATATAACCGTAACGTTTGGATTTGCAAAAAAAGGATTATATATAAACGAGGGAAAAAGATATGCTGGAAAAATTAAAGTTGTTGACATTGGATATCCACCTGAAATCTATATGTAGTCTTTTTCTTGTAATAATGTTTTCTTGCAGCATAAGTGGTTTATACGGGGAGACATATAAAGAAATACTCATCAATGGAACAACAAAACAAAAGATTGAGACATTGAAAAAAATCATTTCTGGTAAAAATACAAGGGCTCTTCCTGATATAATTGTTGGTCTTGACGATCCTTCAGATGAAGTAAGAATTCTAATATCAGAGGCATTGCTGAATCTCGGTGATGGCTCGTTTGTTACATCATATCAAAAAGAAATAACTGACTCGAATTGGCAGGTACGACTTAATGGTATTAAGTCCATGGTCAAATGGGCATCTGGAGATGAGATAACCTTTGATTTAAAGCGGGCTTTAGATGATACCTACTGGCAGGTAAGATACTGGGCAGCGATTGGTATAGGGAAATTTGGTGATGAGACAATGATAGAGGTAATACTTTCGCACCTAAAGGATGAAAATCTTCAGGTTCGTGCTGAACTATTCTGGTCGTTAAAAAGGATACTTTCAAGGGATGAGGCACGATATGCATTTAAGAAACTGCCTGATTCATCTATTTCAACAATTAAGGAAGCAACAAATATCGATGATGTACCAACAATTATCAATGCAATATGGGCGCTTGAGGCATCTACTGATCCGAGGGTTGTTCCAATTCTACTTGATTTTTTAAAAAGCTCATCAGATGATGTAAAAATCCAAACTGTTTGGGCCATCGAAAATCTCAAATCAAACGAGGGTTTTGAATTTTTAAGGGCAAAAATGCTTGAGCCCTCAATGAAACTTAAAATAGAAACAATAAAGACATTGGTGCGACTTGATGATAAGGAAGGTGTTCCTGCTTTAATTGGAAGGCTAGAGGACCCCAATGAAAATGTAAGAATTTTTGCTCTTTGGGCATTAAAGGAATTTAATGATTTTATCTCCTATCCAGCGATTGTAAAAAGATTTATGGATAAATCAGAAAAGGTTAAAGATTATGCTTACAATGTGGTTCTTTCACTCAAAAGCCCTGATTTTATACCTATACTTGAGGATGTTATTTTAAGCAAGGAATTTTCTCTTGAGTCAAAGGTTATGTCGGCTGACCTCCTCGGGAAAATCGGGACATCTGAAGAATCTTTATTTTTTGATTCTGTGAAAAATAATCCAGATCCTCTTTTGCGAAAGACAATTCTTTCGTCTTGGTACAGGGTTAACCCTGATGATAGTGCTTTTCTTACCTATCTTAATTTTGCCAGCCGCCTTGATTCTGATAGATCTGTAAGGACAAATGCTCAGAATATCTTAAGAGAGGTTATTGCAGGTATCAGGAAGGATATAAAATCCGAGAAAGAATTAAAAAGAAGCCAGGCAATTGAGCGCCTCTCTTTCATTAAAGAATCTCCTCTGGTTATTACTCTTGTAAAAGAGATGTTATACTCTAAATATCCTGATGTTTATGGGGCTGCTCTTGAACTCATTCCTTACCAGCCGAAGTCCGCTGTATTTTCAGCAATGAAGGCAATACTTGAAAATGAGGAGTCAACTGAAATAAAGAAACTTGCAATACTTGGCATGGGAAAGGCCCGTCTGAGCCAGGCTGTTCCACTTTTATTGTCCTGCTTAAAGAGCGATGATCCTGAAATTCAGATTTATGCAGCATATTCACTCGCTTGTGTCGGTAATAACTCTGGTTTAAGAATTGCTATGCGCGATATTAGAAGTTCCGATGTTCAAATCCAGAGTATGGCTGTTGAGACCTTAGCAATTTTGAATACGAGTACTGCTATTCCTGAATTGCTCCGAATTCTGGAAAATTCAGAGCTTGAGGTTAAACTTAAGGCGGCATGGGCGCTTAGCCGTCTTGGGGAAGAAAAAGGACTTTACACACTTGTGAATTTAAGCAGGCAGGATATAGAACCATTGAGAACTCAAGCGCGCCATTATCTATCTGATAGTAAAATACCTTTATCATTGAGACGGAAAATACCCGAGATTCAGCGCAAGCAGGAGACACTATTAACAGGTGTTCCTGAAACATCTTTGAAGAAACTTATTGCTCAAAAAATTTTGGAACCACCGGTTATTGATGGAAATGAAAACGATCGATGTTGGAAATCTATAACAGAGGATAGATCAATGGTTTACGTTATTGATGAAAAAGTTCCTTCAGAGGTTCAAACATCAATTATGGCTGCTTATGATGACAAGAATATCTATTTTCTTTTTATATGTATGGACCCACAGGCATCTTCCATAACCTTTGATAGCCGGGATTTCTTAACGATATGTCTGAACCCGCAGTCCTCGGATACAAGATGGTATCAGTACACACTCCATCCAACAAACTTCCTGAAATTTTCCTATGTCTGGAAAAAGTATCTTACAGATGATAGTGATACCCAGTGGGAATCGCAATGGCAAACAGCAACAAAAATTACTGATACTAAATGGGTGGCTGAAATCTTAATACCATTGAGGGATTTTAATTCTGGCGAGATAGCATCAAATAAATGGGAAATAAATTTTCAAAGGGTTTCTGATCACCTGCCTGCTGTAACGTGGACTGGCAGGATTGATAACCCATTGCAGTTCGGTCAAATTTTATTCAAAACAAGTAATTGATATGAAAAAAATTTTTATTTTAGCGATGATGTTGATTTTAACCGCTGTGTCAGGGAACTTATGGTGTCAATCCTGGTACACTCAAAATACAGAATTACGTTCTATATTTCCTTCGAATATCTGGACATGCATTGAAAAAGCAAGAGATTATTATAATTCTGGAGATATGGAACTTACAGAAAAGTTTTTAAGAAAAGCAGAACAATTGACACTTGCAGCCGAGCCTTTTAACCCTAAAAATTGGCCGTCTCACTGGCCCAGAACCCAGGAGGCCATTGATATTATCAGGTACGCTCCACCATCGGCATATATTTACAGGATACTCGGTGATTATGCTTATGAACGCTCAAGACCAAAAGAAGCCATTAAGTATATCAAGATGTATCTTAACCTTTCTTATATTCCTGATGCAGCGTATCTGTACAAACTTGGAAATATTTTTGAATCAGAAGGACTCTATTCTCAGGCAATTAATACATATCAGGAATTACTTAGATGTATTGATGCAAGAAATGTTCATAACCGTGCACCTTCTCTGTCTACGATAAATCAGCGAATAAGAATTTTAAATGCAAGGATTGAGCCACAGGTAGTACTCATTCTTGATATGAGGTTACAGGATTTGCCTGATTATCTTCAGAATGCAGGCAGCGTTTTTAAGGAGAAAGTTTCAGGACTTGGCAAGCAATACATTGTTGTAAGTGATCAGGTTTTAGACAAAACTCTTGCTGAACAGATTCTGACAAGAAAAGACATCATTAATGATATTGAGGAAAGAGCAAAAATTGCCAGTTTGCTTAATGTGAAATATATACTTGAACCGTTTACTGTAAAAATTGAAAATATGTATATATTTCAGGTGCGAGTGTATCGTGCAGGGCAGAAAGATCCTGTTGAAACATATGAATATAAAAGTGAAAATTACGAATTTCTGCCAAATTTTTTTGAAAGATTTTTTATTCAATTTCAAGGTGAGCAAATTCCAGATGCATTGCTGATACCGGAAAACTCATACCAATGGACATTTGAGACATCTGATTTAGTAACTGATATTGCTGTTTCGAAAAATGGAAATTCAATTATTGCGGGTTGTAGTGATGGGAGGGTATACATTTTCAGTCGTTCTGGAAGAATTCAGGGTACATTCAAAGAACCTGATGAAATTGTCCGTGTAGCAATTTCTCCTGATGGAAAATTTGTTGCATGGGCATCTCTTGGTGGACGCATCTGTCTTGCTGAAAACCTGAGAATTGTATATCAATCAAAGGTTAAAAATCTTGTGCGTGCAATTAGTATATCTGAAAATGGAAAATTCTGGGTTTATGCAATTAACGAGAAAATTTTCTTTCTCGATAAGAAAGGTGAAGTATTTTGGGATCGTTCTGTTTCCGACTGGGTAAAAAATATGAGGATAAGCGCGGATGGTAATTGGGTTGTTGCAGGGACGACAACAGGACAACTTGTTCTTTATAACGGAGAGGGAAACATCGCATGGAGTAAGAATCTGGGTAGTCAGATTGAAAATATTAGGTTTTCTCCTGAGATTGAAAACATTAGCGCTTGTGTAAAAAACAACATTGTCTATGTATTTTCAATATCCGGGGTTGAGACACTCAGGTTTACTCTTGGTGATGATGTTAGATTTCTTTCGTTTAACCAGGATATTCTCGATAGTGTTTGTGGCATCTGGAACAGGTGGTATTATTTCCCTGATAAAGAGAGAAAGAAAATCTGGTATTATCAGATCGATAAATCAGTGAGGGTTGCTGATTCCGCATCTGTCGTAAATTTTTACAGCCTCGGCAAAGGGAAAAATATACTTACCTATAATGTTATCTGGAAATGATTTTTCCTTAATATAAGGATTTGAGTAGGACGAAGGTGAGTTTTACTTTTGTCGAGAGAGATGTAGGAGGATTAGAAAGAAGTATTAATGAAGAAAGATTACCGCACCACCTGGCAAATTGCAAAGTACAAAATAAAAAATGTGGTGGTTCTGTATGTGATTTATTTGTGGTGCCGTAGGAGAAATACGGAGAAATGCTTGTATAGCATTCTTCTATTTGTTAGCGAGTCATAGTAAGTACAGTATAATACTTATGATGGTAGGTGAATACCCGGAAATAGGACTTTTGAAGTATGATATGCACAAAATCTCCTTAATTTTCTCTTTGTATAAATCAGGAGAAGATAAGGATTAAAGGGATACTGGTCTAAATGTTTTGACAGGTTCTTCGCAGGCCAATCTATCTGTTAGTTTGCTGAATCTTTATCCGGGTACACGCCTATTTAGTGCAATGAAAACAAAAGTTTTAACGACGCTATATTCTATTTAACAGGAGGTAGATATGGTAAAGGTTGCGATTATTGGTGCTGGATTTATGGGATCTATGCATGCAGAGGTTTATGGTCAGTTGCCAAATGTCAAAGTTGCTGCGATAGTGGATACGCGAGGAGAAAAGGCAAAGTTCCTCGCTGAAAAGGTAGGTGCAATTCCATACCTTACGTCTGATCAGGTTTTTTCGAAGCCTGACATAACAATTGTTGATATATGTCTGCCAACATTCCTTCATAAGGAGTTTGTTATCAAGGCAGCAGAGGCGAAAAAGGATATTGTCTGCGAGAAGCCTATTGCATTGACACTCGAGGATGCAAAAGAGATGGTAGATATCTGTAAGAAAAACAGGGTTAGATTTATGGTGGCCCACGTAATAAGATTTTGGCCTGAGTATGCTTTTATTAAGAAAAATTATGACCAGGGCAGATTTGGAAAATTACTTACGCTAACCTGCAACCGACTTAGTCCACAGCCAACATGGGGATGGGAAAACTGGCTCCTTAATAAGAATTATTCTGGCGGCGCTTTGTTTGACCTTCATATCCACGATGTTGATTTTATTCTTTATTTACTCGGTCAGAAACCTGTTTCTCTTTATTCCCGCGGGACATATTCTGAAGAACAGGGATATACCCATGTTCTTACAACATACAATTTCCCTGGCGGGGTTACTGCATTTGCGGAAGGTGCCTGGGATATGACATCTAACTTTCCATTTGAAATGAGATTTATTGCGCAGTTTGAGAAGGTTATAGCAGATTTTGATTCAACATCTAATCCATCTCTTGTGATATACTACGCTGATGGAAGGATTGACAAACCACATATGGAAAGAAAAGTGCTGCAGAATACTAGTGGAAATATATCAGATCTTGGTGGATACTTCTTTGAATTAAACTATTTTATTGATCATGTTGTTCATAATAAGGAATTTCAAGTAATAAATCCAGAGGATGCCGTGCAAAGTTTGGAGATGATTCTTAAGGAAAAAGAATCACTTGAGAAAGGGGAAATAATAACGATATAGTTGAAAATAACATTATCTTAAGGTGGATTATTTCTCTTTTTCTGTGGGTCCTTCTCTGAAACCTGGGTGAGGGGATTTTGAATACAAAGGAAAAACTTGATTGCAAAATGCAAGGTGTAAAATGAAAAATGCAGGATAAAGGAATTAACTTTGATTTTTGCAATGTGGAACCTTCTTTTTGAACTGAAAATTAACCCCTCACCCATGTTTCCCCTATCTTTTACCCACAATCTCCCCCTTTCTTAAAGGGACTATCCCTTACCCACAAGTTCCCCCTTTGAAAAGTCCTCCTTCAATTCCCCCCTTTATAAATTTCCTCTTCCAATTCCTCCTTTTATAGAGGGGGCTATCCCTTACCCACAAGTTCCCCCTTTCTTAAAGGGGGCAAGGGGGATTTAGGGGGGGAATTAAAATCTCCCCCAACCCCTCTTTACGAAAGAGTGGAGTATTTAAAATTTCCCCTTTGCAAAGAGGGACAAGTATTTATGCTGTTGTAAAAAGACACAGGGCTAAAGTCCCTCACTACATGGGTTTTGATGATTGAATGCCCTGTCTCTACGAGACACCCCTCTAAAAGAGGGGAATTAAAACCCTCTCCAACTTCTCTTTACAAAAGAGGGAGAACAAAAAAGAGACGTAGGCAAATCCATCCTGACCTTCCTTTACAAGGGAATAAAGTAGTAGCATAGGTTTTGAAAAATATATTCCAAAATTTCTTGTATTAACTAAAAAAGTAATAAAACCATGGCAGAGGGAAATTTGTTTTTCTATCGGTGTTTTTTGGAAGATGCGGGTAAGGAATAGATCTTCCCTGCAAAAATGGAAGAACAGTAATAAGGATGTAGTGGGTAAATTCAGGGATTATACCTTATGCTTCGTTTAACTCATAAGAGAGTATTGCGATTGCGGCATTTGTAGCAGTTTCAACTCTGAGTATTCTTTTTCCAAGCCCTACAATCAATGATTTAGTTTTTTCTGCGAGGTTTGCTTCTTCTTCAGTGAACCCGCCTTCTGGTCCTATAAAAACCTTTATTGTTTTATTATCCAGTAGTCGCTGTTTTATCATTGGAATTATTTCCTTTAGGTTTTTTTCTGATTGTTCCCAGAAAAAGATGTTTATGCCTTGTTGATTCAAAACATTCTCAATCCGCTCAGGCATGCAAATGTCAGGTAATTTTGTGCTTCCTGAAATTTTTGTGCCCTCGGCTACAATCTTATGCCATCTCGGAATTTTTGAAGATATCTGTCCTGATGAAAGAACAAAACTTCTCTCTGTTATTACTGGCTTTATTTTTGCGACTCCGAGTTCTGCAACTTTTTCGAGGGTGTGTTCGAATGTTTTCATCTTGCATAATGATGGACAAAATTCAATGTTGATGATTGGCTCATGTTGGTAAATCTGCGATTCATCAAGTATCCTTGCTTCAATCATTGGCTGCATTTTTTTAATTTCGAGTAGATATTCTGTTCCAGTACTATCAAATCCCTTAAACTGCGAGCCCTCCTTTAATCTGAGAACATTTCTGAGGTAATGAAAAGGTTCTCCAGAAATTAATATACTGTTATTTATTTTCCTGTGATTATAAAGATAGATACGTCTCATTTTATTTCTATTATCTTGTTTCTACTTCTGTGTCCAGATATAATTCTAATTGTTGATTTTGGAACCTTAAAATATCCCGAAAGTATCCTTATCACTGCATCGTTTGCCCTGCCCTCAGAGGGTGGCTCCTTAACATATACAGTGATGTCTCCTTTTTCTGACTGTACAACCTTTTCCTCTGAGGCAAATACCTTTACCTTGATGTTTATTCTCATCATCTTTCTTGTAGATGAATGCATTGTAAGTTTATATTGGTATATGTATACTCTGTAAACAGATTATACAACCCTTTGATTATCTTCGAGATGTCAGTGTAAAAATTGCGTATCTAAGCAGTTTCATTATAATAATTTTAGCCCATTAAGAAAAATGAATCAAAAAAGCGCATTTTATCATTTTATGCTGTTTTCTTGACTTTATCTGAATGTGTCTTATACTTCTTATTGATGACACACAAACATATTAAAAATCTGCAGTTTATTATTATAAGTTTGTTTTGTTTTTTTGCGCTTCAGTTTACAGGATGCGCCCATTTCTATGGGGCTGATACCTCTGTAGACGAGGCAACATCGTCAGAGGACAGGATTTTACAGGCAACTAAATGTTACGAAAGGGGTCTCGGAAGTGATGATAGCCGGGAACGAATAAAGTTTTTCTCAAGAGCCATAGAGATAAATCCGCAGTTTGGTGATGCCTATTTCATGAGGGCGGATACTCTTACCCGTGAAAAAAGATATTTTCAAGCCCTGAAGGATTATAATAAGGCGATTGCTATTGATCCTCAAAATTCTGAATATCTTGTTGGTCGTGCAGTTGTATTTTTTCTGAGAAAGCAAACACAGAAGGCAATTGCTGATTTAAAGAAAGCCATTGAAATTGATCCTGAAAATGTGCATGCTTATTGTACGCTCGCAAGTATATTTGCCCTTATTGGTAAATATGAAGATGCAATGAAATTCTTCAATACGGCCATTGAATTGGACCCTCAGAATCCAGTAGTTTATGTAAATCGCTCTTTTTTGTTTTATAAAATCGGGGAATATCAGAAGGCACTTGATGATTGTAATAAGGCGCTTGATTCATTTTTTGAAGTTCCTAATGCATATTCAAATCGTGGAATTATTTATTCTGTTTTTGGTCAGTATACACTGGCAATGGATGATATCCGAACTGCATTAGAACTTGATCCTGATAATATCGAGATTTACTATGATAGAGCCCTAATTTATTATCATTTGGGGTTATACAGAAAGGCAATTGAGGATTTTGAGAAATATTTAAAAGCAGAACCTGATGGTATTTATTCTAAAGATTCAAAAAAACTCTTGGTAACGTGCAAGAAAAATCTTGATACAGTTGTTGTTTTTTTCTGGAACACAAAGGAAGATCCAGAATTAAGATCAAGGCGAATTTATCCTGTGAAAAGAAGAATATCAGGGATAAAAAATCCTCTATTACAATCGCTTGAAGAACTTATAAAAGGGCCAACAAAAGAAGAAATTGAAAATGGTTACTATAGTTTTTTTGATGCTGATGTTAAAATTAAAAGTGTTAGGTTATCTAATAATATTTTATATATTGATTTTTATAAACATCCGTTATTTGATGTGGATTTAGAAGAACTTCGCAAAGGATATGGTTTTCATAATTATATAATGGTATTATTCCCGATTAAAGAGACACTTTTCCAGTTTCCATATATCAAAGATGTGGTAATCTCGAATGAAGGTAAGATTTTCTATCCAGAGGATTGATTAATTCCAGTAATTTTTATATCGATTTATTTTTTTTATAGAGGTTGTTGATGCTTTCGTGTAGATTAGGGCACCCATCGGATTTTATTCATAACGTAATGCTTCAATTGGATTCATTCTGGCAGCCTTAAGCGCTGGGAAATATCCAAAGATAACTCCCACAGCCACTGAAAAAAGGAAAGAGAGCGCAATAATACCGAAACTGAATACATATGGAATTTTCATCAAACCTGCCAGCCACGCCGAGGCAGCAAGTGCTACTGCGATACCACATATACCTCCAAAAGAAGAAAGGATTACTGCTTCAACAAGAAACTGGAAAAGAACCTCGCGCTCTAATGCACCGATTGCAAGTCGGGTGCCAATTTCCCGGGTGCGCTCGGTAACAGAAACAAGCATGATATTCATAATACCGATACCCCCCACAAGAAGGCTAACTGCTGCAACAGCAGCCAGCAAAGATGTTAGCATTTTTGTTGTACTGGTAAGTGTTTCAGCAATTTCTTTTGTATCCATAACAGTAAAATCATCTTCTTTGGCAGCAGTAATATGACGACGTTCACGCATGAGCCATTCAATATCACGCTTTACACGAGATGTCGAAGCACTATCTTGGACTGCAACCATAATAAGGTTAATATCCTGGTTTCCTGTAATTCGACGTTGAAGTGTACGCAGTGGAATGATAACAGTATCATCCTGGTCCATTCCCATTCCGGCTTGACCTTTGGCCTGTAAAATTCCAATAACCTCAAACGAGATCCTTCCCAGCCGAATGTTCTTACCCACGGCATCTTCTCCGCCAAAAAGATTCTTTCGCACTGTTTCTCCTCATCCATCATCTTTAATCTTTTATTTAATCGTTCTCTTGTCAAAGGAAGAAATGTTAAATCCCTTTTAAGAAAGGGAAATAGTGGATGGATAGGATACTTTCTTAAAGAAGGAATTAAAGAAAGGACTTCTCATTGGGAAAACTGCGGGTAATGGGAACGCCTCTTTCCCCACACCCCTTTCATCCAACCAATTGAATACCGGTTGGACTGTCGCTCGGTCGCGATCTGCTCCTCGCTCCTTAAGGGGGATCTCCCCCTTAATCTTCCCCCTACTGCGTGGGGAACGCCTCTTTCCCCAC
>Ga0116145_1000535_pt1 | contig 44721 bp, 45 predicted proteins | sample AD_JPNHG1_MetaG_FD_89747 | JGI IMG/M metagenome (GOLD analysis project Ga0116145, IMG submission 89747) | Active sludge microbial communities of municipal wastewater-treating anaerobic digesters from Japan - AD_JPNHG1_MetaG | ecosystem: Engineered > Bioreactor > Anaerobic > Digestate | place... | reverse complement strand
GAGCACGGGTGGAGCGACGAGCAGATCGCCGAACGCCTGGGGGTCTGTAGCCGCACCGTGCTTCGGCTGCGCCAGGCACATGGCATCGCCAGCAGGTGGTCAGCATGACCGCCACCGCCACCTGCCGACCTGCCACACGCCGTCGTCGATTCGGTCACGACGAGTACACCGCCGTGGACCTCTTCTCCGGGTTCGGAGGCCTGACCCAGGGAATCGAAAGCGCGGGGTTCACCGCGATCACCGCCGCCAACCACAACAGCTACAAGGTCGAGATCCACGAAGCCAACCATCCGCATGTCGAACACTGGATCGCCGACCTCGTCGACACCGAGTCGACCAGCTACCACTCAGCACGGGACCTGCCCAAGGCAGACCTGCTCGCTGCCGGCGTCAGCTGCGTGAACCACTCCCCCGCGAACACCAAGAAGGCCTACGCCCAGGCGCTGTCGCTCTTCGACGTCCAAGACCCCGACTTTGAGGCTCGCGTCACCCGCTCCGAACGGGACCGGGCAACCGCCAACTGCGTCCTGCACTATGCCGACGCCCACCACCCTCGCGTGATCCTCGTTGAGTGCACTACCGAGCTGCAGTCCTGGGGCCGCGCCCTGCCGGGCCGACCCAAGGTCGGTGACGGCAGCACCTACCGCTGGTGGCTGCGCCAGTTCTCCAACCTCGGCTATCGGCATCGCACCCTCTACCTGAACAGCATGTTCTTCGGCGTCGGCCAATCGCGCGACCGACTGTACGAGGTGTTCTGGGACAAGGGGATTCCGACGCCCGACCTCGATCATCGCCCGATCGGCTGGTGCTCCTTCTGCGACAGGCAGATCGAGGCCGTGTGGACATGGCGTACCGGGGTGCCGCCCTCGGGCACGGTCCGCTACGGCAAGCAGTACGACTACCGGTGCCCGTCCTGCCGAGGCCTGGTCCTGCCCCACTACACGCCCTCGCTGGCGGCCCTCGACCTGAGCGACCTTGGCACCCGGATCGGGGACCGGGACAAGCCGTTGGCGGCGGCCACCATGGCGCGGGCCGAGCGCTGCCGCCGCCGATTCGGCGACTTCCCTGCGGTCCTGATGCCCGCCAAGGCGGTTCGCGGATCCGAGCGTCACCCGTGGCAGCCGCTGACCACCCAGACCAGCCAGCAAGAGACCGCGGTGCTGTCGGCCGGCGCCTTCGGGTGGCCGTCCGCGATCGGCGTGACCAACTATCAGGGTGTCGCCCGCGGACCGGATCGGCCGTTGCCAACCCAGGGCGGCTCGGAGACCATGGGGATCCTGTGCTCCGGCGTCCTGCCCTACCGCAAGCACACCATCCCAGCTGGTCACGTCGAGCCGATGCCGACGGTCACCACCGATCAGGTTCCTGCTCTGATCACCGCTGCAGGGCTGATCAAGAACAACGGCGCCATTCACGAGGCGGGATACCGCAGCCACCCCCTCGACCGGCCATTGGGCACCGTGGTCGGGTCGGCGATCACTCAGGGGCTGCTGTTCTCCGGCTGGACCAAGCTCAACGGCTCGACCGGGTCGGAGACCTCACCGCACCCGCTGCTGGATCCCTTCGGGGCGATCACTGCCCGGGACACCACGGCGTTGATCTCGGCGCAGTGGCAGGCCGCGTTGGCCGACCTGGCCCTTGAGGACTGCTACTTCCGGATGATGTTCGCCCACGAGATCGGGCGTGGGTGCGGCTTTGACGTCGATTTCGGGCCAGGGCACAAGGGCACGTGGATCGTGTGGGGCTCGGCCCGAGATCAGGTCGACGGCTACGGCAACGCCGTGTCCCCGCCGGTGGGTGAATGGATTGGGACCCGGCTCCGGGCCGCTCTGCATCAGGCGGCGGCGGCATGACACGCGAAGAGCTCTGGGGCCAACATCACGGCACCGCGACGGCCTTGTTCTCGGCCGACGGGCGCTACCGCTACTACCTCACGCGGGACCTTCCCGGCGCTGGTCCCGCTCTGCACTTCGCCATGCTCAACCCCTCGCAGGCCACCGCAGCGCAGGACGACCGGACTATCACCCGTTGCCTTGGGTATGCCCGAGCCTTGGGGGCCAGCAGCTTGCACGTGTGGAACCTGTTCGCGTGGCGCGCCACCCACCCCGACCAGATGCCCTCAGACATCACCGCGATCGGTGTACACAACGAAGACACCATCGCGACCGCGCTCAGGAGTGCGGCCACGACCAGCGCGGTCGTCGTCGCCGCCTGGGGCGCGCACCAGCACCCACTGAAGGATCGGCAGGTCGCGCGCCTGCTGGCCGCCGCGCAGCGACACGGTGTGCAGCTGCACGCGCTGGCCATGACCCGGCGTGGGGACCCTGGACATCCCCTCCGATTGCCCCGGTCTCTCAGGCCGACGCCCGTGGCACTGGAGCCCGCGTGCTGCCCTGGCTGCGGGTGCACCGACGAGCAGGCCTGCTGGCCCGGCTGCTGGTGGGTCATCACCGATCATGGGATCCGGGTGTGTTCTACCTGCGTGAGCAGGAGTGCGCCATGACACCGGCGACCAGAGCCCTGTACGACCAGCTTCTGGCGACCTTGCAGGACTGCCACCAGCCAATGACGACCGGCGAGGTCGCCTGCGCTGCCCCGGCCTTGGTCGAGGTCTACGACGGGTGCGTCCAGTCCTGGCACGTCCGCCGACGCAGCGCCCGCACCCGCCAGGAGACCTGCTGCGGCGATCACCATGTGCACGTCCGGGCCCGGTTTGCGCGCGAGGTCTACCACGCCCTGCGGGCGATGGCCGCCGCCGGTGAGATCGTCAAGATTCCTGCACCGCACTCTTCGGCTGTGTCGTGGCGCGCCGTAGACCGGCCCCGCTTCGTCGACGAGCTCGAAGCCTGCCTGGCGATGCAGGGGCCTGACCGAGATCGGCCCGGCAGTGCAGACTGAGAGCGTGACCCCTGCAGAACTGAAGACCACCCGCGAGGCGTTGGGGCTGTCCAGCGAGTGGGTGGCCGAGGTGGGAGGTGTCACGGTGCGGAGCGTGCGGCACTGGGAGAGCGGCAACGGCGTTGTCCCCGATGACGTCGCCAGCATCCTCGACGAGCTCGCAGCCGCAGTCCGAGGGCACGTCGAGTCACAGCTCGCGGTCCCCGCGGGCGGTCCCGTCACCCTGCTGCGCTTTCGCGACCAGGACACTTTGAGGGCCGTCACCGGGCTGTCCTGGCCCGCCCCCACCCACGCGATCGCCCAGCTGCGCGTCGTCGATGGGCTGCGCGCCCGCAACGTGGCTGCGCGGCTCATCTGGTTCAACCCCCACGAGTACGACAGGTGGGCAGCGACGGCGGCCGAGGCGAGTCCGGAAGCATGGGCGGGTCATCAACCCTGGGATCACCAGCCGTGAGCCCCAGCCCGTACACGCCCCGCGATCTGGAGTGGCACGACCACCAGGTCGCCGCTGCTGCCGCAGCCTGGCTGCATGAGCCCCGCGACACCGAGGCCTACCGCCGAATGGTCAACGCGGTGCTGCGCCGACAAGCCTTCCTGCAACCCACCCTCACCGAACCCCGGGCCGAGGACCCCGAAGTTCTGGACGAGCTGCACGCCGAACGTCCGCCTCAACGCCTGAGCAGCGCCTTGGACGATGTCCTCACCCGGCTGCGTGCAACCTCCGATACCGGTCCATCCGCCGTGCACGAGCAACCATCTGCGGCACCGGAGTCAGATCAGGTGGAGGGCTCGCCGGCGGGAAACTGACCCTCCAGCCGGCGGGTCTCGCTTTCGGTAGGTAGGAGGACGCCGGAACGGCCGGCGACCGGCTACCTGCCTTCACGCACGGGCATCGTTGCGGCGCCCGTGCGGGGTGAGGGCCAGAGAGCAGGCCCCAGTGGCTGAACAGCCCACGCTTGAGAGCATCCGGGCGCACCTGGAGGAAGCGCTGCGGGCGATCGACGCGCTGCAGCAGCTGCACCTTCAGCCGCCGCCCCCACCGGGCACTGGTGAGCACGATGAGTGACCCCCGCGTTGCTGACGAGGTCACCGCCGACCTTGCCGCAGTGCGTGGCAACCTTCACCAGGTCTGGGGGCTCGTGGAGGAACTGCGTGGGTATGCCCGCAGCGCGGAGAGGACCATCGACGATGTCGAGGCGGAGACCTCCCGCGTCCGACTGTCACCGCAGGACCCGCGGGCGGCCGCGTATCTTCGCAACGCCGGCGACCAGCTGGACATCCTGCGCCAGCGCTGCGCCGTGGGTTCCAGCCTGGCGGGCGACATCGAGGAGCGGCTCACGTCAGCCCGGCGCCACCTGGACAGTGCACGGCACCGTCTGGCTGGCTACGAGGACGACCACCCGATGCCCGCGGGGGCGGATGTCTCCAGCCTGACCGCCAAGGTCGAAGATCTCGCCGTGCTGGTGGACCTGGCCGCGCCCCTGGCCAAGGCAGCGCGCACCCATCTGAAGGAAGCAGCTGAAACCGCAGCCGCCTTGACCAGCCCCAGCCTGAGCGACACGGAACGACAGTACGTCGCCCTGCGGATCGACCGGGGCACCCAGGTGGCGGGCCGGTCGGTCGTGCGCGGTGAAGAGGCTGTCCGTCATCTCGACCGGACCCTGGAGTACGCGGGCGCTGGCGCGGCTCGCTCCCTCGGTCACGCCGATGCGGTCGCTGCCGCCGCCCACGCCCACACCGGCGGCGATGGGCAGCCCGCGAAAGGCCCGTTGTTCGGCAACCACGCGGGGCCGGCCAGATGACCGGCGCTGCCGCGCACGCCACCACCCCGACTGCCGAGTTCGCCGCAGCCCTTGCTGCGCAGCTACGAGGGCAGATCGGCGAGGACCTCGCCGTCTGCACAGGCCGGCCCGCCATCGCGCCCGGGGGCTACCTGAACGGCTCCCTCGTCCTGGCGGAACAGCTGACTGCCACCCGCTGCCTGCCCCGTCGTTCCGAGAACAGGGAAGATCGCGAACACGAACAGAACCGGCGCTACTACGCCGTCGTCAGCCAGCTCCTGCGGGCGGCCGCCGACACGGTGCAGGGTGCCCGCCCCTCTCGCGCCGCTTGGGAGGCCGCCGAGCGGTTCTTGGTCGCAGCAGGGGCAACGCTGGACGAGATGCTCGAGGACCAACGCCAGCCGGTGGGACCACACCTGCGACTCATCAACGGCGGCCGACCATGAACCACCGGCTGTCGATGACGCTGCTCGGCCTCGGCCTCGCCGCCGCCATCGTGCCGCACGCGGTCGCCCCCAAGGCGCTGAGCTCGGCACCCGTGAGCAGCGGCAGGATCTCCGCGATCAGCGACGGCGACACCGTCCGGGTCGCCTCCAGCGACGGCACGGACCTGGGCAGGATCAGACTTCTGGGCATCAACGCTCCCGAACTGGGTCACGACGGTCAGTCTGGGCAGTGCTGGGCAGCCCAGGCCAGAGACACCCTCTCCCGGATCGTCCCGGTCGGTTCCACCGTGCAGCTGGTCGCCGATCCCACGCAGGCTGACCGCGACGTCTACGGCCGGCCGCTTCGCTACCTGGTCCAGGACGGCCTCGACGTCCAAGAAGCCCTGCTACGGCAGGGCGCTGCTCACCCGTTCTGGCCCGCCGGCGACGGCACCCGGGCTCCGCTGTACGACCTGTCCCTCACCGACGCCCAGCAGGCGCAACGCGGGCTGTGGTCAGCCTGCCCGAAAGGAGCACCGTGAACATGGACCCCGACGCGACTGCGCAGCCAGACGCAGAATACGAGCTCGTCCAAGCTCAAGACACCCACGCGCAAGCCCTGGCCCGCATGGATCGGGCCCGACGGGAGCAGGAGGCCACAGACGCCGCAGGCTATGACCAGCCCGGCGAGGACAGCACCCGCACCAGATGAGGCTGTTCAAGCCCAAGACGATCATCGGTACACCCTCGACCGGTGCTCAATGTCGAGAGCCAGGATGACCAGGCGGTCGTCGTAGATGTCCACCACGACGCGCCAGTCCCCTATCCGGTAGCGCCACAACCCGGTCAGCGGACCGGTCAGTGCCTTCCCACGCGAACGGGGGTCATCGGCTCGTTCGACATCGGCCAGGTAGTCGGTGATCCGCTTGGCCATCGGCCGGTCCTTGCGGGCCAGGCTGCGCAGCGACTTGGCGGCGTCCGGGTGCAGCTCAATCGTCCAAGCCAAGCTCGGCCACCACCTCGGCCAAGGTCTCGGTAGCCACCGCTCCTGAGCGCACCTCGCCGACGCGCGCAGCGATGTCGTACTCCCACTCGACCTGTGGGAGACCGCGCTCGATCGCCTCGCGCAGATAGAACGAACGTGAGCGGTGCGTCCGCTCGGCAAGGGCATCGAGGCGTCGCTGTGTCTCCTCGGGGATGCGCACGCTCGTGGTCATCTCTGCTCCTGACCTTTGTATTCGGCTGACTACAGTGTATTCACTCTGTCAAGGGCTGGGTCTCGGGCGGCAGGTCAGTCGCGGTAGTGCGCTACGCCCCGATTCGTCATTGGAACGGCGGTTACGACGCGCGATCCATCGTCGAGGGTTTCGATCCCGAACGGCGCGTGGTGGATGTGCTGGGTCTCGTCGTGCGCCCACGCGGCGTTGTGCGCCTCGACGTACGCCTCGGGGGTCATCCATGTCGTTCCGGTCGTGGCGGGACCACGCCACGGCGCAGGCCCGATGGCCTGGTTCAGCTTGATCCGAGCAACTGTGCTCTTCGGAATGCGGAGCATGGCCGAGGTCTCCCGGACAGAGTTCCCGGCTTGCAATGCGTCATAGACGAGCGCATAACGCAACTCCGCCTCGACCTCGGCTGCGGCAGCAGCGGCAGCTCGGGCGCGTTCGTAGGCGAGGAGGGCGGCATCCATGCTCGGTTGGTGCAGCATATGAGGGCCCTTTCGTGATCCTGTCCCACCGTGGGACACCTGCACTGTCCCATGGTGGGACAGTCTCGATCAAGTACCTCTGGGGGCGCAGGGTCAGCGGACCAGCCCAAGCGCCGGGGCCGGGCGCGCGGCGCACTCCAGGCGGTGCAGCCGGCGCCGTACCGACACTGTGCGTGGGCAGCGGCGCAGGAACAGGGCCAGAGCGGGCCCGAGCCCAGCGTCGTCGGCTGCGTCGTCGCCCCGGTCGGTCAGCATCGTGTGCCACCGCCGCTCCCACACCGGCATCGCGTAGCTGACGGCGCCGATGCACCCGATCGTCACCGCAAGCCAGAGCTGGTGCTGGGCAAGGCACTGCACGACGGCGACGCCGATCACCACGACCCGCAGGCGCCAGGCCAGTGAGGTGAGCGGAAGACGAGCGCCAGCGGAGGAGATCGCCTGGCAGACCGCTCGTAGCAGCTGCCACGGCAAGGTCCAGAAGGCGAGCACCGGGTCCTGACGCACCAACCCGCCCCGAACCAGGCCGGCGGCGTGCGCGATCACGGCGGCCGCCTGCTCGTCCGGGAGGCTGCCATCCTCGATCGCCTCCAACAGCCCGCTAGAGAGCACCACCGTGTGCCTGCCGAACCCTCCGGCGGCTATCGCCTTCTCCCCCGCCCGCACCCGCAGCTGCACCACCGGCGGTCCGAGTCCGGCCCGGCACAGCAGCGTGAGTGCCCCGGCCAGGCAGTCCACCTCGGCCGGGGAGACGGGCCGGGAGAACACCAGGAGCCTGGCAGCAGCCTCCTCGGCCGCCCCGACCGCCAGCGCCGCCGCCGCCAGCAGGCCGCCGGCGAACACGAGCAGAGCGGCCGGCGCCGGCAGAACCGCCCCAACCATGCAGGTCACTGCCGTGCTGATCAGCACGCCCGGCGTGACCGCCAGGGCCTTGGTCATCCAGCGAGTCATACCCGCACCTCCATCCACGCCCCGGGGCCGCGCCCGGAGTCTTGCTCGTGTTCTTGACCCGCCAGGGCCGGTCTCCCACTTTCGGTGGGTGAGGCCAGTGTCCACACGGGCACTGACACGTCGCCGGTTATCCACACCGGCCGGATTCCGTGAGCGGGACACCCGCCGGATCCGGCTCGATGGGGACGACACGAACCCGAAGGAGCCAAGACCATGACCGGCACTACCCACCCTCAGGCCGCGGCCTACGACACCTGGGCCGAGGTGGTCGTCCTGCTCGAGGAGGCCGCCGACTGCGGCTACCGCGACAGCGCGACCGACCCGGCACTGCACTCCACCGCCCTGGCCGCGCACGCCCTGGCGGCCGCCGCGCTCGAGCTGCTGCCGGTTGAGCAGCGTGCTCGGGTCGATCAGATCCCCCCTCCGGCGGCTGCGTCGTCGATCGTCCTTATTCGCACCGCCGAGGCCGCCACCAGGCGCCACCCCATCGAGGACCTGCCCCTCGGGGCCTCAGAGATCATCGTCGCGATCTGCGACCTAATCGGGGAGCTCGGAGCGTGAGCGGCCCCGAGCCGCCGGTCGATGGCCGCAGCGTCGGTGAGCTGCTCCTGGACGCCGACCTGACCGCCCGCGCCAGCCTGTGGGATCCCAGCCCCGAGCAAGCCAAGGATCGAGCCCGTAGCTGGGGCGAGGTCGCCGAAGCTGCTGCCGACCTCTGGGCCAGCATCCCCGACCCGAGCGCCGACCCCAGCATGGGCCGGATCGCTGAGCTCGCCCGCGGGCTGCACCGCACCCACCTGCGAGCCGGCTGGCCCGGTCCAGGTCCCGGAGATCCCCACCTGGAGTCCATCGCCACCTCACTCGCCCGCGCGGCCGAGCTCGTCCAAGCACGCCGACACCCCACTGCCCCGCTGTCGCGGGAGGGCAACCTCGACGCCGACGGCGCCCGCACCCGGATCATGCACACCCTCTACGTCGCCACCCACGGCGCCGGCGTCGCGCTGCGCAACCACCTCGCCGACCTGCAGCGCCGCCTCGACGCACGCCAAGCCATCCCCGCCGGAGACTCCCTCCAGCACGCCCGCGACACCATGCGCCGCCTCGACTCAGCCGAACGCCTGGCTGGGACGTACCTGCACGGCCGCTGGCCCGCAGCCCTCGCCGGAGAGCACCGGGACCACCCCGAACAGGCGCGCGTGGCTGCAGCCCTGGCCAGATGGGACCTGCAGGCCCACCGAACCCTGGCCGGGCCGCCGACCACCCCCAACCTGGAATGGATTGCCCGCATCCAGCAAGGATTCGTCATCACCACCGCCGTCGTCGGTGCCGCCGCCGCGCACCAGGGCCAGCTCGACCCCAGCGACGTCGCCCGAACCCGACCCGCTCTCACCGACCTCGAGCACGCCTGGGCCGCCCTCGCCGGCGACCTGGCCCAACTCCACGGTCGCCATCGAGTCATCGACCCCACCCTGCTGCTGGCCGGCCGTGAAGTCCAGGCGGCCCTGCGTGAGATCACCCATCAGCATGCTGGCTACGCCACGCCTGCGGCGATGGCCTCCCGCGCGGACCTCGCGCACACACTCGGCAGCCTCCGCGCCAGCCTCACCGCCGGCGTCGACCTAGCCCACGTGACCCGCGACGCCCTGGCTGACCCCGACCTCACCGTCAGCGCCCGCGCCGCCCACGCCATGGCCGTCCACGCCTCTGCGCCAACCACCAACGCGGCCTGGGTCGACGCGGGCAGCCTTCACCAGAACCGAGACATCCCCCTGCCTCAACCCGTCCGCTCCGCCCTCGTCGATCGCGCAGAACAGGTCATCACCTGCGCCGTCACAGCCGACTCCGCGAGTCTGGGCCTGCACCGCCAGCCGATCACCGACCAGCCCGGCGCACCCTCTCTCGGCCGCGCCCATGAAGACCGCACCCCGCCGAGTAGTACGCCCCCGCCCGGCTGGGGCTGCGAACGCTGAGGCGAGCACAAGATCCGCGACACGCACCCCGCGCCTCCCACGAAAATGCATTCTCGGCTGCTTGGATTGAAGCCATGCCAGCAGTGCGTGGACGATCTCACCGCAAGAGTCCTTCGGGGTCGCCGACGGTGCCGCTTCAAGGCCGCGTCTCCGTGGAGGCGCGGGAAGCGGCACGCGCTGCGGCCGACGAGTTAGGACTCTCGATCGCCGCTTACCTAGAGGCGCTGGTTCTAGCTGACGCCGAACGGCGCATCGTTCGGCCCCAAGCCACCTATCGCCAGGAGGCTATGACCGCCTAGCCCGGATCGGGGCATGACCCCCGACAACGACTGAGCCGCCGCTTGCCGGCGGCGGCTCGAAGTCGATGTAGAGCGGAAGACCTGTTGGCGCAGGTCCCGCGATTTTCACCCTGACTCACCAAGAACCAAGGGAGGCTTTGCGCTGCCTACTGTAGCAACCCCGGACCCCGACGCGACACAACCTGAGGTTGTTGTCGCGGCTCGGCGTGTCCCCCGTGTCGTTACCGACCTCGACGAGCTCCTGTTCGCCAAGGCCGGATGGTTCGCCCTGGGCTCCCATAACGAGCGGGTCGCCGGCGTCGTCGTCGCCTCGCTGCGGGACGGTCTGCGGTTGATCGGACAAGGCCCGGTGACGGCGATCGTGGGCCGGCTTCGCCCCCAGGTCCGCGTGGTCGACGTCGACCTCGAAGGGGCTCGAGGGGACGCGGCCGTCGAGCTGGTGGCAGCCTGGTGCCGACAGAAGGACCTCTGGCACCTGGTCCGTCCTTCCGGTGGTGGCCACGGCCGCGCGCACGTCTTCGTGGCCGTCGACGACCTCGCCGCCGAGCTCGAGATCCACGTGGCACAGATCCGAGAGCAGCTGCGCGGCACACGCCGCGCCCTCGACGTGCGTGACACCGTCCGCCCGCTGTCCTCCCCCCACCGGTCCGGGGCAGCCACCAAGCCCTTCGGGAACCTCTCAGAGGCACTTCTGGGCCTGCGCAGGCACCCGTGGGCGACGATGCCCCACAAGCCGCGTAAGAGGCGCTCAGGAGCCCCTGTGAGCGCTACGGCGGCCATCCCGATCCGCCGGCGCCACCGCACCGACCTGCCCGGTCCCTGGCGGGACTACCTGGCCCATGGCGCCTTGCCGTTGATCCGGGTCGACGACCCCGAACATCCACGCTCCAACTACGAGGCCACCGCCACCGCAGTCCTGCTCCGACACGGCTACGACGCGGACGAGGCCTGGAGAACCATCCAAGCCGCCCACCCGAGCGCCTTCACCAAGACCCGCAAGCAAGGCCACAGCTGGTGGGTGAAGTACGTCTGGAACAAGGCCGTCGCCGACGACGACACCTTCATCCCGGTCGGCACCGCTCAGATCGACCCGGCCCTGGCTGGCGCCATCCACGCTGCTCAAGACGCACTGGAGGACCTGGCCTGGCGGCTGCCAGCACGCCAGCGCCCCGCACTGCTGCTCGTCGGACACGCCGTACTGGACCGCATGTCCCGGGTCGGCGCACTGCGGGTTCCCGTACCCGAACGCGACCTCGTGCTCGACACCGGCCTGAGCGACCGCAAGACCATCCGCGCCCAGCTCCGCCTCCTCCACGGTCCTCTCGGAACCCTGCACACCGATGTCTGGGATCCGATCCACAAACGCGACACCTCCTCCTTCGAATTCGAAGTCCCCCCGGTGGAGGGGGTGGGTCAAATCCCCCCACCTAGTCTTCACACCCCCCTCCCCCGCGGCTGCTGGGCTCCCCTCCCCCGACCCAGCCACCAACTCTGGCGGGCCTTACGAAAGTCCCCCCATCCGGTCACCACCGAGGAGTTGGTCGTTCAAGCCCTCATCACCGACCATCGGGGCAGCTCACCCAGCCCGCACCAGATTCGCGCGGCACGCGTCGCGCTGCGCGCTCTCGCGGAGGCCGGCCTGGCCGTCTGCAGCGCGGAAGGCACTTGGCTCGCGTCGGCGCGTCCCACGAGGAAGCACGTCGAGCAGTCTCGTGCGGAGTTCGATACGTGCCGGGAGCACGTCGAAGCCGAACGGATTGCCTACCGCAGCGGCGGGAGTAGTGCTTGGAACATCGCGCGGGCAGCGGCCCACAAGGCACAGCGTGCCCGCGAAGTGAGCTGGTGGGAGGAGCTTCCTGCCGAGGAACGAGAAGAGCGACGCGAGAGCCTGGCACGGCGATTCCAGTCAAGCTCCGTGGTGCAGCAGGAGGAGTTGAAGCGATCCCTGGCAGATCGGCGGATCCGTCACGGAGGGGATGAGGCGGCCCGGTACCGGTCATGGCTGGCCAGTCTCAGTGACGATGAACTGGGCTGGCGCAGCTACACCCGAGCGGCCGAGTTCGCGACCTTGGGCCCACCACTCCAGCAAGCCCTGGTCGCCGCGTGGAACCGTCACCGGAGCCGCTACAAACTCCCCTTCCGCACTGGGGTGGTCTCGATACGCCTCGAGCAGCACACACTCCTCCCGGTCGGTGCTCGTGAGCGCGACGACGCGTTCTGGATCCAGCAGGCTCTTCCCATCTCGTCAGGCGAAGGAAGGCGCTACGGCTAGCGGTAACGCACGCGTTACCGCATCGGGTACGGCAACGCAGGAGGGCGAAGAAGTAGCGCGAGACACAAAGCAGGCAGCACGAAACGCACTAGCGCTAGCCGTGACGCGTGCGGCAGTTCGGCGCAGTACGGCGTGGCGGCAGCAGTTGCGCTACCGCGCGCGTCATGATGTGCACTATGGCGATACATGAGGAACTGACCCGCGTTATGACCGTGGCCAACGGCAAGGGTGGGGTGGGGAAGAGCACCACGGCGTGCAACATCGCCGGGTTGGCTGCCGTCGCCGGCTGGCGAGTCCTGTTGGTCGACTTCGACCCGCAGGCCAACGCCGGCCAAATCCTCGGCTACGCGTGGAAGGGGGAGTCTGACGGCGGCCGACACTTCGTCGACACCCTCATCCAAGGTGGCGCGCTCACCCCGACCTTGAAGGACGTCCGGCCCAACCTCGATGTCGTCACCGGAGGCCCGGCCCTGGACACCCTCGAGGATGTCCTGGCGGGCATGATCAAACGCGGCCAGGGCGTCGCGTCCGTGTTCGCTGACGCGCTGGCTCGCACAGCCACCGACTACGACCTGGTCGTAATCGACACCCCACCAACTCGTCCGCTGCTCCTTCGCCTGGCCTTGACCGCAACCCGCTGGATCATCGTCCCCACTCGCCCTGGCCGCACCAGCATCGAGGGCCTGCGCGCCTTGGCGAGCGAGATCGCCGTCGCACGTCAAACCAACCCGGAGCTGGAACTCCTCGGCGCCCTGCTCTACGACGTGGAAGCCGGCGCCACCGTCATTCGCCGGAACGCGACCGAAGACGTCGTCACGGTCCTCGGCGGAGCGGCGCCCATGTTCGAGACAGTCATCCGACACGCCCTTTCTCCCGTCGTCGAGTCCGAAGAGAAGGGCATGTTGATCCACGAGGTCGCCGAGACCGTCGACAAAGCCGAGCCCTACTGGAAGGCGCTACAAGAAGGACGCCGCCCAGAGCGGGTCCCTGGGTCGGCGCCGGCCCTCGCCGAAGACTTCGTGCTGCTCACACAAGAGATCCTGACCAGCATCGATGCCCGCGAACGGGCGCAAACGGCAGAGGCGACGGCATGAGCAACGAACGAACCCCTCTCGCCGCTGTCCCTGGCCTCTCACGCACGGCCGCACTTCCGCCACCGCCCGCGCGCCGTCCACGCGGCCCATCCGACGCGCCGGCCACGGCGGCCGCCGTCGAGCTGCCCCCAGCCCCAGCACCGTCAAAGCCCAGCGGCAGACATTCGGAACCCCGCCCGGTCAGCAGCACCGCCACGACCACGCGCAACGTCACGCTGTCTCTCCCAGCCTCCTTGGTCGCCCAGATCAGGCAACGAGCTCGACAGGACCGTGCGTCGCAGCCGGAGGTACTCCTGGACGCCCTGAGCGCCGCGGAGAGCGAGTTGGACGCCCTACTAGCAGACGCAACACCCCGGCCGGTCAGCGACGGCCTCTTCGTTCGGCGCACGCCGCGGCCTCTGACCCCCGATCCGCTGTCCACGCTCTCACTGCGTCTGCTCTCCACGAACCTCGAAGCGATCGACGCCCTAGTCACAAAGCACGGCGCTGCCTCCCGTTCAGCGTTGTGTGGGGCCGCCCTACGGCGCTACCTGTCCACCCAGGAGACCACCGCGAAGTGAGCCCAGCTGAGCCCTAGGGTGGGTCCCGCTATGGAAACCGCTCCCGCCCTCGACGGTGACGCGCTACGCCGCGCCCGCGAACGCGCTGGCCTGAGTCAGAACGAACTAGCCCGACGAGTCGGGCTCGCTGCGGGCGATCGCATCTCCCGCTGGGAAAGAGGGGAGGCGCGGCCGCGCAGTCCCAGGACCCTTCACAGCGTCGCGCGAGCCCTGGGGGTCGACGCCCGCGAACTCCTGCTGCCCCCAGAGAGTGGACCGAATCTTCGCTGGCTCAGATTCGCCGCTGGCCTCTCCGTCGTCGAGCTCGCTGCGGCCACCAGCAGCGGTGTCTCGACCGTCAAACGTTGGGAAGCCGACGGCCACGCAACCCCAAGCCCCAAAACCCTCGCCGCCCTCGCGGCAGCCCTCTCCACCAGCCCCGAGGCCGTCCAGGCCGCCCTGACTAGCTGAGCACCCCGACTGGGGGAGGACCATCCACAGCAGGCGCACCTAACCGGGCAAATGTCACCCCGATGTGGTCGGATAACCCTCAGGACACGCGGGATGGAACGGCGCAGCAGCTCATCACGCGAGACATCGAAGGCAGGGGCACCGATGTGCGCTGACGACCCCCGAACCCAATGAGCCCATAAGGGCTACCCTCTATGACGCCGAGTTGGGACATACTGATCCCACAACGAGGAATGACCGCCTTAGGGAACTGACGGAACTCGAGGAGCAGGTATGAACAAGCAGATGGCCGGCATCCTGACGGCTGCCCTCCTTCTGGCGTCGTGCACCGGGGGAGACGGCAACGCCAACCCGACGGCGAGCACCGCAACGACAACGTCAACCCCGACCGCGACGACGACCGCGTCCCCGTCCCCGTCAACGACATCAGCGGAGGACCAAGCCGCTCAGCACGCCGAAGCCGTCTACCGGGACTACCTCCGCGCTCAGACCACGTGCCTGAGCAATCCTCGACAGTCTCTCCCGACCTGCTTCGACGCCGTCGCGATCGGCACCGAGCGAAACACCAGCCTGCAGTCGCTGCGTGCCGCGCAGGAGGTGGACTCCAAGGTCTCCGGTGATGTCACGATCATCTCGATCAAGACCACGAAGGTCGACCTGACGAACAAGGTCAAGGAGACGCCTCCGACGGTCCCGCAGGTGGTCTTCGCGGTGTGTATGGACGTGAGCAAGTTCAACATCGTGGACAAGGACGGCAAGTCCATCGTGCCGCCCTCTCGTAAGGCCCACGTCCCGGTGAACGTTTCGGTGCTCAACTACAAGTATCCCGACCCCGCCCAGTGGAGGGTGGGTCTGGTGACCGAGGTCAAGGACGGGTCATGTTGACCCGACGCCGAGCGGTGGCTGCACTGCTTGGCGCGCTCATCGTCACCCTGCTTGCCGCCGCGCCAACTGCACACGCTGACCCCCCGGTCTGCCTCTCCTGGAACTCGATGGGGACGTGCCTCATCTGGTCCGGAGGTGGCGGAGGTGGTGGCGGAGGTGGCGGAGGTGGTGGCGGTGGCGGAGGTGGTGGCGGTGGTGAGCCCGTCGTGTGGATCACTATCAACGGCGTCGAGTGCCACCCTGGCGGGCAGTCGGACCCTCAGCCGCCTAAGGACTACCCGGTGTGGCAGGGCCACACGAACGGGGCCATTTATGACTGCGTGGTGCCGGACAAGATCGGTCCCGGCCTCTTCCTCGCCGGCTACACGATTCAGTACTGGGCGTTGACCGCACCCCCCCAGCCGCCCGACCCGGAGACATTGGCGAGGCAGGCAATCGCCACGATGAACCTGCGCGCGATCACCATCGGAATGGTGCCCGAGTCTCGTCCGGGGTCTGTTGGTCTGGTCGGCGTGCCGAACTGGATGTGGGTCGATCAGCCGTCCGCCAACACATGGGGGCCCATCACGCGCAGCGCCTCAGCGGCCGGGTGGACGGTTACAGCGACCGCCCAGGTCTCCAAGGTGACGTGGGACATGGGCGACAGCGCCCCAGTCGTCTGCAACGGCCCAGGAACACCGTACGAGGACAGCTACGGCAAGTCTCCATCCCCGACCTGTGGTCACACCTACACCCGCCAAGGGACATACACGGTGCGGGCCACCTCGCACTGGGTCATCACGTGGTCGGGGATCGGTGAGAGCGGCACGATCACGATGGACCTCACGCAGACCGCTCCGGTGACCATCGGTGAGGCGCAGGTGCTCAAGCAATGAGGGCGGGAAGGAAGCCAGAGATGACGATGACGGCCGAACGTGTCTCGGTGCCGTTGAACGGCGCCGGTACGCCGACCGGTCCCGAGGGTGGCCTGCTGCCGTCTCCGCCGAAGGCGCGCCGGCGGTGGGGGCTGTTTGCTGCGATGGCGGCTCTGGTCTGTCTAGGGGCGTTGGGCAACGTGTGGCTGCACCAGGCGACCACGAACGCGAAGCAGGTCGTCGCGGCACGCACGATGATCGAGCGGGGCTCGATCATCACTCGTGACCAGCTGGTGACGGTGCAGGTCGGCAGCGACCCTGCTCTGCGAAGCGTGCCGGCCAGTGCCTTGGCTGACCTGGTCGGCAAACGCGCGGCCGTGGACGTCGCGGCCGGCTCGTTGTTGACGACCGACTCCACGACGGACAAGCAGATCCCGGGGTCTGGTCACTCGCTGGTCGGCGTAGGGGTGATGCCGGCGATGATGCCCGGGACGAAGCTGATGGCGGGGGACAGGGTGCGCATCGTGGCGACCCCAGGCCAGGCGGGGGTGCCGGCGGCAACGCCGGGGGCACCTACGTCAGTCGCGGCGGTGGTGGTGTCCACGTTCACCGGGCCGGACACGACAGGGCAGGGCGCGCAGACGATCATCACGGTGGACGTCCCGAGCGGTGACGCCGCGGAGTTGGCGGCGATGGCCGCGTCCGGCAAGGTCGCGGTCGTGCTGGACTCACGGGATCGGTGAGGCGGCCATGAGTTTGATCGTGCTGGCCTCGGCGTCGGGGTCTCCTGGGGTGACGACCACGGCGTTGGGGCTTGCGCTGGGCTGGCCTCGCCCGGCCTTGCTGGTGGAGGCGGACCCGACCGGGGGCTCTGCTGTCGCTGCGGGCTATCTGCGTGGGTCGGTGGTGCCTCCGGAGGCGATGATCGAGCTGGCCCTGGCCCAGCACGTCGACGAGATCCTCGAGACACTGCCCCGGGTGTCGATGGAGCTACCCGGGGCAGCGGCTCGATGGGTTCCCGGGACCCGGTCGCATGAGCAGGCGCGCAGCCTCGTGGCGTTGTGGGAGCCGCTGACCGCAGCCTTGAGGTCGCTGGATGCCACCGGTCAGGACGTGATCGTCGACTCCGGCCGGCTGGGGTTGTTCGGCAGCCCGGACCCGGTGCTGCTGGGGGCCGACCTCGCGCTGCTGGTGACGCGCACCGACATGGTCTCTCTCTCGGGTGCGAGGTCGTGGGCCGAGACGCTGCGGGACCGCTTCGCGCGAGCCGGGGCCTCCTCGACGTTGGGTGTCGTCCTGGTGGGGGAGGGCAGGCCGTTCCGGGCCCGCGAAGTCGCATCAGTCTTGCAGCTGCCCGTGGTGACCACCCTCGCGTGGGATCCCGACTCTGCTCAGGTTCTCTCCCACGGCGCACAACCTGTTCGTGCGGGTCTGCTGCAGCGGCTGGCGGGCCGCGGCGGCTGGGAGGACTCCCCGTTGCTGCGCAGCCTGCGGGGGGCGCGCAGCGCGATCACGGGCCGGATCAGGATCATTGACGAGCAGCTGCAGGCTGCAGGTCGGGGGTCGTCGTTATGACGAGCGAACCGTTGCTGCCCAGTGGCGCCTCTGGGGATCCGGCGTCGTTACCTCCGCTGTTCACGACCCCTTCGCCGAGGCCGGGTCGGGTCCGTGGCACGTTCTCGTTTCGGGGGGATGAGCCGCCAGCGCCGGTACCGCTGGAGCAGGTCCGGCGCCGTCACGCGGTCGTTCGCCCGTCACCGTTTGTCGATCGGCTGGCCGAGCAGCAGGGCATCGACTGGGGGCTGGTCGCCGCGTTCCGCACCCTGGTCGCCAATCGCCTGGCCTCGGCTATGGGGGAGGGGTGGCGCGACCGCGCGGACTCCGAGGCCGAGGGGGTCGAGGCCGGCCGGATCCCGATGGATCGGTCCGCGCAGGAGCAGTTCGGCTGGTCGGTGATCGAGGACCTGTTGCGTGATCACACCGCCGACACGGTGAAGACCGGTTCCGGTGAGGCATGGACTCCGCAGCAGCGTGCCCTGATGGCCCAGGCCATTTTCGATGCCGTCTTCCGGCTCGGTCGGCTCCAGCCGCTGGTCGACGATGACCGCGTCGAGAACATCTTCATCCTGGGCTGTCGGCAGGTACTGCTCGAGCTGACCGACGGCAGCCGTATCCCGGGTCCACCGGTGGCCGACAGCGACGAGGAGCTGATCGACTTCCTGCGCTTCCTGGCCAACCGCAGCGAGTCCAACCCGCGCCCGTTCAGCGAGTCCACACCGCGGCTGCACATGAAGCTCGACGGCGGGTCGCGGCTGGCGGCCACCGCCTGGGTGGTCAGCCGACCCACGGTTGTCATCCGTCGCCACCGGCTCAAGATCGACACCCTTGACGCCTGGGTGGATCGGGACTGCATGAGCCCAGCGTGCGCCAACCTGCTGTCCGCTGCCGTGAAGGGGGCGTGGAGCATCGCCGTGGCCGGGCCCATGTCGGCGGGGAAGACCACGCTGATGCGGGCCCTGTGCGCGGAGATCCCCCGCGAGGAGGCCATCGGTACGTTCGAGACCGAGTACGAGTTGTTCCTGAGCGAGTCGGGCAAGCACGAGATCGTCATCGACTGGGAGTCTCGCCCGGGGGTGGGGGAGATCGGCGCTGACGGCCGGGCGGCAGGTGCGTTCGAACTCTCGGACGCACTCTCGGACTCGTTCCGGTTCGCCTTGTCGCGTCAGATCGTCGGGGAGATCCGCGGCCCCGAGGTGTGGACGATGATCAAGGCGATGGAGTCTGGGACTGGCTCCTTGTCGACCACCCACGCCGTCAATGCGCAGGCCTGCGTCCGCAAGCTCGTCACCTGTGCGATGGAGGCGGGCAGCCATGTCACCCGTGACCTCGCGTTGGAGAAGCTTTCGGGGTGTTTGAACCTCATCGTGCAGCTCAGCCGCCGCATCGAGACCTTGCCCGACGGCACCCAGCGGCTGCGCCGCTGGGTCAGTGAAGTCGTGCTGGTCGAGCCCGGCGAACGGGAGATCGGCTACGCGTTGGAGCCGCTGTTCGGTCCGAGCTCGCAGGGACCGGCCCAAGCCAGCGGCATCCTGCCACCGCAGCTGATGGCCCTGACCGAGTTCGGGTTCGACCCCCAGCTGTTCCAAGCCGAGGCCGACGGCAGGGGGTGGCGTCCGTGAACGCCTTGCTGTCGGCGGTGTTCGGTGCGCTGACCGTCCTGGGGATCATCGGTGCGGGGTTGGCTCTGCGCCCGTATACGCCGGCCCCGAAGGCACCCCGCATGCCCTCGCCGCTGCAGCGGCGCTTGACCGGGCTGTCCCCACGCAGCCGTGTCGCACTGGCGGTCTCGCTGGGGGTCGGGGTCCTGCTGGCATTGCTGACCGGGTGGCTGGCGGCTGTGGTGATCCTTCCCGCTGCCGCGCTCGGGCTGCCCTACCTGCTGTCCGCGCCGCCGGCGGAAGCCCGGATCCGCCGCGTCGAAGCCATGGAGGAATGGACCCGCAGCCTGGCCGGCGTGCTGGGCGCGGGCGTCGGGATCGAACAGGCGTTGACCGCCACGTTGCGGTCCACTCCGGAGCCGATCAAGCCGGAGGTGACCGCCCTGGTCGCCCGGCTGCGGGCCCGCTGGGATACCGAGGTCGCCCTGCGGGCGTTCGCCGACGACTTGGACGACGTGACCGGGGATCTCGTGGCAGCCAACCTCATCCTGGCCGCGCGGCGGCGCAACCGCAGCCTGGCCAGTGTCCTGCAGGGCGTGGCCGAGTCGGTCGCCGAGGACGTGGCCTCACGCCGGCGGGTCGAGGCCGGCCGAGCCAAGCCGCGCGGCAGCGCACGCCTGGTCACCGCGTTCTCCCTCGTGGTGCTGCTCATCCTCGCCTTCACCGGCGACTACATCGCCCCGTACCGGACCCCCGTCGGCCAGATCGTCCTGGTGTTCCTGCTGGTCGCCTACGCCGCCGGCTTGCTGTGGATGCGCAAGATGGCCGAGGGCAAACCCCTGCCGCGTTTCCTCGGCCCGGCTGCTCGAGCGGGTGCGCGATGACGGGGCTGCAGCTGGCGCTGGCCTTCGGTGCCCTCATCGGCCTCGGCGTCGCCGTCATGCTCTACGCGCTCGTGCCCGCCCAACCCGACCTGCGCGACGTGCTGACCCGGCTGTCCCCGCCAGCTCGCCCCAGGCCCGGAGCACCCGTGCCGTCGGTCAACCCGGACACCGAGGAACGGCTCGGGATCTGGGCCGAACGCACCCTGCCGGCCCGCCTGCTCGGGGCCCCGCCAGCCCGGGACCTGGCCGTGCTGCGCAAGACCCCCGCCCAGTTCTACGGGCGCAAGGTCCTCTACGGCCTGCTCGGCCTGGTCCTTCCCGCCTTGCTGACCGGCTTCTTCACCCTGCTGGGCATCGGGATTCCCTTCGTGGTGCCGGTCGGCGCCACCGTGATCCTGTCCGGCGTGCTGTTCATGATGCCCTCCCGGGACATCAGCGCCGACGCCAAGAAGGCGCGGTCGAACTTCGCCCGCGCGTTGTCGGCCTACATCGAGCTGTGCGCCCTGGAACGCAACAGCGGCGCCGGTGCAACGGTCGCCCTCGCCAACGCCGCCGAGGTCGGCGACTCCTGGGTGTTCCGCCAGATCGGGCAGGAGCTGGCCCGGTCCCGCTACAACGGGCAACCCCCGTGGGACTCCCTCAAGGTCCTCTCCGAAGACCTCGGCCTGCCCGAGCTCGCCGACGTCGCCGACATCATGCGCCTGGCCAACGACGAGTCCTCGGAGGTCTACCGGCAGCTCCGAGCCCGCAGCGCCTCCGCGCGCAGTGCGCTGCTGTCCGCCGAGCTCGCCCAGGCGGGCGTCGTCGAGGAGCGGATGTACCTACCCGCCTCCTTCCTCGGCGTGGTCTTCCTCGCTCTTCTCATGGCCCCTCCGCTGCTTCGGCTGTTCGGCACCAGCTGAGGGCCACGGAAGGAGGACTGACATCCCAGCGGCCACACAGCAACCCGACTCCCACCAGCCAACCGAAAGGACAACGCCCGTGACCCACCTCTACGCGACCCTGCACACCCTCGGGGTGACCCTGCGCGAGCGGGCTGCCGCCGCGCGCGGACAGGACCGTGAGCGCGGCGCCAGCACCCTCGAGATCGTGTTCTGGGCCGTCGCCCTGCTGGCCCTGGCCGGCATCGTCTACGCGGCCATCAACGCCTACATCCAGGGCAAGCTGCCCGGCATCAGCGGCTGAGCATGAAGCCCCGACGCCACCTCGCGACCGCACGCCTACGCCGCCGCGCGTACGCGGGCGGCCGCGAGGCTGGCGTCGCCTCCATCCAGATCGTCGTGCTGATGCCCGTGCTGTTCCTGCTCATGTTCGTCGGCATGCAAGCCGCGATCATCTACCACGGGCGCACCGTGGCCATCGCGGCCGCCCAGGAAGGGGCCCGCGCCGCAGCCGCCCAGAACGGGACCGCGACAGCCGGCCAGAGCGCCGCGACCGCGTTCGTCGCAGCCGCCGGCGGTGAGGGCACCCTGCAAGGCGTCACCGTCACCAGCAACCGGACCGCCACCACCGCCACCGTGAGCGTCACCGCAACCACCCTCTCGGTGATTCCGGGATGGACCCCCAGCATCACCCAGAGCGCGTCAGCGCCCGTGGAAAGGCTGACTCGATGACCGGGATCCTGCGACGACTTCGCCTCCGCCAGGGACCGTCCGAGCGCGGTTCCTCCGTCGTGGAAGTCGTCATCCTCGCCCCCGCCTTGGGCCTCTTCCTGGCGTTAATCATCGCCGGCGGCCGGGTCGCCGTCGCCCACCAAGCCGTCGAGGCCTCCGCCGCTGAAGCAGCCCGAGCCGCCTCGATCGCCCGCACCCAGGGCCATGCGCAAGCCTCTGCAGAAGCCGCCGCGACGGCCAGCCTGACCAACCAGACAACCCGGTGCGTCAGCACCGCAGTGACCGTCGACACGAGCGGTTTCGCCACTCCGGTCGGCACCCCCGCCTCGGTCGGGGCCACCATCACCTGCCAGGTCGACCTCGCGGGTCTGCTACCGGGCTTGCCAGGCTCCATGAACATCACGGCCACCGTGCGGTCGCCGTTGGACACCTACCGAGAGCGGTGAGACCCGTGCGTTGGTTGCGTGTACGTCAAGGACAGCCCGAACGAGGATCGGTCACGGTGTGGATGATCACCACCGCCCTCACCCTCGTCCTCATCGTGGGACTGGCCGTCGATCTGTCCGGCCGGGTCTACGCCACGCAGCGAGCCCAGGACATCGCCGCCGAAGCCGCCCGTGCCGGCGGGCAACAGCTGCAAGGAGCAGCAGCCGTACGCGGGCAGGGCGCCGTCGTCGACCCCGCCGCTGCCGTCGCGGCCGCCAACACGTACATCGCCGGCGCGCCCGGAGTCACCGGCAGCGCCACGATCCAAGGCGGCACCCGCGTAGTCACCGACACCAGCACCACCTACACGACCAAGTTCCTCAGCATCATCGGCATCAGCACCCTGACCGTCACCGGCCACGCCGAAGTGCAAGTGAACCGCGCCGTCGATGGAGTCGCCCAATGAGAACCCGCACCCGCCTGATCGGCCTACTGGCCACCCTGATCCTGCTCGGCATCGTGATCGGGCTCCCAGCCACACTGCTGGCTCTCGGCGCCAACCCCATCCCTCGATCCCTGCCCACCCTCGACCAACTCCGATCCGCCGTCACCAACCCCGACGACGGCACCCTCGCCTTGGGGGCCATCAAGGTCATCGCGTGGGCGTCCTGGATCATCCTCACCGGCAGCATCCTGCTCGAGATCACCGCCCGGCTACGCCGCCTGCCATCCCCCCGCATCCCGGGCCTATCCGTGCCGCAAGGGGCAGCCCGCCGGCTCGTCACCGCCGCGCTGCTGCTGTTCGTGATCTCGCCCGCCTCGGCAACCATCGCCACGGCCACACCTACGTCCCCGGCATCCGCAGCCACGCCATCGGCCGTATCGACCACCGTCGACCGTGCCCCCACCACCTCCCCGGCACCTGCAGCCGCGCCAGCAGCAACGGCCACGAAGCCGACCTACACCGTCCGGCCCGGGGACACGCTCACGGAGATCGCCGAACGCGAACTGGGCGACTCCGAACGTTGGCATGACATCGCTGACCTCAACCCAGCCGTCGCCGCCCACCCCGACCTCATCCACGTCGGAACCGTCCTGGTCATGCCCTCCAGCACCCCAGCCGGCGTGAGCAGCCACACGTACGTCGTCCGCAAGGGAGACACTCTCTCCGCCATCGCCGAACGCGAGCTCGGGGATGCCGACAAGTACCCGCTCATCTTCGAGGCCAGCCGGAACACCGTCCAACCCGGTGGGGGACACCTGGTCGACCCCGACGTCATCGACGTCGGCCAAACCCTCACCATCCCGGCCACCCCGCCCGCGCCACCCCCTGCCGACAGCGCCCCCGCACCGTCCACGCCAGCCCCCTCACCCCCGCCCTCGGCGCCGCGACCTGCCCGGCCCGATCACGACCCCGCTGACCGGGAGCCAGCCGGGAGCGTCCCGGTAGTGCCGTCGGGTGCTGCTCAGGCGTCCCCGCGACCTGCTGCCGACCCGGCCGAGGTCGTCGAGGCCGCCACCCCGGCGCCCTGGGCGCTGGCCGGTCTCACGGGGGCAGGGGCCATCCTGGCCGGCTCGCTCCTGACCCTGCTGCGCCGACGCCGACACGCCCAGTTCCGCAATCGCCGCCCAGGTCGAACCCTGGCCGCGCCGGCACCCGAGCTCGCTCCCGTGGAGAAGACCGTCACCACGGTCGGCGGGCAGAGCGCGCCCACCGTCGAGCGCATGGACGACATCCTTCGAAGGCTCGCGGCCGCCAGCTGCGCAGCCGGCCGGCCGATGCCGGTCCTGGCCGCCGTCGAGCTCACCGCCACCCACCTCGTGCTGCACCTGGCCGACCCGGCACAGCTGCCATCACCATGGGAAGGCACCCCCGATGGCATGCACTGGAAGATCGCACCCGAGACTCCCCTCGACCTGATCGGACCCCACACTCCCGACCAACCAGCCCCGTACCCCCTGCTGGTCACGATCGGGCTTGGCGACCACGAGCAGGTGTGGCTGCTGAACATCGAGGACCTCAACGTCACGATCACCGGGGACCCCACCTACGGGCAAGACTTCGCCCGCTACCTCGCCGCCGAGGTCGCCTGCAACCCCTGGTCAGCCGGAGTGCAGGTCGCCTGCCTCGGCGTCGCCGCCGAGCTCGGCTCACTCAATCCAGACCGCATCCACGTTTACGACCCGGCGGGAACCGACGGCGATCCCATCGCGGAGTTCCTCGCCGACGCCGTCGCCACCGTCGACCGAACAGGCGACACCGACGTCGACGTGACCACCGCACGCTCTCACCAGGTCGGCTCCGACGCCTGGCCGGCCCGCCTCCTGCTCGTCGACGCCGCCAACCCCAACCCCGCCCTGGACCACCTCATCGACCTCGTGCACGCCCACACCGGCCGAACCGCGACATCCGTCGTCGTCGCCGGCCCAAGGCCCAACGTCGACGGAGTGATCCTGCACCTCACCGACCAGGGACGCATCAGCTTGCCCGAGGCTGGCCTTGACCTTGTCGCTGTCGGACTCACCAGCGACGAAGCCCTCGGCTGCGCCTCACTGCTCGCCCACGGCGACACCGTCACCCACATCCCCGTCCCCGTCGACGCGGCCGCCACGCAAGGATGGCGCGCCTACACCGACGAGGCCGGCGCCCTGCGAACAGACCACACCCTGACCCGCCACGACCACGCCGACGACCCCGCCACGGTCACCCTGCTCGACGAGAGCGACGAGACCTACCTGCAGGCCGCCGCCACGACCGCTGAGGACCTGCAGGCCCTGGCCCCTCGCGTCAGCCACGACGTCCGGGAGGATGTCGAAGCCGCCGACCCCACGCTCGATGACGACCTGGCCATGTGGCGTCGCGACGACTCGGCCCTGCCGAAGCTGGTCCTTCTCGGTCCGGTACGCGCCACCACCCGCGGCAAGCCGCTGACCAAACGCAAGCCCTACATGACCGAGCTGCTCGCCTTCATCGCCCTGCGCCGCCTCGGGGCCACCACCGACGAGGTCGCCGACACCTTCGGGATCACCAAGGCCAAAGCCCGCGACTACGTCCTGACCATCCGGCAGTGGCTGGGCACCAACCCCCGCACCAAGGACTACCACCTGCCCGACGCGCGCCTGGCCCCCGCCGCCGCGATCCGAGACGTCCCCGTCTACCAAGTCATCGACCTGCTCATCGACGCCGACCTGTTCCGCAGGCTCCGCGTCCGCGGTGAGGCCCGAGGGGGCCAGGAAGGCATCACCGACCTCCGCGCCGCCCTGAGCCTGGTCCAAGGCCGCCCCTTCGACTTCCCGGTGGAACGCGAGCAAGGCGGCGGATGGGCGTGGCTACTCGAGGGCGACCGCATCGACGAGCACCTCACCGTCGCCATAGTCGACGTCGCCCACGTGGTCACCACCCACGCCCTCGCCGCCGGAGACCTCCGCCTCGCCCGGATGGCCACCGAAACCGCAGCCCTCGCCGCGCCCTACGAGGAGATCCCCCGCCTCGACCTCGCCGCCGTCGCCGCCGCCGAAGGCCACCACGCCGAGGCCCAGCGGATCATCCGCGACGAGATCTGCAACCGGACCGACGACGACAACGCACCCCCAGAGCTCCCCACCCGCACCGAGGAAATCCTCCGACGGCGCCAAGGCTGGACCGACACCAAGGCCAGCTGAGGACCGCCGGCCGGTGCCGGCAGGCCCAACGTCAGCTTGCGCCAAGGGGCTAGATCGCCGGCGCTTCAGAAGCCGCCGCCCGGATGAGGCTCGCGGGTAACAGCTGCGTCACCATGACCGGCGACCCGCCCTCCTCCACGACGAAGGCCACCTGCCCCATCACCCCCGCCGACCCGGACTCCCATCGCAACAAGACGCCCGCCACCCACACAGCGGCGCCCGTCGGCGACCCCGGGGCACGAACCCACACATGACGCACGCTCGGGGCCGGCAGGGCACGCGCCGACTCCGATCCGTGAAAGACCGGGCGCTCCCCTAAGGGCACCCCAGAGCGCCGGGGTGGGGGAGGGGTGCTCACCCACCGAAGTATGACCAGGCACCCCGACACCGGCAGCGCGTGTCGGCGGTCGGCCTCGCCGCCCACGCGATCCCCGGGTGAACAGCGTCGGGCCGAAACACAACCGTGAATTGGGGGACGTTCGCCAGGCGGCTCGACCGGCCCGGGGGGACGTGCCTTGACCTGCGAGAACGCGCGGAGTGGTTCCGGGGTGTGGTGCTGGCCGACCACGACGACGGGGGAGGGGACGAGGGAGGGACACGTCTGCGGGGGACGGGTGCGGGGATGAACGAGCGAGACCTTTCCGGCCGTGTCACAGCGGCGAAAGGACCTCGTGATGAGCGTTGCAACCCAACTCGGCCTGGCCGACCCAGAAAGCGACCTGCTCGGTCAGGCGCGAACGATGTGGCCGACCTGGTGCGCCCACAACCCATGCCTCAACGTCGTCGACGACCTGCTCGACCTGCCTCCCTGGCTCCGGGCGGCGGACCCTGAGGCGGGCGACTCGGTCCTGCGCCGCCTGGCCGAACTGGCAAGCCCCACCGGCAGTGACGACGTCGTCGCCGCCGGCGCGCTGGCCTGGCTGCTGCTGCCCGGGGCGTGCCTCATGGCCCACCGGTTGCGGTCCCTGACCAGTCGTATAGACGAGGTCGTGGCCGCGCAACTGTGGCTGGAGATCAGGTCCTTCCCGTGGCAGCGGCAACGCAAGGTCGCGGCGAACATCGTCATGAACACCCGCCGGGGAGTGCTTCGAGAGCTCGGCGTTGGGCAAAGCGCCCGGGAGGCAGACCCGACCTGGGCCCGCTCCCTGCAGTGCGAACCCGACTCGCCGCTCTGGGCAGTGATGGAGTCCCGTCAGGAGCCGCAGTCGAGGTCTGCGGCCGAGCTGGCGGCCGTCCTGTCGTGGGCGCTGGAGCGCAGCGTGATCGACGAGACCGACCGCGACCTGCTGCTCACCCTCGCCGAGGTCGCCGACCGCGCGGGAGTAAGCCACAACGGCCGCGGGCGCAGCGGCCTGTGCTCCCACACCGTCGCGACCACCGTCGCCGGCCTCCTCGGGGTCTCACCCATCACCATCCGCCGCCGCGCGACCGCCTCGCTCAGCGCGCTGGCCGAGGCCGTCGCCGCTGCCGAGATTCCCGCCTCAGCGTGATCCGCCAAGGCCAGCTGCTCTGCATATGGAGACCGAGGTGATGACCGTGACCGACAACGACCTGGAGCGACTGGTGCGCGAGGCCCACGACGAGGACGCCGCCGTCGCCGACCTTGAGGGCTGCCTGCAGCGGCTGCAACGAGCCCGGCAGGCCAAGACGACTCTGGCGCATCTGCCGGCCGACCAGCTCCGCACGGTCCTGCAGATGCGCCGCCGCGACCTGGACGGTGACCCGGCATGAGCCAGAGCGCCGTCACCCGTCCGGTCGGCGTGGATGAGCTACGCCGAGCCTGGAATGCCGTTCAACAGGGACAGTTCCGCGCGCGACCCACCGCGCCCGTCCTCCGCCCCGACCACCCCGCCGAGGGCGGCTGCGCGCCGCGCTGGGATCCAGCCGAGCCGGTCCTGCCCGTCGTGGGGTGTATCGGTCAGGCCGGAGCCACCACCTTCGCCCTCGCGATCGCCACCGTGGCCGGAGCGACGCGCCTGATCGAATGCGGCACGGCGACCGCCAGCGGTCTGGCGGCGGCCGCCACAGCCGAGCTCGGCCGAGACGAACGCTGGACGCTCGGTCGACGCGACCGGGTCTGGCTCGCCCGAGCCAGCGAGGTCCTGCTCGACCCCAGCGAAACGCCGCTTCCTGGGGAGCTGGCCCAGCAGGTGTCTCTCAGTGTCCTGGATGTGGCGTGGGAGGTCGGTCAGGTGATGGCCTGCGACGGCTGGATCCGCCACCAACTGCTCGCCGCGCCCACGCCCGTCCTGGTGACGAGCCCGACAGTCCCGGGGCTGCGGCGCCTGGAGATCGCCCTGTCGCTGCTGCCCGCCGACCAGCCCGTGATCGCCATGACCGGAGCACCTGCCCGCCGCTGGCCCGCGCAGCTGACCGGATCCATCGGACCGCTCACAGCGGCAGCCCTCGCCGACCAGCGCCTGGTGAACATCCCCACCGACAAGTCCTTGGCCATCCGGGGCGTCAGCTCCAGCCCCCTGCCCACTTCCCTGCTCCAGGCAGCGGAGACCCTCCTGCAGCACACCGCTGTCAGGAACCACCACCAGAAGGGACAGCAATCATGACGACCACCCTCGCCTCCCGCATCACCGCCGTGTGCCCGATCGCCCCGCCCGGCGCGCAGACCTACGCCAACACCCTCACCGGATACGTCCTGTGGGGTGTCCTCGCCCTGATGCTCGTGGGCGTCGTCGTGTCCATCGGGGCCGTGGTCGGCGGGCGCGTCTTCGCCATGCCGCACGCCAGCAAGGCCGGCGTCGTCGGCGTCGCCGTGGTGTTCGTGGCGGCCGTCGCCTACATGGTCGTTCCGGGCATGCTCTCTGGGCTCACCGGCTCCGGCTGCGTCTGATGGCTACCGCAGCCGCCACCCTCGACCCGTGGGGGCGCCGCCGACTGGTGCGCACCCTGGTCACGGTCGCGACGGCGGCCGCGCTGCTACTCGGTGGTCTCGGCTACGCCGTCTACAGCGCGGTCGGCTCCACCACAACCCGGCCTGGGGCCGCCGACGCGGCTGCGGTCGCGGCCGCCCTATCCCCAGGCTCGGTCCGACGCGACGCCATCGCCGCCGCACCCATGCTGGCCGTCCCCCCGGAGGCCGGCCGATCAGGAACCCCCTCCACCCGGCAGATCCCGACGATAACGCTGCCTACTGCGGTCCGGGTCGGACCCGCCGGTGTAGCCACCGGGTTCCCGCAGACCCCCGAGGGCGCCGTGGCCCAGTTGGCGGCGATCGAGACCACCGTCCTGCAGAACATGTCCATCGAGCGGGCCCATCAGGTCCACGACGGCTGGGCCACACCAGGTGCGGGGTCGGCCGAGTCCTGGGAACTGACCGGCAACGTCGCGGCCTTCCTGTCCAGCGGCGCCGGGCAGTACGCCGACACCATGCGCGGGGCGGTCGTGGCCACACCCGTGGCCGCCCAAATCAAAGGCGTCGACGGCGACGAGTGGGTCCTGGCCTGCGTCCTGCTCGACATCAAGGCCCGCCTGGCCACCCAGGCACGCATCGCCTACGGGCACTGCGAACGCATGCAGTGGACCCCCCAAGAAGGCGGCCGGTGGCTGCTCGGGCCAGGAACGGAACCAGCTCGGGCCCCCTCCACCTGGCCCGGCACCGACCTGGCCGTCCAGGCCGGTTGGAAGCCCGTGACCGTGGGCGTCGACCAGTGAACGAGAAGAGAAGCCGATGAACTGGTGGGACTACCTCAACCCCTTCACCTACCTCGGGAACGCGGCGGGCAAGGTCATCGCCGACGGGTGGACCGCCGCCATGCTCGGGATCTGGAACGCCGGCCTGTGGCTGCTGAAGCTCGTGCTGGGCATCGAGGACGACTTCCTCACCCCGGACCTGTCCGAGAACGGCCCGATGCGCGGGATTTACCCCTACACCTTCTGGATCGCCGGCTCGATCATCCTGACCCTGCTGATGATCCAGCTGGGGATCGCTGCCTTCCGTCGCGACGGTCAGTCGCTGGCGCGTGTGCTCATTGGCTCCGCACAGTTCGTCATGGTGTGGGTCGCCGGCATCGTCTACTGCGTCGCGGTCGTGGCCGCCGCCGGAGGCCTGACCCGCGCCCTGATGGAGGCTCTGCTGAACGTCAACGCGATGGACGCCTGGCAACCCTGGACCGGGTTCTCCACCGCCGACATCACCGACGGCACCATCGCCACCGTCCTGGGCGTGATGGGCTTCTTCCTCATCTTCGCCGCCTTCGGGCACCTGCTCGTCATGCTCACCCGGGGCGCCGCCCTGCTCGTCCTGGCGGCCACCAACCCGATCGCCGCCGCCGGCCTGGTCTGGGAAGGTGGACGGTCCTGGTTCTGGAAGGCATTCCGCTGGTTCCACGCCGCCGCCTTCACCCCGGTCATCATGATGCTGATGCTCGGCCTAGGCGTGCAGATCACCTCGCACGTCGCCCTCAGCGCCACCGACACCCTCCAGAAGGCGATCGGCACCGCCGTGCCCGGCGTCATGCTCATCCTGGTTGGCTGCTTCGCCCCGCTGGCCCTGTTCAAGCTGCTGGCCTTCGTCGACCCCGGAACATCGTCCGGCGCGGCCATGCGAGCCGGCCTGGCAGCACAAGGCGGTCTGCAAGGGCTGCTGCGCGGCGACCCGGCAGGCGAGACCTCCGCCGCCGCCTCGAGCAGCGACGCCAACGGACGATCCCAAGGAGAGGCCTCCACCGAGGCCGCCACCAACCAGCGCTTCGCCTCCACCGCCGGCGGCTTCATGGGCGCCCTCGGTGCTGCAGGCCAGGTCGCCGCCACCGGGCTGGGGATCGCCGCTGGGGCAGGCGCCCGAGCGGCCACGCTCGGCGCCGACCTGACCAACCAGATGGGCGTCGGGCACAACACCTACATCCCAGACTTCTCCTCCGGCCGGGGCCGAGGCCGCAACAACGCCGGCCCGAGCAACAACGACCAGGACAACCCCGAGATCAACGGCGCCGGACCCGAGGCCGACCTCGCCGCGCCGAACATCACACCACCCACACCGATGACCACCGGAATGCCAGCGGCGACGGGCCCCTCGGGCCCAGCAGCCGCCAGCCCCTCCACCGGCGCGGCTGCGGGTGGGGGAGCGGCCGCCGGTGGGGGAGCGGCCGCCGCATCCGTCCCCGTCGTCCCCGTCTAGACGAGAGGTACACACACCATGTCCCAGGTCTACAGCGACTACGCCAAGGCCCGCCTCGGGTGGCTCCCGTTCGGTCTGACCGGATGGCAGGGTGCGATCGTCGCAGCCTCGAGCCTGCCGGTGTTTTGGTCCCTCAAGGAGCAGGCCTGGAGCTCCGCAGCGATGTTCCTGCTGATCTGCCTGGCCGTCACCGGGCTGACCGTCGGCCTGGTGCGAGGCCGCTCCGCCATCGGGTGGATCGTCGCATCGACCGCCTTCGCGATCGGTGGCCTGGCTCGGTGGACCCAGTTCCGGGCCCGCGCCGCCCAGGGCGCGACCGCAGACCTGGCCGAGGTCGACCTGCCCGGCGTCCTGGCCGGAGTCGAGATCCACGAAGGCCCCCCGACCGGGCTGGCCGCCGCCCGGGTGGCGATCATCCAAAACCACTCCACCCGGACCTGGGCGGTGACCGCCGCCATCGTCCACCCGGGCACCGGCATGCGCGACGCCGAGGACCGGGCACGGATGGGCCGCGGCCTGGCCGACCTGCTCGACCAGGCAAGCCGCGGTGAGCTCGTCGACGAGATCCTCTTCCTCGTACGCACCGTCCCCGAGGACGGAGCCGAACGCGACCAGTGGATCGCCCGACACCGCCGGCCCGACGGGCCCGCGCAGGTGCGAGTCATCAACGACGAGCTGCAGCAGGTCCTCACCGGAGCCTCGGTGCGCACTGAGGCCTTCATCACCCTGGTCGTGCCCGAGTCCCGGCTGGGCAAGGCCGCCAAGGAAGCAGGTCGAGGCATCGACGGCCGTGCCCAGGTCCTCTACTCACAGATGGCCGAGATCGAAGCCCAGCTCAAGGGCGGCATGGGGTGCACCAGCGTCTCCTGGCTGACCAGCCCCGAGCTGGCTGTGGCCTGCCGCACCGGATTCGCCCCAGGAGACCGCGCCGGCATCATCGACGCCCTGGCCGCCCGCACCCGCGACCCCCACGTTAACGCCGACGTCCCCTGGGCGATGGCCGGCCCCTCCGGCGCAGACGCGGTGGCCCGCCACTACAGCCACGACGCCTGGAACTCCATCAGCGCCACCCTCAAGCTGCCCGTCAAAGGGGCAGTCCTGGGCGCCCTGGCCCCCATCCTGGCGCCCACCACCAGCGGCGAACGCCGCAGCTATCTGGTCGCCTTCCCCATCCTGTCCCACGCGAAGGCAACCCGGGCGTCCGCCTCGAGCGAATGGACCGCAGACATGGGTCAGGCACTGCGTGAGAAGGCCAAGATGAAGCAGACCACCAAGGCCCAGGACGAGGCCAACCAGGTCCGCAGCCTCGAAGCCAAACTCGCCCGCGGGTCGGCGCTGACCCGCCCGTACGCGGTGTGCACCGTCACCGCTCCCAAGACCGTCCGGATCGCCGAGTACGGACGCCGACTGGATGCCTCCGTCCGGCGTGCCGGCTTCGCCCCCCTGCGCCTGGACTTGGCCCAAGACCTCGCCTTCGCTGCCTCCGTGGTCCCCCTGGGGGTCAGCCTGACCCGCAAGGGCGAGGCGTGACCCGCCCACGCCCGACCCGCGCTTGAGGAGGCATGACATCCATGCGCCGAACCCACCGCTCCGGGCGGGACATGAGCCAGTTGTTGGCTGACTTCGGCCACGACCTGCCTACCGCCGCGCCTCACGAGCCGGCCGCGAAAGAGGCACGGCTGTTCCGGCACGCCGCGCAGCGAGGCCCACGCAAGACCGGGCGGGGATGGATGCCGGCCTCCGCGCCGGTCGTCCCCTACCGGATGACCTCGGACCAGGCGCCCGTCTTCTGGCCGTTCATCGCCGGTCCGGGGCTGCCACCGACCGGCGCCCAGATGGGCATCGACGTGCTGTCCGGCTCGGCGTTCCACTTCGACCCCATCGGGCTGGTCCTGCGCGACGACATCCCCGTCACCAACGCCAACGTGATGTGCTTCGGCAAACCCGGCACCGGCAAGTCCGGAACCACAAAGGCGTTCTGCCTTCGGATGGTCGACTTCGGCTACCGCATCCTCATCCTGGGAGACCCCAAGGACGAGTACGAGCGGCTGTGCCACTTCCTCGGCGTCGAGCCCTTCGTCCTCGGCCCAGGGATGCCCGCCCGGATCAACCCCCTCGGCCTAGGCCCGCTCGCCGAAGGCTGGGCCCAGCTGTCGGCCCAGGAAGCACGCAACCGCGCCGCCATCGTGTTCAGCCGCTGGCTGACCCTCATGCGGGCCCTGATCGGCAGCCAGCGCATCGGCGCCGAACGTGTCCCCTTCGGGCCCTCGGAGGAGACCGTCATCAAAGCCGCCCTGCGCGACCTCACCGGGTACACCGCCGGAAACTCGACCCTGGTCGAGACCACCATCCCGCAGCTGTGGCACCACCTCGACCAGCCCACCGACTCCTTGATCGAGCAGTGCCGGTTCAGGGACCGCCAGCACTTCTTCAACGAGACTCGATTGCTGCGCGACGCCCTCGGCCAGCTCGTCTCCGGTGCCCTGGCCGGCCTGTTCGACGACCACACCAACATCAACGTCGACTGGAACGCCCCCATCCAGTCGCTGTCGCTGTCGCGACTCAACCCCCTCGGAGATGAAGCGATCGGCATCGCCCTGGTCTGCCTGAACAGCTGGGGCCGCGGGATGCGCGAGATCGCCGCACCAGGGGACCTGCGCATCGTCGTGCGCGACGAGATGTGGAAGGCGATGCGCCTCGGGGTCGAAGCCGTCAAGAGCCTGGATGAGGACCTGCGCCTGTCCCGTGGGGTCGCAGGCCGGGGTGGGGACATCCAATGGGCCAACGCGCACAAGCCCTCCGACATGCTCACCGTCGGAGACCAAGGCTCCCAAGCCGCCAACATCGCCCGAGACCTCATGCACCTGGCCGACATCAAGATCCTGCACGGCCAAAAGCCCGCAGTCGCCGGCGAACTCGACGCCATGCTCGGCCTGGGACGGCAAGCCACCGAGGTGATGACCGACTGGGCGATGCAACGGAAAGGGCGCGCCCTCTGGCTCGTCGGTGAACGCAGCTACAAGGTGGAGACCCGACTGCACCCCGTCGAAGAACACCTCACCTGGACCAACGAAGCCCTCGAGGGCGCCATCTAGGCACGCCCCGTGAAGAAGCTCACCGCCGCCGCCACCGCCTTCCTGGCGATGCTCATCGCCCTACCGCTGATGACAGCGGCCTTCGTCGTCTCCAGCGCCCCAGCGGTCGCCCATGCGGTGCAGTGCACCACTGCGGGACTACCTCCCACCGGAGCGTGGCGGCCCCCGTTCCAGCAGGCCTACGCAGTCAGCCCCAGAGGGTTCGGGTTGCAGTTCCACCCGATCTACCACCAGTGGCGCCAACACACCGGGCAGGACATGTCCTCCCTGCCCGACCCCGGACCCGTGGTCGCTGCCGCCCGTGGAACGATCACCTCGGCCGGCCCAGCGGGCGGATACGGCAACCTCGTCGTCCTCGACCACGGGGGAGGAGTCAGCACCTACTACGCCCACCTCGCCTCGATCAGCGCCGACATCACGCCTGGGGCGCCCGTGTGGATGGGACAACAGCTCGGGATCGAAGGCACCACCGGCACGAGCACCGGAAACCACCTGCACTTCGAGGTCCGCCAAGACGGCAGCCCGATCGACCCCATCCCTTTCATGCTCGCCCACGGCGCCCCCCTCAACGGCCAAGCCGTCGCCCCATCGAGCCCACCCGGCACCGGGTCAAGCGACCCTGGCGGCCAGCAAGGCGGCATCGGCTTCACGCTGCCCCCACCTGGCACCCCACGACTGAACTCACTGTCCAACCCGCCCCAGCCCATCCCCGCCAGCATCAAGACCCTCTACCTAGCCGCCGCCGACAGATATCACCTGCCCTGGACCCTGCTGGCCGGGATCGGCATGGAAGAGACCGCACACGGAAGCACCGCCGCCACCAGCTCAGCCGGCGCCCAAGGCCTCATGCAGTTCATGCCCGCGACCTGGGCGCTGTACGGCGTCGACGGGGACGGCGACGGCCGCGCCGACATCACCAACGACGCCGACTCGGCAATGAGCGCAGCGAACTACCTGACCGCCTCGGGAGTCACCGCCGGCCCGGACGGCGTGCGGCGCGCGATCTTCGCCTACAACCACGCCGACTGGTACGTCAACGACGTCCTCTATTACGCCGCCGCCTACGGCGGCGGCACCGTGCCCGGAGACCCCAGCGACTGCGGACCCGGCGGGATCGGGAACCCCAACCTGCCCCCCATCGACAACGCCGCGATCGCCGCGTTGCTCACCTGGGCCCAGACCCACATCGGCGACCCCTACGTCTTCGGCGCCAACGGACCGGACGCCTGGGACTGCTCCAGCTTCACCCAGGCCGCCTACGCCCAGATCGGGATCAGCATCCCCCGCACCGCCTCCGCCCAACGCAACTGGCTCGCCGCCGGCAACGGGTTCCGCGTCCCCGCAGGCCAAGAACGCCCAGGGGACCTGCTGTTCGTTGACAGCTACCTCGGCCCCAACCAGATCGGCCACGTCATGATCGTCTTCGACCCCGCCACGCACCTGACAGTCGAGGCCGGCGGAGCCAAGGTCGGCAACTACGACTACAGCAACTGGGCCGACCACCACATCTACGAGTTCTGGCGTGTCGGAGCCACCCACTAACGTGCTCTATAACTAAGGCGAGTTATAGAAAAGAACAAGGAGAGGGCGGGAGTGGTGTGAAGCCAAGGATCTACACCCCGGGCGCAGGACACCAGCCCCCAGTCCTGGCTGGCCGCGACGACCAGCTTCGGGACTGGAGCCTGATGCTGAACGACGCAGCAGCCCGGGGGAGGGTCGCCGCCAGGGACACCATCCTGGTCGGCCCCCGAGGGGTGGGTAAGACCGCACTGCTGACCGCCTACGCCCGGATCGCCCAGGCCCAGGGGACGGTGGTGGTCGACCTCCAGGCGGTCCGGGGGGAGGCCGGACTCATCGAGTCCCTCATGCAGCACGCACGGCGTCTGACCGCTGAGGAGGCCGGGCCGTGGCGTCGGGCACGTGCCTCCTTCGAGCGGCTCGCCGGCTTCAACATCGGCCTCGCGGGCGTCGGTGCTGGCGTGAGCCTGCGCGACACCTCCACTGCACCAGCACGCCCGGACGCCGGATCTTTGGCCGAGGCCCTCGCCCGCCTGGCCGCCGAGGTCGCCAAGGACCACTCCAGCGGTGGGCTCCTGATTACCGTCGACGAGCTGCAGGTCGCCGCCCACCCAGACCTCGCCCTGCTCGCCGCCACGTTGCACCGACTCAACGTCGACCACTCAGGCGCCAACGTCACCTTCGCTGCCTCCGGCCTGCCCTTCACCACATCCGTGCTCAACGCGGCGGGAGTAACCCACCCCGACCGGCTCTTCGAGGTCGTCGACGTGCCGCTGACCCTGCCACCGAACGACGCCCGGTACGCGCTCGTTGAGCCCGCGCGCGCAGAGCACGTCGCGTGGGAGGTGGCGGCCCTTGATCGTGTCCTCACCGTCACCAACGGCTACCCCGCGCATCTGCAACTGGTCGCAGACGCGGTATGGCGCGCAGCCAAAGGCCCCGACGCCATCACCCTGGCGGACGTGGAAACCACCCTGCCGGGCCTGGTCGACCAACTCGACCGGCGCACCTTCGGCCCCCGCTGGGAACGACTGACCGACCGGCAAGCAGAGTTTCTCGCGGCCCTGGCCCTGCACGGCGGTCGGGCCGGCATGGCTGACCTCGCCCGCACCCTCAACCGCACGAGCACCGAGTTGAGCTGGCTTCGCGACCAGCTGATCAAGGAAGGCGACATCTACCCGCCCCGCTACGGCCACGTCGCCATGGCCGTGCCCCTGTTCACCGAGTTCGTCCTGGCCCGCTACCCCCAAGATCGGCTCGTCCCCAGCAGTGAGCTACTCACCCTCGAGCAGATGAAGGAGAACGCGGGCTACCCAAACCGAGATTTCAGCAGCCTCCATGTTGGTCATCCCAAGCCGCGCCCAACTCTCCCTCCCGGCCCATCGGCTTCGCACGAGAGAGGGCGATGAGGTGACAAGGCAGGACGGGAAGCCCGTCGATAGGCCGACACAGCGGGACTATTGGGCGTGCGCGGACAGGCCAGAACAACCATCCGCGAAGCCAAGGAGTGCAGCATGGACGACCTGACGGATCTCGAATCCCTCCCAATCGAACAACTCATCGAGATGATCAGGGAGAAGACCGGGGCCGGTGTCAACCTGTCGTTCCCTGGGAAGGTGCTTGCCCGTCAACTCGGACGTAGGGTCCGACCGCGTACCCTGCGCACCGTCAAGGCCCATGGGGCCGGTGACGAGGATGCGCGCGCGAAGAACTTACTGATCGAAGGCGACAACCTCCAGGCTTTGGCGTCGCTGTATCGCGAGAAGGGGCAGGTGGACTTGATCCTGACCGACCCGCCCTTCCCCGGACAGTTGGCGTGTTGCGCGCTAGGTTGTGGGTGTGCCAACGACCGAGTCCTCGCCGATGTGGAGGCTCGGTCGGTCGCTGCCTGAGCGGACCGTCGGCGCCCCGAAGGTGGTCGGCGAGGAATCGCTGAGGAAGCGGGAGGTGGCGTTGGGTCTGCGACCGGGTCAACCGTTCCTGTTGCCGCCCGACGGGGGCCCCGATCTTGATGTTCTGGCGTACTTCTCCTCACTGAGTTTCGGCTTGTTGTCGGAGCAGAGTCAGTTGTCGTACGCCAAGGATCTGCGCCTCTTCTTGAGCTTCATGGAGGGCCAGGGTCGTCAGTGGCGCGAGGCCTCGGCGGACGACGGTTTGGATTACGAGTTCTGGCGCCGGCGCGATGAGCGGAACCCGCGTCGGGTGTCGGCCAGCAAGTTCGCTCGGGAGTGGGCCGCGTGCCAGCGGTTCTATGCGTGGCAGGAGCGCCGCGGCGTACTGTCCTCGTCTGGTGGAGGTCTGGCCGGCGTCGTGGATCTTGCGCTCAGGCCTCACCGCGAGTCGCGTAGCAACAGGGTCAAGTGGCTGCTGCCGACGGCCTACACCCAATGGCGCGACGTCGGCCTCGCCGGGCTTGGGCCCGGCGGCGACCGGGATCCGAGCTGGCGCGGCCGGAACGGAGGTCGCAACGCGGCGTTCGCCGACCTGCTGTGGAGCAGTGGGCTCCGCTTGCGCGAGGCCGGCTCGTTGCTCACGGTCGAGCTCCCCGAGATCGATTCGGCTAGCCACTATCTGCGCGGCCGGGTCGGGTCGGGCGTGGCGAAGATGCGGCGAGGTCGAGACTTCTGGGTCAGCCGCACCGCTCGACAGGGCATTCAGGGATACATGGTTTCGAGCCGTGGGCTGGCGGTGGACCGAGCTCGTCGCGCCGGCCGGTACGACGTGGCGGGTCGCCTACTGATCAAGGCGCGCCAGGGGCAGCGGCTCACCGTCGAGGACGAGGCACGTGGTCAGGAGCGGACGGTGCTCGTCGGAGACCTCGCGCTGCGGGACCGTATGCGGCTGTTCGACAGAACGGACGCCGGGTGGGAGCCCACCATGGTGTTCCTCGGCGAGTCGGGTCTGCCGATGGCTCCCGACACGTGGGAACGCGTCTTCGCAGGGGCGTCACGCCGGTGCCTGTCGTTGGGGGTCCCGGTGACGTGCCACCCGCACATGCTGCGCCACTCCTTCGCGTTGCGCATGCTGCTCACGCTGACGCATGCCTTCGACCGGCGGATGGGGCTCACCGCTGAGGAGAGGCGTGAGTACCGCCACCTGTTCGGCGACCCGTGGGTGCTCGTGCAAACACTGCTGGGGCACACCAGCCCGGAAACGACCCGCAACATCTACCTGGAGCCGGTGAGCGGGCTGCAGGTCGACCTGTTCCTCAACGACGACGAACTCCAGGAAGACATCGCCTTCTCCACGACCGTCACCAAGTACCTGGCAGGCACCGGTCTGGTCAATGTCGGAGGCCAGGAATGAGTAGCCGAGCGATCCTGCCGGAGCGGGGGTACCGGCGTCAGTCGCCTCTGGACGCCTCCGCTCTCGAAGTGACCATCGTCGACGGGGCGGGCCGCACCCACGGACCCTTCGGGTTCGCCGACCTACCCACCCACGGGCAGGTTCGCAAGGAACTCGTTGGGGCGTTCGTCGCCGCGACGAGCGCTGACGGGCCTTGGCAGTCACCGTCATCCGTGCGCACGGCCCACAGCACCGTCCGGCACTTCCTGAGGCAACTCGAAGGGCTGGAGGTCCGGATCGGCACGCTGGCCGACTTCACGCCAGAGCACTGGTGGGCATGGCGCGCCGATGTTGAGTCACGCAACCGGTGGCCGGGCCAGATCTCCCTCATGCGCACCCTGCTGCGTCATTGCCCCGAGGTCGGCCCACTGACGCTCAAGGCGATGACGCACCGCACGAGCAAACCCAAGCGCCGCCTCTACGGGGCGTACACCCCCACGGAGTTCGCGGCGGTCCGCGCGGCCGCCCTGGACGACCTGCGGACCGCCGAGGCGCGGGTACGCCGCAACGCCGCACGTCTGCACGCTCACTGGGCGGGTGACCCTGTTGACGTCCCCGGGACTGTCTTCATGAATGGTCGGCACTGGACCGCGGGAGAAGTCCTCGACCGCCTCTACCGGCTCGGCCGGCTCTTCCCGAAGCACGGCTACCGCAAACCGGTCGCGTCGGTGAGCGAGTTGCTCGGGCACCCCGAGGTCGCGCCCACCAACGCGCTGTTTCCCACCAAGCTTGAGATCTTCTCTGCCATGGTCCTGTTGGTCTGCGACCGCGGCTACAACCTGTCCACACTCGCCTCCCTTCAGGTGCCCGAGTCGGCGGGCGAAGACTCTGACGGCGGTGCAGTCCTCATCACCCACCTGGACAAGCCGCGACGCCGCTCGCTGCGACACTTCACCCATTCACACGCCGGGCCCGGAGCACGCGCCATCGAACTGGTCGTGTCGTTGACCGAACCAGCCCGCACAGCTCTGGAGCTGGTGGGCCACCCCACGGACCAACTGTTCATTGCGGCCACGCCCAGGGGCACCTCCCGGCATCCGACGGGGACATTCGTCACCGAGAACTTCACCAACGGCGGAACCGCCCGTGAATGGTCCACCCGTCATAACCTGCGAGGCGAGGACGGCGCCCCGCTCCTGGTGTCGTTGGCCCGGCTGCGCCTGACCGAGCAGGTCGTCAACCGCAAAGCAAGCCAGAACACCGACGCGGTCAGCGAGGACATCTACCGCTCTCCCGAGGCACTCACCGCGGCCATGGTCAGCGACGTCATCCTCGATGGACAACACGACGCCATCGATCACGCGAACCAGACGGTGAGGATGCGGTTCGTCGCCGACCCGACCGAGCTGGCGGTCTCGGACGAGACCCGTCAGGCCTTGACCGAGGGCCGGATCGACACCGCCACCGGCGCCTGCCTCGACCACCTTCACTCACCGTACACACCGACCGGATCAGCATGCACCGCGTCCTTTCTGACGTGCTTAGCCTGCCCGAACGCCGTCGCAACGCCCGCCCACCTACCCCGCTTGGTCACCCTCGAGAGAGCCCTCGACAATCTCGCCACCGTGGCACCGGCTCGGTTCACCCGGCTCTACAAGACACACCGTGACCGCCTCACCGACGTCCTGCACCAGGCAGGCACCCCCACGGAACTCCAGCAGGCGTCAGCTCACGCCACCGATGAGGACCGCGACATGATCGAACGCCTCCTCAAGCGGGAGCTCGACGGATGACCGCCATCCCCGCGGGCGCACCCGCCCCAAGGCCGACGACAGCAGTTGCCGCGCTACTCATCCCGAAGGCCACCGCCTCGGTCGTCCCCGACGGCTCCGCGTACGGGGACATGATCTGGGACCTCACGCCGCTGTCGGGTCGCCCCACGGCCAGATGGCTCACCATCGACTTCTCCCGAGCCCCCGAACCGGTACGCGAAAGCCTTCGCCACTTCATCTACCTCGTCCTGACCACGGACACGCCCATCGGCGCGCTGGAGCGACCGGTCTCGACACGCGCACGGCTTACCCCGACCAGCGTCAAGGCCCTGTGGGAGGACCTGAGTCCCTTCCTCGACTGGCTCGACGAGCGCGGCACCCAGCGGATCGCCGACCTCGACGAACACGACCTACGCCACTACGCCCAAACCGTCCAAGACGCACCCGTCACCCAACCCACCCGCGGCCGGCGTCTGTTCGCGGTCACCCGCCTCTGGCTCTACGCGCCCTACCTACGACCCGAGGCCCGACTGATTCAACCGTTCTGGGAACGCGACAGCCTCGCTGAGATCCTCGGCCCTAACCAGTGGTCACCAGAAAACAAGACCCCGCCGATTCACCCCGCCACCATGTCCGCGCTGCTGGTGTGGTGCCTGCGGATCCTGGAAGACGCACCCGCTATCGCTGCTCAACACGCCATCGGCAAGACACCCACCACCGCGGCACCGGCCGACAACGCCCTCGCGTGGCTCGATCCCGCGACCGCCACCAACCCCCGCAGATCTCGCCAACTGCTCAGCGCAGCCTCCCTCATCGTCACCGCCTACCTGACCGGGATGCGCGCCGACGAGGTCCTGGCCCTGCGCCGTGGCTGCTGCACCCCCGCCGCACCCGGCGGCTTCACCATCCACGGCCGCACCTTCAAGTCCGCCGTCGTCAACGGCCGCGCCGTCGCCGAAGGCCTCGAACGGGAGCACCCGTGGGTGGCCATCAAGCTCGTCGCCGACGCCATCGCAACCATGGAGAACTTGCACGACTCCTCGCTCATCTTCCCCGCCAGCCTGTTCCGACGAACCCGACAGACCCCCGTCAATGACACACCACCGGCGTCCAACGCCCGCGGGGTCGCCATCGAGGCACTCATCGGCTGGGCCAACGCTCGGGCGATCCAACTGGGCAGGGACCATGAAGCCATCCCCGAGGACCCCGACGGAGCCGTCAGCCTGCGCCGCCTGCGCCGAACCCTCGCCTGGTTCATCTACCGCCGCCCCCGCGGCCGGGTCGCCCTCGGCATCCAGTACGGCCACCTCCACGCCGCCACCACCGACGGGTACGGCTCGCGAACCTCGGTCGGGATGCGTGACCTGTTCCCCATGGAAGAAGCTCTGGCCCTGAGCGACACCCTCGCCCACGCGGCCACCACGCTCGAGGCCCAACCCACCGTCAGCGGGCCGGCCGCGTCCCGGTACCGGGCCGCGGTCGAGCAGTACACCGCCCGCTACGCCGGGGTCAGCCTCACGTCACGACAGGCAGCGGAGATGGCCCGGAACCCCGCGATGCGCATCTACGACAGCCCCGGCCAGGTCCTCGCCTGCTGCTTCGACCCCGCCAAGGCCCTGTGCCGGCGCGGGACCCCGGCGTCCCAGCCCACGTCCACCCCGGACCTGACAGCCTGCGACGCCCGCTGCGCCAACATCGCTCGCACCGACGCCCACATCGACACCCTCCGCCGTGAGGTCGAGCGACTGCACGACGAGATCGCCGCCCCGACAACACCGGAACCGCTGAGGCCACGCCTCTCGCTCCGGGCCGAACGGCACCAAGCCCTAATCGACGCCCACCAGGCAGGTGCCCATGAGTGACCACACCACCGAACGGGCAGCCATCCGCGACGCCATGACCAGGCTCCTCGACGGCGCGCCGATCCGCTCCGACGGCAAGCTCACCATCAAGTCCCTCGCCGACGAAGCCTGCGTCAAACGCTGGCTCCTCACACACCGACACACCGACCTTCAAGCGGAGTTCCGTGCCCGCATCGACAGCCACGGCCGCGACCCGGAACCGGTGCAGCGACTCAAGCAGGAGCTGCAACACCTCGAACAGGACAACAAGCGCCTGCGCGAGGACCTGAGGCAGGCCAAAGCCACCGTCGCCCTGCTCGAGCGGCACATCGCCGTCGACGCCCTCGAGCAGCTGCGCCGGCCAACCGGCGACGACAGACACGACCGGCTGCGCGCCGTCCCCACCGATACCGACAATCGCACCTGAGGACCCGAGACGTGCCCAACATCTACGACAACATCACCGACGAGACCCGCCTCGGGCTCGCCCTGCGTGACTCACTGTCCGACTTCGACGCGGTCGATGTCGCCACCGGCTACATCGACCTGCGCGGCTGGTCCAGCATGGCCGACATCCTCGACACCAAACCCGCTCCTGACGGAGCCCGGGCGACCGCGAGGGTGCTGGTGGGCATGGTCGCCCCCTCCGACTCCCAACAGCTGCTCGACAGCCTCCAGGACCAAGTGCAACCCCCCGAGTACGGCGCCGACATCCACGACCGCGAACGAGCCCTGGCCCGCCGGGACCAGCTCGTCGCACACCTGCGCAACCAGCTCATGCGGGGCCTGGCCACGACCGAGGGCCAGGCGACCCTCCAAACGCTGAAGCGGCAACTGCGTGAAGGCGTGGTCGCCATGAAGGTCTTCACCGAAAAGCCCCTGCACGGCAAGACCTACATCTTCCACGCCCCGAACAAGAAGCACGGCTCCCGTTGGGCCTACGTCGGCTCCTCGAACCTCACCGGCGCGGGCCTGCACCGCAACCTCGAACTGAACATCGACGTCCAGGACTCTGACGCGACCAACAAGCTCGCCACCTGGTTCGACGAACGCTGGACCGACCGCTTCTCCCTCGACATCACCGCCGAGATCATCGACCTGATCGAACAGTCCTGGGCCGACGAGTCCCAGCCCACCCCGTTCGAGGTCTACCTCAAGGTCTGCCACTCCCTCTCCCAGGACGCCAGGGACGGCATGGGCTACGTCCTGCCCAAATCGATGAGCGACCTGCTCCTGGACTACCAGGAGAGCGCCGTACGCACCCTCTCCCGACGCATCGTCCGCCGCGGCGGCACGATGCTCGGCGACGTCGTCGGCCTCGGCAAGACCCTCACCGCCGTCGCCACCGCCCTGATGCTCCAGGCCGCCGAGGACTACTCGACCCTCGTGCTCTGCCCTAAGAACCTGCAACCCATGTGGGAACAGCACCTCGAGGAGTACGACATCAACGGCCGTGTCATTTCCTACTCGATGGCCGACAAGGTCCTGCCCGAGCTCAAGCGATTCAACCTCGTCATCTGCGACGAGTCCCACAACCTCCGCAACAACGCCACCATCGCCTACGACGCCATCCACCAGTACATCCGCGCCAACGGCTCGAAGGCCCTGCTGCTCACCGCCACCCCGTACAACCTCGCCTTCACCGACGTCGCCAACCAGATCGGGTTGTACATCGACGAGGACGACGACCTGGGCATCGTCCCCACCGAGGCCCTCCGCAAAGACCCCGCGCTGGCCGGGAAGGTCGACGGAAAGATCAACACCCTCACCGCGTTCCGCAAGTCCGAAGAGCCCGAGGACTGGAAACGCCTGATGAGCGACCACCTCGTGCGCCGGACCCGCTCGTTCATCAAGCGAACCGCCAAGCAGGAGAACGTCACCCGCGCGGACGGCACGGTGGAACAGCGCGAGTATCTGCAGTTCGCCAACGGCCAGAGGTTCCACTTTCCGACCCGGATCGCGACACCGCTGAGCCACGCCTTCAGCACGGACGACCCGGCAGCGCTCATGGAGGACGACACCACCCTCGACGCCATCAGGGACCTCATCCTTCCTCGGTACCGGCTCGCCGACTACGACAACCCCAAGGCGCAGCACACCCCCAGCGACACCAAGAACCTCGACGACATCCGCTCCGGACGCGGCAACGTCAGCGGATTCGTCCGGATCAGCCTGTTCAAGCGGCTCT
>Ga0116145_1000529_pt1 | contig 45213 bp, 37 predicted proteins | sample AD_JPNHG1_MetaG_FD_89747 | JGI IMG/M metagenome (GOLD analysis project Ga0116145, IMG submission 89747) | Active sludge microbial communities of municipal wastewater-treating anaerobic digesters from Japan - AD_JPNHG1_MetaG | ecosystem: Engineered > Bioreactor > Anaerobic > Digestate | place... | reverse complement strand
TCTTGCAGGGTCTCTTCCTGCTCTTCGGCTTGCTCGTCCAGTTCTCCAACGTCGTCTGCCTGCTGATCATCGAGTTCTTCGTCTGCCATGCGCTCGTGCTCCCTGAAGAGGTTGTCCATGGGACAGCGACAGTACTCTGCTTCGGTGCGGCCCCACGCGTGCCGCGCCGTCTGCTGAACCGTGTGGAGGGATGGGGCATCATACGAAAAGGCCAACCTCATCCACCACCAGGCGTTGGCCAAAGCCCGGGGCGAGTCCGGTTGGCTTCCTTCAGCGATCGCAGCCAACGCCTGGTCTCAGCGGGGACCGGTACCCTGCAATCGCCTGCTTGCATATTGTGGCGGTTGGCAGACGGACTTGAACCCCCGGTACTCACAAAGCAGATTCATCTCCGACCGCCGTAACCATCTGTTCGGCGGCAAGTTAGGCCGATCAGCCGTCCTAGTTGCCATGCCGATTCAAAGCAACCATAGGGACCGCCCCGCCGATTGTCAAGTTGAGTGGCTGGGTTCCCGTTGGGCAAGGCCGTAACGTTCCGGACATCCCTCTTGGCTCGACTTTTGCCCTTTTTGCATCGGCACTTATGGCCGATTCCAAAGGGCTTTCGAATAGTCTCGGGTTTTGAAACACCCTGGTTTTGGTAGGGGGTTTCAAAACCCTCTCTAAAAACCGACGGAATCCCGACTAAACCGAGCCTTTCGAGGCTCGAAAAAAGGCAAAAGCCGAGCTTCGAGCATGTGCGGAAAACGCTGCGATCAAAGGATGATGCCGCGTCGAGGCCGCCGCAGCCATCTAAACCCGCCGTACGCTTCAGGTCGCACTTGCCCTCTTCACGCGCGCTCTTGGCCTCGTCAAGCGAGGTCGAGAAGTCAGATCGCCGACCGGCCGTATCACGAGAAGGCCGATCCGGGCCATTCGCAGGCTTCAGCGATCACCGATCATCAACGAGCTCATCCTTCGTTGTCGCATACTCACCGGGATTCCAAGGGCCAGCAACATCAACGAAGCAGGCTCGGGGATCAGCAACATCCAGCCACGGCTCTGGCCCGTCTCGTTGGTGCCCAAGCCGACGATCCAGCCCCGATCGTTAATGGCGGTTGCGACGGAATTTTGCCAGGATGGGAAGTACTCCGCGTGAAGATCGATCCATCGGCCGCGGGTGTAAAGGCTGGCATGGTCGACTTGATTGGGGAGGCGATGGTAGCCGACAATGTCGCCCCAATTGTTTATGTCATTTGCGAAGCTGCTCGCACCGTCCATCATCGTCCCAAGGTCGACCATTCCCTCGGTTTCCGTCCACCGGAATGCATGATAAGCCAAGCTTCCCGTGATCGTCGTTTCGCCAACAACCACGTTTGCGTTGTTGACCCCATGGGCGGCACTCTGGTCAAATCGCCCGCGGCCAAGATTACCCAGGTCGATGATTTGACCATCTCGCCAGATGCACGCGTTGATCGCGTAAGTGGGTGTGGGTTCGAGGGCGGCAGAGCCGACGATCAGCCCCGCGTCGTTGATGTCCTCGGCGACGCTGCGGTCTGCCCCCGGATGGGTTCCAAGGTCGATCATTCCTTGGCCATCCGTGTAGACATAGCCGTGAATCTCAGCGTTGGAAGTATGCGAACGGCCGACGATCGCTCCCATGTTGTTGATGGCCAGAGCCACACTGGCGCCGCCGCCTAAATCGCCGAGATCCTGCATAACTCCGTTGGTCCAGCGGAAGGCGTGGAACACGAACTCGTTTTGTTGTGTGTAGTTTGAGGAGCCGACAATCACACCGTTGTCATTGATTCCCTGGGCATCGCTCCAGGGGGGTGGCCAAGTCTGGCCGGGTAGTGTTCCCAGATCGGTCATCGCGCCGCCAGAGTAGCGGAAAGCGTGAGTCGCATCCGGCGGCCCGAGGCCGGCAAACGACTCGCCGACGACTACATTATGGTTGTTGATGCCGCGAGCCGATGAGCTGTGGCCGCCGAGGGTCGGCAGTTCGATGAACTCGTAGGCCATAACTGGTGCACCCGCGAGTAGCACTGCCAAGGTGATTGGGGCGAAATAAAGCGCTGATTTCATTTTCCACCTCCCGTTCAAATAGAGGGAAAAGAACGACTCAGCCATCGGGGTAATACCGTGGCTGCAACACTGCTCCGCAGTCTACCCGAGCTGATGGCGGGACGGGGCAACACAAGTGTTTCTTGCGGTTGACTTTCTCCCTCCGCCGGCCGCATCAACGATCCGGGCTTCCAAAGAGTTCCGGTGCGAAAACAGGAAAACACGGGCATAGCCACGCACTCGCCCCTATACTACCAGCGGATCGGGATAGTGTCAATTTGTATTTCATGTGCATGAATAAATGCCTGAGGCCAGGATCTCTGGTGCCGCGTCGAGCCGCACCTGCCTCGAGATAGTCTCATTATCTGTGGAAATTGACAAGAGAGGGGCATCCTCCATAAGTGATGGTTTTGTAACCAGTTAAAAGGAGGTGCCCTGATGGGTACGAGAATCGATCGGCGAAGAAACGTCAAGAGCGAATATCAGGTGGACGCAGACCAAGCTCAGGCGGTGGTTCGGGATCATCTGGAGGAACTGGCCCGAGATGGAGCCCGGCGGATGCTGACCGAGGCGCTGAACGAAGAGGTGGACGCCTATCTGAGGCGTGGGCGGTACGAGCGGACGAAGGAATACCGTGGCTACCGCAACGGCAGCACATCCCGGCGGCTGACGCTGGGGTCGGGAACGATCGATCTGGCGGCTCCTCGGGTCCGGGACATTCCCGAGGGCCAAGAGCCCTTCGAGTCCAGGATCCTGCGGAAGCACCAGCGACGCAGCGACACGATTGACGAGACGTTCCTGAACCTGTTCGTCGAAGGGCTGGCGACGCGAGACTTCGAGCCGGCGTTGCGGCTGCTGGTGGGGGTCGGAGGCTCCGCTCTCGCCGAGCACGATCAGCCGGCTGAGCCGGCAGTTCAAGGAGCAATACGAGGCGTTTGACCGACAGGAGTTGAGCGGCAGGAAGTTCGTGTACATTTGGGCGGACGGGATCTACCTGAAGGCGGGGCTGGGCACGGAAAAGGCGTGCCTGATGGTGCTGATCGGGGCGGATACCGAAGGAAAGAAGCATCGGATCGCCTTGCGGGAGGGCTACCGCGAGAGCGTGGAGAGCTGGGGCGACCTGATTCGGGATTGCCGTAAGCGGGGCCTGAACGAGCCGGCCTGCTGGATCGCGGACGGGGCGTTGGGGTTGTGGGCGGCGATCGACGAGCAGAGTCCCCATTCGGCCCAACAGCGGTGCACGAACCATAAGACGATGAATGTGCTGGACAAGCTGCCGCTCAGGGAACGTCCGAGCTGGGTGCGGCGTATTCGGGCGATCTGGCAGGCGGACAGCGAGCAGGCGGCCCGGAAGCTGGCGGCGGCGGTGATCGGTGATCTGCGGGAGGCGGGTTACGATCGGGCGGCGGACTGCTTGGCCGACGATCTGGACCGGTGCCTGACGTTTTATCGTTTCCCGGAGGCCCATTGGTCGCACCTGCGGACGACGAATCCGATCGAGTCGGTGTTCGCGACGGTGCGGCTGCGGACCAACGCGGCCAAGCGGTTCAAGAAGACCCGCAGCGGGGTGTGGCTGATGCACCAGGTGCTGGAACGTCTGAGCAAACGGTGGCGGCGATTGAAATCAGCCCACCTCTGTCCGACGGTCCCGCTGCCGGCAGAAACGAGGAAGAAAACCAAGACCCATGCAGCATGAGGAGAGTACTCGGAGCGATGCCCCGGAGCAATTTACACAGGAGTTGACACTGCCTCCCTGCCTCCGGCCGGATATAGCTCCGGTGAATTCCCGACCCGGTTGTGATCCTTTGGCCTACGTCGGCTTGGATAGGCGGTTCACGGGAAGACGCGTGCAGACGCTACTCTTCTTGCGTGGTTGCCTCAGTAGCTGGATCGCTGACTGAAGTTCTTGCCGGTCTGCGGGCCGAGGGGATCGGCATGACGGCCGGTTTTTCGAATTCCTCCGTCATCTGAGTCGGTAAGCGGTACACGATACCGTCGCGGTCAGCAAAGTAGAGACGTGACGGCGAGGGCTGCCGGGCGTCGCCGTCGGCCCAGAACACCCAGAAGCCCGGGCTTGCGTCCACAGGCCGATGAACGCCGGTGTGGTTGAACTCGCTCTTCTCAGTGAAGGTCCACCGGGCCCACGAGGCTCCTTGATCTCGCGTGAACCATGCCACCACCTCGCCGCCGAGATAGAAGGGCGCCGCCCCCTTGTCGGTGGGGGCGATCAGCCACCAGCGGTCCATTCTGTCGATGAACAGGCAGCCGGCTTCAAGGTTGTTGTCGGATCGGATGACGCCGGCGAATTCCCAATCGCGGCCTCGCCACCGGGCTGTCGTCCAGATCCTGGGGCTGCTCAGGGGTCCCGGCCGATACCCCCTGGCGATGAGAAAAAGAATAATCGGGTTGCCCCGCGCGTCGAAGGTTAGATCCTTGACGTAGACCAGCCGTCGGGTGTCTTCATACGACCGGACCAGAGCCTTGTTGTCGACGGTGCTGAGTGGCAGGTCAAGTCTTTCTCCCTTGACGTTCACCCAGGTTTTGCCGGCATCGCGAGTCTCCATGTAGTAGAGATTGGTGCGAGCGTTGCCCGCTCCCTGTCTGGGGCAGTAGTCGAATGCGATGCCGATCTTGTCCTTATATCGCCAACTGACGTGGTTGTGACCGGCCTCGATGGACGCAAGAACGTTGGGCTGCGACCACGACATGCCGTCCTTGCTGGTCATCGCGCAGAGCCGGTTGATCGGTCCGTCATGTAGGGTGTGAACCAGAATGAAGCCTTGTTTTTCCAGGTACCACGGTTGGGGCATGGAGAATGTTGTCTCGGCAACCAAGCTAAATGAATCGATGGAGTACGGCTCGGTGCTGCGGAAAACGTAGGACGGCCTGGCCGTGCCGTGGCAGCCCACAAAAACCCACGGGCGACCCACCGAGTCCATGCTCAGCGTCGGGTTCTCAAAGGCGTTGTCCGTCTGGCGGTCCAGAAGTATCCGCGGACGGGCAGCCGTGCCCGTCTGGTGGTCGAAACAGGAAACCATGATCAGCAACCGTCGGTTTTCCTCGATCTGGTGGCCGTCGGCCGGCATGCCGCCGTAGACGAAGAAAGTCTTGTCGGGTTTGTCGGCGTGGATTGCCATCGGGACGTGTTGCGGCGAAAACGTGGCCAGCCCACCACTGAACTGGTACTTGTACTCGCCGGGCAACTCGCCCCCAGCGGACCAGATGCCGCGGTAGCCGTCGGCTTTCTCGCAGACGACGGGCCGCGATGCCGGGGCTGTCTCGGCCGCTTGTGCGACAAGGGTCATTGTCGTACACGCCGTCGCGATGCAAAAGGCACGTCGAAACATTCATGAACCTCCGCGCAAAGTCGTTTCACAGATCCGGATAATACCTCAAAGGACGCCATTCCGCACGTGGTAGTGACTCGTGCACAAGGATTCAGGAAAGGCCTGCAGCTTTCTTGACAGTTCTTCCGGTGATCTTGATAATCGCCTCGCTCTTGTTGGCGAAACGCATGAACACTCGGTTAATCAAAATCGATCGAAGTGCAGACTGCGGGGCCCAATTGCGCGAGGCGGCGGCATGCCTGGCCGCGGGCGGTTTGGTGGTTTTCCCCACTGAGACGGTCTACGGCGTGGGCGCCAATGCCGCGGATCCGGACGCGGTGGCCCGCCTGCGAGCGGTGAAGCAGCGGGCCGATACCAAGCCGTTCACTGTTCACATCGGTTCCCGATCGGCCGTGGAACGTTTTGTGCCCGGGCTGAGCGGGCTCGGACGCCGGTTGGCGGAGAAAGCCTGGCCCGGGCCGCTAACCCTGGTCTTCCACGTGGCCGACATCGAGGCCGCACCTGTTGTCCGAGAGATTTCCATGGGGTGCGCGGAGAACCTCTATCACAATGGTACGATCGGTATTCGCTGCCCTGATGACCGGGTCGCAGGTGACCTGCTGATGGCGGTCCGGACACCGGTTGTGGCAGCCAGTGCCAACCCCGGCGGTGAGGCGGCCCCGGTCGAAGCGGAGGAGTGCCTCCGGGCCCTGGGTGGACAGGTGGACCTGGTGCTGGATGCCGGCCGAACCCGTTACGCCAAGCCATCCACGATCGTTCGGGTTGATGAGAAGGGTTACGAGCTTCTTCGGGAGGGCGTGTTGGACGAGCGCACCATTCGTCGGCTGGCCCACGTGACTTTTCTGCTGGTTTGCAGCGGAAATACATGCCGCAGCCCCATGGCAGCGGGTCTGCTTCGGAGACTGCTTGCCGAGAAGCTCGGATGTGCGGAGACTGAACTGGAAGCTCGCGGGTTCACGGTGGAATCGGCCGGAACGAGCGCCTGCACGGGTGCTCCCCCCTCTGTGGCGGCCGTAAGGGCCCTTGAGTTCAGGGGAATCGACATCTCCGGACACCGTTCCCGGACGCTGACTTCGGATCTGGTCAGCCGAGCCGATTACATCTTTGCCATGACTGCCAGTCATGCGACAATGGTCACCTCGTTGGGACCTGGTGCCGGAACCTTGGTCAGAACCATCGATGAGGAAGACATCGAAGACCCCGTCGGTGGCAACGATGAGGTCTACAGCCAATGCGCCGATAGACTCGAGAAGGCACTGAGAAACCGGCTGAAGGAGATAGCTCTTTGAGAGTGGCCATCGGATCAGACCATCGGGGATATGCGGCCAAGGAGAAGATCAAGTCCATGTTGGCCTCCAAGGGTTACGAGGTCTTGGACATGGGCACCGACAGTCCGGCGAGTTGTGATTACCCGGATATTGCCTACCCCACCTGCAAGATGGTGACTTCCGGCAAGGCCGATTTGGGCATTCTCTTGTGCGGCACGGGGATCGGAATGTCGATTTCGGCCAATAAAGTCCACGGTATTCGTGCTGCCTGCTGCCACGACGAACTGACTGCCGAAATGGCCCGGCGACACAACAACGCCAACGTGCTCTGCTTGCCCGCCGACCTCATTGGCGAGGAACTGATGCGTCGGATCGTGGATGTCTATCTCAACACCGGCTTCGAGGGCGGCCGGCACGAGCGTCGGCTCAGGCGCATCGCCGAGTACGAGATGAAGGAAGGGCAGAACGTCGGCGAAGCCATGAAGCAGGGCAGTGCTGCCGCTCTTTCAGAGCACGGCAAGGCCACTCGGAAGATGTAATCGCTTTGATCCAGACCTCGTGGGAGGCCTGTTCCCGTGCGGGCTCTGTGTTTCCCAGTTTTCGATTCCGCTCCTGAATCCAGTCCTTGTTGACGTCGGGCCGCCCTCTTTTCTGTAACAAACCCTCCGCAAAGGTGACTAAGGCAGTGTGGACCGATGGGGTCCAAAGGGGTTTGATAACCATAAGCTCTTGTAAGAAGGAGACTTAAGATGCTAAGGAAAACCATCAAGTATGGGGTAATCGGACTGACGGGGTTGCTCGTGACGGCCGGTGTTTTGTTTGGGACCGATCTGGGCAGTTACCTCTGGACTTCCACCAGGACGGTGCGGACGGCAGTCCGTGACTCGGTGCCGATCGAGTTCGAGCTGCAACGAGCCAGAGACCTGCTGGAAGACATCATTCCCGAGATGCAGGCCAACGTTGGCCTGATCGCCAAGGAAGAGGTCGAGATAGCCAACCTCAAGGAGGAGATTCAGCGGGGTCAAGCCTCTCTTGCAGAGGAAAAAGCCCGGATCACGAAGCTCGGTGATACGCTGAAGGCACAGCAAGTCCGCTACGTCTTCGGTGGCTTGGAGTACACCCATGACCAAGTCAAGGCGGAGCTGGCTCGGGCCTTCGATCGGTACAAGGAGGCCGAGGTAGTGCTGGCCGGCAAGCAGCGGCTGCTGGACACCCGCCAGAAATCGCTGCAGGCTGCTATGCAGATGCTCGAGCGGACGCGTAGCGAAAAGGCCCGTCTGGAAGACCGGATTGCGGCTCTGGACAGCCAGCACCGGCTCCTGAAGGCCGCTTCGACCACCTCGCAGGTGCGGGTGGACAACAGCAAGTTGGCCCAAACCGAGAAGCTCATAGGCGACATCAAGAAACGACTCGACGTAGCCGAGCGCGTTCTGGCCCATGAGGCCCAGTTTGTGCGGCCGATCGAGATCGACGTGATTAGCGAGAAGGACCTCCTGGCCCAGGTGGAAGAGCACTTCAGCGGCAAACCGGCCCAGGTCGGGGCGGCAGCCGCGGAAGCGACCAGCCCGATCGCCATGGGACAGGCCGGCGCTCGCACCCCGACCCCATGAGTGGGGCCGCTCGCAAGCGGGTATACTGGTGGTGATCGTCGGCAGGGGTTCTGGGGGCAGGAGTCCGATCAGTGCTGATTCTCAAGATAAAACAGGCTGCAACTGCGCTGAAGGACGGCCGGCTAGACGAGGCATACGAGCTGGCTCGGGCCGAGGATTTCCGGACCCACCGGGAAGGCCAGGACCTGATCGGTCAACTTGTCCGGAAGTTGGTTGCCCGAGGGCAGGATCATCTCTCGGCCGAGCGGCTTGGCCAGGCTCTGGCGGATTGCGAGAAGGCGGAGCGGCTGGGGGGCAATCTGCCTGAGACTGCTGCGCTGCGTGCTGCTGTGACCGATGCGATCGCGAACCGCCAGCAGGTCGAGCGCCGACAAGCCGGGCTGGTGACCATGGCCCGTCAGCACATCCGGGACGGATGGCTTTCGCTTGGCGAGCAGGTCTTGGCGGACGTCGCAAGCGAGACTGCCGAGACGCTTCGCAGGGAAGCTGAGGCCCGCAGGGTCAGGGCAGAACAAGCTCTGAACAGAGCCGAGCAGGCCCTGAACAAACAGGATTGGGCTCTGGCGATCGAGTCTCTTCGAGAGGCTCGCCAAGCCCATGCCAGCAACCCGCAAACCGCCGACCTGATGGACCGCGCCACCGTGCTGGTTGCCGATCAGACCAGCAAGGCGATCAATCAGGGACGATTAGACGCTGCCGAGGCCATGCTCGAGCACCTCGCTTCGCTGACGAAGCCGACGCTTCAGATCCAGGAATTGACCCGGTGCCTGGGTGAGTGCCGCAGTGCCGCAAGCTGCCTGGAGCGGGGTCAACCTCGTCAGGCAGCCGAGATCCTTCATCGGTTGTCGGCGGCTTATTCTGAGGCCGCCTGGCTGACCGAGGCATGTCGACAAGCAGAGCAAGCAGCGGCGGCGACTGAGAACCTGCGACGGGGGCCCTTGGGCTGGTTCACGGGGAGCGGTCCGCCCGTCCGGACTCCCGTGCCGACCTATGAGGCGGACCGCACCGACACTATGCCGCCCGCCAAGCCGGCGAAGGGACACGCCGCAGGTGGCGTAGTCCCTGATCGTTTCATGCTGCAGATCGACACCGTGGGTGGTTTCCTGGTCCTGCGACAGCCGCGAGTCACCGTTGGGCCGATCAGCTCATCGCGGCGGCCGGATCTGGCCTTGCTGGCCGAGGCCGGATTGCCTGTGGTGACGATTGAACGGCAGGATGATGATTACTTCTTCTCGTCGGAGACGCCGGTTCGCGTCAACGATATGCCGGTGCAGCGAAAGCTGCTGTCGGATGGCGATCAGATTTCGCTCGGGCCGAGATGCGTCGTGAAGTTCACGCTGCCCAGTGCGGCCAGTACCTCGGCGGTGCTGCACCTGTCGGGTTGCCGGTTGCCCAGCGGCGACGCTCGACGAGTCATTCTCATGGACAAGTCGATCGTGCTTGGCCCCGGGTCCCTGGCTCATATCCGGGCCGACCAGATGGATGCGCCCGCCGTCCTGCATATTCGGGATGAACGGCTTCTGGTGCGAAGCACGACCGTGGTAAAGATCGACGGCCGGCCGATCGACGATCGGGTCGGCATTCCTGTCGGTGCATGTGCTTGTATCGGACCGATTTCCTTGGCGGTCGCGAGGGCAGAGGTCAGAGCATAGAACCGCGCGGCGGTACCGGCATCGACCGGTTGTGTTCCGCTGAAGGGAAGCCACGACAATGGACGGATTCCAATACAAGTTTGGCGACCAGCCTTTGGAGGGCTACACCATCCAGCGGGCCATCGGTCGCGGCGGTTTCGGCGAGGTGTACTATGCCGTCAGTGACAGCGGCCGCGAGGTGGCTCTCAAGGTCGTCCAGGGCTATGAGGACATCGAGCTGCGCGGCGTGAGCCAGTGCATGAACCTCAAAAGCCCGCATCTGGTCACCGTTTTCGATGTGAAGCGGAATGCCGACGGACGGCCCTTCGTGATCATGGAATACGTGGCCGGTCCGTCGCTGCGAGAACTGCTTCAGGAGGCCCCGAGTGGCCTTGGGATTCAGAAGGCCGCCTTTTTCCTTCGCGAAATCGCCAAGGGATTAACCTATCTGCATGATCGGGGAATTGTTCACCGCGACCTTAAGCCCGGAAACATTTTCTACGAGGACGGCTACGTCAAAATCGGCGATTACGGCCTCAGCAAGATGATCGCTTCCAGCCGGCATTCGGTTCAGACGATCACCGTCGGCACCGTCCATTACATGGCCCCCGAGATTGGTCAGGGCAACTACGACCGGAGCATTGACATTTATGCCCTGGGCGTCGTCCTGTACGAGATGCTCACCGGCCAGGTTCCCTTCTTCGGTTCCAGCCACGGCGAGGTGCTGATGAAGCACCTCATGGCTCAGCCTGATCTCAGCCAGATCGAGGAGCCGTTCGCGTCGGTGATCAGGAAGGCCATGGCCAAGGAGCCGGCGGAGCGATTCCAGTCGGTTCAGGAGATGGTCGAAGCCGTCTTTGGCGCCGAGCACATTCAGCAGAGCGTATCGCACTTTCGGCCCGAGAGTCTTTCGATGGTCGCGCGCCGCGTCGCCCAGAAGGTGACCGTCGGCGGGTCGGGTTCATCGGCCGAGCATGCCCAGGGCTTGGGACCCACTGCGCCGAGTGGGGAGGCCGGCAGCAGCGACGTCTGGCAGGACCTCAGCAAGCACATCGATGATTTCGGCGAGAAGGTAGGCAAGTGGGGCGAGCGTTTGAGCGATCGGATGGCCGCGGTCGGCGACCGGGTCGGCCGGCAGTTCGGCCAGAAACCGGCAGCACTTCCCTATGCCAACGCGGCCGCCCCGGCTTCGGACGGCGTGATCGATACGGCACTGGATCCACTCGACCGCCGGGCAAGGAAACGCTTGTGGGTGGTCGCTGCGCTCGTCATGGGCGCCGGAACCGGGATCATCGAGGCAACCTCGCACAACGGAGGCCCCGCGATAGAACTCAGCATCTTCGCCACCGTTGCGATATTGCTGGCGTCTCTAGGCATCTTCCGCGCCGGGCGCCTGCTGGCCGAGCGGATGCAGAAAGAGCGCGGGCTGGGTCGTTACGTGGCCTTCGGTGGCGCTGCCGCCCTGGGAGCACTCGCGGCCGTATTCTTCGGAGAAATCGGCCCCTTTCGCAAGCAGATCCACGCAGCCCTTGACGACAACGCGCTGCCCTTGCTGGCATCCTGCTTCTTCATCGACTGGTTGGGTCGCATGAATCCCGTGCGTCAACAGCGCATCTCGTTCGAGAGCGCCTTTACTGCCGGGTTGCTCGGCTTCATGGTCAGCATTTTCACCGACGCCAGCGCGATCGTGATGATCGGCGTCCTGGCCGGGCTGTCGATGGCCGTCCAGGCGGGCAGCGCGTTCATCCCACCGGCTCTCCGCAAACAGCTTGGGATAACAAGAGGCAACGGCCAGCACGATAATCCCAGACCGCCCGAGAGAGGCACACCTCCGGCGGCCGACCGAACCCCGCAGATCCAGAACGCTGAAGCTCATCGCCCTCGCCCGCTACCCGTTGCCGTGCCTCCTGGAATAGAAGTACCGTTGTTTGTCAGGGCCTTGTCGCTGCTGGCGTTCGCCGTTCTCCTCGGTGGCGGGATCATTTTCCTCATCCTCGCGGGCATGGCGAGCCCATCCAATCTCGACTACTTTGCGGGCTGCGTTTCCGCAGGCATCGGGGCTCTGCTGTTCAGCGTCTTTGCTTTGGTAAAGGCCACGCAACGGTACCTGGTGAGTTGGTGGAGCGGTCTGATAAAACCGGTTCTGATGATCGCCTTGCTCGTGACGGGCATCGCCTCGGCAGTAGCACTCGGCTCGATGCAGCTTCACAACGACGACGAGATGATCGCGATAGCGGTGATCGTGTTCGCGGCGGTCTTTTTCATCTTCGTCGCCTGCACAACCAACCGCATGATTCACGCGGTCCTGGGCCAGCCCTTTCCTGACGCCGGACGGGCAACCCCCCGAGCCGAGCATGCCGCCGGCGTCTCGCCGCGAGGCCGTCTGTGGGCCATGCTGTTGGCCTTGCTGTTCTTCGCGTGCCCCATTGGCGGACTGCACCGGTTCTACGTCGGCAAGATCGGGACTGGCGTTTTGTGGCTGGTCACGTTCGGCGGGTTCTTCATCGGCCAGATTGTCGACATCATCATGATCGCGGCCGGTCAGTTCACGGACAAACAAGGCCGTCCGCTGTTGACGTGGACCAACCCCAACGAGTTCAAGGGCCGCCCGACGGTCGCTACCGAAATCTCACCCCCGCCTGCTTCTGCGGTCGCTACCCCCATGGTTGCGCCCGGCGACGTCCGTCCCCTGGAACTCGGAAGCCTGATGCTCTCCGGCGTGGGCATGCTGGTGCTGCTGGCGGGTGTGCTGACAGGCCTGCTGGTTGCCGTTCATCTGCCGGCCATCATTGCAGCGGGTATTCCGGATCAGAGCTTGGAGCAGGAACTGACCCGGGAGTTTGGTTATTCGAACTGGCCGCAGCTGCTTGAGCGAATCGGCACCTTCGTGGCCGTATTCCTGTTTCTAGCCAGTTGTGCAATACTCCTGCTCGCTCGCCGCAAGTCCGGAGGTGCCCACTGCCTGCGTGCGGTGCTGGGGGCCGTGGCCATCGGTGTGAGCCTGGCTGCTTTCGCCGACGCAACCAGCCGGATCCAATGGGCGACAGTATCGACCCTGTTGCAGGCCGAGCGGATCGGCCCGGCCATCGACGCGGCACTCGGCGCGATCGATAAGGAAGGGGCCACTATCTCCGCGGTATTGCTTCTGATTTCGATTGTCCTGCTGTTTTGGCCAGCCGATCGCCGGCAGGCGGATGTCACAACTGTCGGCGGCGATGCTGTGTCGGCGCGGAGGTGATGCCATGACACACGTGGAGGCACTGCCAGTGGGAATCAGCTGCTTTGGAATCTTCTTACTCATCGCCTTGGCCGGCCTTGTGGTTTTGATCCTTGGAAACCGCGGTGCTCGGCGCGTGCTTGCCGGTCTGGCAATCGGCGTTGCGGTGGTGGTCGTCTTCGGGTTGTTGGCGATGTTTTGGGGGAGGAGCAGTGTCCATTACAGCACGTCATCGCCGACACTGTTCTCTGAGGCTGTGTACCCGCCCGAAGATGAGGCGATGGAGAGCCACGCCGTCCGAGGGGTCACTATCGGCAGCAACGGCGTTGTCGTAAGAGAGGGCAGCAGTTCGATCGTTGTCAATGGCAACGGCGTCTCAGTGACCGACGAGTGGATTGACGCCGGGCAGGCGGATTTCGAGGCTGACGTTTACCCCTCGGAGCGATCCGCGGCCGTAGCGCTGGCCCGGAAAGCGATCAAGTCCTGGGATCGGGTTCTGCCAGGTGGACAGGAACCGACCCAGATTCTGATTCGCGGTGACAGTGAGTTGGAGCCCGCTGTTGTGCCGGCAGTCTTGCAAGCTTTGCGGGCGAAGCTCGGCGATGATCGCGTCGAAATGGATAAGTCGCCACAAGAAGCACAGATCGAAGAAGTTGAGCGAGTCTTGGTCAGTCCGGGCTCAGCTCCGTCCCTGCCGGAGGCCGATGCGACGGTTCGGCTGGCGATCAACGGGAACTTCAGCTACGTTCATGGTGGTCGAGGCGTGATTCCATCGCAAAAGAGAAACGGGACCATTGAGCTGGTTCTCTCGGGCCCGGCGGGCAAGAGCACGCACACCGCAGCCTTCGTCAACAAGCCCTGGGTGGAGTACGGAATCGACCGGGCCGCGCAAGTATCCGGCCGGCAGCCGATGGTCGCGCGTTCGAAGCGGCTGTGCCCGACACGCGGCGAGGCCGAACAGCAGGCTATTGCCGAGGCCGCGAAGAACCTGGTTCCGCTCGTCCGCACCGCCCTGGAACGTCTGGAGAGCAGCGGGGCCAGCCAGTCAAACCGCGGCGCGATTGCGATACAGCAGCGCCGGCCCGATCCTGAGCTTTACGAGAAGATCCGAGCCGAGTTACTGCGCGGGACCGGCGTCGACGACCAGTTCACGCAGCATATTCATCGACCTTATGGCGATGTCTGGCAGCACGCTCTGCTGGTTGATGGATCGGATGGGCAAATCACCGCCTATGCTCAAACGTTTCTCCCCCAGATCGTTCAGCAACAGAAGACCGCCCTGCGGATCCGCAAGTCGTGGGCGCGGACGATCGTGGGTCTTGCGCTGTTGACTGTCCTGATCGCGGTTGTGTATGCGTTTCTGAACGCGGCAACCAGGGGGTATTACACATGGTTACTGCGCGGTAGCATGGTGCTGCTGGTGCTGGGTGGGGCAGTAGTGCTGCTGCTCATGACCTGAAGGCGGCGGGTGAGTCCCGCGTAGGGCACGGTCGGAGCCGCCGCCGGCGGCGCAGACCTGCCGCTGCGTAACTGGCCAAAGAAAACGGCAGGTCTCGGTCGCTGCGGCGACCTCGACACTGCCCTACAGTCCGCCTCTGCGGCTTCCTGGAGGAAACAGACGACAGCGTGGCGAACATTTTAACCGAGGCCGAACAGTACCTGCTCGATCAGATCCGGCAGGGTCGACCGCAGGCCTGGGAGCAGTTCGTGGACCGCTACCAGGGCCGGCTGGAGGCCTTTGCGCGCAGCAAGCTGCGCACCCCGGCCGACGCCGAGGACCTCGTTCAGGACGCGTTCATGAGTTTCGTCCAGTCGCTGGGGGCTTTTCGCGGACAGGCGAGCCTCGAAACGTATCTCTTCGCCATTCTTCGTAGAAAGATCATCAACTGGGGCCGCGGCCGCAAATCGAGCATTTGCCTGCTTCAGGATGCGCTGCCCGGCGGGGGGCATGATGACTCGGGCGACGCCGCCGACCGGTTGGCCGCTCCCGATCAGACGGCCAGTTGGTACGTCCGTCGCGATGAGGAGCAGGAGCGGCGGCACGAGGCCCTGGCCCAAGCCATGCAGGAACTGGTCGACGGCTTCAAGCAATCGCTCAACTTTCGCGATTTGAAGATCACCGAAATGCTCTTCTACTGCCGATTACGCAACAAGGATATCGCCAACATCGCCGGGGTCCGAGAGAATCACGTGGCCGTGACCAAGCACCGCTACTTGAAGCAGCTTGCCGAGCGGATGACCGCGGTCCTCGGCAATTCGTCGGCGGCCTGTGACGATTCATTTCTGACTGCCGAAGGCTCCGATGCCATGCTTTGCGAGATCTGGCAGGAACGCCGGCTCAGTTGCCTGAAGCGCAGCACCATTGGGGCTTACCTCCTCGGCACGCTGGAGCCGGAGTGGCAGGACTATGTCACCTTCCACCTGGAGCGGCTTGGCTGCCAGTTCTGCCGGGCGAACCTTGATGATCTTCGCCGACAGACCGCCGACGACGGTACGCGCCGCCTCCGCGACCGGATCATGGAATCGACCGTAGGTTTCCTGCGGAAGCCGTGAGGCCTATTGTCGGCCCACCCTGTTCAGTCGGGCAACCCGGTCCTTCGATGGCGGCGGGAAACCAGGACATACAAAATCGCAATTCCGGCCAGCAGGATCAGCGCAATCAGCAGCTCTCGGATCTGGGCGTGGCTGATAAGCACCACGCAGATGATCGCCCCGACGACCGGCACGAAGAGGGGCACCTCGAAGGTACCCTTGGGTTCGCCTTGTCGACGCTTGAGCACGACAAGTGCCAGATTGATGATCGTGAAGACGCCCAACAGCAGCACGGATGTTGCCTTGGCCAGGACGGAGATGTCGCCGGCCATTGCCAGGGCAATCACGATGAGCATCAGTATCAGGATGGCCGAGTCGGGTGTGCGTCGCTTGAAGTGGACTCGACCAAGGACGGCGGGCAGCAGGCCCTGATGAGCCATGCCGTAAACCAGCCGCGACCCCATGATATAGTTCAACAGCGCGGTGTTCGTGATGGCAAACAGGCATACGCCGGTGAACAGGACCGGCGGACACCAGGGCGCCGCCTGGCGAACCACTTCCACAAGCGGGCCGCCGGATTCAGCGAGTTCCGCGTGCGGCACGACCGAGATGGCCGTGATACTCACCGCCGTATACAGGCCCGCTACGACGAACAGGGCCGTCACCAGAGCACGCGGCAGGTTCCTCTCAACGTCTTTGACCTCCTCCGACACGTTGAGCAAATCCTCGAAGCCCACGAACGCATAGAAAGTCAACACTGCTCCTTGCAGAACCAGCGATGCTGGTCCGACGGTCGCGTGCGGCGGCATTTCCAGGTAGTTGACGCCTCCCCAGTACCGCAACCCGACGATCACGATGAAGACCAGGCCGCCGCCCTCGATGGTCGTACACAGGATGTTTACCCACGTGCTCTCCTGCATGCCTCGAAGGTTGATGATGGTCAGAAGAAGGATGAATCCCAGGATGATCAGCGGGGCCGGCAGGGGGCCGCTCAGCTCCATGAAATAGCCGGCGAACGCCCGGGAAGCAGTGGCCATAGAGGTAAGCCCGGACGCAACCACCGCGAGCCCGATGAGATAGGACAGCATCGGCCGGCCGAAAGCTCGTTGGGCGATGTATGCCGCTCCGGCCGATCGCGGATAGCGGGAACCGAGGCAGGCGTACGAGAGCCCGGTAAACATGGCCGCGAACATGCTGGCGAGAAACGCCAGCCATATCGCGTTGCCCATGACGCCCGCGGCTTTGCCGATCAGGGCATAAATGCCGGAGCCCAGCATATCGCCGACGCCGTAAATCGCCAGCGACCAGAATCCCATGGTGCGCAACAGCGCATGCTCTTCGCGGGCAAGTGCAGGCTTTTCACGCGGAGGGGAAGATACATCTGTCATGGGGACATTGTAGAAGCCAAGTCCGCCGGCGCATAGCTGACCGGGTCGCCCCGCATGATGAAACGGTCTTGGGGGGCATCCAGCCTTCTGGCTCGTCGGCCGATCGGCAAGATGTCAGGTTTCACATCGAAGCTTCAGTATGCGATTTCACTCGTAGGCCCGTATCTCAAACACCCTGGCGGATGCGTCGCCGTTCGTCGCGTTGATGTTGAGTCGCAAACCACTTGCGGTTACCGGGTCAAAGCGATGGAGCTTCTTGCGGAGGTAATTGCCCGTCACCTGGGCGACTGTCTTGGCCCCGCCTTTATCGAGAATCTGCAGCTCATAGTCGCGAACGGTTTCAGGCTGGGCATGGCGAATCATCTTGGCATTCTGGTGGTCGCTGAGGGTCAGTGTCATGCTTCGGTTCAGAGCGGTGTCAAACGTCAGGTGCACTTCGCGGATCCGGGCCGGCTTACGGAACCGCAGCTCGATCCACTGGGGCATCTTCTGCTGCGGGTCGGAAATCCATCGATGCGTCGCCGGTCCGACGCCGCGGGTGACGCCGTCGATGACGTTCGCGGCCCTGCCTTGCACAGTCTCGCTGGATGCTCGGATCTCGGCGGTTCGAGCCAGATCGAGCGAATCGGAGTTTGTGGCCCCGATGATGTAGGCATCGTCCTTCAGAAGCTGCTGCTGCAAATCGTGGATGGCCTGCCTGCCGAGCTCACGGGGTGTGCACTTGTTTCGGATGCACATGACCGCCGCCGTGCCGACTGCCTGCCCCATGACCGAACCGGTTGCCATTACGCGGGTGCTGCCGAAGGCCACGTGACTCATGCTTGCGTCCCGGCCCGCGAAGAACAGGTTCTCGATGTTCCGTGAATACAGGCAGCGCAGAGGGATATTATACATCGGCACGCGGATTTGCAGGCACGGTTTCTCCTTGCTGTGAATCCCAATCGACGGGTGCAAGTCGATCGGCCACCCGCCGTAGGCCGCGCCGTCCTCGAATTGTTCACCACGCTGCACTTCCTGCTGGATCAGCACATGGTCGCCGACGAATCGCCGGCTCTCGCGCTTGCCAGGGATGAATCCGAACCAATCCAGCGCCCAATTGGCGCTTTCGGGGTGTTTGCCGCTGTTCTTGATGTGGTCCCAGACGCCCAGGGCCGCCGCGATCAACTCATCTCGAATTCTCTCGTTATCACGGATGGTGTCGATATGGCCTCCCCATTCGACCCACCAGAAGCCCCATTCCCAACTACCGTGCGAACGGTAAGGCAGATCCTCGCATGTCGGGAAACGCAGTGCCCAGTCAGGCGGCGTAAAGGGGATCGGCTGATCGTATCGGCGGGTGGTGAACAGGATCGAACTGCCGAGCATCTGGTTGTCTGGTTGCGGTGGAGCCAAATCTTCGCCGAATTCCGTGCGACCCTCCCGTCCGGTCCGGAATTCGGCGCCGGCCTCAGCCCCCAGTCGCCCATCGCCGCTGGTGTCGATGAACATCTTGCCGCTGATCGTAAACACGTCCTGCGTGCCGGGTCTCGCGGCCAGCACGGCCGCGATGCGCGATTTGGAAGCCATCACCGCGCCGCAGCATGAGGTGTTCAGCAGGACAGTAAGCCCCTGCCGGCGGCAGACCATTTCGTAAAGGAGAAGATCAAATACTCCATAGGAACGGTGCGGATTACGGACGACCTCGTGGAGGCGAATCTCCTCGATGATACCGCTTTCGCGGGAGTCGGTATCCGAGCGGGCCCCGTGCTCGTCGGCTCCCAGAATGTGGAGCCGGATTTCACTCGAGGCGTTGCCCCCGAGTACTGGCCGATCGTGTACCAGCACGACCGAGGCCCCGTGGTTCAAAGCTGCCAGTGCTGCCGACACGCCTGCCATGCCACCCCCGACAATGACCACGTCTGCCTCGATCTTGTTCGATCGGGTCAGGCGGCTTCCAGACTCAAAGACAGCGGCGGCATCGGCTTGCCCGGCTTGCCCCAGGCCGCTGCTTTCAGCCCTGCACCCACCCAGGAGCGGGGTCAGCGCCGCGCCGCTTCCAGCGGCCAGGAACAGGTCCCGACGTGTCAGATGCCGGTAATCTTGCTGATCCTGTGTCATCTCAACGCTCCTCTCGATGCGGATGTGACGGATTTGCCCTCGGCACTGCCCGGGGCCGGTTTGGGAGTATGAGGCTAGTTGCCCTTCGGCGTCAACGTCCACGGCTTGTTGACGTCCCGACGGCGGAGGGTAGCATCACTTCTGGGGATGGCTTGGCGGGCGTGAAAGCCGGCTCCACGTGTGTTCCCGGCCACGCAGCCATCCCGGCCGTAGGCGGCAATGCCGATACAGCGCTTCTCATGCAGCATTCTCCCCTGCGTGGCAGAAGGTGAGCGGAATGATGACGCATGGACGATTGGTGGGTGACGGATTTGTGCAGACGGGGCGGGGTCTGGCGGTTCTGGCGATGGGCATGATGCTCCTGGCCGGTTGTGCCGGCCGGGAACACTACGACCGCGGTCGTATGCTGATGGCTTCCGGTCAGTATGACCAGGCAGTCACGGCCTTTGATGAGGCGTTGGCTCAGTCTCCCGGCAACAGCAGGTACCATAACGGCCTGCTCGAGGCCAAGTCTTTGGCTGCCGACCAGCACGTCAAAACGGCCACACAGTTCGTTGCCGAGAAACGTCTCAGCGACGCACAAAAGGAGCTGGATACTGCTTTGAAGCTGGTACCCGCGCACCCGGAGGGCGTGCCTCTGGCGGCGCAAATTGCCCCCCAGATTGCCGAATGCGAGAAGACCATTGCCGAGGCTCGCGAGGCGCTGGCCCGCCAGGAATGGACCGAGGGTGCGAGGCTGATCGCCGAGGCCGGGAGAATCGACCGGAGTCATCCACAACTTGAACTGTTGCGGAAGGAGGCTGCCGATACGGTCACGGCTCGCCAGTTGTTGGCCGCCCGGCGAGCCTTGGGCGCGCGTGACTGGGATGCGGCGCTGGCGGCCTGCGCGCAGGTCCGGCGAGTAGCCCCTGACAATACCGAAGTCGTTGGAATCGAACAGCAGGTGAAAGACCGGCGAGAGGCACAGCGGGTGTTTGACTCGGCCAAGGCGATGATTGACGCAGGGAACTCGAGCGGCGCGCTCGGTCCGTTGCAGCAGGCGGCGGGGCTCTGGCCGGACAACGACGAGATAGTATCGACGCTTGACCGGGTCAAAGGGCAAGTGGTCGACAAGTTGTCGACCCGGTCGCGGGACGAAGCTCGGGCCGGCCGTTTCCAGGCGGCTCTTCAAACGCTGGACGAAGCCATGGTCCTGGAGCCAAACCGCGAGAGCCTGCGGCAGCAGCGAAAGCAGGTGCTCGATGGCTGGATCGCTGGACTCATGGAAGACTATCGCCGCCACAAGGCCCAGGGAGCATGGGAGTTAGCCTGGGTCGACGCCGTGCAGGCTTTGGCCTTGGCCCCGACACAGCCCGAACCGGTCGTCCAGGCTTGTCTGACGGCCGAGGAGGGAATCCGGCGAGCTATCGCATACAACCTCAACGTGCTGCTGGCACCATCAGACGAACGCCGCCTGGACGACATCATGGCCGTCTGTACCGTGCTTCTCGAGGAACTCGGTGACCAGCGTCCGGATCACGTTTGCCTGACGGAACAATCGATATTGTCGAAGCTGCTGGCGGAATTCGCCGTTTCATCGGCCGATGTGAACAATCGCGACAAGCTCCAGGCCGTGGGCCGGCGGCTGCGAGGTCCCAACGTATTTCTCTTCGTCAATATGGACATCGTCAAGGTAAACGTCGGCAACCCGGAGTCGGCAGCATCGGGTACGTCCCGACTGGATCTCCGGATGAACATGGTCGACGTATCGAGCGGCAGGTTACTTTGGAAATGTGTGGAGATGCTTCCATTGGAAGGATCTGCCTCGCCAGGCGGTACCGCTGCGACCGCGAGGCCCGTCGCGGTGGTGCATGCGTCAGGGCCGTTGACGGCGGACGGTATCGCGGTGCTTCGACCGGTGTTGCGGGCCAGAGTGTCGGACATGTACCGGGGACATGCCGGATCTTTTCTCCAGGCGGCCGGCGCCGCCACCGGGGACACGGCGACCGAGTTCAACGTTCGATTCCTTTTCGACCTTGTGTCCATGCCCGACGCGCAGACTCTGGGGTCGGTTCTGGATGCCGTCTTCGGGTCGGTGGTGAGCGGGGACATATTGGCCGCCTGCAAGAAGATCGCAAGTGAACGGCTTGCCCTCGCCAAGCGAGTGGCGGCCCGGGACGAGCATCCGGCTGAGAAGATGTCCGGCCCGGCGATTCTGCCTGCATCACGGCCGGCGGTCTCGACCGCCACGGCACCCGTCGCCCACCAGGCACCGGCGGTTCCTTCCGCGTCAAAACCCGCGACAGCCGCGCCCGCCAGTGCAGATGTCCGGTCCTTTCCTGCGACTCAGCCCCGGCCGGTGCCCGTGCCGGCTTCGACGTCAGCGGCTTCGACGGCCCCGGCCGAAGACCGAGGCCCGGTTCGCGTCTTTCAGGGCGTCGTCAGTCGCGACGACGACCGGTTCACCAAGGAACTGGCAACGGTCGATGGGATCGTAGTCAAGCTTCTGGATACCGACGCAGACCCGCTTGATGCCGATATTGAGATTCGCGTGGGCAAGCGGAGCAAGAAGTATGAGGACAAGCCCCAAGGAGCCCGGATCGGCGGTTACGGTGAGTCAGGTCGTGCGTATGTGGTCGTGATTCTCAAGATCGATGACGAGACCGAGACCGTCCATTTTGCCGTTGAGCGGGTGGACACCGTTCCTCAGCAACAGCCATAATCGATTACTTTCCCGTCAGCACAAACCTGGCCAGGGTCGGTTGTCGGCCGATGATGTGAGTGATGGTATAGTTGAGCAGGTCGAAAGCATCTCGCGCTGTCGCCGGCGTCAGTCTGGCTTCGCGAAGGGCATCCAGTGTTGCGCCGGACACCTTGCGTTTGTCCACGATGCCCGGTTCGCAATTACGGCACGCCAAGCCGCCTTGGTGGACGGCCAAGAAACCCGCCCGTCCGGCAGGGGCCGGCTTGCCGCACATGACGCATCGGCTCAGGTCCGGCCAAAGACCCGCCGAACGCAGTAACGCGCATTGGTAGCCGACGAGAAGCGGCAGCGGCTCGGCCCCGCAGGCCAGCCCCCCGAGCAAATCGCGGAGAGCGTCAAAAAGATCGGCATCCGGGTCTGCCTCTTCCACCATCGCGGTTGTGATCTCGGCCGCGTACTGCCCCCCGTATAGCCTCTGAAGGTCCTCTCGGAGTCCCATATAAGCATCGAGTTGCTGCCATTCGGTCAGTGTGCCAAGTGAGGCGTCAGACTGGAACTTGGCGATGAATGCCACTTGCCCGCGTTCAAGGAGGTCGATGCCGGTCGCAAAACGCTTGCTGGTGCCCCGCTTGATGCCTTTTGCGATCAGCCTGCGGCATCCGTGCTCGCGGGTCAGGAAAACGAGCACTTGAGAGGTCTCGGAGTAATCCAGACGCTTCAGGGTGATGGCCTCATCCTTGATCGCCGGCATGAACAGATCCCTCGCGCATCTCCCGATCCAACATGAGATTACCATATCAGCCGGGCCATAGACGGACAATCTGTCTTCACATCGCCTTGATATCGAGGACTTGAAGTGCGGCATGGCGCTGGTTGCCAATGCGGCACGCCACAGCCCGAGATGAATCACCTCTGTGTTCGCGACGGGCCTGCTGGGTACACGGCAATAGCGATGCCCCGCCCCTCGTTCTGCGGGAGGCGGGGCATCTGAAGTCATCGCGGCCGGTCTATTCTGCTTCCGCGGAGGCCGGGCGTCAAAGCCCGCCGAGGCTCTATCTGGTCGTGGGCATCGGAACGATCCCGCTGCGAGGCCCGAACAACCGCACTCCGATTCCGATCCGGTCTGCGTAACCTTCCTGGCCGAGCAGCAGTTCAAGGCGGATGATCTCGCCTTTTTGCGTGACACACTGCCGGTGGCCTGGCTCCGGTCCCCGCTCACCGATGATCAATCGGAATGTGTATCGTTGACCGATGGCCACTCCGACGTTGCTGGGCAAGACAGCGAACAGCCCTCCGTCGCCTATGTTGAGGCATTCCGCTGTGAGGGGCGGCTGTCCGTTGTCCTCCGCGTCGTTGAACAGTTGCACGCTGCAACGTAGGGTGCGGCGACGTCCCTGCCGCTTCTCTTTTTCGCCTGTGGCGATTTCCCAGCGACGGAGGAAAGTGCCTGAATTGCTCGCCACAGGGAACCGATCTGACGGACGGTGGTAAATGTGACCACCTGGTTCCCGAATCCCTGGCCGAACCCCAGCTATCGATGACACCGGAGCCTCCTTGCTCCTTTCCCCATTTCCGAAACCAAGTACTGCGACGTCCCGGCGACCGCGATTCTGCACGCCGGCGGGCTGACCTGTACCTGCGGGCAACGAATCGTTCCCGCACCTCCATGCCTCGGCTTGCCGTGTCCCTGAGACTGCCCGCAAGAGATCCAGCGATCTCGGGCAGTGATTACTCGATCGGTATCTGGCACGTGCTCTAGGACGGTGTGGGATCGGCCGGGGCGGCAGCTACTGCGTCCGACCTGCATTCAACGCGCGTCGATTCGCAGGGCACCCGAAAGAATAAAGCCAAAACACAAATCTCGGCACTTCCGCCCTCATGAGGGCCCACGTCCCGAGCTCGTCTTTTCCTGAAAATGACGCCTTAATTATACTGCAAAGCAAACCCGAAGCAAGGCGCGTTTGGCCAATTGCTCAACTCAACGGCTTGTTTTTCCGGGACTTCAAGACGGCCGGGCGAACGCCTCGCCGGGCTTCTCCGCCATTGGTCGTCTGGCTGGGTTTGGCTGGTTCACAAACCCGCCTGCGGCGGGGTGTTTGCCTGATTTCCGGACGAGCCGGCGTTTGCGGGTTGACAGGTCGGATTGCACAACGTCTAATAGTATTGGCCGCAGATGTCGTAATGACATATAGCGGCTGCGGCCGCGAATACGTTATATGGTTTGCACCGCTTGAGCCTACCGCCATCATCCATACATTTGCCCTCAAGCGGGTGGTGCATACCGATTTGCGGCCAACCATGGCACAGCGGGTGTCGAATGGGCGGTCTTATCGCCCTGAAACCTCGCGGGGAAAAGAAGTCGCACGGTTATCGACAGACGGATGAAACCATCGCGCCGACACGGCGAGAGGGTCCGTCCAACGATGAGAAGACGGTGCGACCGTCGGCAAACGGTGCCGAATGTGTCGCGGGAATAGTTGGGTTTCAGTCGTCGGCTGTAGCCTCGGTCGGCGACGGTGCTGGAGGCGGCGTTCGAAGAAGACTGCGGTTCGGCGGCCAGACGGCGGAGATTGTCGGCTCGTATGCGGTGTGACCCGCAAGGCCGGTTCTCATTCCGGTAATTCCATACGCTTCGCTCCGCCGGACAGTTCGCAGCTTCAGGACTCTTCAGACAAAGCCGAAGGCACGAAACATGTGCGTAAGCACAGGAGGTGTCTCATGAGGCGTAAGAGATCGGGCTTTACCCTGATCGAACTGCTGGTTGTGGTCGCCATCATCGCCCTGCTGATTGCGATCCTGCTTCCCAGCTTGGCCCGGGCAAGAGAATTGGCCAAGCGAACCGCCTGCGCGGCGAACGTGAGCGGCATGGGCAAGGGCCTGTATACCTATGCCACCGAAAACGCCGACGCGTACCCCCTCGCGGCCCCGAACACTTGGACGCACGGGAACCCCAAGACGGCCGTCACGTACTGGAACATGACCGGTAATCGGGGTGGTCCAAGCGCCGGTACCGGCATTACCCCAGCCAATACCGGTGATCCAGCCGCTGCGAACCCACTGATGAGTCAGCTGTCGACGACCCGGAACCTGTGGCAGTTGGTCAAGACCGGCGGAACCTCGCCCAGGTCGTTTATCTGCCCGTCGAGCAGCGACAACGCCGATACGATCGATAATCCCGCTGACTACTGGGATTTTCCGGCCAAGGCTGGCGATGGAACCGTGAATCGCGGATATGTAAGCGGTCAGGATAATGAGGGGTGCATCAGTTACGGTTATCAGGTTCCCTACGGAGATCAGGGAAGGCCGAGCACCGAAGTCGACCAACGCATGGCGCTGGTTGCTGACAAAGGACCATACTGTTTCAAGGTGAATGGCTCACCCCCGCCTACCAGTTGGAACATCACGGAGGCACAGAACCAGAGCCCCGATATGTGGATGCCGTATAATTCTCCCAATCACGGCGGACAGGGTGCCGGCGAAGGCCAAGTTGTGCTTTATGCGGATAGCCATGCCGAGTTTCAGAATAAGCCTATCGTCGGTGTGGGTTTTGACAACATCTACACTGCGTGGCCATCCAGTGGGAATCTGCTTGCTGACGCGAACCTGCGTACCGCTGGAGTCAAGCCGGCGAGCAACAATGCTCAGCTCGTGCCCCGTGTGAATACCGACTCGCTTATTTACCCGTAAGGTCGGTTATGGCAGCGCCATTGCGATACAAGCGATGGCACACGGAAGACGCAAATCCGGCAGGCCAGCCTCGGCTGACCTGCCGGCTCTTTTTACCCCACGACGGGTACCCAAGTCGTGGGTTGGCCCGTGCGCGGCTAGCCCGGAGCCCCAACTGATCGACCGGCTTGGCTTGCCCATGGGTTGCCCTGCCTCCGGCTCACCCGGCAGGTCGACTGCTTTGGGTTACCGTCACATGAGGGACCGTTTCACTTGACATTGCGTCCGAATGCCGTGCGAGCGCAGCTTCCTGTTTGCCCCAGGGCACCGAGAAGGGCGCCCAGATCTGAGCACACCTTGTTGTAGAAGATGGCAACGTCGCGCTGCCGGCGGTCATTAGCTGGGATGAAACGGTGGAGAAGGCAGGCCCTGTCGGTTACCGCCCTCGGAAATGCGACGGGAGGTCGGATGGCTAGAATTAGCCATAATCAGTTTCGAATTAAATCTTTTCTTGACTCTGAGCTTTTCCCAGCGGGATAATCTAAGCGAGGATAACCGATCGGGGGCGTCTTGGGTGGTCAGGTGTACACCCCATTCACCAGATGGCTGCAGTGGTTGATCTCTTGAGTGGCATAGCCACGGGAGAGTTCGCCGAGCCGCCCACGCGATGGACACACGCGTGCAGCGTTCGTTCATCGGGTCTGCAAACCCAGGTTGCAAGCCCCACTTCGATTGGTACCGGAAGTGTTAGGTCGGGTGGCCCACCTTGTGTGACGTGCTCGAATCCGGCAGCCGGGCAACAAGGCCTTGGGTTTTGCCAAAGAAGCGGAGATGTGCTATCTCGCCCCCGACCGTCCAGATATGCGCCTGGTCGCACCCCACACGGATGGGCAATCCCCCCTTGCCCTTCTACCCGCGACCAGGCCCTTTTTTTGTCCAACCTCTGATGTCCCAGCCCCGGCCATGAATGGGCTGCCAAGTCCGCCACACCACAGACCGGTCCGCTTCCTTGAGTTCGCCTCGGTGAACCCATCTCACGGTTCACAAGGAATCCGCCCTAAGGCGGACCGCCTTTTTGCGGGCCGCAACCCAAGTGCTCTGCGATCCAGAAACATGCGCGCAAGCCGCACAGATGTCTGGCCGTAAGGCTCCAAAAGGCACGGTGGTCCTCACGGACTCTGTCGGGGTCTCGAAAACGGTCGCCGTGCCACCGCCTCTGGCAACCGCGCGTGATGTGGTAGAATTGAGCTGGCGGAGCGGGCGAGGCGGTCGCTCGATCAACGTTGCCGCGTCGATCGGGAGGAAAGTCCGAACTGGGCAGGGCACGGTGGTTGCTAACGGCAACCCGGCGCGAGCCGAGGGAAAGTGCCACAGAAAACATACCGCCCTTGACATGCGGCCCGGGCTTCGCCTGCCGGCGCGAGCCGGAGACGCGAAGCGTCCGCCGCATGTCAAGGGTAAGGGTGAAAAGGTGCGGTAAGAGCGCACCGCGTTGCGGGTGACTGCGACGGCAGGGCAAACCCCACCGCCAGCAAGCCCCAATAGGCAGCGAGAGGCGGCCCGTCTCGTTTGAGCTGTGGGTAGGGCGCTTGAGCGGCTTGGTGACAGGCCGCCCAGACAAATGATCGCCGCTCTTGACGCGCCGTGTCTCGCTTCGCGAGACTGGCCGTGCAGCGGCCGCAGGCGAAGCCTGAATCGGCGTGTCAAGGGTAACAGAATTCGGCTTATTCGCCCGCTCCGCCGATTGTTGGCAGATCTGTTGATTCATAGACGGGAGTGGTCTCTCGTGTCCTATTCATCCTCCGTCATCTTCGATCATTCAAAGGAGAGATCGCATGGTACTACATGTGCTTCGAGTCATTTTCGTGGCTCTGGTGGCCATTGTGGCGATGAGAGTCGCGGAGTACTGCTGGCGGGTCATGCCTGCGTACGCCATTCTTTCGTTTGCCCTGGGATTGGCCTGCCTGGTGATCGCCCTCGACATCTTCATTCCGCAGAAATCGTTGCTGGCCATTTCGGGATTGTTCTTCGGGCTTGTGGTGGGCATGGTGGTGGCGTTCGGGTTGGGCTTGATCCTCGACGCAGTCGTGCTGCCCTACAAGTCCACGTTAACCAAAGTGCTGGAGAGTGACGCCATCGGGGGCTTCTGGCCTTCGGCGCCGATTCCCGAAGGTAGTTATCCGGAGGAGGACACTGCCGCTCGGCGTTCGGGTTGGGACTCAGACGGCCTATCCGGCTCCGAAGGAGGCATGTTCCGGAAGCTATTGTGGGCCGTGCTTGGTCCCCATCGAGGCGGATCTGCCCAGCGGCCTGCCACGGCCGTCCAGGTCGAGCGACAGTCCGTCGGCGAGGCGCGATTCAAGGAGATGATGTCCTCCATCAAGGTGCTCGTCGGTGTGGTGTGTTGTTATCTCGCGGTAAGTTTCATCCTTCAAACGAAGGACGACATTCGCTTCGTGATCCCCTACGTCGAGTTCGTCAAACAGCGAAAGGGCGAGCATCCGTTGATCCTGGATACGTCGGTGATCATTGACGGGCGGATCATTGACATTCTCAAGGCCTGGCATGTGGACTCGCCGGTGATCATCCCACGTTTCGTGCTCCAGGAGCTGCACGCGGTTGCCGACAGCGGCGACAAGCTCAAACGCAACCGCGGCCGGCGGGGCCTTGACGTCGTGAATAAGCTACAGGAGCTGGAAACCATCGATCTTCAATTCCAGGAAGCGAGGACGACGCGCGAGGAAGAGCGCGAGGGTGTCGACCATCGCCTCGTTTTCCTGGCTCGCAAGATGGAGGGACGGCTGGTCACGAACGATTACAATCTTAACAAGCTCGCCCAGATCCGGGGCGTCGATGTGATCAACATCAACGATCTGGCCAACGCGCTCAAGCCCGTTTTTCTGCCGGGCGAGACCATGCAGGTGAAGATTATCAAGCCCGGCGAAGAGGTTGGCCAGGGTGTCGGTTATTTGGAAGACGGGACCATGATCGTGGTCGAGGGCGCCCGTGACAAGATCGGCCAGTCCGTGACCATCAGCGTGACCAGCGTCCTCCAGACCAGCGCCGGTCGTATGGTCTTCGGCCGAATGGGTGATGCTCCGCCGCCCCCCGATCGTTCGCGCCGCCGTCAGAGTCCTCCCAATCGGCCATCGACCTGATCAGCCTTTCGTCACAAGAATTCCTGGATGCTACTTGCCCCCGAAGTCGCGCTCGTACCGGGCCAGCAGGGTGGGAACATCGTTGGGGATGATATAGTACTTGCCGTGCCGAATCTTGGTCTGGCGGGGTTTCAGGCCGCCAATACGAACGTCGCTATGGATGCAAACGATAATTCCCTGGAACAGTTCCTGGACGTGGTCCCAGGCCATCGCGAGAATCATCTTTTCATCCGCGGAGAAGCAGCCAACCAGACCATTGACCGGCCGGGTTCTGCTCAGCGGGCGAGGGTTGACGTCGTTCAGGTCGACCCCACCCGGCACATAGACCTGTCCGGGCGTATAGCGGGCTTTGGTCTCACGATGCGTCTGGTCCATCCGGGTCAGGCCCTGGTCGGTGAAGATGAAGCACTTCTGGAAGTAGTCGTCCTGGCCTCGCCCGGTAAAGTCACCCACTCGGACACAGGGTTGGGCCCAGTCAAGGTCGACGAATTCATTGCTTTGGTTGGTGATCGTCATGTGAATGTCGACCTCGTCGTATCCGGCGCGGATTTCGTGATCGATCACCACCTTGCCGTCGACAATATGCCTCAGCTTGACCCAACGGCCATCTGGGTCGGCGGCCACAAGTTGGCTTTCGAAGGGGATAGTCGTTTGAGACCAGTCCCGGTCGGTGCTGCCCCTTCGGCAAAAGGCCTCCAGGTACCAAGTCTCGATCTTGCCCCCCGGCAAGCGGTCGGATCGGATGGTGAGGATATCCCGCTCACCTTTCCGCCAGTCGATCCGCAGACCGTCGTTGATGGGGGTGGCGCATCCTGACAGGGGGGCAAGCAACAGCAGACCTGTCAATGATTTCCGCATTTCAGCATCCTCCAGCTTAGAATTCGCGTATGCTACTGTAAGTCCGAGGCATGATCGAGAGTCTAACAGGGGTAGTCATGGCCGAGCGCATGACATGCCGGCTGGGACGAGAGTCCTACCCCGCGGACGGCGAGGACGCAGTTCTAGCCGGGGGTCTGGCGCGTCGTGATCCGGTCGTCTTCGACCAACTCGTCGAGACCTACCAGGCCCGGGTGGCGAGGCTGGTGTGCCGGCTGCTCGGCTGGCCGCAAGACGTGGACGACGTGGTGCAGGAGGTGTTTTTGGCGGCATGGAAGGGCCTGCCCCGGTTCCGCGGACAGGCGGAGTTGGGTACGTGGCTGATGCGGATCACCATTAACAAGTGTCGTGGCCACCGGCGGAAGGAAATGCTCAGACTGCGTCGGTTTTGGAGGAGCAAGGAACGGCAACAGATGCGTAACGCTGTCTCGGCTGATGGGGCGACCCTCGACGCGGAGAACCAGGCTGAGGTTCGTCGTGCGGTGCGGAGGTTGCCGGCGAGATACTGCGAGGTGATAGTGCTTCGATACCTCGAGGAGATGCCCGTCGAGAGGATCGGACAGGTGCTGGGGCTGACGCGGAACGCTGTTGAGGTTCGGTTGCATCGGGCAAGAGCGCGATTGCGAAAGGAGTTGGGCGGATTGCTGGAAGAATGAGTGGGTTTGGCGTCGCCTTGTGTCCCCCTTGCCAAGGGAGAAAGCAAGAGGCAGTTGCCAGGTAGGGCCGACGCCCTCGTCGGCCCCCCCCGATCCCCCTTGCGAAGGGGGGAAGAGGATGCGAGATGACTCAGACGGGCCGCTCTGCCCAGAATCCTTTCCGGGCCACTTGGCTCGGCCGAATCCGTTCGGCATTCGAGCGAGGATAGGAATCCTCGACGCCGAAGGATCTGGAACGGATTCCGGGGCCGGCGTGGCCACCCTCAGAGTGCCAAGAGTGCCGACGGGGCGTCGGCACCACGTGACCCCCGTCGGTCCCCCCTTGTTAAGGGGGGAAGCCAGGTAGGGCCGACGCCCTCGTCGGCCCCCCCGATCCCCCTTGCGAAAGGGGGGAAGGGATGAGCGATGAGCGATGAACGACTCCAACAACTGTTGCGACAGGCCGACGCGGCCTTCGGCGGCCCGCGGGTCAGTTCTGCTGACTTGCCGCTGAGGGTGCGACAGCGGGCGAGGCGGCAGCATCGGGCGAAGGTGTTCGGCACCGCCACAGCAGCGGTTTTGGTGTTGAGCCTGACCACGGCGGCGTGGGTCAACAGGTACGGCCGGTCCGTCCCCTCGCCGACGCCGATCGTTGCTGACGACGGCTCGAAGCCGGCGTCGGTGGCAGAGTTGCAATCACATATTGAGCAGCTCAGCGAAGAGATACGGACCGGTTGCCAAGCCGTCCACGAGGTCTTACGGCGACAGGAGGTCGAGCAGCGCCTGGCGGCCTTGCGGAGGCAGGCGGAGGCGGACCCGCTCAAGGAGATCAATGACCAGATAGACCGGGCCGCGCTAACCATGGTCTATCAAGCCGACCGGATGTATCGCGAGTTGAATCTGCGGGAATCGGCGATAGCGTCGTACGAACGGACCATCAAGCTTTTCCCCAAGACTCATTGGGCAGAGGTGGCAAAGGACAGACTGGCCGAACTCAAGACGGCCGGAAACGGAGATGCGATATGAAAACCGGAACTCTGGAAACAAACGTGGTGATATCACTGTTTGTTGGTGGTCTGGCAGCCTCCGCATGGGGCCAGGCGGTTCCCAGTCCGTCTATGCATGATCCCGATAGTCCGGTGAATTGCGTCGTCAAGATCGCCTGCGACCCGGCGCTTCTGCCCCTCAACCCGCAATCTGTCGGGGCACTGCTGGAGAGCAGGTTCGTCGCCGGCGAGGCGCTCAAGCAGACTCTTCCGCCGGAGGCCTTCTTATCCTACACAGTCGAATTCAGACCGTTGCCGGGGGGAACGATCGCAGCCCCCGTCGGGGTGACGCCGGGCATGCCGATGATGGATGACCCCCTGCCGCAGCCCGGTGGGGTCTTCTTGCCCGCTCCCCCAGGCAGAGATGGCATGGGTGGCTACGGCGACGAGGGTGGCGGCGGCGAGCGGGCCGGTAGTAGGAGCGGTGGTCCCAGCGGTTCCAACGCCCCGGCCCACGGTGGTAGATATGGCGGCTATGGCGGCGGTGGCAGGACAGGCCCAGCCGGCGGTCCGTGGGCGGGACCGGAGAAGCCTGACGCACCTTCGGGCGGGACGCCGATGCCGGCAGGAGCGGTTCCGGATCGTTCCGTTGCACCGGGAGGACCCCGACCAGGTGGCCGGCCCGTGATGGTCGACATCCCGGAACCCGGCCCCGGGGAGGGCAGCATCATTGGGCAGATCGAGGTACAAATTGACGGCGCGGAACCCCACCATAACGAGGCGTTTCTGCGAGCGATCTGCGAGCGGCTGCAACAGGCGCTGTACGGCTTGTGGGAGAGCGAGATGAGTTCGATCGGCCGGCAGCTCGAGATGAGTCGGGATGAACTGCTGCGAGCTGAAAAGAAGCTGCGAGAACTGCAGGAACGGCGGCGAGACCTGCTTGGGGCCGGACAGGTCGACCTGACACCCGAAGCGGTGATGGATCAGATTCGTCAGCTCGACCGCGAACGCCAGCGAATGGAAATGGATCTGCTCGGACAGCAGGCTCGCCTCAAGGCCGTCCAGCAGCAGATCCAGGCAACCAGTGAGCGGAGCCTGGCGAGCCCGGGCGGCGATGAAATGATCAAGCCGCTCCAAGCCAAGCTCGAGGTGTTGAGGAACGAACTGAAACGAGTGGAGGAGATGAATCAGCGGGGCATGGTTCCCGGAGGGGACGTCGAGAAGGCCCGTGTGGCCGTGTTGGAGGCGGAAGTCCAACTGGTTGAGGCCCGGCGCAAGGCGGCCGAAGTCGGCGGGGTCGAGGTCCTCGGCAAGCTCAACACGGAACTGGCGATGTTGTCTGTGAACGTCGCAGAAACCGAGGCTCGTCTCACGTCCCTCCGCGAACAGATCGAGAAGGCCAGGCAGCTTGTGGGCGTAGTGGACGAATATGAAATGAGAGTCCTGATGGAGATGCCCCACGCCAGGCGGGCCTACGAGTCGAGCAAACTCCGTGTCGAAGAACTGGAGCAGCGAATCCGCACGGCCGTGGCCCCCACGGTGACGGTCATCGGTGGTGCAACCTCGAAGCCGGCGAAGTGAGGAGTGGTCAGTCCTCAGTCTTCAGTTGTCAGCCGATGGTAGAGCATCGAGCCCGCCCCGCCCTGGTCCGCTGTGGCGACCGCAGGCAGGGTCCCCTCTGCGACCGAAACCCGCCAATGACTCCGCGCCGATCGGCAGGTCTCCGCCGCCTTCAGCGGCTACGACCGTGCTCTACCTGCTGAGAGGTTCATCGATAATCGGCAAGCCAGATCATCCGATCAGCAAGCTGTTCACCTTGGAGTGTTCCCACGAGCCGAAGGGTGCGCCTCCATAACTGCGAAAACGGGAGCCGCTCGCTGACAATAAGTCGCGAGAAGTGCCTGTCCTCTTCGATCGCCCTCCGCGCCAAAGGCACGAAGTCGCGGATGTTGAATGTCAGCAGGGCCTGTCCGTTAGCTGCACAATACTCAAAATGATCGGCATCGGGTATCGACAGACGTCCGAGCTCGACGGCGCTTACTGCATCGTAGCCGCGTTCACGCAATACCGCACCGAGCAAGGGACGAACATCCTCGTCCAGCCAAATCCGGATGAGGCTCATCACATTTCCTCTCGCCAACACGCCTCGGTGTTATCCTCCATCTCGGCTTCCAGTTCAGCCTGGTGATCGTAGTAGTAGCTCAACGCGTCGTACACAGCGGGCAGGGAGAGTTGTGGGAACTCCCTAAGGCGGACCGCCTTTTTGCGGGCCGCAACCCAAGCGTACTGCGATCCAGAAACATGCGCGCAAAATGCGCACCAGTCGCGGCGGAAGGGACTAACCAGTTCCTCTGGTGACATACCCTGTTTCAGTACGTACTGGACCAGGGACCGGACCGGGAATTTCGTTCCAGCGACCACGGGCGAACCGCCCGCCATATCTGGACGTCGGGAGGCGTACGGATGGTCAACTCGGTGTGTAGGCGAACCCATACTCACGTGCCTCCAACAGGCCCCAATGGTCCGGTGCTGCATAATAGCATGTGTGAAGCACCTTTGCCGTGGTCAGGGGTTGACCGGTTCGGGCTCTTGCCCGACTTGGCTCGCCGGGATAGGTTGGCCGGTACGGAGAGCGGTGGCTGGCCGTGATTGGCCAGCAGTGGCTGGGGCCGGTCCAGGAACAGGGTTGATCACCCTTTAAGGCGAGGTGAAGCCATGGCAACGATCAGCGGATTGCTCCCTGAGGTGCAGGCCTTTCTGTTGCAGGATCCGATTCCGATGTTCGTCGGCGGGCGGTGGATTGAGGCAGCCGACGGCGGCGTCCTGCAGACAATCGATCCCGGCGACGGCTCACCCTTGGCAACTGTGGCCGAGGGCAAGGCGGCCGACGTCGACAAGGCTGTCCAGGCGGCTCGCGAGGCGTTCCGCAAGAGCGGTTGGGCCACGATGCCGGCCAACGAGCGGGCCGTGTTTCTGCATCGACTGGCCGACCTGGTAGACCAGAATCGGGCAACGCTCGCCCAACTTGAATCGCTTGATGTCGGCAAGCCCCTGTCGCAGGCGGCGGGTTTCGACGTGCCTAACGTTGCTCAGACGCTTCGCTGGTACGCCGATCTGATGGTTCGCACGCGGCGAAGCGAGCTGATTGCCGTCTCCGGCTTTGAGGCCCGACAAGTGCGGTTTCCCTACGGTGTGGCGGCGTTTATCTTGCCGTGGAACTTTCCGCTGCTGCTGGTGGGGTGGAACCTTTCGCCAGCGCTGGCGGCGGGCAACACAGCGGTGATCAAGCCGGCCGAGGACACACCGCTGAGCACGTTGTACTTCTGCAAGCTCGTCGAGCAGGCGGGTATCCCCGCGGGGGTCGTGAACGTGGTTCCGGGCTACGGCCACACGGCCGGCAAAGCCCTGGCCGAGCACCCGGGTATCAACCGCATGGGCTTCACGGGCTCGCCCGAGGTGGGCCGCCTGATCGCCTCCGCTTGCGGCAACAACCTCGTTCCCGTCAAGCTTGAACTGGGTGGGAAGGGGGCTGCCGTGGTGTTTGACGATGTGGATCCGGCTGTTGTCGCTCAGAAACTGGTCGCGGCCGTGACCCTCAACACCGGCCAGGTCTGCTGCACCGCCACACGGTGGCTGATCCACGAGAAGATCTGGAACCCGTTCGTGAAGATCGCTCGCGAGGCCATGCAGCAGATCAAGATCGGCCACGGCCTGGCTCCGTCAACCCAGATGGGCCCGGCGGTCAGCGAGAAGCAGCGGCAACGGATTCTCGGATACCTCGAAAAGGGCAAGGCCCAAGGAGCGGAGTTCGTTCTCTCTGGCGGACCAGCGACGGTTACCGAGCACCCTGAGGGCTTCTATGTCAAGCCATGCATGCTCACCGGTGATCCAGATAACGTCTGTGCTCGCGAAGAGATCTTCGGCCCCGTTTCGTTCCTGATGAAGTTCAGCGAAGAGGAGGAGGCCGTCGAGCTGGTCAATCGGTCCAATTATGGTCTGGCCAACAGCGTCTGGTCCGCTGACCTGAAGCGGGCCAATCGCGTGGCCGAGGCCTTGGTCGCGGGCAACAGTTGGATCAATGGTCACAATCTGTTTCCGCACGGCGTGCCCTATGCAGGCTGCAACCTCTCCGGTTGTGGCGGGGGCGTGCTGGGACCCGAGACCCTGTTCGATTATCTGCGGCCGCAGTCGGTGGTGCGGGCGCTGTCGTAGGGCACGGTCGTGGCGGCCGAAGGCCGCAAGACCTGCCGCTATTAGGGGAAGCGGTCAGCGGTCGGCTTTCAGCAAGAAGAATCGGCAGGTCTCAGGGCTTTCGCCCCTTCGACCTGCCCCACCCGGCTGCGATATGGACAAGACACCCCCATCGCGCTACCAGCGATTCCTCCGATGGGCGGCTGCGCGCAGACTGGTCATCCCGCGCGATACGCGTGTTGATCCCTCGCTTTTGTCAGAGGAGCGGTTTCCCGTTTCCTGTCCAAAGTGCGAATACCTTCTGCGTGGTCTTCCAGACGGCCGATGTCCCGAGTGCGGGCGTGAATTCGATCACGGCAAGCTGCTGGTGGAGCAGTACGTCGGGGAAGCCGGTAAACGATCGCACCCCGTAACGTCCAAGTGGACCTTTCGCATGTGGCTTGCAGGAGCACTCCTGTTAGTCTGCGGTGGCATGTTGCCCAGCTTGATGCAGTGGGTTGAGCAGCGGGCTGCCGGCCTCAGACAGACACCCGGTTCCGACAGACTGCTGCGAGCATGTGTCTTCACGATGATTGGAGCACAGCTTGTGGGGCTCAGCTTGTTGGCGGTCGCCTTCGTGCTCGATCTTCGTCTGGCAATAGTATCGCGGCGCAAGCGAAGACAGATTCTCGACGCCATCGATCGGAATCAGCCTGGATTCGTGGAGGCGCAGCGCGCAATCTGGGTGACGCCGGCTCTGCTGCTCGGATTGGGCGCCGCTTTCGGCACGTGGTACCTGTTGTTGCCCGTCTTCGGACAGTCGGGCACCGCGATGCATCCTCTGCACCTGGTTCTGTCGATTGTTATCGGTTGCGGCACTACAATTGGGATTGTCCTGGCTGCCGGATGCGTTCGCGGCCGCAAGTAGTACGGCAGGTCTCAGGGCTTTCGCCCCTTCGACCTGCCCTACCCGACTCTTCGATCTGCCCCACCCGGCCGGGATCTCTGATCCCGATGGAGGGATTCGATGGACGTTCATGATGCGATTCGACGGCGAAGAAGCGTGCGGGCCTATTTGCCCAAGCCGATTCCCGACGACGTGATGGAGCGGCTGAAGCAGGCGATCCGTTTCGCCCCCTCGGCGTGCAACTACCAGCCGTGGCATTTCATCATCGTCAAGGACGCCCATCTGCGGGAGGAGATCGTTCGCCAGTCGCACAAGCAGAAATGGATGCTCGATGCCCCTGTTTTCGTTGTTGCTTGCGGCTTCCCGCTTCAGGCCTACAAGGCCATGGGCGGCTACGGCAACAGCGCCGACGTGGACGTGGCTATCGCCCTGGATCACCTGACGCTCGCGGCCGTGAGCGAGGGGCTGGGTACCTGTTGGATCGGGGCGTTTGACGAGGCCAGCGTCAAGAAGCTGCTGGATATACCTGCGCAGGCCAAGGTGGTGGCGATGATCACGTTGGGCTACCCGGCGTCGCCGAATCTCAATTACCCGCTGGACGAATCCTGCCGCAAGCCGGTGTCAGAGATCTTCAGTCTGGATCGGTACCCGGCCGGAAGCCGGACGTTCTGAGAACGAGCTGGAACTGGGGCACGGCGCATTGGGGATTGCAGATTGAGAATGGCACAAGGCCAGCGGCCTCGGCCGAAACAGAGGCGGTTCCTGCCACGAAGAACAGTGCGTCCCCAACGCCCGCCCACGGCCAAGCGCGAGGCCGATCTCCCGCTTATGATTCGCCCTCCGTCGATTTCACCGATCCGAGATGTCTGAGCATCGTCCGGATGTCGGTGACGCCTTTGATAGCCACGTAGACGGTGACGGTGGAATACCAGGTGACGACGGCCGCGGTCAGCAGCCACCAGAACCAGTGTTCTCTCATGACGATTTACTCCCCGGCCCCCGACGTAACCGTGCCTCGGGGCTTCAGCAGCGAACCGATGATCATTGCCGCCCCCGCAGTCGCGTACGTCATCGCGCCCAGCACATATTGCCACTCGTCGCAAAACGGCTTGTACCGGTCCGTTTGTTGGAGGACCAGCAATGTGATGGGCACGATGGCCCCTACGACAATGGCCGCCATGGCTCCCCAACTGTTGGCCCGCTTCCAATAGCAGCACGCAATCAGCAGGACGGACATACTGGACAGGTAGATACTCCCCGTGACCGTCAGGTAAGTCCACACGTCTCCCTTGAGGTCGTAATAGAGTCCGAAGAAGAACAGAAACACGCCGATGGAGGCGATGATTGCACGATTAATGAGAATACCTTTCCGCTCCGTCCAGTTGCGGCGGAAGGGAGCCAGAATATCGTTGTAGATCACGCCGCCCCACGTCAGCATGTAGGCCGAGTCGGTGGACATGTCCGCGGCGAGCATGGCGGCTACCAAAAGGCCCATGAGTCCCCATGGCACGGCAGTGCTGAGATATCGCGGCATGGCCAGAAGAGATCGGCGAACCTGGTCGACTTCGGGAAAGATCCCCGCCAACTGGTCCGGGGCCATGATGGAGAGGGCGGCGATTCCCCAGATCGCCGGGATGAGGAATCGACAGACGAAGAAAAAGCTCGTGTGGGTGTAGATGCGGCGGCCGGTACGGGTGTCCTTCGCGGCCAGGAGTCGTTGGATGATGGTCTGCCAGGTCAGGACGGCGGCCAGGTTGACAACGCCGTTGTACACTACGTAGTCGATGCCCATCTTGGGGTGCACGAGCGGGTTGAAGCCGCCGGCACCGTAGTGCGTGTTGACCGTCTCAACCAGTTTGCTCCAGCCGACGTTGTGAAGGGTGAGCAGGGTGACGATCAGGAGGCCCGCGCTCATCACGATGAACTGTAGGAAGTCGGTAACCAGCACCGAGAGCATGCCTCCGAGTATCGTATAGATGGCAACGGCGGCCAGCAACATGCCCATCATCGGCACAAGGTGGCGTACTTCGAGCCCGCAGACCTGGACCAGGAAGTCGCCGCCCATTCGCAGGAACACGCCCATATTGAGCAAACCGCCCAGCACGATGACAACGCCGCTGAGCCAGCGGACGCGGGAGCCGTAGCGGTTCTGGAATAATTCCGGGATGGTGATCACGCCGGCGTCCCGCAGCGGCTTGATGCAGAAGCCGGTCAGGCCGACCAGCAGCATGGCCGCAGCGTACAGAATGCCCGGCGTTGCTCCGGCAAAGCCCGCCTCGTAGCCGAGCTGGGCGGTGTACATGCACGTCACGATGCCGAATTCGGTCGCGGCCAGCGAAGCGATGCCGAGATAGAGATTCATCTCTCGCCCGGCGACCAAAAAGTGTTCCACCTTGCCGACGTACCTGCGGACGGCGATGCCTGCCGCCATTGTCGCGAGCAGATACACGCCGACAATGCTTCCGTCAATCCAAGTGAAGTTGCTCATGCTCGTGCTCTTGAACCAGGGGTTCACAAACGGTCGGGCAGAATCATAGCAGAAAAACGGTTTGCCGCCATACCCCCGTGGTTCTCGGTCGCCGGCGGTCGCCGGTTCGCCGATCAGCCGGCGCGGGCCGGCCGAGGGCCGTGTTTTCTTGCCTTCCAGATATGCTTTCGGAGATCCGGCGGGCACGTCGGCAAGAGGTCGCGGCATCCGGATCGCCGGGTGAGTAGTCGTTGCGCGGATCCGAGCAGGGGCGGTTTGACGCGCCGGGGATCGGCTACCCGCAGCCGGACCGGGATCACTCGCGCATTAACTCATCGGCCAGCTCGTCGGCATCATAGATCTTGCGCAAGGCCTCGATGATCGCTCTCGTGTCCACGGCGATCGCCCGGCCCTGCCGGTCGTCGAAGGCGATGTCCCAGACCAGCGATTGCAGATTCCCGTCGAAGATAAGGCCGACGACCTCGCCCTTGGCGTTGACGATCGGGCTGCCACTGTTGCCTCCGATGATGTCCGCTGTCAGCACGAAATTAAGCGGCAACTTGAGGTCGAGACGGTCGCGGCGGTCGAGCCATCGCTGTGGCAAGTCGAAGGGCGGCCGGGGGCCTCGTTCTTTCCACCTTTCGTACAAGCCGGCGAAGTCTGTGAAAGGCGGGATCTGCCTGCCGTTCTGCTCATAGCCCTTGACGACGCCGAAAGCGAATCGCAACGTGCCGGTGGCGTCGGGGTACAAGTCTTCGCCATAGAGAGCGAACTGGGCGGTGCCGATCCTGGCATAGTTTTCCCGCTCGACACCTTCGACCTCGTCTTCGAATCGCTTGCGGAGGGCGCGGCTCTCAGGATCGATGGCCGCGGCAAACCGGATCATGGGGTCCTCCGACGCATCGATGGCCTTCTTGCCCTCCACGACATAACGTTTTCGCGTCTCGACGTCCTTAAGCGTGCAGTCGCGGACGAGCCGCTCCGCGCGAGCCTGCGGTGACAGACCGTCGAGTGCCTTCACCACCAGTGGGTCGTCCGCACCGAACCGCTCGGCCATCAGCGTCAGACCGCTGGTCACGCCCTCGATCTCCAGTTCATCGTAGATCGGGGCAGGCGAGTACAGCCACAGGTAGACCGACTCGAGTTCCGACTCGCGATATTCGCGGAGGCGCTCGGGCGAGGGCTTGGGTAGTTCGTCGGCCAGGCGCACGAGCGTTCGCGCGATTTCGAAGAGCTTGGACTCCAGGGGATGCCCTTCGCGCAGAGTGTTGCGTCGGTTGAAGAATGTGCGGTAAACCCGCTGCGCTTCAGCGATGCGATCCCACGGCTCGGTGGTCTTCGCGGCGGCCCGGAGTGTCGCCTCAGCTTGCTCCTTTTGGAGGATGAATCGAGGGTCCAGCATGGCCTGTTGCATGCCCGTGCGGGCCTTGCGCGAATTCTGAACGCTGAAGTAATCATTCTCGCCGATCCGCAGGTTCTCGTCGCTGCGGTTGCAGAACACGGCGAGCTGCACCTCTCGGCGCCACAGCCAGTTGAGCACGGCGGGCATCTCGACATCGCGCAGGAATCTCAGGTGCTCGACGGTGACCAGCCGGCGGCTCCGGGCCGGGTGCCCCAGGACGAATAGCAGTTCGCCGTCGGCGGCGCCCCGGCGACTGAATTTCAGATAGTGCTCGGGCTTGAGGGGTTTGTCGTTCTCATAGATGCGGAAAAAGCAGCAGTCCAGGTCAAAACGGGGGTACTCGAAGTTGTCCGTGTCACCACCGAAAAAGGCGACGGACTTTTCCGGGGCGAACACCAGTCGCATGTCGGTGTATCGGCGATAGCGATAGAGATGATAGCGGGCCCCGTACCAAAGGGTGACGACCTCGCTGTCCAGGCCGGTGGCGTCCTTGGATTCCTGCTCGATGCGGGTCATGGCTTTGCGCCTGGCCTCGTAGGCCTCGCCCGGGGGCATCTCGGCGGTGGCGGCGGCCGCGACCTGCTCGGTGACGTCCTCGATCGACCAGAGTACCTGCACCTCCAGGTCCGGGCACCTCAGTTCCTGGTCGTGGGTGCGAGCGTAAAACCCGTCCCGCACCAGATCCCGCTGCGGCGTGCTGAGCTTGTACAAGTCGTCGACGCCGACGTGATGGTTGGTCATGAGCAATCCATCGGCCGAGACCAGCGAGCCCGAAGCTCCCATCCGGACGCACGATTTCTGGAGGTGCTCCAGCCAGGCTCGTGTCGGCTCGAAACCGTGTTTCGACTTCAGCACCTCGGTCGGCGGTCGGGTCAGCAACCACATGCCTTCGTCGGCACAGAGAGGCAAAACCGATGTCAAGACGGTTATGACTGCAAGAAGGCAGTGCCATCGCATGGTCAGAAAGCCTCGTCAGGCGCTTTACTCTGTCGGCTTGCCGACCGGTGCGGCAGCGGGCTCGGTCGCCGGGGCTATGGTCGCAGTGGCGGGAGCCGTCGGCAGAGCGATCGGCGGTAGAGTGATAGCAGATGCTGATGTCGGGGCGCCGGCGGCCGGACGGGTGGCCACGATTTCCAGTTTCGCCAGCCTGGCGTCCAGACTGCTCAGTTGTTCGGAAGCGAGTCTCTGGTAGGGGCTGACGGGGCCGTCGATGACCTCCTGGTACAGCTTTCGAATTCTTTCCTGATCGCCTTTGCCCTCGACGAACAGCGTTTCCTCTACGGCCGCCAAGGCCAGCTTGGCCCGCGCCATTACGAGGGGCTGGCTTCGGAATCTCTGAATCGCTCGCTCACAGGCGGATCTTGCCTCGTCGAGCAGGCGATCGTGTTCCGCCTTGTCAGCCTCTGATGTCCGACCAAGAGCCAAGTGGTGAGCCAGGGATGCCTGGAGGTCCAGGAGTGATGGGCCAAGCCACGGATCATCTCCATACTCGGCGATGAGATCCTTGATCTCGTCAAGGAGTTTCAGGTCCTGGACCGCCTCGCCGCTTTGAATGGCCCTGATTCGGTTCATGGCGTCCACCTTGGCCCGATGCTGGCTCCTGGCGTTCATTGTGGCCACGATGATGACCAGGGCGACCACCACGACGCCTCCCACGACATAGGTGGAGTTGCGAACCAGGAAGTCATACATCTGTCCGAGATAGATGCTCAGTTCGTTCGTTTTCAGTTCTTGTCTTCTGCGCTGCTTCATCGCTGTTTTGGCGGCTCCATCGGCGTTCGGCTGAACGGCACAACTTCAACGTTGACAATCGACTGGCCGAAGTGGCCTGGTCGAATCTGTATGGTGCATGCTTCGAGCTTTTTCTCGAAGCGCATCGTGATAACACCTTTGACACTCTGGTCCGACACCCGTTCCCACCCCATTTGAGGCATCCGCTGGCGGTAAAAATCGCGAACCGCAAAGGGGTCGGCTCTTCCTTTGTACTCGTGCCTCGCCATTCGTTGTCCGGCCGACTCGTGGTCCATCGAGTGCTCGTCGACGAGCTGAAAACCGTCCGGTACGGGTATTTCCTCGAGAAAGGCCACACCACGCGGATTGAGTTGCTTCAGCCCGCCGCTCTTGTTCGATGTGCCGGACGGCCAATTGCTGCACCCGCTCGCAAGGCCGACTGCCAGGAGTCCAATGAGCATACCCCGCAGACTGCGCCCTCCTGATTCTCGAGCCCGCAAATGCTCAGAACACGTCCGAAGCCCGCCGCCAGCGTTCGGCAGAGCGGCGTCCGGGTCGCCGCGGCGACCGAAACCCGCCGCGTGGTTGAGCGTCGGCGCACCTTTTTCGCGCATGTTGTGAGACAAAAGGGCTTCCATGACCTCACCTCTTGCCTGTGGCCGTGGCTGCCGCCCCGTCAGGAGCGACTTGTACATCCTGACAGCGACAGTTCGCCGTCCGTGTTCCCCGCCGGCATCCTTGTGCGCACCCGGGCCGGGCACTTCCTGGCCAGGAAAGCACGCCAACTTAGCCGAAAGCCTCGTCGACAACAAGAACGGCCTCGCGCCACCTGCCCGGGCGGACGCGTGGTATTCTCGGGGACTGCTTAACAGCCTCAAGCGTTCGGCGAGATGGCAGATCCATTAAAGCAGGGAGATAATGCGTAGCTAATCAGTTTATTCCAGTCCGGTGGCTCGCTGTTTGACAGCGGTAGATTGATATCTTGGTCCTTCGGCAGAATCGTTGATCGCGTGCGTCGGCCTGCCGCAGGACCGCCTGCTGCCGCGGCTTGTTGAGCCCGCGCTAGCGGCTCGTTAGCGTTTGGTTTGAATCCCGTGAATGCCCGGATACAATCCCGGCCTGCCGTCCTATTGCCGGGCGGCATTCCCTGGAACGTGGATCTCGGGAGGTTTGCGTCGGTGTTCAGCGTTATCCCGCGAGATACCAAGTTTTTCGAGCTTTTTGAGGCCTCGGCGACGGTCATGATCCGGGCCGCCCAGGCTTACGCCGAGCTGGGTCGCGATTACGCTCGGCGAGAGGAGATCATCCAGCGCATCAGGGGATATGAGCATGAGGGCGACGAAGTGACTCACCGCACCCTTGACACCCTTGATAAGACGTTCATCACGCCGTTCGATCGTGAAGACATCCAGAGGCTCATCGTTGAGATGGATGACGTGGTGGACGAGATCGACGCCGCCGCCAAGCGTTTGGTCCTCTATCGGATCGACACCCCCACCCCCTGGCTGGTCAAACAGACCGAGGTTCTGGGCAAGGCGACCGCCCTGATCGGGCAGGCTCTGCCCAAGTTGAGGAACCTCAAGAAGCCGGGACAGGTGCATGAATATCTGGTGGAGATTCATCACCTTGAGAACGTGGGCGACGACACCAACCACGCCGCGGTTGCGGATCTCTATAACCATTGCAAGGACCCGATCTACGCGATGAAGTGGAAGGAGATCTACGATATTACCGAGCGGGCCATCGACACCTGCGAGGACGTCGCCAATACCATTGAGGGGATTATTCTCAAGAATACCTGATGCGGTTTTTTCCGAGCCGCCGGCAAACGCATGGACCCACAAGTCACATACGTACTGATTATTGTCGCAATTGCCCTCCTTTTTGATTTCAGTAACGGTTTCAACGACGCCGCCAACTCGGTTGCGACGATCGTGGCGACACGCGTGCTCACGCCCCGAAAGGCCGTCCTGTGGGCCGCATTTTTCAATTTTGTTGCCGCATTCGGCTTTGGCACGCCGGTGGCCAGGACCATCGGCAATGGGCTGGTGCAGGCCGGCGTTGTTGACAGCCACCTCATCATGGCGACCTTGATTGCCGCGATCGTCTGGACGGTCATCTGCACTCGCCATGGGATGCCGATCAGCGTTTCCCACGCCCTCATTGGGGCGATGTCCGGGGCTGCTATCGTCAAAGGCGGCTTTCATGCGCTGATCTGGAGCACGATCGGCAAGATCGCCGTTTTCATCGTTCTGTCGCCGCTGATCGGTCTGGTCATTGGCTGGGTGATGATGGTGGCGACCATGTGGGCGGGAACATGGGTCAGTCAGGCTTTCAAAGGCATTACACCTCGGGGGATCGACCGCGTGTTTCGCGTTCTTCAGCTTTTCTCCGCGGCGGTCTACAGCCTGAGCCACGGTCTCAATGACGCACAGAAAACCATGGGCATCATCTTCGCGCTTCTGATGAGCGTGCCTGCCTTGACGGGTTGGGCCACGCACGGAGGCGAGGGAGGGCACGAGATTGCTTGGTGGATTATCCTGAGCTGCCATGCGGCGATCGCATCGGGGACCTATATCGGTGGATGGAAGGTCGTCAAGACGCTCGGCCACCGCGTCACCAGGCTTCAGCCGATGGGGGGATTCTGTGCCGAGACCGGCGGAGGGGTGACTATCCTGGCGCTTTCGCATTTCGGCATACCCGTCAGCACCACCCACACCATAACCGGCGCCATCTTCGGCGTCGGCATCACGACCCGCAAAGGTGGGGTCCGGTGGAGCGTTGGCACGGAGATTGTGACTGCCTGGGTGCTGACTCTACCGGTGTCCGCGACGTTTGCGGCGCTGGTTTATTTCGCCATCTCACGGTTTGTGCCCTGAGTCTTGTGGCCGCGGGACGGGAATGACTTGGAATGGTACCGTCCCCGATGAATTCATGGTCTGGGTTGTCGGCGGTGGGGGCGATGGGAATGGTCGTTGCCGAGGGAACTGAGGCTGTTGGCAGGGCGGGGTGGACCCGGTTTTCCGGGTCCGGGGAGGGAGGGCGGCGCAGTCGTGGAAGGCGGGTTGGGAGGTTGGGCGACGTGTTCGGGATGGATCGGATGACGGGAAACCGGCCACGGTTTTCCTTAAGTGTTTAATAGATAACGACTTAAGATCTCGGTTGGGTTCGTTTGGCGCGGGGGGGTCGGCGGTCGGTGTCCGGCTTTTGGCGTGCGGGGGTCGCTTCGGGATCTGTTGCGGTCTGGCCATGTCGCCAGCCGAGGATCAGCGGTTGGGCGGAGGGGACGGAGAAGGGGTTGCGCCCGGCCGGGAGGTCATCGCTTGCGGCGTTGGGTTCGTTTCGTCAGGCACTCGGCAGGTCGGCGCCCTGCTTCGTCGGGGCGACTTGGCGGGGCTC
>Ga0116145_1000505_pt1 | contig 46591 bp, 36 predicted proteins | sample AD_JPNHG1_MetaG_FD_89747 | JGI IMG/M metagenome (GOLD analysis project Ga0116145, IMG submission 89747) | Active sludge microbial communities of municipal wastewater-treating anaerobic digesters from Japan - AD_JPNHG1_MetaG | ecosystem: Engineered > Bioreactor > Anaerobic > Digestate | place... | reverse complement strand
GGGGCTCGGGGGGCTCGCGGGTCGGTTCCGGGCGCAGTCTGCGCCCCTGGCGAAGGCCAGAGCTCACATCGCAACCGCCTCTGTGCCGAGTGGCTGGCGGGCGTCGCCTGTCCATGCTGTATCAACCCTGTGAGGGGGAGAGTGATACAGCATGGGTAGATGGGCGAGAATGGGCGATTCTCGCGGTTCCGGCCATATTCGCTCATCCGGGAGATGAGCAGGTATGGGGGCGGGAATGGCCGAGGAGCGTAAGGCACGGGGGCATATAGGGTTATGGGAAGGCACTCGGCGGCGCCGTAGCCCCCGTCCCACGCTCCCCATCGGCGGCCGCGTCGGGATCGCCAGACCCTGATGAGCCAAGAATGATGCTCCGTGCGGTTCGGCGGGCCGGGCTCGACCGGCCTGATGCGGCGTGGCGGCATGCCAACGCGTAGTGGGCCGGGCGTCTCGTCGGGAGGGCTCTCCCAGTGCGCTCAGGGCGCACCCCGCCCATAGTTGCTCAAACCTGAGCGGGGGGAAGTGAGCAAGTATGGGTGGAAGGGCGAGGATTGGCGATTCTCTGGGCTCCGGCCATTCTCGCTCATCTGCGGGATGAGCAAGTATGACGGCTGGAACGCCCGGAGGGTGTAAGACATTGCGGTATATAGGGTTATGGGGAGACCTCGCCAGCACAGCAGCCCCGGTCAGACGGTCCCCATCGGCTGCCAAGGCAGGGGCGCTGGCTCCTGATGGGCCTCAAGGGATGTACAGCGCTTGACACGAGTGGCTCAAGGCGCTTAGATTTGGGGGTGCCGCGCCGGATGGGCGGCTGTTTCCTGGGGGGACGACAAGTGGGGAAAGGTGGTGACGCTATGGCGAACCTGGACCTGATGAAGCGTGCGGTGGAGAAGCCCGTGCCGATCGCGCCGCACACGTACCTTCACTTCTACAATGGCGGCAAGCTGCGGGCCAAGTTCATGGGGGAGCCGGACCCGAAGGACGACTACCGCTCGGAGGAGTGGTTCTTCTCGACCAACCGCGCCGTGACGCCCGGCCGCGAGAACCCGCCTGACAAGGGCTTCAGCCGCATCTACCTGCCCAACGGCGAGGTCGTGCTCCTGCACGACCTGCTCAAGGCGCTTCCTGTCGAGACCCTCGGCGAGCGCCACCACAAGCGCTTCGGCACCAAGCTCGGTATCCTGGTGAAGATCTTCGATGTCGGCGACGACGCCCACATCCCCGTCCACTGGCACCCATCGCCCGCCTTCTCGAAGAAGCACCTGAACGACGACTACGGGAAGAATGAGGCCTGGGTGGTGCTGGACACTCGGCCCCAGGCGAAGACCTGGGTGGGCTGGAAGGAGGATATTGACCCGAAGGACTTCCGCAAGTGGCTGGAGGCCCAGGACCGTGACGAGATGCTGCGGCACATGCACGAGTTCGTGCCGCATCCGCGCGACATCATCTTCCTGCGCGACAGCTACGCCCACAGCCTGGGCTCGGGCGTGTGCATCATGGAGCCTCAGGAGCCGACCGACTGGAACATCCTGGCCGAGTGGGAGGGCTTCCCGTTCGGCAAGAAGGATGCCGCCTGCGGGCTCGACTGGGACACGGCCCTTCAGGCCGTGAAGTTCGAGAAGATGCCGCTCGATTACCTGAACGGCTACGTGCGCCGCAAGCCCGAGGTCATCCGCCGCGAGAACGGCAGCGTCGAGGAGAAGCTGGTTCCCGACGAGGCGAAGCAGTACTTCGACGTCAAGCGGATGATCGTCAAGGGGCAACTGACGATGAAGGGGGGCCAGGGCTTCTACTGCATCTCAGGCATCAGCGGCAAGGGCAAGCTCAGCGGCAAGTTCGGCGACCACCCGATTGCGCGGGGCAAGTTCTACTTCATTCCCGCCTGCCTGCCGGGCTATCGCCTGGTGTCGGAGGGCACGGAGCCGCTCGAGGTGATGTGCTTCTACCCGCCGACGACCTGAGCCGTCGGCAACGACGAGATGTCGGAGGACGGGCGGCGCCGCACCCGTGGTGCCGCCCGTCTGCTTGGGAGGGCTATTCCAGGAAGGTGAGCGTCGTGGCGCCGTATACGCGCACGTCGGAAGCCGCAAGGCGGCCGAACGACTGGGGCAGGGGAGTGGCGGTGTCGTGTTGCACCACCACGAGCGCCGCCTGGCTCAGGGCCGGGCCTGAACACAGACCTTCCAGCAGGGTCAGAAACGGATCACCACCGCCGCGGACCAGGCGGTAGGGCGGGTCGAGGAACACAAGGTCGAACGGACCCATCGCCGCCAGAGATGGGGCCGCGTCAAAGGCGTCCTCGCGGAGCACGTGAGCCTTGCCGGCGAGTCGGGTGCGGGCCAGGTTATCGGCCAGCGCGGCGAGCGCGGCGCGGGCGCTCTCCACGAAGCAGCAGAAGGAGGCGCCCCGGCTCAGGGCCTCGATGCCCAGGGCGCCGCTTCCGGCGAACACGTCGGCCACGCGCGCCCCGGCCACCGTGTCGCCGAGGATGCTGAAGAGCGACGTGCGCACGCGCGCGCTGGTCGGCCGCACCCGGGTGCCAGGGGGCACCTTGAGCGGCACGCCGCGTGCCGTGCCGGAAATCACCCTCATCCGCGTGCTCCTTGGGCAACGCCTGAATCGTAGCGCTCGACGCCCGAGAGGTCAACCGCCCGCGCCCATTGCGGGTTTCACGGGGGAACCCCCTTTGGCTACAATGGGAGCGAAACCCCGGGCAGAGATGCGCTGTATGATCGAGCAGAAGGGCGATGCCGTGGGATGCTCAGACCCTTCCACCGATCTGGTGCGAGCCGCGAGAGCGGGGGACGAGGGCGCGTTCGCCCGCATCGTGGGCAAGTACGAGCGAGCCGTGTTCGCCGTTGCCTACCGAATGACCTACGATGCCGCGGCGGCAGAGGACCTGACACAAGAGGTCTTCCTTCGGGTGTGGCGCAAGCTCGACACGTTCCGTCTGGGCGAGCCGCTCAAGCCCTGGCTGCTGCGCATCGCCACGCGGGTGTGCATCAACGCCCTGAAGAAGCGCAGGCCCGCGTTGATGGCCACCGTGGGCGACGAGGAGAGTGAGCCGATCGAGTTGCCCTCGACGCAGCCCGACGCATGCGAGACGGCCTCGCAAGCGGAGGTGGCGGCCCACTTGGAGCGCGCGATAGCTGAACTGCCCGACGACTACCGGCTCATCGTCACCCTGCGGCACGTCGAGGAACTGTCCTACGAGCAGATTGCGGCGGCCCTCGAGCTGCCTCTGGGCACCGTGAAGGTGCGGCTCTTCCGCGCGCGCGAGCGTCTGCGACGCCTTCTTGCCCCGATCCTGGGGGACCAACGATGATCGGTTGCGAGGCCATCCGCGAGCTGTCCCAGAGCTGCCTGGACGGCGCCTTGGCGCCCGAGGAGCGCGAGCGGCTGGAGCGTCACGTTCGCGGCTGCCCGGCATGCAGGCACGTGATGGCGACGTATCGCCTGCTCTACTCGGCGCTCGCGGCGCCTGCCATTCCGGCCCCGCCCTCCTGCCTCGCCGCGGCGTCCGCCGCTCGCGTGCGACGAGCGGCGAGGCGTCGTCGCCTCCTCCAGTCCCTGGTGATGGCCGCCAGCCTTCTTGTCGTGGTCTTCGGCGTGTCGTTCCTGGCGTGGGGTGGCCTCCCCGAGGCCATTCCGACGACGGCCGATGTGGCGGGGTCCCTGGCCTCCTGGCGCGCGGCCGTGGACTCAGCCGCTGGATTGGCTGGCTCGCTGGTATCCGGAGCCGGCGACTGGGCGGGTTCAGCGGGCGCCGGCGCGTCCGCAGTCGCGCTCCTGGCGGTTGCACTTGCCGCTCAGGTGATCCTGGCGTACCGCTGGCGGGGCCTGGCCAGCGATGGAAAGAACCGTCCAATAGGAGGTGCGCAATGAACAGGGGCACCCTGATCGCCCTATCGGCCTTGCTGGCTGCCTGGATTGCCTGCTCACGCTGCCCTGCGAGCGGTGGAGAAGCGGGGCAACCTTCCGTAGTCGAGGGGCGCTGGACGGGCGAGTTCCGTGGCATGCGCGAGATTCTGGGCGGCAAGCTTCTCTTCAGCGTGGTGGTTGCTGCCGCGGCGGGTTCGGCGGGGATGATGCTGTTGGCGGCTGGCCTGGTGCCGGTGCAGGTGGAGCGTGCTCGAGTGGCGTTGCAGCGGGGGCGGTGGAGGGTGGTGTTCGTCGGAATCGTGGGCGTGGTGGTGCTCCTGCTCGCCGCCACGCTGCTCGGCAACGCGGCGAAGCGGGGCGCTCCTGCACTGGGCGCCGCTGCGATGGGCGTGCTTGGGGTGTTGGTGTGGCTTGCGGCCGTGGGCCTTGCGGCCACGGCAGGCCTGGTGGGCGAGCGGCTGCTGGGCGGGCCGGGGAACGCCCATTGCGCTTGGCGTGCCGTTGGCGCCGGTGCCGTTGCCATCTCGGCTTCGATCCTTGTGCCCGTGTTTGGCGCGGCGGTCTTCCTCTACCTCCTGTGCCGCGGGGTGGGCGCGGCCACCGTTGCCGTCCTGGCGTCGCGAGGGAGCGGAGCAGAGCCGACGACTCCCGGAACTCAGGCGGTAGGCCAGTAGGCGGGCGTGCGGCGCCTGCGCGGGAAGGCAGCCGCTTGCCCACCCCTTGCGGCGCTGGCTATAATGGCGGCGTGAGCAACGACACCCCGACAGCATTGCCGCGGCGCGTTCTGGAGGCGATCGAGAGGCACGATCTGTTCCGCCGAGGCGATCGTGTGATAGTGGCGGTGTCGGGAGGGGCCGATTCGATGGCCCTTCTGGAAGCCCTGGCCGAGCTGCGCGGGCAGCTCGGGCTCTGCCTGTTCGTTGCACACCTCAACCACGGGTTGCGGGGAGATGCTGCCACGGGCGACGCCGCGGCGGTGGCTTCCCGAGCAGCCGCTCTTGGGATTGCCTGTCACAGCCGTAGTGCCGACGTAGCCGCCCTGTGGCGGCAGTCGGGGGGGAGCCTTGAGGCGGTGGCTCGGCGCGCCCGCTACGCCTTCCTCGAGCAAGTGGCCGGCGAAGTCGGCGCAGCACGAGTCGCGCTGGGCCACACGGCCGACGATCAGGCGGAGACGATCCTCTTGGGGCTGCTGCGCGGCGGCGAGTTGGCGGCGCTCTGTGGGATGCCGCGGCAGCGGCCGTTGTCGCCCGTGTCCAAGGCGATGGTCGTGCGACCGCTCCTGGACGTCAGCCGTGGCGAAGTGGTGGACTACCTCTTGCAGCGCGGGCTACGCTGGCGGGAGGACTCGTCGAATGCCGACGACTCGTTCGAGCGCAACCTTGTTCGGCATGATCTGTTGCCGGCCTTGGAGGCCCGCCTCGGCGCGGGGTTTCGGGAAGGGATTCTGCGACTCGGGCCGCGCGCAGCGGCGCTGGGGCAGGCCGTGGATGCGCTGGCGCGCTCGTGCCTCGCGGGGGACCTGAAGGGCGACAGCGTTGCGCTGGATGCCGCGCGCGCAGCCGCCCTGCCGCGGCTCGTGCAGAGGACGGCCGCCCGGCTGGCCTTCGAGCAGGCGAGCAAGACGGAAGAGCTGCGGCGGCGGGCGGCCGACGCGATTGTGGGCCTGCTCCGCGGCGGGTCGGGGAGGGAGGTGCGGCTGCCCGGCGGCCTGGTCGCAGAGCGCAGCTACGAGGTGGTGCTATTTCACCCAGTGCGCGCCGCACCGATCCCGATCCGGACTGATCTCGCGGTGCCTGGCCGCGTGGAACTGCCTGGCGTTGGGCTCTGGATCGAGGCCGAGGAGAGCGAGGGAGCGGTTGCTGACCCCGCCGCCGTGCGCGCCGCTGACCGATGGGAGGAGACCTTCGATCTCGACCAGACCGGCGAGCGCCTGGTCGTGCGGAGCCGGAGGCCGGGGGACCGCTTTGTGCCCCTTGGCGGCTCGACAGCCGTCAAGCTGAAGGATTTCCTGATGAGCGAGCGTGTGCCCCGAGCCGAGCGCGAGGCGACCCCCGTCGTGGTCGGCAAACTCGGCATCGTTTGGGTTGTGGGGGTTCGGCTGGACGATCGCGTGAAGATCACGCCGGCGACTCGGCGTGCCGGGCGCCTGCGAGCCGGGCGTCTTGGCGTGTGACGCTCGGGCCGCCTGTGCCGCCGTCGGCGGGCCGAGGGACGCGCTTGCGCGAAGCAGGCGGGCCTGGTATCGTGGTGCGTCGAGGGGAGCAGGAGTCGTCATGTGAAGGACCCGAGCTGCATCTTCTGCAAGATCATCGCCGGCGAGATTCCCTCGGTGCAGGTGTATGAGGATGACCGGGTGGTCGCGTTCCTGGATATCAACCCGATCGCACCGGGACACACGCTGCTGGTGCCGCGCGATCACTATGCGACACTGCCCGAGACGCCGCCCGAGGTCCTGGCGGCGCTGATGGCGGCCGCGAGGCCCGTTGCTCGAGGCCTTCTGGCCGCCACTCGCGGGGAGGGCTTCAACTTCTTCCAGTTCAATGGCGCGTGTTCCGGCCAGGAAGTCATGCACCTGCACTTCCACGTCATTCCGCGGCGCGCTCGCGATGGCGTGTCGTTCCAGTGGAAGCAGGGCAAGTATCGTGAGGGCGAGATGGCGGCGCTGGGCGAGCGCATCCGCGGGGCCATCCGCCGCGTGTGAAGCTGGAGGCATGCCATGCGATCAGGCATGTGGTCGCTGCGGCGGGACCTTCTCGTCGCCGTGCTCGTGATGATGACCCTGCTGCCGCTCGTCGTCTACCTGTACTCGCGCGAACAGGGACACGCCGAGGCGGCCCAGCGACTCTGGAACTATGTGGGCAACAGCGTGGAACGCGCCGCCGATCTGAAGGCCAGCCTCGAACCTGTGCTTGAGAAGTCCGTGCCGTCGTCCGACGCGGTGCGCACGGCCATGGAGCGGCTGTTGGGTGGCTCGCCGCCTGTCGCCTACCTCCAATTGGCAGATAGCCTGCGGAACGTGCTGAACTCGACCGCCGATGCTCCGGCCAGGCGTCAGGTGCCCGAGGAGACCCGTCCGCCGGCAGCCGATGAGCTGGTTCGCGCCCTGCGGAGGCAGGAGGGCCCGGTGGCGCCGGAGTACGTGGTAGGCATACGCCTGGGGAAGCAGGAGAGAGGCTTCCTGGTGGTGGGCCTCTCGACCCATGCCCTGGCGGAGCAACTGCGCCAGTTCCAGGAGCCGCTGAGCTGGTCCTCGGTGCAGATCACGGTCATCTGTGTGGCCATCCTCGCGGTCTTCTCGGCGTACGTCCTCTACCTGCACGAGCGCGCCCGGCGGCTCGGGGCGCAGGTGCAGGAGGAAAGCCGGCTCGCCTACGTCGGCACGCTCGCTGCGAGCATCGCGCACGAGGTCCGCAATCCGCTCAGCTCGGTGAAGATCAACGTGCAGATGATGGAGAATCGGCTGAAGGACCTGACGGACCCCGCCCAGGCCGAGTACTTCCGGGGCAAGGTCCAGCGCATCAAGGGCGAGGTCGAGCGTCTCGAGGACTCGGTGAACCATTTCCTGGCGTTCTCCCGGCCCGTGTCGGCGCGCTTTGAGCCGACTCGGGTGAACGATGTAGTGGAGAGCGTGCTGGAACTGCTCCAGCCGCAATGCCAGGCCCACGGAGTGCAACTCGTCCGCCGCTATGCCCGGGACCTGCCGCCGGTGGAGCTGGATGCCAGGCAGTTTGTCCAGGCGGTGCAGAATCTGGTGCTGAACGCGCTCCAGGCCCTCGAGCGCGGAGGCAGCATCACGGTCACCACGGAGGCCAGCGGCGAGGGGGTCGCCGTCTGCGTCGCAGACAACGGGCCGGGGATTCCGAAGGAGATGCAGTCCCAGATCTTCGAGGTCTTCTTCACCACCCGCGAAGGGGGCACGGGGCTAGGCCTGAACATTGTGAGCCGGATCGTCGAGGAGCACCATGGCAAGCTGACGCTCGAGAGCGAACCGGGCCGCGGGGCAACGTTCCGCATTGAGCTGCCAGCCGCAGGAGCCCAGACGACGGCGCCCCGCGCCGGCGCGGGAACGGCGGCTCGCGCGTGAGGGCGTCAGTCGGCCTTCAGGATGATGAGCGTGATGTCGTCGTGCTGCACGGCCTCGCCCGTGTGGGCGGCGACCGCCGAGACGATGGCGTCGGCAATCCCCTTTGCCGAGCGGTGCGCGTACTGCCGCAGCGCCGAGGCCAGGCGGCTCTCCCCGAAATCCTCGCCTTGCGCGTTCTTGGCCTCGGTCACCCCGTCGGTGAACAGGCACATGCAGTCGCCTGACTCGAGAGGCAGGAGCCGGGAGGAGATGGCCCCCGCGAACACCTCCGGTTGGAGCAGGCCGAGCGCGGGGCCGCGGACATCCAGGAGCCGCACCCCGGTCAAGCGCGCCCGCCAGACGAACGGCGCGCAGTGCCCGGCGTTCACCGCCCTGAGTTCCCGCGACGCGGGGTCTATCGCGGCATAGAGGAACGTGACGAACATCCCCCGAGGGATGTTCTGCACGAGGCGGGCGTTCACGGTCGCCACGGTCTCCTCGACGGTCTTGGCGTGGGGAGCGACGCTGTGCAGTATCTCGCGCAGGCGGACCATGAGCATCGCGGCACCGATGCCCTTGCCCGACACATCGGCGATGGCGATTCCCAGCCGGCCGTCGGGCAGGGTGACAAAGTCGTAGTAGTCGCCGCCCACCTCGTGGCGGAACTGGTTGAAGGCCGCAATGTCCAGCCCGGGCAGCTTAGGCGCCTCGGATGGCAGCAGTTGGTCCACCACATGGCGGGCGCGGTCAATCTCCTCCCGGTGTGCCGTGGTGGGCAGAGGGATGGGATGAGGCGTCGAAGGTTCCTGCCGAGGCGGCGGGGTGGCGCCCAGGGCTGGAACGGCCTGTGTCTCCATGTTCTTGGCCGCGATGATCCACTTGCCGCATCGCGAGCAGTGAACCCACATGTCCTCGCGGCGCTGCCGGATGGGAATCGGCTCGCCGCAGGGGCAGTGCGAATTGACTGTGGCAGGCCGTTTCGATCTGGACGTGAACAGCGTTGGCGGCGAGAGGAAGCTGCCCTGGCACAGGGAACACCGCAGCCGCTGCCCACTCAAGCCGGGACGGGCGCGCAGCTTGCGCGAGCATAGGGGACAGATCAGTGCATAGGAGCCGGCGAGCATGCGCCCTAGCTCTGCCGCACAGCGGCCTAAGTGTGCCCTCCGTCACCAGAGAACGTTCCGCATTATAGGCTCAGGCGGAGGGCATGTCAATTCCTGCTGCATGACCGAGCCTGATCGGGCGCTTTCACAATCTCGGTTGAGATGGCAGCACCACTTGACTGAGAGCGCACAGAAGTCGTATGATCTGGGACGGTGACCCGCGCTGACGATCGCGGTGGACCAAGCGTCGGAAGGGACGGGGTCTGGTGGCCCCACTGGTCTTCAAAACCAGTTGCGGGTAGATAAAACTGCCCGTGGTGGGTTCGATTCCTACCCCTTCCGCCATGCGGGTTCCGGGGATGTCTGGCAGCCCTTTTCTCCTGATAGTAGCAGGGCTCGGCCGTGGGTGAGCAAGAGAGACCACGCCTGACCAGCCGCGTGCGAGCGGCTGGCTGAGCGGCGAAGACAGGTCCGGGTGACCTGGCCCAACTCGTGGGGTGTCTGCCGATGCCCTCGGACCCCGATGTGCTCGTGGGCTTCGGCACGGGGGACGACTCCGGCGTGTACCGGCTGGGGCCCGATGTGGCGATCGTGCAATCGGTGGACGTGCTGACGCCCATCGTGGACGATCCGCGCGTGTTCGGCCAGATCGCGGCTGCGAACGCCCTGAGCGACCTGTATGCGATGGGGGCGCGCCCTCGCACGGCGCTGAATATCCTGGCGCTGCCCTCGGGTGCGGAGTACCGCGAGATCGCTCGTGAGATCCTGCGGGGGGGGCACGAGAAGCTGGTCGAGGCGGGCGCCGCCCTCATCGGCGGCCACACGGTGGATGACCCCGAGCTGAAGTTCGGCCTGTGCGTGACGGGCACCGCGCATCCCGAGCACCTGGTCACCCACTCCGGGGCTCGCCCGGGCGACTGCCTGGTGCTGACAAAGGCCATCGGCACCGGAGTGGTCGCCACGGCGATCAAGGGCGGGCTGGCTGCGGCGGAGCATGCGAGGGCCGCCGCGGAGAGCATGGCGCGCCTCAATGGGGCCGCGGCACGAGCGGCGCTGGCCCTCGGCGCGCACGCGTGCACGGATGTGACGGGCTTCGGCCTCATCGGGCATCTGCTGGAGCTGCTGCGGTCAAGCCAGGTGGGAGCGGTGCTCGACGCGCGGCGCGTCCCACTCTTGCCTGGAGCCCCAGATTACTGCGCGATGGGGCTGGTGCCCGCTGGATCGGCGAGGCTCAAGGAGGCCTACGCCTGCAAGGTGGAGCTGGCGGGCTCCCTGGACGAGGCGATGGTGGACCTTCTCTTCGACGCTCAGACCTCGGGCGGCTTGCTGGTCGCTCTGGAGAGGGGAGAGGAGCTGGCGGCCCGCCTCCACGCCGAGGGGATTGCAGAGGCGGCGGTGATCGGGCGGATCGTGGCGGAGCCACAGGGCCGGGTGGCCGTCGCGTGAGAAGTGGCCCTACGTAATAAAACGGCCGGCGCTCGAACGCGAGCGCCGGCCGTTCCATTCACATCAGTGCGTGCAGTGTGTCAACTTGCCTTGTCTGCCGTGGGCTTCTCGTCGGCCGGCGCAGGCTCGACGCCCTGTTTCTTGGCTTGCTTGGCCTCGTACTGCTCCTTGAGCTTTGTGACGAGGGCCTCGGCCTTGTCCTTGCCTCGGACGACCTTCTCGATGATCACTACAGCGGGCTTGATGGGCTTCGCCTCGGAGGGGTTGTCTTTCCTGGCTTCCAGATAGACCTTGTACGCCGCGGCGTACTCCTCCATCAGGCTCTTCTCGAGCTTCGAGACTTCATTCGGCGCGATGGCCTCGAACGTCACTTCCCCGCTCATGCTCTTGATGGCCACGACCGAGAACCAAGTCGTTGCGCCGCCAGACTGGCGGCTGCCCCCGCTGGCGGGTCATGCACCCAGCGCAGGACCCCTCAGTAGAGTGAGCCCCAGCATCGCCAGGGCGCCGAGAACGGCCCAACCGCGACGCTTGCACATCTCCGAGCACCTCCTGTTCACGCCCACACGGACTCGCGCACACCCACCCCATCCACGATTATATACTTGCGCAAAGGGTTGTCAAGCTAGTTCTGGCACGAACCTCGACATCCATAGGATAAGGGTCAGTGGGCTCACGAGGCCTCAGCAGCAACGTGGTCGGCGCCGGCGAGCCAGGCATCGCTCAGGGTGACGCCCCACCCTGGCCCGTCGAGCGGCGCCACGTGACCATCCCGGGCGTCCAGGGTCGGGCGATACAAGCCCTCTGCCCAGGGGCTCGGCTCAATGGAGAACTCCATGTGTGGCCCCGCGTTCGGTATCGCGGCGAGCAGGTGCACCGTGAACACGGACACCAGGGAGAGATTGGCCGAATGCGGGACGCAGGGCAGGCCAGCCGCCGCGGCCATCTCGGCCACGCGGGCCGCACGCGCGAGGCCACCCACGTAGCACACGTCCGGCTGCACGATGTCCACCGCCCTCATACGGATCATCCGCCGCCACTGCGCCAGATCGTTGTCCTGCTCGCCCCCGGCCACGGGCATCCTGAGCGCCGCGGCGACCTGCTGTGTCCACTCGAGCTCCCAATAGGGGCAGGGCTCCTCGAAATGGGAGAAGGCATGGTCTTCGAGGAGGCGGCCGACCTCGATGGCGCGCGCGGGCGTATAGCCGCTATTGCCGTCGGCGAGCAGCCGCACGTCGTCGCCGACGGCCCTGCGGACGGCTGGGATGAGGGCCTCGGTGCGGCCCGGCCACTGGTCCTCGTCGTGGCCGCAGACCTTGCCGACGCGGACCTTGAAGGCACGGAAACCCTTCTGATCGCGGAGGCGGGCCAGGCGTTGCGCCTCGTCCTGGGGCTTGATGTCGCGCCGCATGCTCGAGCCGTAGACGGGGATAGCGCGCGGCTTGCCGCCCAGCAGTTCGCAGACCGGCTTGCCGGCGACCTTGCCGTGGAGGTCCCACAGCGCCGTCTCGATGCCGCAAGTGGCGCGGCAGACATAGGACCAAGGGAACTTGTACTCCGCCTGGATGCAACGCAGGGCGAGGCCAGCGATGTCCGTGGCGTCGGCGCCGAGAGCGTGACGGGCGATCTGCTTGTGGAGCACCATGGCCGTAATGTCCGCGTGGAAGGGCGCCGTTTGGCCGAAGCCCGTCGCGCCGTCGTCGGTCGTCACCTTGACGATGCACAGCGGGTCGCGCGTGAAGGTTTCGATGCGCTGGATTCTCATTTCACATGGCCCCCTTCAATGGTCAATTGATGGATCAGGGCGCCGTTGCGGCCGTGACGGACGGCTTTGATGGTGTCGCCATGAAGCGTAACGATCGCTGTGCCGTCGGCCACCGGCGTTTCAAGGGTGAAGCCGTCATCGGCGCGTGTGTGGCGGACCTGCGGCGGTGCAGCGGCGTCGGCCCTGTGAACGCGGATGGTGGTGATGAAGTCGGCATCGAGGGCTGGCTCAGGCGTGGCCGCCGAGAGGTGCCACTCGGTGAGCTTGATTCGGGCGCGGGGCGGCGGGTCGAACTGGTCGGTGAGCGCGAGCTTGAGCCCCGCGGGCTCCAGGAAGGCCACGCGGCAGGCGGCCTTGCCATTGGCCACACGGATGTCGCTCTGGCCGTTCACCTCCATCCTCGTCGGCGCGTGTAGCCACCACTCGAAGGTCGAAGGCTTGGGCGCCTCCAGGCGGTCCCAAATCACGATCGCCTCGGGCTTGATGAACAGGATGCGGCGGGTGAAGCGCTTCAGCCGGTCGCCGTAGGCGCGTGCGGCCTCGCCGGCCACGAAGTCGAATGCCGCCGAGGTGTGGAAGGCCGTGATCTCCCCCACCGACGCGCTGGAGTGCTTGTCCTGGCCCTGGCCGTTGACGGTGACGGAGTTGGTGGACTTCGTTTCCCACATCCACTGCGTGTGGTGGGCGCTGCCGTGGATGTCGCGGCGGCCGGTCGAGACGAGCAGCCGCTCGCCGAAGGCATAGAGCAGGAAGGCATTCTGCGCGTCGTAGCCGTGGCTCTGAGTGCCGAAGGGGCTGCTCTTGAACACGACTTCCACGTTGTCCTTCGCGTCGAGCAGCGTGGTGTTGAGCACGGCCTGGCCCGTGCCGCGGAAGCATCGGGACACGGGCAGATCGGCGGGCGGCTTAGGCTCGACCCTTGGCAGGGCGCCGCGGATGAAGCCGATGTAGCCCTTCTCCTCCTGCGGCCCGCCCTGAACGTCCACGTACCACTGCCAGTATGGGTTGCGCGCCTGGGAGGCGAAGGTGGTCATCACGGGCACGGCGCTCTTCGAAGGGCGGTCGGCAGCCAGGTCGCCGAAGCCCCCGCCCGTCGTGCCCGGCGGCTGAAGGTAAAGCGGGTAGTAACCGATCTGCGAGAAGTACGGCTTCCGATAGGCGTCAATGCCCATCGCTACGCGCATCACGTCGGCCCACCAGGTGAAGCGGCTGATGTAGCTTGCCCAGTAGCTCGAGCCCTCGTGCCAGCCGCCGTCGGCATCGCACCACACGGGATAGGCGTTGAAGAACACGTGCAGCGCGAACCACACCCATTCGGCGGCGTCGGGGATCTCGCCCAGGAAGGCGATGCCGACCTCGCCCAGCTTGTGCCAGGCGCGGTTGGCGTGGCTGTCGTACGGCCGCCAGAGGTGCTTCGCGGCCAGGTTATCGTACATCTCCTGGCCGCGGATGGCCATCACTCGGCGGCATCTCGCCCTCTCCTCGTCGCTGAGGAGATCGTTGAGGAACGTGTAGGTGCGCGCGAAACAGTAACTGTAAGGCATCCCCGCCTCGTCGTTGTAGCGATAGCCGGTGCTCCCTTTGGGGTCCCACTCGGCTGCGGCGAGGAGGAGGCGTTTCGCCAACTGCCCGTACTCGTCCCTTCCGCCGAGCAGGCGGGTGAAGGCCAGCGTGGCCGCGCCGTTGAGCGCGTTGATCGTGTAGACGCGGTTGCCCCACCAGATGGCCCGCCACTCTTCGCTCTTCGTCTCCATGCCGGGCGGGTACTTGGGCGGCTCGGTGGTCGGGGGCGGGTTCCTCAGGAGCCTCTCGCACTCGGCCACGAGGCGGCTGTAGGGCTCCTTCAGGTCGCCACGGGCTCGCTCGCGCAGGGCGGCGAGTTGCTCGGGCCGCACAAAGAGACGCGGATGCGCCTGGGGGATTCGGCTGAGCAGCTCCTCCCGCGGCGGCATGGGGAACTCGACGGCGTTCTCCGCGACGGTGAAGGCCCTGACCTGGCTCCACGCCGATGGCTCGCCCCTGCCGTTCTTGTAGCGAAACCGCCAGTGCCATGGGCCCCGCTCCAGCGGCTTCGGCAGACAGTGCGCGTTGTAGTGGAGCCCCTCCGCGCGGTAGCCCGGCTGCGCAAAGGCGGCATCGCGCGAGACCTCGAACTCATAGCTTGCCGCGCCCTTCTGCGGCCGCCACACGAAGCCCGGCGGGTTCACGTCGCTCGCCTCCCCCTCGGTGGGCCGGAACCCCCATTCGCCGGGTCCGCCAGGTGAGTCATCCACGGCAAGCTCTCCTGCAAGGCAAGCCGCCGCGAAGCACACGATTCCCAGGGTCACCAGGCTGCGCGCGAGCATGGCCGGATGCTCCTAGTCCTTGTGAAAGGGGACGCGCAATAGGACCATGTAGCGACGGGGGAGTCAAGTGCGAGGCGGGCGCGTGAGCGGATAGCGGCCGTGCTGCTCAAGCGCTCTGCGGAATGCCTCGCTGTGGGAGGGAGGGAAGGGCATGCCCTGGTCGGGCGAGCAGAAGTAGCCGCCGTCGCGCCCGAGCTGCCACAGCCGCGTCCGCACTTCGGCCTCGATGGCCTCCGGCGGCCCAGCCATGATCGTGCCCGTGCTCACCGCGCCCTGAAGCGCCATCCGCCCCTGCGTCCGCGCCCGCACGGCGTCGAGGTCGTTCGCCGTGGCCTGCACGGGATTCAGGACGTTGACGCCCAGCTCCATGAACGTGTCCAGCATCCACCCGATGTTGCCGCAGGAGTGGAACGCGATGAGCACGCCCTTGCTGCGGTAGAGGTCGAACAGGCGGCGATACTCGGGCACGAGGAACTCCGCCACAATATCGGGACCGAGGAGCGGGCCGCGTTGGGTGCCCAGGTCGTCGCCCAGGCTGGCGATCTCGACGCCCACGGCCAGGTAGTGCCGGGCGATGGCGAGCTGCCAGTCCATCACGCGATGCAGAATCTCGCGGGCGAAGCCGGGCTCGGCGCGGAAGGCGAGCATCATGGTCTCCATGCTCGCCAGCATATACGCCTTCTCCCAAAGCGTCTCGCGGTGGCTGCCGCTGAGGAACAGGTCATCGCCGGGCTTCGCCGCGGCGGCCTTGTAGACCTTGCCGATGATTCGCTCATCGTCTGGGTCCGGCCACTGATATGTCTTCAGCGCCTTCGGGTCCGCTAGCGGATGGTGCAGCGGGAAACCCATCACCCCGTCAAGTTCCTTCCGCCACACGGTGCCCCAGATGTCGGTCCAGGTCGTGCCCACCGGGCAATCGTGTCCGCCGTCCTGATAGCCCTCGTGGTTGCAGCCCAAGTAGGCCAGCCCATGCGTTGGCGGCCCGCCCACCACCCGTTCGGGGTGGTCGAACTGGATGATTCGCAGGGTATTCTCCCTGGCCGTCATCGCGTCGCCTTCGTCTCAGGATCAGCGGAAAATGCGCTGCGCGAAGAAGTAGAGCGCGTTCTTCCAGTGAGCCGGATCATGGCCATTGTCATCCACGTGCCAGACATGTGGGACGCCGTTGTCCTTGAGATAGGCGTGGACGCCTTGGCTGATGCGGATCAGGCCGTCCTTATTCCCGCAGGAGAGCCACAGCAGCTTCAGCCGGGCCTTGACGGCGGCGGGGTCGGGCACCAGTTCCTTCGCCGGCTTCGTGTTGGGTGCGGCGGAAAAGGCGCCCACCCACGCAAACGTGTCGAGGTGCGCCAGCCCGAAGTTGAGCGACTGCCCGCCGCCCATCGAGAGCCCCGCCAGCGCCCGATGCTCGCGGTCCGCCTGAACCGGGTAGCGCGCCTCGATAGCCGGGATAACGTCCTTCAGCAGGTCCTGCTCGAAGGCGGCGAACGCGGGGGCGGACTTGAAGACATCCCCTTCTGCCCGGTCGTTCTTCTGCGCCCGGCCGTTCGGCATCACCACGATCATCGGCCTAGCCTTTCCGTCGGCGACTAGATTGTCGAGCAGCACATCGGGCGTCGCGAAGCGCTGCCACTCCGTCTCATCGCCCCCGATCCCGTGCAAGAGATACAGCACCGGATACTTCTTCGCCTTCGAGTAGCCGGGAGGCGTGTAGACCTGCATCTTCCGCGTCGTCCCAACCGACTTCGACTCATAGCTCACCATCTCCAACCGGCCGTGCAAGATCCCCTCGCGCCTCTTGTCAAACCCGGGCGGCGGATCGGGGAACGCCCGAACATCGTCCTTATTGAGCACAATCGGCCCCCCGAACCCGCGCTCTCCCCCTTGCGCGCGGCTCACAAGGGTAGCCGGGGCGATCGCCAACAAGGCGCTTAGCAGAGGTGGGAGCGAATGACTCAGTCTGGCCATAGTGTGGACTCTCCGCGGGGTTCGACACGAAGGCATTCACCTGCCAGTGGGGCGTATGCGATAGGTCTTCATCGGCTGCACCGGGATGATCTCGACAGTGAGGTCGCGTTTCTCTCCGAGGCTGGCGAACCACTGGCGCAGGCCGTACACGCGGAGACGGTTCTTCGTCTCCATGCGGACCCTGCCCTGTACAGGCACATTGCTCTCTCCGAGAAGCAGGTCAACAGTGGTGCCGGGCGGGGGGAACAGGTGTCTGTCATCACCCTTGATGTAGATGTAACCATTATGGCGGTACGAGGTCGGCACGTTGTAGGCGAGTGTCGCTGGCATGGGTCCTCCTCGGGTGTTGGGCACAAGGGGTTCCTGGACACCTTACTGATCCAGCAGGTTGTCCAGGACAATGATCCTGAGGCCGGGGAGCGTCGGCAGGTCAGTGTCGTTGGTGACGAAAGAGGTGGCCCCCTCGCGGAGCGCGGCGGCGATCTGGACGGCGTCGGGGGTGCGCAGGTTGTGTTTGGCCCTCAACCGCGCGGTGTCTTCGGCGATCTCGGGCGTAACGTTCAGTGTGGCCAAGTGCGCCGCCCTCAGCAGAATCCTACGGTAGTTCTCGGCAAGACCGAGAGCGCCCTTCCTGAATGGGTGGGGCAGAACCTCACACAGGGTCAGCACGGAGGTCACAGCGGAGAACTCGCCGCGGTCCAACACCTCAGAAAAAGGCACGAGGACAGGGCGGTACTTCGGATGATCCTCCATGAAGTAGATGAACGGCGCCGTGTCCACTCCCACGACGGTGCCCCGCAGTTGGCTCACCCATTCCATGAGGCGCGCTCCCGGTCAACATACTCCTGGGCATCAACGCCATCCCAGACCTCTTTGCCCAGGCCCCGCAATTCGAGAATACTGGCCGGGCGGTCGCCGTTCCGGCGCCGGAGCATAGCCGCAATGTCCCCAAGCAGGCGAAGCTGCTCCTCGGACTCGAGCCGCTCGACGCAGTTCAGCAGTTCCAGGTACTCTCTGGCGCTCACTCGCGTGCCTCCTGGCTAGCGCCCTCACACCGTTATCATATCCCCTGAGCGAGCGGTGGTCAAGACTTGTTGCCGCCGAGGGAGAAGAGCTGCGTGCGGGTGCGGAGGTACATCACGCCGTTGGCGACAGCGGGGGTGGCGCTGCTGGACTCGCCGAGCGGGACGCGGGCGAGGAGCTCGAACTTGTCGGATGCCGCCAGGACGATGACGTCGCCGTTGCGGGAGATGCAGTAGAGCCGGCCAGCGATGCAAACAGGGGAGCCGTGGAACACACCGCCCTGTATGCGCTCCCGCCAGACCAGCTGCCCCGTGGCCGTGCTGTGGCAGGCCACCGTACCCTCCTCGCTCCAGAGGTAGAGCCGTCCATTCCAGGCGACGGGGGTTGAGACGCGGGGGACAGGCTTAGGGATTTCCCAGGCCACGGCAGGGTTTGCGCCATGCTTCTTCGAGGGCGGGCGGACGGCGACGAAGTGGCCGCCCGTCATGAAGTACGAATCGCCCGCGATGACCAGGCCGTCGGCCACGACGGGCGAGCTGACGCACTCCTTGAGGAGGTCGCCGATCTCCCAGAGCACCTTGCCGCTGGCCGGCTCGACCGCGGTGAAGCCGTGGGAGGTGCTGACGAAGATGAGCTCCGTCCGCCCCCCCTCGTCCTGGCGGGTGCAGGGCGTGGCGTAGACGCACCAGGTGGTCTTTCGGTCAATCTGCCAGCGGGTCTCGCCCGTCTTGCGGTCCACGGCGATGAGGCTGCTCTTGGGCTGTTTGTCGGGGGGACGGCTGGTGGTCTGGTAGTCGCCCTGCTCGTTGGCCAGGATGACGAGGCTGCCGAGGATGACGGGCGAGCTTCCACTGCCGTGGAGCGCCGTGAATGGCCCCAGGTTGCGGCGCCAGATGTCCCTGCCGTCGCGGTCGAGGGCGAGGAGCGTCACCTCCTCGGGCGTGGTCCAGGTGACGACAACGCCGTCGGCATCGGCGGCTGGGGAGGCGGAGGCGAAGCTGTTGGCGGCGTTGTGGCGGTACTTCGTGGAAGCAAAGTCGCGCCGCCACAGTGTGCGGCCGTCGGAGACGTGGAGGCAGGCAACCGTTCGCGCGGCCGTCTCGGGGTCGGCGCACGTGAGGTAGATGCGCTCGCCGACGACGGCGGGCGAGGAGTGGCCTTCGCCGGGGAGTTTTACCTTCCAGTTGTAGTCGTCGGCGGTCCACTTCGCGGGGATGGTCGTGGCGTCGCTGATGCCGGCCCCGCCCGGGCCTCGGAACCGCGGCCAGTCCTGGGCGTGCGCCGACAGGCCCGCCAAGGCAATGCAGATGGAGAGATATGACATGTCACCAGCATGCCACGCGGCCGCCGCTGTGTCAACGAAGGCGATAGGCCCACACGCGGGGCGCATGTGGGTACGTGGGCTGGCGGTCAGTCCTCCAGCGTGCTGGTATCGCCCTCGGGCAGGCCGAGTTCGCGGGCGCGGAGCAGGCGGCGCATGATCTTGCCGCTGCGCGTCCTGGGCAGGCCGCTGACGAAATCAATCTCGTCGGGCCGCGCGATGGGACCCAACTCCTTACCCACGTGCTGGCGCAGGTCGTCCTTCAGCTTGTCGGTGCCGTCGTAGCCGGTCCGGAGGACCACGAAGACCTTGATGGCGTTGCCCTTGAGTTCGTGGGGCTTGCCGATGGCGGCGGCCTCGGAGACGGCCGGGTGGCTGACGAGCGCGCTCTCGACCTCGGCCGTGCCCAGGCGATAGCCCGAGACCTTCAACACGTCGTCAATCCGGCCAATCACCCAGATATAGCCGTCCTTGTCCCGCCGCGCCGAGTCGCCCGCGGTGTAGACGTTGGGGATCTTCTCCCAGTAGTTCTGGCGGTAGCGGTCGGGGTCCTTGTAGAGGGTTCGGAGCATGGCGGGCCAGGGTCTCCTGATGACCAGGAAACCGTCGTGGTCGTCGGGCACAGGCTTGCCGTGCTCGTCCACGACCTCGGCGACCACACCGGGCAGAGGCCGCGTGGCGGAGCCCGGCTTGAGCTTCACGGAAGGAACGGGCGAGATCATGATCATGCCGGTCTCAGTTTGCCACCAGGTGTCCATGATGGGGCAGCGGCCGCGGCCTACGTTGGCGTGGTACCAGCGCCAGGCCTCGGGGTTGATCGGCTCGCCCACGGTGCCCAGGAGGCGGAGGGACGAGAGATCGCGGCGCGCGACCCAGCTCTGGCCGAAGCGCATGAGGCCGCGGATGGCCGTGGGCGTGGTGTAGAGCACGGTGACGCCGTAGCGCTCGACGATGCTCCACCAGCGGTCGGGCCGCGGGGCCGTGGGCGCGCCTTCGTAAAGCAGCAAAGTGGCGCCGTTGATGAGCGGGCCGTAGACGATGTAGCTATGGCCCGTCACCCAACCGGCATCGGCGGTGCACCAGTAGGTGTCTTCGTCCTTCAGATCGAAGACCCACTTGGTGGTGGCCCCGACGCCGACCATGTAGCCGCCGTGGACGTGCAGGATGCCCTTGGGCTGGCCCGTGGTGCCCGAGGTGTAGAGGATGAAGAGCGGGTCGTCGGCGTCGAGGCGCTCGGTGGGGCATTCGGCCGAGGCGATGGGCAGCGACATCAGCTCGTGATACCACACGTCGCGGGCCGGCTCCATGTTGACCTGGTTGCCGGCGCGGCGGACCACGATGACGACCTCGACGGAGGGGGCGTGGGCGACGGCTTGATCGGCGATCTCCTTGAGCGCCACCACCTTGCCGTTGTAGTAGCCGCCGTCGGCCGTGATCAGCACGCGGGCCTCCGCGTCCTGGATGCGGGTGCGGAGCGCCTCGTGGCTGAAGCCACCGTAGACGACGCTGTGGATGGCGCCGATCTTCGCGCAGGCGAGCATCGCGATCACCTGCTCGGGCACGCGCGGCAGGTAGACCGTCACCCGGTCGCCCTTGCGCACGCCCATGCTCTTCAGGACGTTGGCGAACTTGGAGACCTCGCGGGAGAGCTGGAAGTAGGTGTACGAGCGCGTGTCGCCCGGCTCGCCCTCCCACAGCAGCGCCGCCTTGTTTCGCCGCCAGGTGGCCAGATGGCGGTCGAGGGCGTTCTGCACGATATTGCACTTCGCCCCCGCGAACCACTTGGCGAAGGGATGCTGCCAGTCGAGCACCTGCTTCCAGGGCTCGAACCACTGGAAGCCCTGCGCCACCTCGGCCCAGAAGCCCTCGGGGTCCTCGACGGACCGGCGGTAGACCTCCTCGTAGTTGGGGATTGCGCAGTTGGCGGCGAGTTCGGCGGGAGGCGTATACACCTCCGCCTCGGCGGCAACGACCGGGGTGGCCATGGCGACGACTCCGCTCGGGTTCCATCGGCCCACCGGCCCTTGCTATTCGCATTCTAGCGCTTTGCCGTGCCGTGTCAAACGTTGTTGCAGTTGACGAGGCACCAGGAATCGCTACTCTGGTGGGAAGCACTCTTGAGAGGAGACGGCCTGTGAACCAAGCGAGCGCGGTGCTGTGGCGGCTGGCGATTGCCGCGAGTGTGGTGGCGGGCGGAGGGGCTCTGGGCGCGCCCGATCTGCTGCTGCCCGAGAACCTGAAGACGATGGGCTGCGCGGCGCCCGACACGAAGCTCATGTTCCTGCGCTCGAGCCAGCCGGGGAACGTCTTCTATCCCGGCGATTCGGTGGACCTGACGCTCAAGGTGACGCGGGACAAGGAGCCGCTGAAGTCGATCACGCTGGAAGTCATCGAGATCGCGGCGCGGCAGAACAGGTATCTTCCAGGGATGTCGGTGATGACAGCGCCGGTGGCCATCGAGAACCTCGGGCCGCGCGGTAAGGTGGATGTGTCAGTGTCCGTCGAGGACAAGGAGGGGGCGACGGCGGAAGTGGAGGCCAGGGGCCTGCCCGTGCCCGCCCGCTACGGCACGTATGCGGTCACTATCGCCCCGAACGGCAAGAACCCGCAGTTCCTCTGCACGCTCCTGCGGGCGATGAAGCCGAAGGAGGGCTTCGATGTTGACGCCCCGGTCTTCGGCGAGGGGCAATTCCTGACCCACGACAGCCAGAATCCCGAGCACATCCGCACGCGGGCGCTCACGCTGGGGCGCTTGGGCATCAAGGGCGTCCGCATCGAGCTGGGCTGGGCCGAGGGCAAGCCCGGCACCTACGACTGGTCCCGCTACGATGCCCTGATGGGCAGCCTGGCCGAGGCCAAGATCAATGCCCTCGTCACGATGGGCGGCCACCCCTACTGGACCTATCCCCTCGGCCAGCCCACCCCCGCCTGCATCCCCGAGAAGCCCGACCACTCCTGCCAGCCGAAACACTACGAGGCGTTCGGCAAGTGGATATATGCCTTCTGCGACCGCTACTGGCAGCGCGGCAACGGCGCCCTCTGGGCCATCGAGCACTGGAACGAGCCCTGGGAGGGCATCTCCATCAGCGGCTGGGAGAGCGACTCCAACCACTACCGCGCCCTGATGAAGCAGATAGCCGACAACGCTCGCAAGGTGAGCCGCCGCATCAAGACCGCCGCCGCGTGCTCCATCATGAACACCGAGGACAAGTTCCTCGCGGGCGAGGACCGCAACGAGCTGGCGAAGCTGGTGGACATCTTCACCGACCACTACGTGCCGCCGCGCACGAGCTACGGCCCGATGGTCGCCAAGTTCTGGGGCAAGGAGAGCACGGACACCGAGACCTGGATCGCCGCCTCCGAGGTCCTGCTGCCACAGATCGTCACACAGTTCCTCGCCTGCGGCCAGGACCGCATGACCCCGTGGCACCCGGCGATGACGTACTTCAAGGTGCCCGGCTCGCCCATGGAGTTCCAGATGCCCAACCCCGTGGCGCTCGCCTCGAACGTCTTCAACGTGATGATGACGGGGCGGAAGTTCGAGCGCATGCTCTTCCACACGCATCTGCCGTGGGCATTCCAGTTCGGGACCGGGCGCGACGCGATGGTCGTGCTCTTTGGCAAGCTCTATGCCCCGCACGGCGGCGACCCGAAGGACGTCCTCTGGTGGCAGCTCCAGGCCCACGAGGGCGGCACGATCGCCATTGACAACAGCGACGGCCGCCTTGAGTTCTACGATATCGCCGGCAACCGCGAGTTCGAGGGGCAGAAGCAGGTCACGCTCCCGATGGACTACCTGAGCCGCTACATTCGCTCGCCGCGCGGCGGCATCCGCCTTATCGAGCAGCGCCTCCGCGAGGCACGAATTGAGGGCGTCGGACCGGTGGAAATCCTCCTGCGGGACTTCACGGCGCCCATTGACACCCCCGGCGCGGCCCTGACCGCTGCCGCGCACAACCTCCTCAATCGCCCGATCAAGGGCACACTCAAGGTCACGCCCCCCCCTGGCATCGCGCTGAAGGACGACACGCTGCCGCTTGACCTCAAGGCGGGCGAAACGCGCGAGCTGAAGTTTCAGCCGGCGCAGGCCAAGCCATTGCCCGCCAATGCCTACCTTTTCAAGGCCGAGTTCGTTTCTGATGCCGGCAAGGCGGAATGGGCGGAGTACCTCAACGTCGTCGCGGCCAGGCGCGGCACGAAGAAGGTGGATGGCAACCTTGACGACTGGAAGGACGACCTGGGCGTGCTAGCCGATGCCAAGCTCCAGAAGGTTGACCCCACGCAGCAGGCGTGGATGCCGTTTCTCCAGGCTAAGGATGCCCAGCCCGATGGCGCGTTCGCCGAGGTGAAGCTCGCCTGGGACGATGCCTTCCTCTACGTCGCCGCCCGAGTGCTCGACCAGAGCGACTACCCCGGCCATCAGCGGCTCGAGACGTGGGACGAGGAGCAGTACTTCCGCAGTGCAAAGGACGACGCTGTCTGCGAACGGCTGCGGCCATACCGCAAGTTCGTCCTCGCCAACATGCGCGACGCGAAGACCGCCGAGAAGATGAAGGCCGACCCCGAATGGCCGGCCTACCAGAAGCTCATCGAGAGCGACCCCGAGCTGAAGCACGCCATCACCAGCAACGCCGCAAGCGTCTACTTCCAGGCGAAGGACCGCAACCCGAAGGCCACATTCGCCGACGCCTACTACGTCTACAAGAAGGTGCCCTGGGGCGAGCAGCCCTGGGCGGGGGATAACCTCCAGCTCGGCTTCGACTTCCTGCCCGACTACCACTACAACATGAAGCTCGACACCGACCGGGTGCCCTGGGGCTTCCACGCGATGCCCGACACTGACTACGAGTTCTCGGCCTACCAGTGCACCGATGGCAAGAGTGAGCTTTGGCGCATCCTCGCCCCTGGGATGCCCCGGAGCCATCACTACCCGCGCCAGCCGAGAGCCAAGTTCGACCAGGGACCCGTCAAGGGCGGCCAGCACGCCGTCAAGCGCGAAGGCAAAGTCACCACCTACGAACTCGCCATCCCCTGGTCCGAGTTCGTAGTGCGCCCCTCGGGCCGTTCCGCGCGGCCCAAGCCGGGCGAAACCTTCGGCTTTACCTTCCGCGTGAACAATAACGAGAAGCCCGACATCCTCTATGGCGCCGACAAGAGCGCCACGAAGTCCAACGGCCTCTCTTTGCACCCCTATTGGGAGAGCAAGCCGAGCTGCGGCATCCGCTGGGCGCTGCGAGACTAAACCCGTCCGTGTCTGTCCGTGCCAGTCCGTGTCGCTCGGCACACGGACGCACACGGACAGGCCCCACGAGGCAAGGCGGAGAACTCATGAACAAGATCGCCCTGCTGGCAATCTGCGGCGTCCTCGTTGTGGGGAGGGGCGGGGCAGGGGGCGCGGATGGGCTCCAGTGGCACTGCCACTCCCTCGGCAAACCGAAGGTGCTCTACCTGGCGGGCAGCCCGAACAACGAGATGTTCGCCGAACAGCTCCGCCACGTGGTGCCGGCAGACGTAGCCTTCGCGCCGCTGCTCTACGGCGACCAGGAGATGCACCACCTGTGCGACAAGCCGCTGGAGGAGAGCAAGGAGGACCAGGCATACGTGCTCAAGGAGGGCGCGGCCTACTTCGACGGTCTCGTCGCCAGGATGCGCGAGTTCCAGGTCGTCATCGCCCAATTCCCCGTCCGCTCGAACGACAAGGCGGAGAGCGAACGCCTCGTCGCCACGCAGAAGGCGCTCGCCGACTACGCCCGCTCCGGCGGCAAGCTCGTCGTCATCAACCCAGGCTGGGAGGCAGTCTACGAAGGCACGCCCCTGGAGGATGTCCTGCCCATAAGGTCGGGCAAGGGCAAGTCCTGGGTGTACTCTTGCGGCCCGGCCACCGACCACCCCCTCAGCCGCGGCATCCCGCTGGAGGTCACGGGCGCGCACTTCTACGGGCCGATCTACGAGCCGGCCGACGCCACTTGTTTGCCCCTGACCGACAACGGAAAACTCACCCGCTTCTGGCACCGCCGGCTTCCGAGCGGCGGGGAGGTGGTTCACCTCTTCCAGGTCGGCGGCGAGAGGCACCAGTGGCGGGGCGAGAATGCGGCCCTCTACGACCCCGAGCGCCCCGACGACGGCACGGCCTGGAACGCCTTCTATCGCCGCCTCGTCTACGGCTTGGCCTTTGGCGACAAGGCGTTCCCTGCTCTCGTCAGTGTCTCCGCCAAGCCCAGCCGTGCAGGCAACACGCTCGCGGCGTCAGTGACGCTCGAGAACCACTCGGATGCGCCGCGCGAGATCGTGATCTCCTTCGACGCTCGCCACCGCCGCTCGCCAGACGGCATCCGCATGGAGAAGAAGGTGGCGGTTGCCAAGGGCCAGAGCGTCGCACTCCAGTTCGCGCCCGAAGTGAACCTGCCGTGTACCGACGCCTGGCTGCTCGTCACGGCACGGGCACTCGATGCCGACGGCAGAACCGTGGTGTCCGAGAGCATGGCCTGGGCGCCCTACATTCATCGCGTGCCGTTGACCGTGAAGACCGACAAGGCCAGCTACGCCCCAGGCGAGACGATCACTGCCACCATCACTTGGGCGCCTGACGCCGAGGAGGGCGATTACTTGCCCGTGGCCTACGTGGTGGACAGCTCGGGCCGAGCGCTCACGCGCGCGGCGTTCGAGGTCACAGGCGAGCGTACGGCCACGGCCAAGCTGACCATGCCCGACCGCGGGCCGGAGTTCGTCGGGAGCTACTGGGTGACCGCGGTCTTCAGCAAAGGCGACCAGATCGCCGGCCTTGCGCGTGCCCAGGTGCAGCTCGACCAGCCGTGGACGATGCGCGAGCGCTTCGAGTGGTCGGTGTGGACCTGGGGCGGGGGAGGGCGCTTCATTGACCTCATCCGCGACGCGGGCTTCAACGCCCTCGGCTGCATGGGCAACCCCTACACCGCTGATCGCTACGGCATGCGCCAGTACGTCGAGGGCACGGGCATCAACACCTTCGGCGTCACTATTGACCACGACAACTGGGAGGCCGTCCGCGCCGCCATGCACAAGACCATCGAGCGGCACAACCAGGGCGCCCCCGACGCCCGCTCCAAGTCCCTCGTCTCCCTCGGCGAGGAGAGCGGCTTCAAGGACGGTTGGGGGATGCGCTACTACTGGCCCGAGGACAAGGCGCCCGCCGTGCCCCAGAAGGTCTTCGGCGAACACCTGCGCGAACGCTACGCCGGCCGCCTCGACGTGTTGAACCAGGAATGGGGCACGAGCTTCGCCTCCTTCGACGACATTCCCCTTGAGAAGGCCAAGGTCAAGTCGCCCGGCCAGGTCTTCGTCACCTCACAGGCCTGGGAGGCCATGCAGAAGAAGGGCGAGACCAAGCCCGTCATCCCCGTGAACCTCGCCCGCCTCGACCCCAAGCAGCGCTACATCGGCCATTCGGCGCCTTATTGGGAGACTTACAACTTCTTCGACTGGTACTATCAGAAGTACTGCGACCTGGCGACCGAGGTCTACCGCTCGCGGCGCAACCCCGTGCCACTCACCATCATGAGCGCCCCAGGCGGCTTCTACCCGAAGGTGGACGTCTACAACTTCGCCGGCCTCGGGCCGTTCTATCCCAAGGAGGCGGCGCTCGTGGGTAACGCCATCGCCCGACGCGACTACGGCGACATTCCCGGCTTCTCCGCCGCAATGTGGGCGTACTTCGACCTCCGCTCGCTTTGGAACTGCACTGTGATGTCGAGCATCCTCGCGGGCAACACGCACATTGACTACTGGGTGGACGTGCCGTTGACCTTCAACGCCGACCTCACGCACACGCGGGCGAGCTTCTGGACGAAGGAGCTGCGGGAGCAGCTTCGCCCCATTGAACCGATCCTCCTCCACAAGCGCTTCGCTTACACCGACGGGCTGGGCATGCTCGTCGGCCAGCAGCCGCTGCCCAAGGGCATCCTCGGCCAGCACTTCGGCTCGGCCATTGACTGCAATGCGCCCATCTACTCGGCGCTGGAGGAGACGGGCTACATGCCCAAGGTCGTTCACGCGAAGGACCTCAAGGGCATCAAGGTGCTCGTGGCGTCGCATGCGCAGGTGCTCAGCACCGAGGAGGGCAAGGCGATAGCCGACTTCGTGAAAGGCGGCGGGTTGCTCATTTCAACGCCGTGGCTTGCCTCCTGCTCGCCCCACGGCAACGCCTTCACCGTCTATCCCGCTGAGGAAACCGGCCTAGCTGAACTGCTCGGCTTCCGGCTCCTCAACACGAGCCAGGCCGTTGTGAAGGAAGAAGCTAACCTCCCGCAGGTTTGGAACCTGCGGGAGGTTGTTCTGGTGAGCAAGGGCAAGGATAATGTGCTCGATATGGCGCCTGATGTGGAGGTGCTCGCGAAGCACAAGGACGGCACGCCGCTTATTCTCACACGCGAGGTCGGTAAAGGCCGTGTCGTGTATCTCAACTTTATCTACGACTGGGACAACTGGTGGAACAGCTTCCACGAGCCGGCCCGCGAGGCGTATCGCAGGCTCATTGACGCCATCATCCGCTCCGACGGCCGCGTGAAGGCCGAGTACTTCATCGCCTTCGAGTCCGCCGAGCCGTGCGACGACAACAAGGGCTGGTGGCAGACGCCCCTCAAGTCCAAGCCGAACCATGGCGAAGCTGTCCCCTGGTGGTCCAGCCAGCTCTACAGCGACCCCAGCGGCCGCATCAAGTACCTCGCCATCTTCTCCGATCACCGCAGCCCCGCGATCTCGGCCACGGTCCGCTGGGCCGACCCGAACGTGCGCGTCTTCGATCTCTTGAGCGTTCCTCACGTGAAAGCGCGCGCGGCAAACTCGCCAAAGCCCGACGCCCAAGGCGCGTGGCAGACCGGCCTCCGGCCGGGGGGCGCCGCTCTCTTTGCGATCGTGCGCCAGGCACCCGCAGAGGTCCGCCTGAGGGCCATGTCCTCTGTCGTGGCCGGCCAGCCGGTCAGGGTTGCCGTGACCATCAAGGGAGTGGAACGCGATGCCTGCTATGGCCTTGGGCTTGACGTGGTCGATCCGTCCGGGAACTACAGCCGCAAGATGTCGTTGGCGAGTGTGCAGGCCCCTGGGGGCAAGACCGAGTTCCTCATCCCAACCGCCCTGAACGACCCGCCTGGCGAGTACCGCATCCTCGCCACCGAAGCGATCACGTGCGAGCGCGGCCAGGCGCGCTTCCGGTTGCGGGAGCCGTCTCAAGCGCCGAGCCAGGCGGACCTCACGCCATTCCCCTCGCGCCCCAGCGAAGCCTGGCCCGCCATTTCGATGACTACTGCTGAGTTCCTGGGCGAGCTGCGGAAGCTCCGGGCCGTCTACGAGGGCGGCCACGCTGGCCTCGAGGCCAAGTACATGCTCAGCTACTACCTGAACGTCCCATTCCGCCCCGACAACCGCCACGCCATCATGCGGCGGCTCCAGCGCACAGACTGGGCGCCGCACGTCGAGGCCCTCGCCGAGGCAACTCGCGCGGGAGAGCGCTTCCTCGTCCTGCCCGAGGACCTGAATCATGACCCCGGCTCGGGTTTGTGGATTGACCCGTTCTCCGGGCTACGCCTCAACCTACTGTTCCGCGAGTTGCTGAAGCAACCCGGCGCAAGGACTCGCCTGCTCGAGGGGCTGCCCGTCCCGCTTTCCGCCATCGAGATCGGGAACGGGGCGCTGATGTACCCAACGCAACTTGAGTCCCCAGACCGCTCCGCCTATCATTCCTCCGACTTTGCGGTGTGGCACGAGCGGCTGAAGAAGGCGCTGAAGGAGATTCGGTAGGGTGTGCATACTTGCACACCGTTTCCGCGTGCGAGTTTGCACGCCCTACCTGCGTTTGCATTTCCCCGCCGACGGCGTATATTGCTCCCCCAAGAGCGGGTGTTGGTGTTCGGCCCCCCAACACCCAACACCTGACACCCAACACCGCTTAGGTTGCAGGCAAGACCGCCTGAAGGCGGAACTACGAACGAAGCCCGCGTGCAGGTATGCACGCCCTACCAGGAAAGGAATGGCGCCATGGCAAAGGTGAGGATCGGTTTCTGCGGTGTGGGGGCGATGGGCCAGTGCGCCCACCTGAAGAACTACTACACACTGCCCGACTGCGAGGTGGTGGCGCTCGCGGAACTCCGCGAGAAACAGGGCAAGGCTGTCGCCCGACACTATCGCGTGCCGAAGGTCTACAAAGAGGCCGCCGAGATGCTGGCGAACGAGCAGCTCGACGCCATCGTGGCCTCGCAGCCGTTCACCCGCCACGGCACGCTCATCCCCGAGCTGCTGAAGGCGGGGAAGCCCGTCTTCACCGAGAAGCCGCTTGCGGGCAGCATCGAGGCGGGCCAACGCATCCTCGACGCCCTCGCCGCCAGCAGCACCTGGATGATGATCGGCTACCACAAACGCTCCGACCCCGCCACGATGTACGCCAAGGCCCAGATTGACGCGCTGAAGGCCTCGGGCGAGCTGGGCAGGATGCGCCTCGTTCGCATCCTCATGCCTGCCGGCGACTGGGTGGCTAACGGCTTCACCGAGCTCATCCGCTCCGACGACCCGAACCCGCCGCTTCAGTGGGACCCGCCGGCATCGGACATGGACAAGACGGCCTACGACGCCTACATCAGTTTTGTGAACTACTACATTCATCAGGTCAACCTGATGCGCCACCTCCTGGGCGAGCCGTACAAGGTCACCTACGCCGATCCGTCGGGCGTCATACTTGCGGGCGTGAGCACCAGTGGCGTGGCCTGTGTGCTGGAGATGACCCCCTACCGCACGACAGTAGATTGGCAGGAATCGGCCCTGGTGGCCTTCGAGAAGGGCTACGTGAAGCTCGAGCTGCCTGCTCCGCTCGCCTCGAATCGTCCCGGCCGCGTGGAGATCCTCTGCGACCCAGGCGACGGCAAGACCCCCGAGGTCTCATCGCCCCACCTGCCGTGGGTCCACGCCATGCGCCAGCAGGCCATCAACTTCGTGGCCGCCGTGCGCGGCGAGCGTCCGCCCCTGTGCACCGCCCAGGAGGCGATGGAGGACCTCAAGGTGGCTCGGGACTATCTGCGGCTGTGGAAGGGGGTCTGAGGGGCTGGGGATCGGGAATGCGGATTGTCGAGGCGCGCGGAGTGGCCAGCCGTGACTGGGAGACTGGGCGCCGAGACCCGGAACCCGGACTCGGTAATGGCCTACATGACCGGGGGCGGGCACCATTGGACCGGCGTCCGCCCCCGCAGGGCAAGGCCTTACACCGTATCACACGCTGACGAGCCACAGCGAGCTACGCGACGCATCAGACCTAACCACTCGGGTCATTCTACGCGTCTTCGCCTGGCGTCTTCTCGCTCCTACAGCTTGCGCCAGCCCAGACTATCCCGCCTGGCGGATACCAGGCACCCGTCTTGCCCTGCACCTTAAGTGTACCTCATGTTGCGGCAAAGTCAAGGAAAACGGCCTCAAATCTGCGCCGCACCTCAGAACTCGGCAGCGCCGCCTTGCAGGTGCGCGATCGCCGCGTCGGGAAGCAGGTGGCGCCACGGCAGGCGGTCCACGGCGTCGGCGCCGGCGATGGTTCCCGCGTCCTCGAACGTCGGCGCACCCCCTGCCCGTGTGCCCGTGTGCCGGAACGCCACCCCCTTCGCATCGCGGGTCAGCGTGATGGTCTGCGTGTAGTGGCCGAATGGGCGCTCGAAAAGCACCACGTCGCCGCGCGCGTCCGCAAACGCCTTCTGCTCGGCTGGGACGAGGGTCTCGGCCAGCAGAGCCTGGCAGACGTCCTGGAGGGCATGGCCCGCCTCCGGGTATAAGGCGATGTTGATCACCACGGCATCGCCGTCAATCGTGACCTGGGCGTGCGCCTTCTCGGCGGCCCGAACCTGGGGCAGGAGTGCGTCGTAGGCCTTCGTCAAACGTGCCTGGGCCTCCGCGCCCAGGCCGATGGCGGCGCAGAGGCCGGCGATTCCTTTCTCTCGATAAGCTTTCCGGGCGGCCTCGAAGAGCGGGGGAGGGTTGTTGCGCTCTTCCTCCGACAACTCAGCGAAGTGCGGCGGTGCGCCCGCGACTGGGGCCGCGGGCGCAGGAGCAGGGGCAGGCGCCGGGGGCGCAGCCGCCGCGGTGGGGACGGTGCCCATGGCGTCCAGCCGCGCGCGAAGCGATGCCACCTCATTCCACAGGGCCTCCACCCCCTTCGTCGCCTTCGTGGCCTCGGCAGCGAGCACAGCCTGGTCATGCTTGGCCTGCTGGAGCAGGACGCGCAAGTGTTCCGTGGCGTTCTCCAGGCTCGCCACGCGCGTCGCGGCGTCGGCCGCCTGCCGCCCGGCATGCCCTGCAAGCAGGTGCGCGGCGAGCATGGCGGCCATGAGGGCGGCCAGGAGGACCATGGCGACCATCGCCGCAGAGGTGCGAACACTGCTCATCGGTCTGCCTCCTGTCATGATGCACAGTGGGAAATGGTCGCTCAGCCCCGAAAGAGCGGACGCGCCAGCAGCAGCGGGAGGCCCGCGCAAGCGCACAGCATGATACCTGCCGAGCGTGCCTTGCTTGTCAGCGCGCCGTAATCCTGTGTAAGGAGTTGTAATCGCGCGACGGCTCTCGCCCGGAGGCGGGGCACGGTGCGAGGCACGCCGGTCGGGGGGCGCTCATGCGTCGAACCGCAACTCGGGCGTCGGCAACGCGGGCGGGCGCTCGCACGGGCTCTGGATCGCCACGTGCTGGCCCGACTTTGAGGCGTCCTCGAAGGCCAGCATCACGTCGAGTACGTGGTAGCACAGCTCGCCGCTAGCCCTGGGCTTGCGGCCGAGGGCGATGGCCTGCGCCATATCCGCTACGCCCATCGAGCGACCCACCTGGTCGCTGTGGGTCAGCCGCACCTCGGTCCAGTCGGCGTCGCCGCGTCGCCGTATCCGCACGGGGCCGCCGAAGCCGTTGGGGTCGGGCACGAGGAGCGTGCCCTCCGCGCCATAGATTTCGATGATGGGCAGGCGGTGGGCCACCACGTCGAAGCTCATCACCACGGTGCCGATGGCGCCGCTGGCGAAGTCGAGCGTCCCCGCGATGTGCGTGGGCGTCTTCACCTGGATGCGCGTGCCGTTCTTCGGCTCGCTGGTGATGAGGCGCTCGGGGAAGCTGATGCGGGCCGAGCCGCTCACGCGCTTCACCGGCCCGAGCAGGTTGACCAGCGCCGTGAGGTAGTAAGGCCCCATGTCCAGCATCGGCCCGCCGCCGAGGTCGTAGTAGAACTCGGGGTCGGGGTGCCAGCTCTCGTGGCCTCGGCAGGCCATGAAGGCCGTGGCGCCCACCGGCTCGCCGATGGCGCCGTCGTCAATCAGCTTGCGGCACGTCTGGATGCCGCCGCCGAGGAACGTGTCAGGCGCGCCGCCGACGAGCCGCCCCGCCTTCTTCGCGGCGGCCAGCACCTTGCGGCCCTCCTCGCGGGTCACGGCGAACGGCTTCTCGCAATAGGCGTGCTTGCCGGCCTTCAGCGCGGCCAGGTTCACCGCCGCGTGGGCGCGGGGGACCGTGAGGTTCACGACGATCTCGATCTCAGGGTCCGCGAGCAAGTCCGCCACCGAGCAGGCCCGCAGCCCATGCTCGGCGGCCTTGGCCTGGGCGCGTTCGGGCACCTGGTCGGCCAGGGCCGCAACGTCGAACACGCCGAGCTGCCTCGCCCAGTGCAGGTAGTTCCCGCTAATGTTCCCGCAGCCGATGATGCCGACTTTCACCTTCTTCACGCCGCGTCCCTTTCCCATCGTGTGGTTGGCGGGCGCACCCGCGCCCAGCCGCCCCCTATGCTACATGCTTTCGCGGACCTGTCAACTGCGGATGCGGCGCGCCCGCGCCTCTCGTCCCGGCCGATCTGCCCAGGGGCTTCGGCGCTCCGCTCGAAGGAATCGAATGCCGTTTTGCGCTACCGGCCTCTGGCCACATGGGGTATAATGGCGGTCGCGGGGGCCGCGCGTGCGGCCGACCCGGATCCTCTCACACAGGAGCACTGTCCCGATGGCACGTGAACCCAGGCGCGCCCCACGCTCGTGGCGCGAGACGGCTTGTGTGGACGAGGTGGCGATCCGCCTGCGCATCGAGGCCCTTGCCGAAGGGGGCTACGTGGCGACGAGCCCGGACGTTCCCGGCCTGGTCGCCGAGGGCCGCAGCATCACCGAGGCGGCCGAGATCGCCCAGGGGCTCACCCGCAAGATCGTCGAATCCTGCCTCGACCACGGAGACCCTCTCCCGCCGGCCTTCTGCCGGACCCGCCGCGCGCTCTCCGAGTTGCTCGTGCCCGTGGGGATTCGCTGATGGGGCGACTCTCGGGGTTCCGCTATCACGAAGTCGCACGACGCCTCCGTGCTCTCGGTTTCGCCTACGACCGGCCCGGCCCCGGCAGCCACGAGGTGTGGCGCCACACGGGAACGGGCAAACGGGTCACGCTACCCCATCATGCCAGACCCATGTGCGAGGGGACGCTCCGCGCCGTCCTCCGCGAGGCGGGCATTGATGTCGCGGATTTCCTCAAGGCCTGACACCCTACCTTGTCTGGAGCCTCTGATGCCCTCTCACGCCGCCTTCTCGTGCCGCCTCTGGGTCCTCGTGCTGGCAGCGGCCGGCGTCGCCGCAGCCGAGAACGCCTCGAAGCCCGTGAAGCTCACGGAGGAACTTCCCACGCTCAAGTGCCTCGGCGTCCGGTGGCTCGTCGCCGGCGACGACAACCGCAACGCGAAGGTCGAGGTGGCTTTCCGCAAGGTCGGCGACACGGAATGGAAGAAGGCCCTCGACCTCTTCCGCGTGAACCCCGCCGGCATGCGCAAAGCCGTCCAGCCGCCCGCCGGCCAGTTCCTCTTCGCAGGCTCCATCTTCGGCCTGGACGAGAACACCGAGTACGAGGTGAAGCTCTCGCTGAAGGACCCCGACGGCGGCGACGCCGAGCAGTTGCTGAAGATGAAGACGTGGGCCGAGCCGAAACTGCCCGTGGGCGGCCAACGCATCGAGGTGAAGCCCGGCGAACTGGAGGCCGCCTTCAAGAAGGCCAGGCCCGGCGACATCCTGGCCCTCAAGAAGGGCGTCTACCAAGGCACCTTCCGCCCGCCCGACGGCGAGCCGGGCAAGCCCATCGCCCTCGTGGGCGAGGACGGGGCCGTCTTCGACGCCGGCGGCCAGGCCAACTGCATCGCCGCCCCAGGCTCGCACGACATCATGCTCGTGGGCCTCGCCTTCCGCAATGCGAAGTGGGCGCTGAACTTCAACGCCTCCGCGCGCATCACCGTCCGACGCTGCCTCATCACCGACTGCGAGTACGGCTTCGTGGCCTGCGGCAACGCCGCGCAAATCGAACGCATCTACATCGCCGACTGCACCCTGAAAGGACCCTCCACCTGGCCCCGCTCCAAGGGGATCGAGGACGCTCGCGGCATCCAGCTCAGCGGGCAGGGCAACGTCGTCTGCCACAACCGCATCAGCGGCTATGCCGACGCCATTGACACCTTCTCCACTTACCCGTGCGCCGCCATCGATTTCTACCGCAACGAAATCTCCGAGTGCACCGACGACGGCATCGAGATGGACTACTCCGAGCACAACACCCGCTGCTTCGAGAACCGCCTGACCAACGTCTTCCAGGGCATCAGCGTGCAGCCGATCCACGGCGGCCCCGTCTACATCTTCCGAAATGCCCTCTACAACGTGGGCCTCGAAACCTTCAAGATGCACAACGCCCCCTCCGGCGGACTCCTCTTCCACAACACCAGCGTCAAGGAGGGTATGCCGCTCGTGCTCTGGACGGGGCAGGCGGTGACCAACTTCGTGATGCGGAACAACCTCTTCCTTGGTACCAGCGCCAACTACGCCTACGAAACCACCGCGCCGATGAAGGACTGCGATTTCGACTACGACGGCTTCGGCGGCGAGTGGAAAGCCTTTCTCAAGTGGAACAACGTCAAGTACGCCAGCATCCAGGAAGCCCGCGAGAAGTGCCCCGTGTACAGGCACGCCATCGCGGTCACCCCCGACAAGGCATTCGCCTCGGGCCTCAAGCCTCCTGCGGACGCGAAAACGCAGTTCGACCCCAACGCCAACGACCTGCGGCTCCGTGAGGGCAGCGAGGCGGTGGACGCTGGCGCCGTGCTGCCCAACATCAACGATGGCTTCGCCGGCAAGGCTCCCGACCTGGGTGCCTACGAACTGGGCGCGCCCCTGCCGCACTACGGCCCACGCCCCGAACGGCGTTGAAGCGGACGCCCTGGGGAACAGATGCACGAGGCGTCCAACTCGGGTGCTCTGTCCCTTTTCGAAGCGAACCCCCTTTACGGGTAGCTCTGCGGGACCGAGTGCTTTCAGCCCACGGGCACGCTACTCCGATACTGCCGATGCAGCGGGAACACGCACCTCGGGAGAGCCTTCTGCACCGGGATGAGCGTCCGCGCGGACGGGCTTGAGGAGATCACCGAGGGCAAGGTCCGCAAAGTGGCGCGCTGGAATGCGGCCTTCCTCCCCGAGCGGCCAACACGGCACCACCGGCGACAGCACCGGTAAGCGTGAATTCCTCAGGGCCATTGTCAGGGAGGTGGTCGTCATGGGGCGGGCCATCGAGCTCGTCCTGGCCGACCTCGACGCCAATGCCGAAACGCGCTTGACCCTCTCGACACTCCCCGAACTGGACACCACGACCCTCGGCGGCCGCCTGAAGAAGGCGCGCCTCGAGGCCGGCCTCCGGCAACAAGACGTAGCTCGCTCCCTCGGCGTCCACCTCCAGTGCATCAGCAACTGGGAGAACGGGCGCAGCCGACCCCGCCGGCTGAGCATTGAGGAGATTGAGGGCGCCATCGCGACCCACCGGCCTGAGAAGGCCTATGCCCCCTCACGCGCGCGACTCTCGCCGCGCTTGCGGTTCCCCACGCCTTGACAGCCCCCGCGAATCCGCTGTATCATCCCCCGGCCCCAATCATTGTGGGCGGGGCGTCTCTGCCCCGCGTTCGCGCAAGCCAGGCAAGGAATCGCCATGCTCGCCAAGGTCAAGTCCCTCGGCGTCCTGGGCATTGAAGCCTACCCGATAGAGGTAGAGTGCAACGTCGCTCGCGGCCTGCGCTACCTCGCCATCGTCGGCCTCCCCGACACCGCGGTCAAGGAATCCGCCGAGCGCGTCCAGGCCGCCGTCACCAACCGCCAGTACCGCTGGCCCCTCGGCCACATCACGATTAACCTCGCCCCCGCCGACACCCGCAAGGAGGGCCCCGCCTACGACCTGCCCATCGCCGTCGGCCTCCTCGCCGCCGACGAGCAGATTGATGCTCACCGCCTCGCCGACGTCGCAATGGTTGGTGAGCTGGCCCTTGATGGTGCGGTTCGCCCGGTCAAGGGCGTGCTGCCAATGGCCATCAGCGCCCGGGATGCCGGCGTCGGCGGATTCGTCGTCCCCGAGGCCAATGCTGCCGAGGCTGCCGTCGTGGACGGCCTCAAGGTCTACCCCGTGCGCACTCTGGACGACGCCCTGGGCCTCGTCACCGACCGCGCGATCCTTGAGCCGAAGACGGTGGACATCGCCTCCGTCCTCGCCCAGACGGCCCGCTACGACGTGGACTTCGCCGACGTGAAGGGCCAGGAGCACGCGAAGCGGGCGCTGACTGTGGCGGCTGCGGGCCACCACAACGTCCTGATGATCGGCCCGCCGGGGAGCGGCAAGACCATGCTGGCCAAACGCCTGCCGACCATCCTGCCGCCCCTGACGCTTGAGGAGGCTCTCGAGGTCACGAAGATACACAGCGTGGCTGGCGAGTTGCCATCGGGGCAGGCGCTTGTGGCCACGCGCCCCTTCCGCGACCCGCATCACACCGCGAGCACGCCGGCGCTCGTCGGCGGCGGCTCGTATCCGAGGCCCGGCGAGGTCAGCCTCGCACACAAAGGGGTCCTGTTCCTCGACGAACTGCCCGAGTTCAACCGAGCGACCCTTGAGACGCTGCGCCAGCCGATTGAGAACGGCACGATCACCATCTCGCGTGCCCTGATGAGCGTCAAGTTCCCCGCAGAGGTCCTCGTGACGGCTAGCCTCAATCCGTGCCCGTGCGGGAACCGTGGCGATCCAGCGAGGGAGTGCCGCTGCACGGTGGGGCAGATTCGCAGCTACATGTCGCGGGTGAGCGGCCCGCTGCTTGACCGCATTGACATCCACATTGAGGTGCCGCGCGTGGCCTACCGCGAGCTCCGCGACCGCCGCCCAGGGGCAAGCAGCGCCGAGATGCGGGAGCAGGTCATCGCCGCCCGCGAGCGCCAGCGGCATCGCTTCGCCGGCGACCACATCTCAACCAACGCCCGAATGACCAACCGCCACATCCACAGGCACTGCCAACTAGACGCGGAGACGGAGTCACTTCTTGAGCAGGCGATGGCCCAGCACGCCTTCAGTGCGCGGAGCTACACCCGCATCCTCAAGGTCGCCCGCACCATCGCCGACCTCGCGGGGGAGGACCGCATCCGCCTGGAACACGTCTCCGAGGCCATCCAGTACCGCAGCACAGAGCGGCACTACTGGCGATAGGTTCCAAAGTTCCCCGATAGCGCAAGTGCTTCAATGGGGCTTCGCCTTGGGAGGCGTGGAGGCGGTGGCTCTTCGGGTCTGGCGATGTTGCCCGGACTGGTCGGTGAAGGGTGTGGGCATGTCTGCCGCTCGCGGATGTGGCAGCTTCTCGGGAGGGCTGTGCCGACTGGCTGGCGGGTGTAGCCTGTCCATTTCCTGCCCCAGCTCGATCTGGATGTCCTCGCCCGGGCACACATCGAGGGGGATCACCGTGTGCCTGCGCTTCCCGAAGGAAGCGTAGGAGAACTTGACACCGGTCGTCACACGGGATACTTATAGGCAGGGCGGTGCGCACTTCGCCCGTCCACCTGCCGCGCTTTTCAGCCGCCGTTCAGGCCGAAGCCCGCGCTACAAACCAGGTTGCCCTCAGAGGTCTATGCCCGGGTCCCCAGCCGAGCTGGCCGAAGTGTGACGAGCAGGCGAAGGAGAAGCCTCGCATGAAACGCAGTGCCCGCGAACTGCGCCGTCTCGGGACGAAGGCTGCGCGGGCCGTGGAGGCGCTGGAGCGGCGCTTTGGGGTGCCTGCGTGGGACGGCCCGGAGCCGCCGCTCGATGCCCTGGTGCGCACGGTGCTGTCGCAGAGCACGAGCGATGTGAACTCGGGTCGCGCCTTCGAGACGCTCAAGGCGAGGTTCCCGACGTGGGCAGAGGCATATGAGGCCGGGCCGGCGGGCATCGAGCGCGCGATCCGGTGCGGCGGGCTCGCGCGCCAGAAGAGTGTGCGCATCCACAAGCTGCTCGGCTGGGTGCGCCAGCGATTCGGCGCTTTCGACCTCGCGGCGGTCGGCGAGATGCCCACGGAGGCGGTCTTCGAGATGCTCCTGCCGCTGGAAGGCATCGGCGTGAAGACGATCGCCGTGATGCTGATGTTCGCGTGCGGGCGCGACTGCTTCGCGGTAGACACCCACGTGCATCGCATCGCACGGCGGGTGGGTCTGGTGCCGGGCACGGCGAGTGCCGAGAGGACGTTTCACCTGATGAGGGCGTTGGTGCCGGCGGGCAAGGCGCTGTCGTTCCACCTGAACCTGCTCGCGCTGGGGCGCACGCTGTGCCGCCCCACGGGGCCACGGTGCACCGAGTGCCCGTTGCGCCCGCTGTGCGACTATGCGGCTCAGAGGCGCTCGCGGCGCGAACGAGCGACGTAGAAGGCGACGTCGGCCACGAAGAGCACGAGCGCCGCGGCCAGGAACAGCCAGTCAATCTCCAGGCGCCCGAGGGCCTCGCGGGGGGCGATCGTGCGCAGGGCGTCGAGGCTGGGGAGCAGTTCGCCGCGGCCGGCCCGCGCGATGGCCTCCAGCGAGGCGTGATTGGGGCCGAAGGTCTCCCACTCCCGTGCATAGTTCCTGGCGGCGTCTATGGTGAGGCGGTGGCCCGCTCCCTTCTCGATGATGGCGGCGCGGTACACCCCCTGGAGCGGCGCGTCGAACGCCGCCTGGTACTCGCCCGGGGCCGTTTGGGGAAGTGAGAGGTCCCGCGCTGGAATGGCCGGACCCGAGATGCGCGCGACGAGGTCGAGACCGTTGAGAAAGCGGCCCTCGCGCTCCGCGCGCACTGTGAGGACCATCTGCTCGCCGCGCTCGGCCAGGTCGGCCTCGAAGCCAGGGCTGCGGGCGGGCCGCGCGGCCCAGCGCACCGCCTGTTGGAGCATCGGGGCGGGGCCGGCGGCGCCCCACAGGGGGGCGTCCCAGTCGGTGCCGACCGTGGAGGTGAAGGCCACGGCCCGGCCCAGGCCGAACTGCCAGCGCGCCAGGACCGGGTCGGGGGGGTCCGCCGCGGCCCACTCCACGGCGGCTGCCGGCTTGGCCACGGTGCGGAGGTAGCCGGCGAGGATGCCGGGGGGAACTCCGCTCGCTATCTCGAGCGCGGCCGCGGCGCGGACGGGGAATGCTCCCTTGCGGATGAGGGGGCCCGTGGCGGCCTTGCGCAACTCATCGAGAAAGGCGGAGGGGAGATCCGCCGGATTCTCGATAAGCTGGAAGCTGGCTCCGGCGAGTTCGCGCAGGAGGGCCGCCGCCTTTTCATCGTGCCCGGTCATCAGCGCGGAGAGGGTCACGCCCGCGGCCGCAAGACGGCCCTTGAGCTCGGAGGTGCGGATGCCGGCTGCCTGGTCGTCGGTCACCTCGCCGTCGGAGGCCAGGATCACGTGGCGCACCTGCGCCGGCACTCGGGCGAGGAGGGCGAGCGAGCGCTCCAGCGCGGCCCGCAGTTCGGTGGGGCCGTGCGGCCGCACCCCGTCCAGCAGGCGCGCGAGGGCGTCTGCACGAGGCGGGGGGCCCAGGGGCACGATCACCGCGGGCTCGTGCGAGAAGGCGAGCAGGCCGAAGAGGTCCGAGTCGCCCAGGCGGCCCAGGCAACGCAAGGCGGCCTCCCGGGCGTATGCGATCTTCTGCCTGCCTGCCACCGCATCGGCCATGCTGCCCGAGGCGTCGAGAGCGACCAGGAGCGCGATCCTCTGGGGGGGCGAGGAGAGGACCGGCAGCGCCTGCTCGATGGCGGTCCCCGTGTAGCCGCCCGGCCCGAAGCTGGACGGGCCGCCCAGAGCCACGAGGCCGGCGCCGGTGTCGCGGACCCAGTCGCGGAGGGCGTCCTGGATCGGGGCGGGCACCTGGTCCGCCCCCACGCCATCGAGCACGAGGCAGTCGGCGCCGGTGAGGAGGACGGGCAGTTGGTCAAGCCGCTCCGGAGCGACAGGCGCGAGGTCCAGCCCAGGCGTCGCGGCCAGGAGGCGCGCAACGGCGTTGTTGGCAGGCGCCAGATGGAGAACGCGCACGGCGCCCTCGGCCCGCACAATGCCTTCGGCCGCGTTGTTCTCGTCGCAGCGGTCAACCACCGCGAGCCTGGCCGTGTAGATGCACGTGCCAGGGGCATCGAGGCGATCCTGCACGACCGTCCTGCGCGGCACCCCGGGCTCGAGGGTGATGCGGCGTGGCGGGCCCATCGGCGCGCCCTGACGGGAGAGCGCCAGCGTGGCCTCGAGCGGCGCCGTGGCCACAGCCTCGACCTCGATGGAGAAGGGCTCGCCGACACGGACGCGAGTAGGGACCCGCAGGAGCGAGAGACGCGCGTCGCGCACGTTGCTGGGGCCGAGGGGGACCGCGAAGACCCGCGCCCGACGTTCCGCCGCGAGGGCGGCCTCCAGGGGGGCGTCGCCCGAGGTCGCCTGGCCGTCGGTCAGGAGCACGATCTGGGAGTCGAAGGCCGGGTCCGCGAGCTGTTGGGAGGCCGCGCGGATGGCGGCAGCGATGTCGGTGGCGTCGTGCCGTGGGAGGCTGGCCGGAAGAGACAGTCGTGGCGGCAGGAGGGCCCGGGGGGTCGGCGGCACGACGACAAGCGTCGAGGCCGCGAATGCGAGGAAGCCGACCACGTCGCCGCGCCGCAAGTCGCCCATGCTGCGACGGACGGTGTCGAGCGCCCTCGGCGTGTCGAGGAACACGCTGCCCGAGGTGTCGAGCGCATACAGCCGCGCGACGCGATAGACGGCCGTGGACCACTGCGGCCGGGCCAGGGCCGTAACAAGGCACAGCACCGTGGCGCAGGTGAACACGGTGCCCAGGCGGCGACGCCAGAGGGCCATCGCTGCCACGGCCAGAGGAATCAGCCCAAGAACCATCGGGTATGCGAAGTGCAAGCGGTTCATTGCCGGGGATTATAGGGCCAGCGGATGGGGCAGTCAAGCCACTTGACAGCCGGGCCGCGGCTGACTAGGGTTGAATGGATTGCTGCTGGCCGCTTTGTGCGAAGGGACCCCGACATGCGAGCGATGCTGCTGGAGAAATGCGCCCCCGCGGAGGAGGCGCCGCTGCACCTGGTCGAGCTTCCCGCCCCCCGTCCCGGGCGCGGCGAGCTCCTGGTCCGCGTGCTGGCCTGCGGCGTGTGCCACACGGACCTGCACACCATCGAGGGGGACCTGGGCACGGACTGGGTGCCCATCATCCCGGGGCATGAGATCATCGGTGTCGTCGAGGCGCTGGGGGAGGGGTGCGAGCGCTTCCGAATCGGCCAACGCGTGGGGCTGGCCTGGCTTCACTGGGCGTGCGGGCGGTGCCAGTTCTGCGCGGCCGGCCAGGAGAACCTGTGCGCCTCGGCGCGCTTCACCGGGCTGCACGCGAACGGCGGGTACGCGGGGCAGGCGAAGGCTCCCGAGAGCTTCGCCTATGCCGTGCCCGACGGCTTGGAGGCCGGGCAGGCGGCCCCGCTGATGTGCGCCGGCATCATCGGCTACCGAGCGCTCGCGCTCAGCGACATACGGCCTGGGGGCAGGCTCGGGCTCTACGGGTTCGGGGCCTCGGCGCACATTGCCATCCAGATTGCGCGCCATTGGGGGTGCGAGGTCTATGTGTTTACGCGCGGCGAGGAGCACAGACTCCACGCGCGCGAGCTCGGCGCGCGATGGGTGGGTGACGCGAAGGATGTGCCTCCCGAGAAGCTCGACAGCGCTATCATCTTCGCCCCCGCCGGCTGGATCATCCCGTTGGGCCTGCGCGCGCTGCGCCGCGGCGGCACCCTGGCGCTGGCGGGCATCACGATGACCGCCATCCCCGAGCTGGACTACGAGGCCGACTTGTACTACGAGCGAACGCTCCGCAGCGTCACCGCCAGCACGCGGCGGGACGGCGAGGCGCTGCTGGAGCTCGCCGCCGAGATCCCCATCCGCACCGACACAAGCACGTACCCCCTCGCCGATGCGAACAAGGCGCTCCTCGCCCTGAAGCTGCGGCAGGTGAGAGGTGCGGCGGTGCTCGTGCCCTGAGCATTCGGTTTGACAATCGCGAGGGGCGCTGCTATAATGCGGGCAACTGGGGGATTAGCTCAGTTGGGAGAGCGACAGGCTGGCAGTCTGTAGGTCAGGGGTTCGAATCCCCTATCCTCCACCACAGCAAGAGGCCGAGTCTCAGCAGCATGCGGTTGAGACTCGGCCTTTGGCGTTCTTGGGGGAGGCATGTGATGAGCCCGGGACGAGGGGGGGGCTCCTGGGGAGGGCGCTGCCGAGTGCCTGGCGGGCGCAGGCTGCCCATGCTGTATCACCCCTGTGAGGGGGAGAGTGATACAGCATGGGCAGATGGGCGAGAATGGGCGATTCTCGCGGCTCCGGCCATGCTCGCTCATCTGCGGGATGAGCAAGCATGGAAGGGGGATGGCCGGAGAGCATAAGGCGTTGCAATATAGAGGGTTATAGGGAGACCCCGCGGGCGTCGTAGCCCCCGTCACACGTCTCCAGCGGCTGCGGCGTCAGGATCGCCAAACCCTGATGAGCCAGGAATCTTGATAGCATGCCACGAGTCCCGATCGAGCCGTCATCTGTGGGCGGGATGTCCCTGACCCGCGCCGCCGTTCTTCGCGGGGCAAGGACGCGTCGCGTACCCCCCAGCCGCCTTGCGCACCGTTCGAATCAGAGTTGTGGCGAGTCATTTGGTTCGACATGGCTGCCCTTGCGCACATACTAATGATAGAAGGCACTCGGGCCAGCATGGGGATGGGGGCGCCGCGTCGCGCGGGCGAGGAGTCGGAAGAGGGGGGCGCGTTGGGCTCAAGGACGCGCAAGGGTGCGGACCTGGCCACCGGGTCCGCACCCTTCACCCACGCCCAGCGGGGCTTGCAGGGGCGACGCGGAGTATGTCTAATACCCTCCATTGGTTGCGCATGGCTTCAGTTGCGATGCCGGTGCTTGTGGCACACGGTGCACCGCTAACCGAGTGAGTGTCCAATGGTGGAGCGCGACAGCCTTTGCCCAGAGCCTTCGGCCTGGGAACTGGTGCGAGCGACCTCGGCGGGGGGGCAGGGCGCTTTTGACAGGCTGGTGCGCCGGTACACGGGGTTTCTCCGCTACGTTGTCGCGCGGCGCGCGAGCGGCTCCCGGGGCTTTCTCGACCCCGACGAGGTTGTCAACGAGACGTGGTATCAGGTGCTGCGGAGCGTGCGAAGCGCCAGGTTCGACCCCACGAAGAGCTTCGCCGCCTGGCTCTACGGAATCTGCCTCAACTGCTTGAAACAGCGGCATTTCCGCCCGCAGAGCGTGGGAGGGCCTGACGACCCGGCAGACTTATGCGCCGGGTTGACGGACGGTGCTCAGCCGCCAGACCTGGCCGTGCAGCGCCTGGAACTGCTGGCGGCTCTGCGGGACTGCCTGGAGGAGAGAACAGACCGCGAGCGGCAGACGTACTTGTTGCTCTACGTCCAGGGGTTGACCAACGTTGACGCAGCCAAGGCTCTGGGGTGCGCGGAGTCGTACGTGCGACAGAAGCTGGTGCCGCACCTGCACCGGGCGCTGCGGGCGTGCCTTGCGCGCAAAGGCTTTCGAGGCAGCGCCGTCAGCGAGCTCCCATGAGCATTGTGGTTCGAATCAGGGGCGACGGGGGACATAACTAGGGGGGACAAGGGGGCCCATGCCCGTGGATGAGCGCATGGACATTGAGGAACTGCTGAGGGAGCTGGGCGGTTTGGAGCGGTGGCTGACGGAGGGGGAGCTCCGAGGCCCGCGGTCCGGGCCGGGGCGAGCGGAGGCATCGTGCTGGCCGGCTTGGCGCATCCTTCTGTGCTGGTCGAATTCGCCCGATCTGTACGCCTCATGGTGGGCCGAGCACGGGAGGTCGTGCGAGCGGTGTTCGAGCGCACGAGAGCGCGTGCTTCGGGACGAGCGTCTGGGCACCCCCGGCGGGCACCGGATGCCGCCTCAACTGCTCCCCGTCCTCTCGGACGCCTCCTCGCCCGCCGCGTTGCCCTATGCCGCCTCCACCAACGTTCGGCCAGAAGCGTCCACGGCGGAGCTCCCTCTGGTCACCTACCACAGACTGAACGGGTCCTGTGACCCGACTCTGGAGGGCATATGGTGCGTGGCTTGGGACAACTCTCTGTTCATCATTCTTGCGGGTTCGGAGGAAGCGCTGGCCAAGTGGAAGAGGGGGGCCTCGCTGACCGATGCCGAGGGCGTGTGGCTCGGAACACTGGCGGAAGTGCGCGGGGCGGTGGTGGAACTGCTGGCCCCGGGTGGGCGCCTTGACGGGCAGCCCGTGCTCGTGTTACAGTCAGAACGTTCCGTGTCGGAACTGCGGTGCGAGGCGTTTGCCATACCGTTCCTCTTGTCGGGGAGTTTCCAGCTCCTTCCCGTGAGCGAGCATGAGACGGGGTTGCAGACGTTGATCGCCGACCTCGCCTCGCGCAACCGGCTTGGCCGGTTCCTGGCCGGCCTGCCGGAGCAGGTGGTGGAGCGCGCGGATGCGCTGACGCTGAGTTTCTACCTGCGCCTCCTCCTATGCCAAGGCCGCCTCAATAACGGCGAGAAGCGCCGCATTGCGAGGCTGGAGTGGCTGGCGCAGGATGTCAGGCAGGCTCTCGAGCCTTTCGCTGTGCCGGGTGGCCCCCAGTGACGCAAGCCGATGACAGCCTGCTCATGCCGCTGCTCTTCTACCGGCCGCACTGCGCCACCGTGCCTATCATGCGCCTGTCGCTGGTCGGGAGCGGCGACGGCGCGCCCCATCAGAGCATTCGCAAGCCGCTCGAGGTCCTGAACCAGACCTGCGCACCGGCCAACGTGAGCATCCTCGCGGAAGTCCTGCCTCAATACCAGAACCTGAGCTTCTACACGGCCTCGTTCCTCTTCCCGCCCCGGGGTGTGAACCAGTTTGTGGACGATTTCCCCGACGGGATGTCGCACCTGGCCGCGGTGCTCCTGGCGTTCTACGCGCTCGGCGCCGATGCGGCACTGCGAGGCCACGGCTTCCGCCAGAGCCTGGCGGGCTGGACGGCCAGCACGTACCCCGACAAGGGCGGGCTGCTGAAGCCTGCGGCCCACCTCCGCGAGAAGCTCGCCGCGGTCTTCGAGGAGAACGCCGAACTGGAGCGTCTGGGGTGCCGCCCCGTGGCCAAAGTGCTCCTCTCCGCAGACGACAGGGTCGCCATCGCGGAGATGCTGGGGGTTCCCGTGTCGGAGGTGGGCGACTCCGTGCCACTGGCACAGCGACACGTCGCGCCGAGCGGGCGCCCTGCACACGCTGCCGACGCCGCAGGACCTCCCCCTCTCACGCTCTACTTCGCCAGGGACTTCCCCACGGCTCTGCGGTTGGTCTTCGGTGCGGAGAACGTGCGCAAGTACAGGCAGCGGCTCGTGATGCGGACCCTCCTGGGCCGCCGCACCTGGGGCGGCGCGGCGCTGGCCGCCGCGCTGCTTGCGGTCGTCTGGCTCGCAGTCCCCTGGAGGGGGCCGCTGCACAGGGCCGAGATCGTCGCAGAAACCGGCATTCAGGCAGTGGACAGCGCCAACCGCACCCTCTGGCGGCGGGAGTTCGGCTCCCGGGTCTCCATTGTCCAGATGGCCAGGGACAGCGCCGGCCAGGTCCGCGTCATCGCCGGCATGCAGGACACGGGTCCCGCCGCAGGCAACCTGGTGGTTTTCGACCACGCCGGCAGAGAGTTGTGGCGCTTCCAGACCGGCGGGCCGTGCCCCTACGAGAGCAACGTCCAGGTGAACATGGCGATCACCGGCCTTCTTGTATCGGACGTCCTGCCCGAGCGTGGCGACGAGGTGATTCTCACCACCTGCTCGCAGTGGGCGCCCGGCCGCGCCATCATCCTGAGCGAGGACGGCAAGCTCCTCCGGGCGATGTGGCACCCGGGCGGCTTGAGCGGAGCCGTGCGCATCGGGCAGACCGACCGCCTCGTGTTCTGGGGCTGCAACAACGCGCTTCGCAGGATGAAGTTCAATGACGGTTCTGGCCGGCTTCACTACGCCCTGTTCTGCGTTCGGGCCGCCGACGTGGCCGGGCAGTGCCCCCCGTACAAGGCCCCCGGGGTGCCGCGGGCCGCTGTGCTGTGGTACAAGGTTCTGCGGCCTCAGGGCATGGACTACGAGCGGGTCACCACGCAGGTGAACCTCGCGCCCGAAGGCACACGGGTGGAAGCCTGGGCGAGGCCGGGCTGGGCCTTCTACCTGGACGCCGACGGCAACGTCATCGGCCGCGAGCGCGGCGACGACGCCCAGGACCCGCCTCCCGAGCTCGTGGATGTGCTGGCGGCTCTGGGGGATGGCTAGGAGCCTGTCCAAGAATCCCCGTGGGCTGCGTTGCCGGCGTCAGCGGGCTGGAGGCGAGGCGCGGCGACGCAGGCGATGCCCTGGAATGCATCGCTGAGGAGCCGCAACGTGGCAGCCG
>Ga0116145_1000493_pt1 | contig 47332 bp, 61 predicted proteins | sample AD_JPNHG1_MetaG_FD_89747 | JGI IMG/M metagenome (GOLD analysis project Ga0116145, IMG submission 89747) | Active sludge microbial communities of municipal wastewater-treating anaerobic digesters from Japan - AD_JPNHG1_MetaG | ecosystem: Engineered > Bioreactor > Anaerobic > Digestate | place... | reverse complement strand
GCAAAGTCTACATCAACGGCCTGGAAGGCTTCTGGAGCTTTGCCAAGGAACGCCTTATCAAGCACCATGGTGTTTCAAGGACCTGGTTCCCTTATTACCTGAAAGAACTCGAGTTCCGGTACAGTAACCGACTAAACGAAATATTCAATGTTCTCTGTCAGTATATATGTGACTTTACACCTCTTGTGCCAGATAGGGAGTAATCACCAAAGGATAAGGTTGAGGAAGACAATAGCGAGATAGGTCATTACTGGACCAGGGGCGTATTTTTTCTCGACCTGTGGAAAGGGCAATGCTCTAATAATAAATCATTTCCCAATTTTGTCCATTATTCCAGTCCCTTGCGCCTGCTTTTTCCTTACCTGACCTCTCAAGTTCTTGTTATTCCCCTGCGTCCAGGGGTGCTAGAGATCAAGTGCGCCGGCGGTAAACAGGAAACGGTACAAGAACAAGGCAGATCGTCGCTTTGCCTCGGATAGCCGGTTCGAGCGATCCGTGAAAAAGGTGCGCTGGTTATTGTTTCAATGCAAATAATGTGAGCGTGGCCGGATCACTGCTCAAGCACTTTTCGCAGACAGGGGACGGCGAAAAGGGGTATGTTGATCACCCATGATTCTTCCCTGTGATCGGCCATTGAAAACCGTAGGGCCCGCTCAATCCCGAATTTTCTTGTGAAATATTTCAGGCTCTTGCCCTGGAGGTTGACCGACGATTTCACTTCTATCGGTACAATACTGCCCTTTTGCTGGATGACGAAGTCAACTTCTCCGGTCGACTTTTCCGCAGAGTAATAAAAGGGATGAATCCCCAGGTCGGCCAACAACTGCACCAACACGTACTGCTCCGCCAGGCTGCCCTTGAATTCCCTGTATATTCGGTCTCCTTCGAGGAGAACCTTGATATCGACGTCTCCCATGGCTGTCAACAGCCCGACGTCGTGAATAAACAGTTTGAAGGCCGAGATGTCCCGGTACGCGGCCAGAGGGATTCCCGGTTTTGATATCCGTGACACTTTTATCACGAGACCGCAGTCCACCAGCCACTGGATAGCATCCTCATAATCCTTTGATCGGGACCCTGGCCTGAGATGTCCGTAAATGAACTTGCTGTTTTCTTTTGAAAGCTGGGAAAGGATACTCCCCCAGACGAGTCGGGCCCTCTCCGTCGTATTGGGAATGATATGCTTGGAAAAATCCTGTTCATAAAGTCTTAAAAGATCCTTCTGATAGGACCTAACCTCCCTATAGTCCCCTGTTTGCATAAAGGTAACTACGGCTTCCGGCATTCCACCGACGAAGAAGTATTGTCCAAGCAAGGTGGCATACCTGTCCTTGAATACCTTCATCATTTCGAAGTCGCAATTTTCCAGCGTGGAAAGGAGATCCCCTTCCTCCTTGGCCTGGAGAAATTCCGGAAAAGTCATGGGATACAGGTCCAGGAGCTCCACTTTGCCTACCGGAAAAGAGATGGCGCTATGATGGGCCAGACCCAGCAGCGACCCGGCGGCAGCGATCGGCAATTCCGGTCTTTCTTCATGAAAATACTTCAAGGATTGAATGGCTTTCGGCACTTCCTGGACTTCATCGAACACCAACAAGGTTTCAACGTCGATCCTGATACCGGTCTCTATCCTGAAAGCATCCAGCAACCGCTGAATGTTGAAGTCTCCCTTAAACACCTCTTCCATTCGGGGGTTGTTGTCGAAGTTGATATATGCAACCCTTTTGAAATGCTTCTCACCGAAATGTTTCAGGATCCAGGTCTTGCCTACCTGCCTGGCTCCTTGCATGATGAGCGGCTTCCTCTTCGCCTTATTTTTCCACTTTACCAGGTTTTGCATGATCTTACGGTCCATGAGGCCACCCCCCGGAAGACATATTACATTTTTTAGTCGGACTTTTCAACAGACACAGCATTTTTTCGTCGGACTTTTCAAGGGTTCCTACATTTTTTCGTTTGACTTCCTGTTAGGTGGAAGTTGATAAAGGAGGGCCTGGGGTGAGAGGATGTGAAGGCTGCCGAAAAGCGTAGTCGTGGAAGGGTGTCGGTGGTCATGGATTTATTGTTCCTTGCCGTCCGCCCTTCACTCCTTTTTGCCCAGTTCCACCTCGACCCTCCTGTACTTCACGCCGGGGAGGGCGTCGGTTATCCTCCACCCTCTCTTGGAGAGGACGCGCCCGTCCAGGATCACCACCCTGCCGCGGTCGCTTTTGCTCCTGATGAGCCTGCCGGCGGCCTGCTTCAGCAGCAGTTTGGCCCGGGGGAGGACGATGTCGAAGAACATGTCGGGGCCCTCGAGGATCTTCCTGGTGACCAGCACGGGGTCGGTGGGGTGCGGGAAGGGTATCCGGTCAATGATGACCTGGGTCAGCCCCTCGCCGGGGACGTCGATGCCCTCGCGGAAGGAGACACTCCCCACGAGGACCGAGGAGAGGTCCTGGCGAAAGAGCCTCAGCAGTTCGCTCCGGGGAAGTTCCCCCTGCTCGAGGACGCGGTAGGGGCGCTCCTTCGACCTCAGCCGCTCCGACACGGCCCGGAGGAGCCTCAGGGAGCTCAGCAGGACCAGGGTGCTCCCGTCGTTGTCGTCGCAGAGCTGCTCGGCGATCCGGGCGACGAGGTCGTCGTAGCCGTCGTCGGTCACGGCGAGGCCCAGGTCGACGACCCAGATGGACATCTGCTCGCCCAGGTCGAAGGGCGAGTCGAGGACGAGCCTCTCGGTGGCCTGAAGCCCCGTCTCCTGCTCCCAGAAGGAGAAGTCCTCCCCTATGGCCATGGTCGCCGACACCGCCACCAGGGCCTCCAGGGGCTTGGCGAAGAACCAGTCGCTTATGAGGTCGCCGCAAAAGGTGGGCGAGCTGTTGATGCCCCGGCCGTCCCACCAGTAGGCCCAGAGCGGGAAGCGATCCACCCTGGCGCACCAGGCGGTGCGGTGCGACAGGTCCGCTACGCTGTCCCTCCACTGGTGAAGGAGGGCCGCCGACTCCCTGTCGTCGGCGCCGTTCTTCTCGGGGGGCTCTCCGGCGGCCTCGAGGATCTCCCCGGCGAGGCCCTGGAGCGGGCCGGGACCGTCGGGGGGGCCGGCTTCGTCGGTGAATATCCGGCCCGCGGGGACCTCCTTCTTCCAGAGGTGGAAGAGCCTTTCGGACTCCTTTTTCACCTCGTCGGCCAGGAGGGCCAGCCGCTGGCGGTCGTGGTCGGAGATCCATTCCATCCTGGGGAAGACGCGGGCCTTGGCGAAGTCCATGACTCTGGCCCACTCCTCCCCGGTGGCCCGTAGCGAGGCGGCCGACCGGGCGGCCTCGGTGAGCCGGTGGGCCTCGTCGCAGAGGATGGCGTCGCAGGGCACCGGGAAGCCCCTCCCGGTGGAGGCGGAGTAGGAGAAGAAGAGGTGGTAGTTGGCAACGATGATGTCCCACTCCTGGGCCTGCTGCAGGACCCTCCGGAGGAAGCAGCTCTCCCTGAAGGGGCAGCCGTTGCCCCGGCACGCATCCGAGGCGGCCGACAGGGCGGATATGACGGGGTGACCCGGCGGGAGGGCCAGCTCGGAGAAGTCGCCCGTCTCGGTCTTTTCCATCCAGGCGACGAGCTCAAGGACCAGTTCCGGCTCCAGGTGGGCCAGCAGTTCCCTCTCGCTCATCTCCTTGCCACGGAGCCTGCAGAGGTAGTTGGCCTTTCCCTTGATGAGGCCGTAGGAGAGGTCCTCCACGCCCAGGCAGTCGCAGAGGTCGGGGAGGTCCCTTTTTACGATCTGTTCCTGTAGGGGGATGCCCGAGGTGAGGAAGAGAATTTTTCGGTCGTCCTCGAGGCACCAGTAGACGGCCGGCACGAGGAGGGCGTGGGTCTTGCCCGTACCGGTAGGGGCCTCGGCCAGCAGGACGCCGCCCCCGCCGAAATCGAGGCAGGCCATGACCCTTTCCGCCAGGGCCTCCTGCTGGGGCCGGTGCTCGAAACCGGGGAACCGCTGCGAGAGCAGGCCTTTCCTGGAAAAAACGTCCTTCATGGAGGGCTTTTTCAAGAGCGTGGCTCCTCCGTCACGAGCAGGTGCGGGACCGGTGGATCATCCTGAAACCGCCGATCCACATGGCCGCTACGATCCAGGTGGCCGCCATGAACCCGCCGAGGGTGTTCGTCAGCAGCAGGTAGTTGAACGCCCCGTGGGCGATGACGGGGAGGGTCAGTATCCTGGTGAGGACGAAGGGGGGCCCGGCGGTCATCTTCTGGCGGGCCGCCTCGTAGCCCATGGCGAGGCCGCAGAGGGCGTGAAGGGGCACCGAGACGAGGGCCCTCCACCCGGCCACGGCCCAGGGGTTGATGGAGCCCACCACGTAGAAGAGGTTTTCCATGGTGGCGAACCCCAGGGCCACGCTGGTCCCGTAGACGATGCCGTCGTAGCACTCGTCGCATTCGCTCGACAGGATGTACCTCTTGAGCGCCAGCCACTTACAGCCCTCCTCGATGAGGGCCACGCCGAAGAAGGCCGTCACCAGCGGCGAGAAGGAGAGGGGGCCGCTGATAATCTTCTCCACGAGGCCGGCGGGGAAGACGAAGAGCATCCCCTTGAAAAAGGCGGAGAAGACCAGGGAGAGCGGTTCCGGTTCGAGGTAGTCCTTGTTGTAGAACCACCACAGGAGGGCGAGGCCCGGCGCCACGGCGACGGCCGCCACGAGTCCCTTCCCTATCTCCAAGCCCGTTCCCTCCCCTCGCGGCCGTTTCATGATAGAATGTCCTGGTTCGGCCCACGGTCATTATATTCCACGCTAGTTGCGGATAAGGCAACAGCCATGGTAAAATACGGCCTGCTGTAAAGGGGGTGAAATGATGGCTAACACGAGATCCGCCCGCAAGAGAGTGCGGACATCGGAGAAGAACAGGATCTACAACCGCTACTGGACCACCCGGTGCAAGACCAGCGCCAAGAAGGTCCTGGAGGCGATAAACAGCAACGACCCCGAACTCGCCCTGAAGAGGTTCAACGACGCCCAGTCGGCCCTCGACAAGGCGGTGGTCAAGGGCGTCATCCACCGGAACATGGCCGCCCGGAAGAAGTCAAGGCTCACCAAGGCCATCCGCAAAATCCAGGAGCAGGCCTAGGGTCCTTCTGCGGTTTTTCACACTCCCCCTTTAAAACTCTTCGGGCCACGGGTGATCCTTCCCGCGGCCTTTTTTCATTTTCCCGGGAGGGCCGAGAGCAGCCTGAAGACCTCCAGCTCGATGCCGTCCCATCCGCGCCCCACCCCGCTCTTAGCGGAGGCGCTCTGGACAGCCATGGCTACGACGAAGTCCCGTAGCGCCCTCCTGGGGAAAAGGGACGCCGCCTTCGTGGCCTGCCTCACCTGGAAGGGCGTCGCCTCCAGCGCCGACTCGACCCTACGGGCGTGCTCCGGGGTCGCGCCGGAGAGGTAAAGGGCCAGGCGCATCCTCTTGTGGAGGGCGCTGATCATCTTAAGGGGCTCCTCCCTTTTTCGGAGGAAGGCGAGGGCACCGATCACGGCGGGGACGTCGCCCTGGCAGAGGCCGTCCAGCAGGGAGAGCATCTGCCGCCCCCCCTCGTCCACAACGAGGTCACCCACCAGTTCGGCCCCGATGGTCCCGCCGCCGGAGGCGACGGCCAGTTTTTCAAGTTCCGAGAGGATCTCCACCCCGTCCTCGGTCCACTCAATGAGCAGCTGGGCGGCCTCCCGGGAGATCGCGACCCCCCGCTTTTTCGCCTCCCTCTCGAGCCAGGACACCCGCTCCTTCGGCCAGAAGGGGACCCTGGCCGGCTTTCGCACGGTCAGGAGGTCCTTGGGGAGCGAGCTGAGCCCCGCAGGAAGGTCCTTATCGAAGACCAGCAGGCAGACCGTGGCGGGACCGGACCGGAAGAGGTCTTCGAAGGAGCCCTCGGGGAAGGGCCCCAGGAGTTCGGCCTCTTCCACCACGACGGCGCGCTTTTCCTCGAAGAGTCCCCCCGTGCTGAGCGCCCCGAACAGGTCCTGCCACTCCTCGCCGGTGAAGCGCTCGAAGGTCTCGTAGCCCTTTTCGGCCAGTTCACCCTTGCACTCAGCCAGGAGATCCCTCTGGGACGGCCCCGATCCGGTGACAGCGATGAAGTGTGTCACGCCTGCCCCTTCACCACCACGTTGACCAGTTTGTCCGGCACGGCGATGACCCGGACGATCTCCTTGTCGGCCAGGCGCCTTTTGACGGCGTCGGCGTCCAGGACGGCCTGCTGCATCTCATCGAGGGTCATGCCGGCCGGGAGCTCCACCTGCTCCCTCACCTTGCCGTTGACCTGGAACACCACGGTGACCCGGTCGGGCGCCAGGGCAGACTCGTCCAGGGAGGGCCAAGGCCGTTCCGAAACGAAGCCCTCGTTGCCCGTCATTTCCCACAGTTCCTCGCAGATGTGGGGGGCGATGGGGGTGAGCAGCGTCAGCAGGACTTCCACGCCCTCCCTGAAGAGGCGCCACTCCCGCTCCGAGGAGGGCGAGTAGGAGCCCAGGTCGTTGGACAGCTCCATGAGCCGGGCCACGGCCGTGTTGAACTGCTTTTCCTCTTCGATATCCCTGGTCACGCGGTCTATGGTGTAGTGGATCCTCCTTTTGAGGTCCCTGTCCTTTTTCTCCCTGAGGTGTTCCATGGGGAGCTTCTCCGCGGAAGCCTCCCTGAGGCCGTCGAGGTGGCTCTCGACGAGCCTGTAGACCCTCTGGAGGAAGCGATGGGCCCCCTCGACCCCCTGGTCGGACCAGTCCAGGTCCTTGTCGGGGGGGGAGGCGAAGAGGATGAAGAGGCGGGCCGTGTCGGCGCCCCACCGGGTGATGATCTCGTCGGGGTCCACCACGTTGCCCCTGGATTTGGACATCTTGGCCCCGTCCTTTATGACCATGCCCTGGGTCAGCAGGTTCGTGAAGGGCTCTCTGACTTCGAGCAGGCCGAGGTCGGCCAGGAACTTGGTGAAGAACCGTGCGTAGATCAGGTGGAGGCAGGCGTGCTCTATCCCGCCGATGTACTGATCGACGGCCATCCAGTAATCGGTGTCGGCCTTTTCGAAGGGCCCCTTGTCGGTCCAGGGCGAGGCGAACCTCAGGAAGTACCAGGAGGAGCAGATGAAGGTGTCCATAGTGTCCGTCTCCCTCACGCCCGGGCCGCCACAGACGGGGCAGCGCGTGTTCTTCCACTCCAGGGCGTACTCGAGGGGGTTGGACCCCGGCTTCATCTCGATGTCCAGCGGCAATTCCACCGGGAGGTCGCTTTCGGGGACCGGCACGGCGCCGCAGCGGTCGCAATAGATGATGGGGATGGGCGCACCCCAGTAGCGCTGCCTCGATATCAGCCAGTCTCTGATGCGGAAGTTTACCTCCTTCTCCCCCCACCCGTGGGAGACGAACCAATCCTTCATCGCCGGGAGCGCCTCCGACGAGGGCATCCCGTCGAAGATCCCGGAGTTGCACTGGATGCCGTCGCCGTCGAAGGCTTCCGTCATGGTAGCGCCGTCCAGGGGGGCCTCCCCGGGCGGATTTATCACGGGGATGACGTCGATGGAGTACTTCCTGGCGAAGTCGAAGTCCCTTTGGTCGTGGGCGGGGACGCCCATGATCGCGCCGGTGCCGTACTCCATGAGGATGTAGTTGGCTATCCAGATGGGGACCCTCTGGCCGTTCACGGGGTTCACCGCCAGGAGGCCCGTGTCGATGCCCTCCTTCTCGGCCCCCGCCGCAGCCTGTTCCCGCGCCGTCTGGGCCATGCAGGAGGCGACGAAGCTCTCTATTTCCGCCCTGGCGGGTGACCTTTCGGCGATGTATTCCACGATGGGGTGTTCCGGAGAAAGAGCGAGGAAGGTGACGCCGAAGATGGTGTCGATCCGGGTGGTGAAGGTCTCGATGCGGATATCCGTCCCGTAAAGGGCGAAGCTGAGCCTGACGCCCTCGGAGCGGCCAATCCAGTTGCGCTGCATGATCTTGACCTTCTCGGGCCAACCGGGGAGGTCGTCGAGGGAGTCCAGGAGTTCCTGGGCGTAGTCGGTGATGTGAAGGAACCACTGCTCAAGGTTCTTTTTCACCACCGGCGTGGCGCACCGCCAGCAGCGGCCGTCGTTGATAACCTGCTCGTTGGCAAGGACGGTCCCGCAGCTTTCGCACCAGTTGACGGGGGCCTTCTTCCTGCTGGCCAGACCCTTGTGGTGAAACTGGAGGAAGAGCCACTGGGTCCACCGGTAATAATCGGGGTTGCAGGTCTCGACCCTTCTCCGCCAGTCGTAACTGCACCCCATCCTCTTCAGCTGCTCCGTCATGTGCTCGATGTTGTCCCAGGTCCACTTGTTGGGGTGGATGCCGTACTTTATGGCGGCGTTCTCGGCGGGGAGGCCGAAGGCGTCGTACCCCATGGGGTGAAGGACCTTCAGGCCCCTCATCATGAGGAACCTGGCCAGCATGTCCCCGATGGAATAGTTCCTCAGGTGCCCCATGTGGAGGGCGCCGCTGGGATAGGGGAACATCTCCAGGCAGTAGAACTTCTCCTTGCCCGGGTCTTTCTCAACGTTGAAGATGCCTTCCCTGGCCCATCGTTCCTGCCACTTCTTCTCGATCGGTAGAAAGTCGTAACCCATGTCCCGTCCCCCTTGCAGCGACGCTCCTTCGTGCTCGAGTGCTGCGGTTTTCGCGATAGGCCCTATTATATCCGTCCCGGCCCGATGTCGCAAAAGGCGCGGAGGGTTTCCCCTCCGCGCCTTCCCCTGCTGCGGCGGTACTGGGCTTTACTCGCCCCGGCCGCCCTTCTTCGCCTCCATGAAGGCCCTCATCATGTCGATGGGGATCGGGAAGAGCGTGGTGGAGTTGTTCTCCGACGCGACCTCCCTGAGAGTCTGGAGGTACCTGAGCTGGATGGTCACGGGGGAATCCTCCATCTTCAGCGCCGCCTGGGTCAGTTTCTCGGCGGCCTGGAGTTCGCCCTCCGCCGCTATTACTTTCGCCCGGCGCTCCCTCTCGGCTTCGGCCTGGCGGGCCATGGCCCTCTTCATCCCCTCGGGCAGTTCCAGCTCCTTGACCTCGACAGCGCTGACCTTGATGCCCCAGGGGTCAGTCCTCTCGTCGATGATATGCTGCAGTTCGATGTTTATCTTGTCCCTGGCGGAGAGCACCTCGTCGAGCTCCGCCCTGCCCACGACGGACCGAAGGGTCGTCTGGGAGAGCTGGCTCGTGGCCATGATGTAGTTCTCCACCTCGATGACCGACCTGGAGGGGTCAATGACCCGGAAGTAGACCACGGCGTTCACCTTCACGGGCACGTTGTCCCTGGTTATGACCTCCTGGTAGGGCACATCGAGGGTGACCACCCTGAGGTCCACCTTGTAGATGCGGTCGATCACCGGTATGACTATCACAAGGCCCGGCCCCTTGGTGCCCACGTAGCGCCCGAGCCTGAAGACCACCGCCCGCTGGTACTCGGGGACGATCCTCAGCGCCGAGGGCAACAGGACCAGGATTATGATCAGCGCCCCCACGTAGCTGCCCATGCTCATGATCAGGTCGAGCAAGTTTCCAACCATCTATTATCAACCTCCCCTTCTGATCGGTGTCGCCACTTACCTCGACGGCGGCTCTTCGCCCTCGGCCAGGGGCCTTACGACGAGGGTGAGCCCCTCGACGCCCTCGACGACCCCCGCCTCCCCCGATGCCAGGCGGCCGTCGGCGGAGACCCTGGCCCGCCAGATCTCCCCGTGGCATATCACGCTCCCCTGGGGCGAAAGGTCCGAAACGGCGAGGACCTTGCTCCCCACGAGGGCATCCCTGCCGGAAACGGGCCGACTCTTGACGGACCTCCAGACGGCCCAGGCGGCGAAAAGGAAGAAGGCGGCGAGGACCGCCACGGCGGCTATCATGAAGTTGTAGGACATGTTAAGCAGTTCACCTCCCGGGGCCCTGAAGAGGATGAGGCCCCCCACGATGATCGCCCCGGCGCCGGGCACGCTCAAGATGCCGATGCCGCCCACGAGGAGGTCCAGCACCATGACGGCGACCCCCGCCAGCAGGAACACTATCCCCGCCCAGTTGAAGGGGATCATCCTCAGGCCGTAGGCCCCGAACAGCGCCAGTATACCCCCGGTGACGCCGAGGACGAACCCGCCCGGCGACAGCACTTCCAGGATGATGGCGAAGACGCCCGCGACGAGCAGGAGGTAGGCCATGTCGGGCCTCGATATCACCTGGAGGGCCTTGAGCCTGGAGTCCATTCCCAGTTCGACGACCCGGTACCCTCTTAGAGAGAATCCCTGCGGCCCGTCATTCACCAGGAAGGTCCTCCCCTGCGCCCAGGCGAGGATGTCGTCGAGGCCGCCGGCGATGAGGTCGATGACCTTCGCATCCATCGCCTCGTCGGCGGTGTAGGAGACGCTCTCGGCCACCATCTTTTCCGCCGCCGCAGCATCACGGCCACGAAGCCCGGCCAGGGACCTCATCTGGGCGGCGAAGTCGCTGACGACCTTTTTCTTCATGTCCGTGTCGGGTATGTCGCCCCCGAGGGCCACCACGGGATGGGCCGCACCCATGTTCGTCCCGGGGGCCATAGCGGCGATGTGCGAAGCCTCGACGAGGAAGGCGCCGGCCGACGCGGCCCTGGCCCCCTGGGGCGATACCCAGGCCGCCACGGGGAAGGGGGCCGCCTGGATGAGCTGGATGATCTCCCTCATGGAGGATGAAAGGCCGCCGGGGGTGTCCATCACGAGGACCATGAGGGCCGCCCCCTCCTCGCCGGCCTTGGCCACGGATTCCCGGAGGTGTTCCTCGAGGGCGATCCCTATGACACCCTCGACGGGCACCACGGCGATGACCGACGTGGCGACCGCCTGCGGTCCGGCCTCGTCGCAGGGAGCCGGGCCCGCCACCGGCAAGATCAAAAGGATCGCGGCGGCGACGGTCAACAGCACCGCGAGGATTTTTCTTTTCATCTCATCACCTTCAGGGCCTCCTTGAGGTTCCGCACCCTGACGAGGCCCACGCCCGGGGGCATCTCGTCGCTCTCGAAGGCGCTGATCATTGCTTTTTTGAAGCCCAGCCGGGCCGCTTCCCTTACCCTCAAGGGGGTCCTGACGGCGGGCCTGACCTCGCCGGCCAGCCCCACCTCGCCCACGAAGCAGCAGTCGGCGGGGAGGGGCAGGTCAAGCGCCGCCGAGGCGACCGATAGGCAGAGGGCCAGGTCGGCGTGGGGATCCTTCACCGAGAGGCCTCCGGCGACATTCACGAAGACGTCGAAGGATCCGGTGGATATGCCGCACCTCCTGTCCAGGACGGCCAGCATGAGCTGGAGCCTCCCGGCGTCGATGCCCCTAGCCGTCCTCTTGGGATAGGGAAAGGGCGTGGGGGCCACCAGGGCCTGCACCTCGGCGACGAAGGGCCTCGAACCCTCCATGATCACCCCCATGGCGACGCCGGAGACGGGGTCCCCGGCGGAACTCCAGAAGAGGCGGCTTGGGTCCTGGACGGGGACCAGGCCCCGGTCCTTCATCTCGAAGACTCCCAGCTCGTCGGTGCTCCCGAAGCGGTTCTTGTAGGACCTCAGGAGCCGGTAGGGCGACGACCGGTCACCGGTGAACATGAGGACCACGTCCACCATGTGCTCCAGCAGTTTGGGCCCCGCTATGGAACCCTGCTTCGTGATGTGACCTATGATGACCGACGGCACCGACGCGGCCTTGGATCTTTCGATGATCTTCTGGGCTACGGCCCTGACCTGCGAGGGGGTCCCGGGGAAACCTCCGCCGTCCTCGGCGGTGAAGGACTGGACGCTGTCGAAGACGGCGACGGAGCACCCCTCCACGAAGCCGAGGGAGTCCTCTATGGCCGTGGAGCTGATCGTCCCCAGGTCACCGCCCCCGCCGCGGCCGATCCTCCTGGCCCTGATGGCCACCTGGGAGAGGGACTCCTCCCCCGAGACGTAGAGGACCTTTCGCCCCGCGGCGGCCATTTCAGCGCAGGCCTGGAGCAGCAGCGTCGACTTTCCCACGCCCGGTTCGCCGCCGAGAAGGGTCACCGCGCCCGGGACGAATCCGCCCCCCAGGACCCTGTCGAACTCGGCGATGCCGCTCGGGTGCCTCTCCGGCAGGCCTACCTCCGAGATGAGCGAAGGCTCCACTCTTTTGCCCGGCCTCGCCGGCGCAGCGGACAGGGTCATCTCCACCAGGGAGCCCCATTCCCCGCAGGAGGGACACCTACCCGACCAGGTGGGGGTTTGGAAGCCGCATTCGTCGCAGATGAAGAGCTGTTCTTTTCTTGCCATGGACACCCCGTTTCCGGCCGCGGCGGGCCTACAGTCTTTTCTTTGTTTATCATATCGCATCGGTTGTCCTTTTGCACCGCCCGCGGGCCGAAGGCCCTCCTCCGCCCGGGGGCCCCACGAGTTAGGCCTTTCGGTTATCATGGGCGGGGTCAATTCTTTCGAAGGGAAGGCTGCCCGACATGACGCTTTTCGCCCTTTCGGCTCTTTTCGTAATGCTGGCCTTCATGACCGCCGGGATATGGCACGGCCGGAAACCCCGAAGCCTCGGCGACTACACCGTCGCGGGCCGGGAGAGCGGAGCCCTGCGGGTGTCGGGGACGCTCCTGGGGGCCCTGGTCGGCGGGGCTTCCACCGTGGGGACCGTCCAGATGGCCTACCAGTGGGGCCTTTCGGCCTGGTGGTTCACCCTCGGGGGTGGGCTGGGCTGCCTGGTGCTGGGGCTCTGGTTCGCCATACCCCTGAGACGGTCCCGGGTGCAGACCGTGCCGGGCTTCCTGGAATTATCCTACGGCAAGGCGGCCTCCCTGGTGGCGGTCATGGCTTCCGTGGTGGGCACCTTCGTCTCCATCGCGGCCCAGTTCATCTCCGGTTCCGCCCTCCTGCGAGGGGTCTTCCCGACGGGGGGCGTGATGCCGGTATTCCTGGTGGGGGCCTTGGTCCTTTCCTTCATATACATGGGCGGTCTCAAGACCTTCGGTTCCCTGGGCACCTGGAAGATAGCCGTGCTCTACGCTGCGCTGGCCCTCTGCCTGGGAGCGTCCCTCAAGACCTTCTTCTCCCCCGGGAGCGGGGCAGCCCCTCTGCCCTACCACCCCTTCCTCAACCCCTTCGGCCAGGGGGTGGGTCAGGGCCTCGGCGCCAGCCTCTCCGTCATAACGGGGGTCCTGTGCACCCAGATCTACATCCAGGCTATCTTCTCCGCCTCGGACCCATCCACGGCCAAAAGGGGGGCGCTGCTTTCGGCGGTGCTGATGCCCCCCATGGGACTCATGGGTATCGTCGTGGGGCTGAGCGTCAGGCGGTCCGGCGCCATCCTGGAGCCGGCGACGGCCCTCCCCCATTTCCTGGCCACCAGTTTCAGCCCCGTGGTCGGTGGACTCCTATGGGGGGTGATCCTGGTCACCTTGATCGGGACCGCGGCGGGCTTGACGCTGGGCGTAGCCACAAACCTCGTCTTCGACCTGCTCCCTTCTCTTCGGCGGGGCCGTCCTCAGGGTGACCTGACGAGGGCGACGAGGACGACCGTCCTGGTGCTGGTCGTCCTCGCCGGTATCGCCGGCATGGCCGGCCAGAATTCGATGATCCTCCGGTGGAGCTACGTGAGCATGGGGCTCAGGGCCTCGGGGACCCTCATACCCCTAGTGACGGCTGTGCTGGCCCCGGGTCGCCTGTCGCCCGCCTGGGCCTTGGCCGCGGGCTCGGCGGGACTGCTGGTCACCCTCTCCTGGCACCTGACAGGGCTGGCCCCGGACCCCCTGGCCGCCGGGCTGACGGCCTCGGCACTGACCGCCCTCTTGGGCATGTTCGCCGGGAGGGCCCGCCGCCCGTTGGAACCTTGAGATCATCTCTTGTAGCCGATGATGTCCCTGAGCAATTTCTTCCTGTCCTCGACGTCCCCCTCGGATTCGACCCCTTTAGGAGGGAAGCCGTCCACGACGCCGGTGATGCCCCGTCCCTGGCCCGACTGGAAAACGAGGGCCTGCAGCGGGTTCGCCGTGGCCGCGAATACCCGGCATACCTCCTGGACCTGCTTGACGGCGTTGAGGACGCTGATGGGGAAGCCGTTCCTCATCAGGATGACGAAAGCGTGCCCCGCCGACAACTTCAGGGCGTTCTCCACCGCGGCCTCCACGAGGTCGTCGGCGTTGCCGTCCTTCCGCACCAGGCAGGGTCCCGAGGCCTCGCAGAAGGCCAGCCCGAACTCAAGGGTCGGCGACGAGGTGGCCAGCACTTCGTAGAGATCCTCCACGGTCTTGATGAAGTGGCTCTGGCCCAGGATGATGTTGCAGCCTTCGGGAATGCCGAGTTCGACCACTTCCCACTTCAGGGTCTTATCCGCCATGGTTCATTCCTCCTCCGGACCGGCCCCCGGCGACGGAACAGGGGGTTGATCGCCTAAAGGGGCGGCCCTCCCTTATTTTTGCTTCCAGGGAACCCGACAGCGAGGCGAGGGGTTCCAGGATCTTCGAAAAGCCCTTCTCCGACGCCGGGGGCAGGATGATATCGGCCACATCCCGCAGGGGTTCCCGGGCGTCCTCCATGGTGACAGCTATATCGGCCTGTTCCAGCATTTCGAGGTCGTTCAGGTGGTCCCCGGCGGCCGCCACCAGCGCCGGGCCGCCCTTTTCCAGCATTAATCCCAGCAGTCTCTCCATCGCGGCGCCCTTAGAGATGCCCGGGCCCAGGATGTCGAGGAAGCCGTCACCGGCGAAGACGGCCCGCGCCTCGCCGCGGAATGCCCCCTGGGCGCGTCGGCCGATGCCCTCGACCTCATCGGGGTCCCCATGGACGATGATCCTGAAAACCCCCTGCAGGGGCCTCGGCTGGGTTAGGTCGTCCATGACGGGGACCCCCAGGGCGCTGAAATACCGGCGCGCCAGGTGGTCGCCGGGCCTGCAGTAGACCTCTTCGTCGCCGAAGACCTGGATCCCCGGGGCCGCCTCCCAGATCGCCCGCAGGATATTCTCCACAGTGTCCGGGCGGATGGTCGACCCCCATATCTCCTCGCCGGTGCCGTCGGTCATGATCCTGGCGCCGTCGTAGACGATGGCCTGGGGCAGGGCCCCCACGGCCCTCATTAGGCGGCGGGCGCTGGCAAGGATGCGCCCCGTGGCCACGATTATCTCCCACCCGTCGTCTTTCAGGTTCCGGCAGGCCTGGATTACTTCGTCACAGACATGGTCCCGGTGGGCCAGGGTCCCGTCGATATCGGTCACTAACAGTTTTCTCATGATCCCTCCCGGTCGATCCGCCCCGGCGCCGCGGACAAGGCGATATTAACGGCAAACACGGAAAAAATGAACGGGGAAAAGCAAATTGACGGCCACAGAATAAGACTTCAATTATGGTATCATGTAACTGTTTCCATAACCTTCTCAGGGGGTGTAAGCTTTGAGGAAGTTTCTTGTGCTTGCCTTGCTTGGAGTGTTCGCGGTTATGGGTCTAGCGGCGGCAGCCGCAGCTGAGGACGTGATCAAGATCGGGCACCTGGCCGCACTGACGGGCGACTGGGCCGCCTACGGCCAGACCGAGGTCAACTCGGCCAAACTGGCCGTGGAAGAGATCAACGCCAAGGGCGGCGTCCTGGGCAAAAAGCTTCAGCTCATTCCTTATGACTTCCGCACCCGCCCCGAGGACGCGGTGAACGCCTTCCGGCGGATGGCCGAGAACGACAAGGTCGTGGCGGTCATCGGCGCCAACGGCAGCGGCATCAACATCGCCACCGCCCCGTTGGCCGACAAGTACAAGGTCCCCCAGATCGGGACGGTGTCGACGAACCTGCTCGTGACGGTCGACGAGAAGGGAGTCCTCCACCCCTACATGTTCCGCATCTGCTTCACCGACCCGTACCAGGGCCAACTGATCGCTGCCTTCAGCGCCCATGAGCTGAAGAAGTTGACGGCGGCCGTCCTCTGGGACGTGGGCAGCGACTACGCCCAGGGCCTCAGGGAGTTCTTCATGAAGTACTATGACCAGTACGGCGGCAAGGTCGTAGCCGACCTGGGCTTCAGGGCCGGCACCGACGTGGACTTCAGGGCCCAGCTTACCACCATCCGTGACAGCAAGGCCGAAGTCCTGGTCCTGCCCAACATGGGCAAGGAGATGGCCCTAATCATGAAGCAGGCCCGCGAACTCGGCATGAAGGACATCATCTTCGTCGGCGGCGACGGCTACGGCGAGTTCATGTGGGAGATCGCCGGCGACGCCATGGAGGGCAGCTACTGGATCAACCACGTCGCCCCCGAGGACCCCGCCATGGCCGACTTCTTCAAGGACTACCAGAAGGCCTACAACGACGAGTGCAAGGAGTTCACCAACGGGGTGCTGGCCTACGACTCGATCTACTGGCTCGCTGACGCCATCGCCAGGGCCGGCAAGGTCGACAGCACCGCCATCAGGGACGCCCTGGAGAACACCGTGAACGTGAAGCTCCACCACGCCACGATGTCAATCGATCCGGCGACCCACAACCCGATGAACAAGACCGGTGTCGTCCTCATCGCAAAGGACGGGAGAGGCCAGTTCTTCACCAAGATCCAGCCGGAATAGCGCCACCTCTCTTTTCTCGCAGTCACCCGCAACGGGGCGGGCGCGAGGCTTCGCGTCCGCCCCGCATTTGCAGGACACAAGGACGGTGAACCCGGTTTGGAAACACTTATCCAGCAGATCATCAATGGCTTTTCCCTCGGGTCGGTTTACGCCCTTATCGCTGTCGGCTATTCCCTGGTCTACTCCATTCTGCTCTTTTCCAACTTCGCCCATGGCGGTTTCCTTGTAATAGGCGGCTACATCTGCTACTACACCCTCGCGGCCGTGGGCAACAATATCTGGGTCGCGAGCCTCCTGGCCTTCCTGGGCGCCGGGGTTTCGGCGGTCCTGGTCGAAAGAGGGGCCTACAAGCCCATCCGGGAAAGGACCAACGTGACCCTCTACCTTCTCATCGCCTCCATGGGAATGAGCATCGTGATCGAGAATATATTCGTGGTCACCGTGGGCGGCCGTTTCAGGGCCCTTCCCCCGGTCATCCCGATGACCCCGGTGAGCGTTTTCGGGCTCGCCACCACGAGTGCTTTTGACATCCTCTCGCTGATCATGGCCATGATCTTCCTCATCGGCCTGCAGGTCTTCCTCTCCACCACCAAGTGGGGGCTCGCCATAAGGGCCGCTTCCTACGACCTCAAAACGGCGGGGCTCATGGGGGTCAACGTGAACAAGCTGATATCCATAGTCTTCTTCGTCGCGGGACTCCTCGCCGCCGTGGGCGGGATCTTCCTTTCGGTCCGTTACACCCTTTACCCCCAGTTGGGCCTGATAACGATCAAGGCCTTCGTCGCCGCGGTGATCGGCGGGCTGGGGAGCCTGCCGGGGGCCGTCGTGGGGAGCCTGATCCTGGGGCTGGCGGAGATGCTCACCGCCGGGTTCATTTCAAGCCAGATGAGGGACATCGTCGTCTTCGGCATGCTGGTGTTGACGCTCCTCTGGCGCCCGACGGGGCTTTTCGGAAAGCACATCTCCGAGAAGGTCTAGAGGGGAGGCCCGTCATGATCTCGGGTTATATCGAAGGCATCATAATCCTGATCTGCGTGAACTCCATCGCGGCCATGGGCGTGAGCCTCCTCACGGGGTTCACGGGGATATTCACCCTCGGCCACGCGGGCTACATGGCCATCGGGGCCTACACGGCGGCCATCCTTTCCGTCCGGCACGATGTCCCCTGGTTCGTGGCCGTCATAGCCGGCGGCGTGCTTGCCATGGCCCTGGCCTACCTCATCGGCGTCCCCACGCTGAAGCTGATGGGCGACTACTTCGCCATAGCCTCCATCGGACTCGGCGAGACGATAAGGCTCATACTGGAGAACTGGCAATCCTTCACCAGGGGGGCCCGGGGGTTCCCCGGTGTGACCAACTTCACCACCCTCCCCGTGGCGGCCTCCTTCTTCCTGGGCATGCTGATCCTCATGAGGTTCCTGATAAACGGGAACTACGGGAGGGCTTTCAAGGCCTGCCGGGACGACTACATAGCGGCGTCGCTGCTGGGCTTCAAGACGGCCCATTACCGGGTCCTGAGCCTCACCATATCGGGCTTCTACTGCGGTATCGCCGGTGCGCTGCTGGCCGGATTCCTTACCTACCTCCAGCCGGTCATGTTCGATATGAACAAGTCCACGGAGCTCACCGCCGTGGTGGTCTTCGGGGGGCTGGGCTCCCTGAGCGGGTCCATCATCGGGACGGCTGTCATAGGCATGGTGACGGAAGTCTTCAGGCCCATCTCCCAGTACCGGATGCTCATCTACGGCGCAACGATGGTCCTCATCATGGTCGTCAGGCCGGAGGGCATCATGGGGCAACACGAGATCGGCCCGAGGCTGATCCGTTCCATTTTCTCAAGAAAACCGAGGAACGAGGTGGACGGAGCCCATGGCTGATCCCATCCTCTCCCTCGACAACCTGAACAAGCACTTCGGCGGCGTCCATGCCGTCAAGGATTTCACCTTCCAGATGGAGCGGGGTGAGCTGGCCGGGCTTATCGGTCCCAACGGGGCCGGGAAGACCACGGTGTTCAACCTCATCACCGGGGTCTATTCCCCCGACTCGGGGAGCATCAAGTTCAAGGGCGAGGAGATCTCCGCCCGGAAGACCTACGAGGTCATCTCGAGGGGCGTGGCGAGGACCTTCCAGAACCTCCGCCTTTTTCCGCGCTCCACGGCCCTGGAGAACGTCATGACCGCCCGTCAGCAACACTTCAGGTACAACTTTTTCGAGGCCGTCACCCATGCCGGCCGATGGTCGGGCAACGAGAAAAAGATCAGGGAGACCAGCCTGGAGCTTCTCGACCGGGTAGGGCTCCTGCCCGTCGCCGAACAGGCCGCCGGGACACTTCCCTACGGGCACCAGAGGCGCCTGGAGATCGCCAGGGCGCTGGCCCTGCAGCCGGAACTCCTCCTCCTGGACGAACCCGCCGCGGGGATGAACCCCGAGGAGGTCCAGGACCTGAACGGCCTCATAAGGAACATCCACCAGGATTTCGACCTGACGACGCTGGTGATAGAACACCACATGGAAGTCATCATGGAGATCTGCCCCCGTATCGCCTGCATGAACTTCGGCGAGAAGATCGCCGAGGGCGACCCGGACTACATACAGAAGCACCACGAGATCCTGAAGGCCTATCTCGGGGAGGAGGTTGAGGAGTGTTGACAAAAGAACCTCTCCTGAGCGTCCGGAATCTTCACGTCAGTTACGGGGCGATCCGCGCCATCCGGGGGATCGACCTGGAGGTCTACGAAGGCGAGATTGTATGCGTCATAGGGGCCAACGGTGCCGGCAAGTCGACCCTCATGAACGCCATCATCGGCAACGTAAAAAGGGAGGAGGGCACCCTCTTGCTCGACGGGAAGACCCTGGCGGGACGGAGTTACCAGGCGGTGGCCCAGGGCGTCTCCCTCGCTCCCGAGGGGAGGAAGGTCTTCGCTCCCCTGACAGTCTTTGAGAATCTCATGATGGGGGCCTTCCCCATCAAGGACAGGAGTAAAATCGGCGATGACCTGGATTGGGTCTACACGCTCTTCCCCAGGCTCAAGGAGAGGAAGGACCAGCACGCCGGGACCCTTTCGGGGGGGGAGCAACAGATGCTCTCCATCGGGAGGGCGCTCATGTCGAGCCCCAGGCTGCTCCTGCTGGACGAACCGTCCCTGGGGTTGGCGCCCATCATCATCAGGGACATATTCAAGGAACTGAGGAGGATAAACGACGAGGGCGTGACCATCCTGCTGGTGGAACAGAACGCCCGCCAGGCCCTGCTGCTCTCCCACAGGGGCTATGTCATGCAGACGGGGAGGATGCTCATGGAAGGCCCCGCCGCGGAGCTGCTCAAAAATCCCGACGTGGAGGCCGCCTACCTGGGCACGGCCAAAAAATAAAGGTCCGGGCCCCGAGGGCCCGGACCTTTTCTTTACGGGGCGGCGACCCTAGGCGTTTTTCTTCTTGACCTCCTGGATGACATCCTCGGTGATATCCGCTCCCCCGAAAAATACCTGCGTCTTGTCGAGGACTATGGTCACACCCTTTGCCTTGGCAACGGTCCTGATAGCGAGGTCGATATCCTTGAACAGGGGTTCCATGATCCTCTGCTCTTCCTTGGCCGCTTCCTGCCGCTTGGCTTCGAAGATCCTCTGCTTTTCGTTGTTGTCGCTTGTCTTGTCGATGGCATCCTTGGCCTCGGCCTGCTTCTTCTCAACAATGGTCTTGATCTGCTTCTGGGCCTGCTCGAACTTCGGGTGCTGGAAAAGCACCTTCTGGGGGTCGATGACCCCGATCTTCTCCTGGGCGGAGGCGATGCCTGAAATTGCTGCCAGAACCAGGACACTTATTGCCACAACCGAAAGGATCTTCCGCGAGCGAGACATTTAAGAACCTCCTTTAAATTCACTCGATAGGTCAATATTCTATCCTCACAAACCCGGAACGTCCAGTTATAATTACCTAGTCGCGACCGCGCGACTACGATGGAACGGAGGCTGCGCGATGGACTGCATTGCCACGTTCGAAGACGCCCAAATGGCGATCCTTTTCGACAAGATGTGCCGGAACATGGGTTTTGCCTGCAGGGTCGTGCCGGTCCCCAAGGGTATCCTCGGCAGTTGCGGCCTGGCCTGCCGCTTCAAGGCGGACGAGGCGCCCATGATACGGCAACTGGCGCTGGAGCACTCCATAGAGGTCCTCGATTATCACTTCCCCGATCAATGAAGCCCCCCGCCGGCTCCTGTACAGGGGGCCCCGGCAAGGGCCCAGACAAGGGCCCCCGCGACCCTGCCCCCGGCGGCCCTGACCGCCCCCGCGGCCACCCTCAGCGTCGCCCCGGTGGTACAAACGTCGTCGACAAGGACCACGGGCAACCCCTTGTCGATCGCCCCCTTCCAGGCGATCGAGCCCTGGGGGAGTTTTTTCCGGAGCCCCGGCGAGAGTCCCACCTGGGAGGGCCGCCTGGCCTTCCAGGCCAGTTTTTCAGCTACGGCGCAGCCCCATTCCCTGGATATCCCCCGGGCGATCTCCAGGGACTGGTTGAAGGCCCTACCGCTTCCCCGGTGGAGGGGGACCGGCACCAGGATGACCCTCCCCGGGGGTTGGAACCTCCGCCCCATTAAATCACCGAGGGGCTTGCCCAGGCACTTCAGGGAACCGTACTTCAGCCGGTGGACCAGCTCCCTCGGAAGCCCCCCGAAGGAGGTCAGGCTTCTCACCGGGAAGGCGCCGGGGTGATTCGGGCAGGGATAGGGCCCAAGGCACTCGGAGCAGGAAGTCCTCCCCGGTTCGGCGCCGACGAGACCCAGGAGGCACTCCCGGCACAGCGGAGAGCCCAGCCTTCCGCACACCGGGCACGACAACGGCCACAGGAAATGGAGCACGAGCCCCGCAGCCCTTTCCCAGTCAAAGCGCGTCAACATCGCCGCTCTCCGGGGGCGCATCGCGCAGGCGGCTTCAGCAGCTCTTTTCGGCGGCCTTTTTCAGGGTTTCGGCCCTGTCTATCCGTTCCCAGGCCGGGATCGGGTCGAGGTCGATCCTCCCCATGTGGCCGTAGGCGGCGAGGCGCCTGTACTGGGGCCTTCTCAGGCCCAGGTCCTTTATGATGGCCGCGGGCCGGAAATCGAAGTGGGTCTTCACCAGTTCCGTGAGGAGCCCGTCGGGCACCAACCCGGTGCCGCCGGTATCGACCATCAGTGAGACGGGCCGAGCTACACCTATAGCGTAGGCGACCTGGATCTTGCATTCCCGGGCGAGCCCGGCGGCGACGATGTTCTTGGCCGCGTAGCGGCTCATGTAGGCCGCCGAGCGGTCCACCTTGGTAGGGTCCTTGCCGGAGAAAGCCCCTCCACCGTGGGGGACTACGCCGCCGTAGGTGTCGATGATGATCTTACGCCCCGTCATGCCCGTATCGGCCATGGGGCCACCAATGACGAAGCGGCCCGTGGGGTTCACCAGGATCCTGGGGGGGGCCTCCGTAAGGTGGCCGGGCAACACCGGTTCTATCACCTCCCGGGTTATGTCCTGACGGATCTGCTCCGGTCCCACCGCCGGGTGGTGCTGGACCGAGACGACCACCGTGTCGACCCTCAGGGCCTTCCCGTCCTCGTATTCTATGGTGACCTGGGTCTTGCCGTCGGGACGCAGGTAAGGCATGGTCCTATCCTTGCGGACCTCGCTGAGCCTTCTCGCCAAGCGGTGGGCCAGGGCGATGGGGAGCGGGAGGAATTCCTCGGTCTCGTCGCAGGCAAACCCCACCATCATACCCTGGTCGCCGGCGCCCACGCCGTTGATCTCCTCGTCGGACATGTCGTCCTCCCTGACCTCGAGGGAACAGTCCACCCCCCGGCTTATGTCGGAGGATTGTTCGTCAATGGCCGTGATCACGGCGCAGGTGTCGCCGTCGAAACCGTACTTGGCCCTGGTGTACCCTATGTCCTTCACGATACTCCTCGCCAGGCGCGGAATATCGACATAACATTTGGTGGTGATCTCGCCGGCGACCATCACGAGCCCCGTGGTGATCAGGATCTCGCAGGCCACGCGGCCCATGGGGTCATCGGTGAGAATAGCGTCAAGGACCCCGTCGGAGATCTGGTCGGCCACTTTGTCCGGGTGCCCTTCCGTGACCGATTCCGATGAAACAAGATACCTTCTCTCCAATTCCTTTCCACCTCCCCTTCTTAATGGCCGCGCCCCTCCTCGCCCAAGGGCGCCGGGGCGCGTTTTTACGGCAATAGGACCGCTCAGGAATACTCGATCGGTTTCCGGAGGAGCATCATCGCCCCTTCTTCATGCCTGAAACCCAGCCTGGCCAGGAAGGGGGCGAGTTCGCTCGTATAGGTGATGACCAGGGGGATATCCCTCATCTTGGGGTGATCGAGGGCGTAATTCAGCAACGACGACCCAAGCCCCTTCCCCTGGTGGTCGGGGTGGACCATTATGTCCCAGAGGGAAGCCCTGAAAACGAAATCCGTCAGGACGCGGCAGAAGGCCACCATTTTGGTCGCGTACCTGACCGAAAAGCACATGGTGGTCCCCTGCAGCATCTTCTCTATCTGATCGATGGAACGGCTCCTGCCCCACCGGGTGAACCGGTAAAGTTCCTGGAGGTCGTAGGGAGTGACGGCCATCTTGCTGTCGTAGAAAAGGTAACGTTCCTCGACGTCCTTCAAGGTCCGTTTTTCTCCTCTTTTATAGCGGCGTCGGGTGAAAAGCCCATGCCGGCGACGATGCGCCGGAGCTCCCCGCCGCTGGCATCGGTGCTGACCGGCAGCTGGAGGACCTGGCCCGCTCCGCAACAGGGGCACGTCCAGACGGTCCTCGCCACGCCGTCGGCGTCGGGCGTCCCGGGCAGTATCCTCATTTCCCCGCAGACTTGGCAGGCGACGATAAGCATTTACCCATCTCCTTCATCCCACGAAAAACAACGTGTCATTCCTCATCGATGACCAGTATTTCCACGCGGACAGGCCCTTCAGTATAAATGTCATCCTCCGCCTTGACAATGACCCTGGACGTTTTTTCCCTCAAGGTCAGCAGGTCCACGGCTTCGAAGAACTTGGAGGCGCTGAGGTTTCCCACGGTCCCCTTCAGGGGGTCGGGGAGCACCCCGTCCCTCTGGGCCTTCGAATTGACCCCCCTGAGGATGGCGAAGAGGCGCATCTCCGCCTCCTCCTGCCCGAGCCCGGCCGGGATGTCGCCCACCTCGGCCAGGGTGTACCCCTTGTCGTAGATCTTCCTGCTCTCGTGCAGCGTGATGGAACCCTTCACCGGTTCCCCCTGGACGGTATTCTCCGACACGATGAGCCTGAGGATCATCCTCCCCGGGGCCTCGGAGCAGCACTCCCTTATTATTTCCTCCGAGCGGGGATCGAGGGTGATCTCCACCTGCTCCGGGTCCGTCCCGGAGCGCATGGCGATGTTGGTCCTGGCCGACCTCATGAGGGTTTCCTCGACCTCTCCCGGCGAGGGGCGGGGCTCCTCGGGCCGCATCACGACGACGGTCTGGGCGATCATCTCCCCGGCGAAGATTATGATACGTCCTTCCCGGACGTACTCAAGGCCCTCCCTGAGCCTCTCCGATTCGGCCCTGAGGGCGTTCACCTCGAGGTCGAGCCGATCCCTCTCCTGCTGCAGCGAGGCCAGGCTCGCCAGGGCCTTCTGCTGCTCCTTCCTGGTGGTATCCAGTTCTTCGCCTATCTCCTTGAGGCGGGTCTCGCTCTCATTGAGCCTTCCCTCGACGGCGGCCAGTTGGAGCTGCTTGCCCAAGAGGTCCTCCTGGTTCTCCATCAGCCTGGTCTCGAGGTCTTCGAGTTCCCCCCGGCTCCCCTGGAGTTGGGAGGTGAGATCGGTGATCTGGCGCTGGACGAACTTCATGCTGAAGATGGCCGTCCTCACCGTCTGGGAAGTGGTTGCCAGGACGGCGAGGGTCAGTATCGTGATGAGAACCCCGGAAAAAATGGTGATGACCGAGGAGGTGGACTTGGGCCTGAGGCCGAAAATACTGACCCTCTTCTTGCCCACCCTCATCCCGACGCGGTCGCCCATGTAGGCCACAAGGGCGCTCACCGCCACCAGGATGAATATCAGGGTCCAGTTCATCTCGGCCAGGAGATCCCACACCACCACCACCCCGCTTTCAGGACAAAGTTACCACATGAGAGCCCCATTTTCATGAAAAAGGCCGGAGGGACACCCCTCCGGCCACGATGTCGGTCGGATTTCAGCGCTGGTGTGACGGCAGCGTTATTTAGAGCACTCTCTGAAGACTTCCCTGGCGATCGCGAGACCGGCTTCGAGGTCCGCCAGGGGGACGTTGAGGGCCGGCCGGAACCGGATGGAGACATCGCCGCAGGGGAGGACCAGCATCTTCTTGGCCCAGAAGAGTTTCAGGGCCTTGTCCCGCATAGCGGTGGTCTCGAAGTCGTAGGCGCACATCAGGCCCTTGCCCCTGGCGTTGGAGATCAACCGGGGGAACTCCTCCTGCAGTTTCTTCAGCCCGTCGAGAAGGGCCGGGCCCGCCGTGTTCGCGACATAATCGAGGATGTTATCCTCCTCGTAGATCTCGAGGTACCTGGTGGCCCTGACCATGTCGACCACCGTCCCGCCCCAGGTGGAGTTGATGCGGCTGGAGATCTTGAAGCAGTTGTCCTCCACCTCGTCCAGCCTCGGACCGGCCACGAGGCCGCATATCTGGGTTTTCTTGCCGAAGGCGAACATGTCGGGCTTCACCGGGGCGTGATGCTCGAAGGCCCACATCTTGCCGGTGATCCCCATGCCGCTCTGGACCTCATCGAAGATGAGGAGGATATCCTCTTCGTCACAGATCTCCCTGAGCTGCTGGAAGAACTCCGTGCGGAAGTGGTTGTCCCCGCCCTCTCCCTGGATGGTCTCTATGACTATGGCGCAGATATCGTCGGGGTTGTCCCAGATGGCCTGCTTGATCTGCTTGATGGCCACCCTTTCGAGCCAGGTCACCACGCCGAGGTTATCCTCGAGGGGCCAGTAGATCTTGGGGTTCAGCACCCTGGGCCAGTCAAACTGGGCGAAATGCTTGTACTTGTTGGGGTCCTGCGTGTTGGTCACCGTGAGGGTGTAGCCGCTGCGGCCGTGGAAGGCTTCGTTGAAGTGGATGACCTTGGTCCCCCGCCTTCCCTTGACGGCGTCCCCCCGGCAACACTTGCCTTGCTGGAGCAGCTTTTGGACCTTCCAGTCCATGGCGACCTTGAAGGTGTTCTCCACCGCAAGGGTCCCACCGTCGATGAAGAAAACGTGGTTGAACCCCTCGGGGATGGCCACTTCCCCGAAGGTCTTAATGAACTGGGCCATCTGGTCGGTGTAGATGTCGGAACTGGCCACCTTGTTGATGGCCGCCTTGAAGATGACCTCCTTGAATTCCGGGTTGTCGAGTTTGGGGTGGTTCATTCCGAAGGGGGACGTGGCGAAGAAGGTGTAAAAGTCCAGCCAATCCTCGCCGTTGATCTTGTTGATCATGTGGGAGCCCTTCGACTTCTCCATGTCAATGACGATATCGAAGCCGTCCCTCAAAAGCCACTTGCTGATCTCGTTGAAAACCTGTCCCGGTTCCACTCTCCTGTCTACCTTTGCCATCGGAGCTACCTCCCTTTAATTTGTCTTGGGATGCCCACCGGTATCCCGCTTGGCACCTGGAACGGCCCGGCCGCTTCTTGTTTATTATTTCACCATCGCGTTGTCCGGGCAATTTGCCATCAATCCCGAGGCACTCCTCAAAGATCCGGGAAAGGCGACTTCAACAAAAGGGCGGCGATCTCCTCGGGATCCCAGTAACGCCCCTTCCCCATGCCAGGACATTCCCTTAGCCGCTCCACCCACCCCTGTCTCGTCCTTAGTATGCTGGGCCAGAAGGGGAAGAGCCTGCATTGAAGGGGTCTGACGCTGTATATCCCGCACCGGGCGCTCTCACCCTGGTACATTACGCAATCCCAATTAGGGCGTTCCCTGAGGGACATCCGGCCCCGGCGTTCGATCGCGAAGTCCTTCCGGAAGGCTTCACTCTCCATGCCGAGGAATTCAGCGACCGCTTCCAACTCCCCGGGGGAAAGCCAAACCGACCCGGGTTCGCCGCGGCAGCAACGTCCGCAACGGACGCAGGAAAAAAATAAACCTTCTTGCCACCACGGTTCATATGGTAACCCAAGGGCTCCCTCCTTTTCAACCCCGAAAAGTGGGCCCGACCTCGAGGTCATATCACCATACCTTTCTCTCCCGGCGCCGCGAAGCCCCGATAAGTGAACCGCTGGAGCGCAACTTGTCAAGATCATCGAGGGCTTTGCCGGTCCCGATGGCCACGCATTCCAGGGGCATGTCGGCCACGTAGGCGGGTATCTGGGTCTTCTTCGTGACGAGCTCGGGGAGCCCCTTCAGGAGGGCTCCCCCGCCGGAGAGGGTTATGCCCCGGTCTATTATGTCGGCCGACAGTTCGGGGGGGGTCCTCTCCAGGACCTGCCTTATCCCCTCGATTATCATGTTGACCGTCTCCTCGATGGCCTTGGCCACGATGCGGTCGGTGATCTCGATCTGCCTCGGTAGGCCGTGGACGAGGTCCCGCCCCTTTATGATCATGGTCTGTTCCTGCCGTGGCGAGGGGGCGCAATTGGCGACGTTGATCTTGATGGCCTCCGCCGTCTGTTCCCCGATGGCGAGGTTGAACTCCTTCCGGATGAAACGGGTGATGTTCTCGTCGAACCGATCTCCCCCCAGCCTCAAGGACTCGGCCACGACGATGCCCCCGTAGGAGAGGACCGCCACGTCGGTCGTCCCGCCGCCGATGTCGACGATGAGGTTGCCCCTGGGTTCAGAGATATCGAGGTTGGCCCCGATGGCCGCCGCCATGGGCTCTTCTATCAGGAAGGCTTCCTTCGTGCCGATCTCGACGGCAGCCTCCAGGACGGCCCTCCGTTCCACGTCGGTGGCCCCGGAGGGGACGCAGATCATGGCCCTGCGCCTCAACATCCTCCCGAAGCCCTTGATGACCTTCTTCAGGAAGTGCCTGAGCATGGCCTCGGTCATGGTGTAGTCGGCGATGACGCCGTCCTTGAGGGGCCTGATGGCCACCACGTTGCCGGGGGTCCGCCCGAGCATGTTTTTCGCCTCGTCGCCCACGGCGAGGATCCTGTCGGTGTTGAGGTCCACGGCCACTACGGAGGGCTCCCTGAGTACCACACCGTTATTTTTCATGAAAACGAGGACGTTGGCCGTCCCCAGGTCGATCCCGATATCCATACCCCACATGCAAGGTTACCTCCTTCAAAGGTCGACGGAAAAGACCGCCCTGGGTCCTCGTGACTCCCGCGCCAGCGGTTAGACTATATCCGAAAAGGCCCCCGCCCTCAAGAAACCCACGGTGAAGGGGTGTACCCCACCAGGGTGAGGAAAAGCCCGCCCGGCGGGGCCGTGGGGCCCGCGTCGACCCTTTGGCCCCCCTCGAGAAGCCCCTCGAACCAGGCGATGTCCCGTTTGCCTGCGGCGACGAGGTCCATCGATCCCATGATGATCCTGATCATGTTCGTCAGGAAGCTGTCACCCCTGATCCTCACCCGCAGGAGAGGACCCTTGCCCGAGACCGACGCGGCCAGGATCGTCCGGCGGGTATCGGCGGGCCGGTCAAGTTTGCGGCAGAAGGCGCTGAAATCGTGCTCCCCCTTCAAAAGGGCGCACAGAGTCCTCAGGGTCCCCCTGTCCCACTCAGAGCTGTTCCTCCAGACGAAGGGGAGGATATGGGGCGGGCAACCCTGTCCCTTCCAGGTGAAGTAGACGTACTCCCTCCAGTCGGCGCTCCGCCTGGCGCTGAAATCGTCGGTGACGGGGGCCACCCGGGACACGCTGATGGAATCGGGAAGGTTGGCGTCCAGGGCGTTCCGAAGTTTTCGGGGTTCCCATGGGGCGGCCATGTCGAAGGATATAACCTGCCCGAGGGCGTGGACGCCCTTGTCGGTCCTGCCGGCGGCTACGACGGGCGTGCCCCGCCCGTTCAGCGTGGCGAGGGCTCTCTCGACCTGCTCCTGGACGGTGTTTTCCGTACCCTTAGGCTGTTTCTGCCAGCCCGAGAAGCGGGAACCGTCATAGGCGATCTTCGCGGCGTACTTCATGGGAGGGTCACCCTGCCATCGAGGAATACTGCCGCAAAGGAGAAGAGGAGCGAGAAGGCAAAAGCGGCCGAGTCCCCGGTGGTCCATTGCAGGGGGTTCATCCGGGTCCTGCCCTCACCGCCGGTGTAGTTCCTCGCTTCCATGGCGGTAGCCAGGTCGTCGGCCCTCTGGAAGACGATCACGAAGAGGGGAACCAGGACGGGGATGAAGGCCCGAAGTCTCTTCAAGGGCCCGCCTCTTTCCAGTTCGGCCCCCCTGGCTATCTGGGCCTTCATTATCCTCTCCGTCTCGTTGAGAAGGGTGGGTATGAACCTCAGTGCTATGGTCATCATCATGGCCAGCTCATGGGAGGGAAAGCCGAACCTGCGAAAGGGGGAAAACAGGCTCTCCAGGCCGTCGGCCAGTTCCGTGGGGCTCGTCGTGAGCGTCAGGAGGCCCGCGAACATGATGAGCAACATCAGCCTGAGACCCATCCTGGCGGCCATGACCACGCCTTCCCGGGTCACTTCCAGGATCCCCCAAGAGAAGACCGGCTCCCCCCCGGTGAAGAAAAGGTGTATCGCGGCGGTGAAGGCTACCAGTATCCAGACCGGCTTCACCGTGGACAGGACCAGCCGGGCGGGTATTCTCGACGCTCCGACCAGGGCAAGGAAGAAGAGGCCCCACATCGTGAAGCCCAGGGGGCCGCGGACCATGAAGATGCCCACGAGGCAAAAGAGGACGGCCACGATCTTGCACCGCGGGTCGAGGTGGTGGACCGGGGATTCGACGGGGACATACTGGCCGAGGGTCATGTTGTTCAGGAATTTCATCTTCCGTGGCTCCTGCCTATCGCTTCCGCCAGGGCCTTCGGCTCCCAGGTCAGGGGCACCTCGAAGCCCAGGTCGCGGAGACGTCCTGCGAACCGGACGAGGTCCGGGATGACGAGCCCCCGTATGTCCCGTTCGAGGAGTTCGCCCAGTATCACGCCCGGGGGGCCCCAAAGGGTGCTCTTGCCCTCATCGAGGACCAGTATCGTATCGGCCAGTCCCAGGGCCAGTTCCATATCGTGGGTGATATGGATTATCCCCTTGCCCAGTTTCTTCAGGTCCGAAAGAAGGCCGAGCAACTGCCTCCTCCCCGGGGAGTCGAGCCCGGCGGTGGGCTCGTCCATGACGAGGTAATCGGGGTCGGAGGAGAGCGTCGAGGCTATGGCGACCCTCCTCTTCTGCCCCCCCGACAGCCGGAAAGGGCTGGCTTCGTACAGGTCCCGGCCGATGCCCACCAGTTCGAGGGCCTCTTCGACGCTTTTTTCCAGGTGATCGGCCTGGAACCCCCAGTTCCTGGGGCCGAAGGATACCTCCTTGAACACGGTCTCCTCGAAAAGCTGCTGCTCGGGGTACTGGAAGACCAGGCCCACCTTCTGCCTGACCAGGCGGAGGGACCCCTCGCCGTGGCGGACCTGTATCCCGTCGACGCTGACGGAGCCCTCCGTCGGCAGGAGGAGCCCGTTCAGGTGCTGGGCAAGGGTGGACTTGCCGCTGCCGGTATGCCCCACGACGGCGACCCAGCTGCCCTTTTCGGCCTCAAAGGTGACGCCGTCGAGGGCTCTCGTCTGGAGGGGCGACCCGGGGTGGTAGATATGGACCAGGTCCCTCACGGCTATCGACATAGGGCCTCCACCATCTCTTCCACCCGCGGGGGAGTCTCCTTGCCGATGAACCCCTCCTCGAGGAGCATCCGCCACACCCTCACCATCCCCGGCACTTCGAGCCCCCACCTCGCCATTTCCTCGTCGAGGAGGAACAAGGCCTCCGGGGTCCCTTCCCAGGCTACGCGGCCCCCGTAGAGAACAACGCAGCGGTCACAGGGGATTATCTCCTCGAGCCTGTGGGTGATGGAGACGAGGGTCATACCGCCGGCATGAAGGTTGGAGAGCACCGCCATGAGGTCCTGCCTCCCCTTGGGGTCGAGCATGGTCGTCGCTTCGTCCATGACGAGGCAAGGGGTTTTCTGTGCAATGGCCCCCGCCAGGGCGAGCCTCTGCTTCTGCCCCCCCGAAAGGGCGTAGACGGGTTTACGGGCCATTTTCCCGAGGCCCGAGACACCCAGGGCCCATCTCACCCTTTCCCTGATCTCGCCGGGGGACAGGCCCAGGTTCTCAGGGCCGAAGGCGACGTCCTCCTCGACCACGGCCGCTATGAGCTGGTTCTCCGGGTTCTGGAAAACCATCGACACCGACCTCCTGGCCGCGCGCTTGCCTTCTTCGGTCTTTGTGTTGAGGCCGTGGACAAAACAATCGCCCTGCGTAGGTAACAGCAGGGCGTTGAAATGCTTCGCCAGGGTGGATTTACCGGATCCGTTGCTCCCAAGTACGGCTATCCATTCCCCGGCGCCGATCTCCAGGTCAATACCGGCGATGGCTGGAGCGTCTGTACCCTGGTAGGTGTAAGAAACATCGGAAAACCGTACCAGGCAGTCGGCCGTCATGACCTCTCGACAAGTTCTATCACGGCCATGGGTGCCCCGTCGCCCTTGCGGTAACCCAGCCTGGTTATCCGGGTGTACCCCCCCTGCCTTTCGCTGAAACGGCCGGCTATATCGTTGAACAGTTTCTGAACGGCCTTGACATTCCCCATCCTGGAAGCGACGATCCTCCGGTTGTGGAGATCGCCGGCCTTGGCCTTTGTTATCATCCTCTCCGCGACCCGGCGAACCTCCTTGGCCCTGGTGACGGTGGTCTCCAAGCGCTCTTCCAGGATTAGGTCCGCCGTGAGGTTTGAGAGCATGGCCATGCGATGGCTTCCGTACCGCCCAAGCCTGCGTCGATCAACGCGGTGCCTCATCGGGCTTCATCCTCCTTCGACTTGTCCGCTGACGGGCGGTCATCCTCCGAGATCTGCAGCCCGAAGGCTTCCAGCTTTTCCTCAATCTCCCTGAGGGATATCTTGCCCAAATTCCTGATCTTCAGCAGCTCCGACCTGCCTCGGTTTATGAGGTCCCCGATGGTCTGGACACCCCCTCGCAGGAGGCAGTTCTCGCTCCTTATGGATAACTCGAGGTCCTTGATGGACCTGGCGTAGACGCCGTCGACATCCTTGTCCTGATCAGCCGCCCCTTCGCCTTCCCCATCGGCGGCCCCTTCGGACTCATCCTTGCCGAGCCCTTTCACGAAGAGGGAAAAGGACCTCTGCAGGATGGAGGCGGCATCGATCACGGCCTTTTCGGGCATGATCGACCCGTTGGTCCACACTTCGAGGACCAGCCTCTCGTAGTCGGTCCTCTGGCCGACCCTCGCGTCCTGGACTTCGTACTTCGCCCGGCGTACGGGGGAGAACACCGCGTCCATGACAAGGGCGTCCAGGGGTAGGTCCGAGGGCCTGTCCCTTTCGGAGGTCAGGTAGCCGGTCCCCTTTTCGATGAAAAGGTCCATCTCCAGGAAGCCGCCTTCCTCCAGGGTGCAGATGTACTTCTCGGGGTCCACGAACTCGATGTCGCTGTCGGGCTGGACATGGGCCGGCGTGACCACGCAGGGGCCCTTCGCCTCCAGCCTCAGTATCTTGGTCCCCTCGCTGTAGCTTTTCAGCGCCACGTTCTTCAGGTTGAGGAGCAGTTCGATGACGTCCTCCCTCATGCCCGGGATGGTGCTGAACTCGTGAAGGATACCCTCGATCCTCACCGCCGTGATGGCCGCCCCGCCGATGGAAGACAGCAGGACCCGCCTGAGGGCGTTCCCAAGGGTTACGCCGTACCCCTTTTCCAGGGGGCTGACGACGATCCTCCCGTTCAGGGGAGTGCTTTCCTCTACCCGGATCTCGGGTTTGATATGTTCCATCATTCTCCTCCCGGTCATGCCCTATCGGGCGTAGAACTCTACAACCAGCTGTTCCTTGACGGGGACCTCGATCTGTTCACGGTTCGGGAGGGCCAGTATGCGGCCTTCCTGCCTCTCGGCGTCGAACTGCAGCCACTCGGGTATCGCCCGGGAAGCCGCCACCTCGATGTTCTCCTTGAGGAGGGCCTTGTCCCGGCTCCTCTCGCCGATGGCGATGACGTCCCCGGCCTTCACGAGGTAACTGGGGATATCCACCTTGCGCCCGTTCACGGTGACGTGCCCATGCCTCACGAACTGCCGCGCCTGGGGGCGGCTCACCCCGATGCCGAACCGGTAGACCACGTTGTCGAGGCGCGTCTCGAGCAGCCTCAGGAAGTTATGGCCCGTCTGGCCCGCCATCCTGGAGGCGGCGGCGTAGAACCTCCTGAACTGGGACTCGTTGACCCCGTAGAAGCGTCTCAGTTTCTGCTTCTCCCGCAGCCGGAGGCCGTACTCGCTGACCTTCACCCTCCGGCTCTGCCCGTGCTGCCCCGGCTTGTAGTTTCTCTTGTTGATGGCGCACTTTTCCGTGTAACACCTGTCGCCCTTCAGGAAGAGCTTTGTACCCTCGGCCCTGCAGAGGCGGCAAACGGCACCTGTGTACCTGCTCATTACCCTTGTCCTCCTTAGATCAGCCCGCTAGACTCGCCGACGCTTGGGAGGCCGGCAGCCGTTGTGGGGGATGGGGGTCTCGTCCTTGATGGCGTTCACCTGCAGACCCGCCCCCTGGAGGGACCGGATGGCCGACTCGCGGCCGGGCCCGGGCCCCTTGACAACGACATCTATCTCCTGGACACCATGATCCTGCGCCTGCCTGGCGACCTGCTGGGCCGCCAGTTGGGCCGCGAAGGGAGTGGATTTCCTCGCTCCCTTGAAACCCACATGCCCGCCTGAGGCCCACGACAGCAGGTTCCCCTGCCTGTCGGTGACGCTGATTATGGTGTTGTTGAAGGTCGAGTAGATATGGGCTACACCGTAACTGATATTCTTTTTTTCTTTCTTCTTGCCTCTTCGTTGCGTTCTCTTCGCCACGCGAATACTCCCTCCCTTGCCCTATGGGACGTGAAAGATTCAATCACTACTTCTTGGCCGCGGGTTTCTTCTTGCCCGCGACGGCCCTGCGGGGTCCCTTGCGGCTCCTCGCGTTGGTCTTCGTCCTCTGGCCTCTCACGGGGAGGCCGAATTTATGGCGCATGCCCCGGTAACAGCCTATCTCGATGAGGCGCTTTATGTTCATCGTGACTTCGCGCCGGAGGTCGCCCTCCACCCTGTAGTGCTCCTCTATCTCCGACCTGAGTTTCTGGGCTTCCTCCTCGGTGAGGTCCTTCACCCTCCGGTCGGGGTCGATGGATGTGGCCTCCAGAATCTTTTTCGAGGAAGGCAGCCCGATCCCATAGATATAGGTCAGCGCGACCTCGATGCGTTTTTCCCTGGGGAGATCGACTCCTGCTATTCGTGCCATGGGGACTACCTCCTCGCTCCTTGTCTCTGTTTATGCCTCGGGTTCTTGCTGCATATGATCCTTACGACACCTTTTCTCTTGATAACCCTGCAATGTTCGCAGATGGGTTTGATAGAAGGCTTTACTTTCATTTGATCCCACACTCCTCAACACAGCTGTATTACGCGCCTGCCGGGGAAAAACCCGGCGATCGTCCAGGCTCCAAGCTATTTATATCTATACACGATCCTTCCCCGTGTCAAGTCGTAGGGGGATATCTGGACGAGGACCCTATCCCCCGGCAGGATCCTTATGAAATGCATCCGCATCTTGCCCGACACGTGGCCCAGGATCTTGTGACCGTTTTCCAGTTCGACCCGGAACATGGCGTTGGGTAAAGGTTCTATGACCTTTCCCTTGACTTCGATCATGTCATCTTTTGGCATTCGGCTCCTTCACCCTCCCTGTCCCACCCGGCGGGACGACCCGACCCGCTCAACCAGGCCGGGGCGGCTGCCGATCCCGGGGAGATCAGCGCCCTGACCCCTTAATCCCAAGGCGTGATCACCTCCGGAACGTCGCCGGTTATGACGATGGTCTTCTCGAAGTGGGCGGCATCGGAGCCATCGGCCGTCACCACGGTCCATCCGTCCTTCAGAGTCCTTACCGCCTCCTTCCCGGTCATGATCATCGGTTCGATGGCGAGGGACATCCCCTTCTTGAGGGTTATGCCCTTGCCGGGAACGCCGAAGTTGGGTACCTGCGGGGCCTCGTGGAGTTTCCGCCCGATCCCGTGGCCGGCGTATTCCCTCACGACCCCGTAACCCCTTGGTACGGCCCACGATTCCACCGCGTGGCCGATATCCCCCAGCGTGGCCCCCTCCCTGGCGGCGGCGACAGCCCTTTCCAGGCACTCCCGGGTCACCCTGAGCAGGGCCTCCCTTTCCGGCGATATATCGCCCGCCGGGAAGGTGCAGGCCGCGTCCCCGTAGAACCCTTCGAAACGGACCCCCACGTCGACGCTGACCACATCGCCCTCCTGGAGGATCCTGTCCCTGTCGGGCTTCCCGTGGACCACCTCGTCGTTGATGGAAACGCAAAGGGTCCCGGGGAAGGGGACAGGAACGCCGGGGACGGTATACCCCTTGAAGGCCGGGCGCGCGCCGGAGGCAATTATCAACTTTTCCGCCTCGGTGTCCAGGGTCAGGGTGTCCACCCCCGGGCGGATGATATCCCTCACGAGGTGAAGGACATCGACCACGATCTTCCCGGCCCTCCTGAGGCTCGCGATCTCCTGCTCGTTCTTTATGGTCACCATACTCTATAACCCGACGGCCTTTTCAATGGCCGCGACCACGCGGTCGCCCTCCCGGCCAGCGTCGACGCGGATGAGTCGGCCCTTTTCCTCGTAGTAGCGGACCAGGGGGGCCGTCTGTTCCTCGTAGACCTCGAGCCTCCTGATGACGACCTCTTCCCTGTCGTCATCCCTTTGTACCAACTCGCCGCCGCAACGGTCGCAGACCCCGGGGACCTTGGTGCTCTTGAAGCTCACGTTGTATATCTCGCCGCAGCTCCCGCAGATCCTCCTGCCGGTCAACCGGTCGATGACCAGCTGCCTTGGGATCTCGAAAAGGATGACCCCGTCGAGGGTGATGTCCATCCCTTCCAGGAGGCGGTCCAGGGCCTCGGCCTGGGGGACCGTCCTGGGGAACCCGTCCAGGATGAACCCGCTTCGGCAGTCGGGTTCCTGGAGGCGTTCCCTCATCATGGCGATTATCACGTCGTCGGGGACCAGCCCACCGGAGTCCATGTACTTTTTGGCGGTCTTCCCCAGCGCGGTCCCGCTCCTGACGTTCTCTCTGAGGATGTCGCCCGTGGATATGTGGGCGAGGCCGTAACGGCCCTTGAGAACCGCTGCCTGTGTCCCTTTGCCGGCGCCGGGCGGCCCGAGGAAGATGACTCTCATGACCACGCCATTCCCTCTAGAACTTGAGGAGCCCGGCGGTCTTCCCCTTCGACCGCTTCAGGATACCCTCGTAGTGCCTCATCAGGAGCTGGGCCTCGACCTGGTGGACCGTGTCGAGGGCCACGCCCACCACGATCAGGACGGCGGTTCCGCCGAAGTAAAAGGTGGTGATCCCCATGAGGCGGGTCATCAGGGTGGGCAGCAGGGCGACGGCGGCTAGGAAGACGGCTCCGCCGAGGGTGATCCTCGACATCACCTTCTCGATGTACTCGGCCGTCGGTTTCCCCGGCCTGATACCCAGGACGAACCCACCGTACTTCTTCATGTTCTCGGCCGTGTCGTTGGGGTCGAAGACGACGGCGGTGTAAAAGTAGGAGAAGAAGACGATCAGCACCACGTAGAGCGTCATGTAAACAAGGCTGTCGGGCGACAGGAAGCGCTGGATCATCGCCGACACCTCACCCGAGAAAAGCCTGGCTATGGTGGAGGGGAACAACAGCACCGACGACGCGAATATGATCGGGATGACGCCGGCCTGGTTGACCTTCAAGGGTATGAAGGTGCTCTGTCCCCCGTAGACCTTGTTGCCCACGACCCTTTTCGCGTACTGGACGGGAAGCCTCCTCTGCCCCTCCTGGAGGAGGACGCAGCCCGCGATGACCACGAGCATCAGGATGAGGGCCAGCGTGATGACAAGGACGTTCATCTCACCCATCCTCAAGAGCGCCCAGGTCCTGATCATGGCCTCGGGCAGCCGGGCCACTATCCCGGCGAATATCAAAAGCGAGATGCCGTTGCCTATCCCGTGATCGGAGATCTCCTCCCCCAGCCACATGACCACCAGGGAGCCCGCCGTGACGGTGAAGACCGCCGCGACGAAGCCCACCCATCCCCCCGAGAATACACCGAGGTTCCTGAGCCAGAAGGTCATGCCTATGGCCTGGACGGCGGCGAAGAACACCGTCCCGAGCCGGGTGTACTGGACTATCTTCTTCCTGCCCTGCTCGCCCTCCTTTTGGAGTTTTTCCAGGGCCGGGAACACCACCACCAGCAGCTGCATGACGATGCTGGCGTTGATGTAGGGAGCGACCCCGAGGGCGAATACGCTGAACCTCTTGAGGGCGCCCCCGGCGAAGAGGTCCAGGAACCCGAGCACTCCACCCTGGTCGAACAGGCTGGCCATGGCGTCGGGATCTATGCCCGGCGTGGGGATATGGGTGCCGAGACGGAAGAGGAAGAGCACACCCATGGTGAAGAGTATCTTCCTCTTGAGATCGGGCAACCGGAAAGCATCCCTGAATGCGTTGAGCACCTAGATCACCTCGGTCTTCCCGCCGGCGGCCTCTATCTTGGCCACCGCCTGGGCGCTGAAGGCGTTGGCCTTCACTGTCAGTGCCCTGGAAACCTCGCCGTCGCCCAGTATTTTCACCGGTCTTTTCGCGCTCCCGATGAGCCCGGCCATCAGCATCTCGGGTATGCCCACTTCGCCGCCATTCTCGAAATGGTCACCCAGCCTTCCAACGTTCACCAGTTGGAAGGTCTTTTTAAACCTGGCGTTGCTGAAGCCCCTCTTGGGGATCCTCCTCAGGAGGGGCATCTGCCCTCCCTCGAAACCGGGGCGGACACCCCCGCCGCTTCTGGCTTTCTGGCCCTTGGTGCCCTTGCCCGCGGTCCTGCCTGCGCCGGACGCTGTGCCCTGTCCCATCCTTTCCGATTTTCTCCTCGACCCAGGAGCGGGCCGGAGCTCATGAATTCCCACGAGCCTCTCCCCCCCTATTCCTCTACGATCTCCCAGTCCACAAGGTGCTCCACCACGGCTATCATCCCTCGGACCTGGGGAGTGTCTTCATGGATAACGGTCTGCCTGATCTTCCTCAGGCCCAATGCCCGGACCGTCTCTCCCTGGCGGGGTGAGCGGCCTATGGTGCTCTTTCTGAGCGTGACCTTCAACTTGGCCATCGTCGTTTTCACTCCCTACGCTTCCTGGGCCGGGCGGGCTTCCCTGCCGCGGAGCCTCATGACCTCCGCCGGGGAGCGGAGCCCCTTGAGAGCCGTCATGGTGGCGTAGGCCACGTTGACCGGGTTCGAGGTCCTGCCGATGACCTTGGTCACCACGTCGCTGACGCCGCCCAGTTCCATGATGGCCCGGACGGCCCCGCCGGCGATGACGCCCGTTCCCGGGACGGCCGGCTTGAGAAGGACCTCGGCAGCGCCGAAGCGCCCCACGATATCGTGGGGGATGCTGCTGCCGACCCTTTTCAGTTCGACCTGCCCCTTCTTGGCTTTTTCGATGCCCTTCCTGACAGCCTCGGAGATCTCCCTGGCCTTGCCGATGCCTATACCAACATTCTGCACACCGTCACCCACTACCACGAGGACGCTGAACCTGAACCTCTTGCCGCCCTTGACGACCTTGCTCACGCGGTTTATCGATACGACTCTTTCGAGCAATTCCTGGCCCTTCGGACCGCCTTCGTTGACCCTCATTTCCTGCAACCTCCTTAAAACTTCAGGCCGGCTTCGCGGGCCGCGTCGGCCAGGGCCTTGACCTTGCCATGGTAGAGGTGACCGCCGCGATCGAAAAGGACCTGGGTTATACCCTTTTCCAGGGCCCTCTCGGCGACCGCCCTGCCGACCGCCTTGGCGGCCTCGATATCGCCGCCGCCTTCAGAACCGTTCCTGACGCTTTTCTCCAGCGTCGAGGCGGCGGCCAGCGTGTGCCCCCGGGTATCATCGATGACCTGGGCGTAAATGTGGTTCAGGCTGCGGAATACGGCAAGGCGCGGGCGCTCCCCGGTACCCGAAAGGGTCTTGCGGAGACGGCGGTGCCTGATCAAACGCATATCGTTCCTGGTTCTCTTTTTCATCCTGCCCTTCACCTCGCTAGCTAGGCTCCGGCCTTGCCGGCTTTACGGATAACGTGCTCGCCGACGTACCTGATCCCCTTACCCTTGTAGGGCTCCGGCGGCCTGAAACCCCTGATGACCGCCGCCGCCTGCCCGACGGCCTGCTTGTCTATCCCCTTCACGGTGATCTTGGTGGGGCCGTCGGTGGTGACCTCCACCCCCTTGGGGGGGTCGTACTCCACCGGGTGGGAGAAGCCCAGGTTCATGACCAGGGTGTTGCCCTGCATCTGGGCGCGCCAGCCGATGCCGACGATCTCGAGCCGCCTTTCAAAACCGGTGCTGACACCCTGGACAAGGTTGTTGACCAACGCCCTCATCATCCCGTGATAGGCCCTCGTCCTCTTGTCGTCGCCCTGACGGGTGACCTTGACGGCGTTGTCCTCCACGGTGACCTCTATCCCCGGGACGAGGTTCACCGAGAGTTCGCCCTTGGGACCCTTGACCTTGACCTTATCGCCCTCGACCGAAAGGGTCACCCCGGTAGGTAAGTCGATCAGTTTCCTGCCGATCCTCGACACCGACGACACCCCCTACCAGATGAAGCAGACGACTTCCCCGCCAAGGCCCTGCTTGCGGGCCTCGGCTTCGGGCATCATGCCCTTGGAGGTCGATATGATGGCGGTACCGAGCCCCTTCATCACGCTGGGGAGCTCGTCCTTCTGGACATAGATCCTGCGCCCCGGTTTGCTGATCCGCCTGAGGCCCTGGATCACGCGCTCCTTCTGCGGACCGTAGGAGAGATACAACCTGAGGGTCGCGTAGGGCTTTTTGGGGTCGTTGACGACCTTGAAATTCTTGACATAGCCCTCTTCCTTGAAGATCCTGGCGATGGCCAGTTTGACCTTGCTAAGGGGCATGTCGACCGTTTCATGGTAGACCATGTTGGCGTTCCGGATGCGCGTGAGCATGTCCCCTATAGGGTCATTCACATACATTGCAATAGCCTCCTTGACCGCATCCCTTGCTACCAGCTGGACTTGACCACACCGGGGATCTTGCCTTCCCGGGCCAGCTTCCGGAAGCAACAACGGCACATATTGAATTGCCTCATGTAGGCATGAACACGACCACAGAGGGGGCACCTGGTGTAGGACCTCACCTTGAACTTGGGTTTCCTCGCGGCCTTGATCCTCATGGCTTTTCGGGCCATTCGCTTCATCTCCTCCCTTACCGGGCAAAGGGCATTCCAAGAGCCTGGAGCAGGCTCATAGCCTCTTCATCCGTCTTCGCCGTGGATACGATGGATATGTTCATCCCCCTGATGCGGCTGACCTTGTCGTAGTCGATCTCCGGAAAGATCAGCTGCTCTCTCAGGCCGAGGTTGTAGTTTCCATGGCCGTCAAAACCCTTGGGAGACAACCCCTGGAAGTCCTTAATCCTGGGCAGCGCAATGGAGATGAGCCTGTCGAGGAACTCCCACATCCTCGCCCCCCGGAGCGTGACGGAACAGGCGACGGGCATCCCCTCACGAAGTTTGAAGCCTGCCACGGACTTCTTCGCTCTCTTCATCATGGGCTGCTGCCCCGTAATGGTTCGAAGTTCCGCGATGGACGACTCCATGTACTTGAAGTCCACCTTGGCTTCCCCAACCCCGATGTTCACGACCACCTTCTGGATCCGGGGGACTTCCATGACGTTGGAATAACCGAACTCCTTCTGAAGCCGTCCCGTGATCTCCTTCTTGTAAAAATCTGCCAGACGCGGCATTGTCCAGTCGCCTCCCCGTTACACCTTATCGATGATCTCGCCGCACTTCTTGCAGACACGAACCTTGCGCCCGTCCTCGAGGAAGGCCCTACCGACCCGGGTCGCGGCGCCGCAGGCCGTGCAGACGAGCTGGACCTTGCTGGAGTAAATGGGAGCCTCCTGCTTGACGATCCCGCTCTGCGGGTTCTTGGCGGAGGGCTTGACATGCTTAGTCACGACGTTGACCCCCTCCACCAGCAAAAGGTCCCTGGACGGGAGGCAGCGAAGGACCTTTCCCTCTTTCCCCTTGTCCTTCCCGGAGATGACCTTCACCCGGTCTCCTTTGCGTATCCTGATCTTGCTCATCGCGCCACTTCCTCCTAGACCACTTCCGGAGCGAGGGATACGATCCTCATGAATCGCTTTTCCCTGAGCTCGCGGGCCACGGGGCCGAAGATCCTCGTGCCCCTCGGGTCACCATTGTTGTCGATGAGAACGGCCGCGTTGTCGTCGAACCGGACGTAGGAACCGTCTTTGCGGCGTATCTCTTTTTTTGTCCTGACGATCACGGCCCTGACCACATCGCCCTTGCCGGCGTTGCTGTTGGGTATGGCCTCCCTGACGGAGGCGACCACTATATCGCCGACAGAGGCGTAACGCTTCCTGCTCCCCCCTAGGACCTGGATGCACATGATCTTTTTCGCGCCTGAGTTATCGGCGACCTTCATCACCGTTCGGAGCTGGATCATCCGTTACGCCTCCTTATCCTGGCCGCCGCCGAGGACCGGAGCTCTCTCGATGATCTCCACGACCTTCCAGCGCTTGCGGCGGCTCAAGGGGCGAGTCTCCTCGATCCTGATCCTGTCCCCGATACGGCAGGTCTCCTCCTCGTCGTGGGCCATGAATTTCTTGCTCCTCAAGACGGGCTTCCCGTAAAGGGCATGCTTTGCCATGCGGTCGACCTTGACCACGACGGTCTTCGTCATCCGGTCGCTTACGACGGTACCTACCTGCGTCTTCCTCGAGATGGTCCTTTCGTTCATACCGTGTTCCCCCCTACACCGGGCGCTTGAGCCCGATCTCCTTCTCCCGCATGACGGTGAGGACCCTGGCGATGGATCTCTTTACCTCTCCAATGCGCCCGGTGTTCCCCAACTGCCCTATGGCGTGCTGGAAACGGAGGTTGAAAAGTTCTTCCTTGAACTGCTTGTGCTTGTCGCTCAATTCCTCTAGGGACAACTCGCGAAGTTCCCTGGCGTTCATCCTCAGACACCACCCATTCCATCCCGCGTCACCAGGCGGACCTTTATCGGCAGCTTGTGAGAAGCCGTGAGGAAGGCTTTTTCAGCCACGTCCCTGGATACCCCCGCTATCTCGAACATGATCTTCCCCCTGCGCACGGGGGCGACCCAGAACTCCGGGGCCCCCTTCCCCTTTCCCATACGGGTCTCGAGGGGTTTCTTCGTGTAGGGGTGATCCGGGAATATCCTGATCCAGGTCTTGCCGCCCTTTTTCATCTTACGGGAGATCGCCACGCGGGCAGCCTCGATCTGCCGCGCGGTTATCCAGGCGCATTCGAGGGCCTGTAGCCCGTACTCACCGAAGGCTACGGTCTTGCCCCCCTTGGCCATGCCGCTCAAGGCGCGTCTATAGGTTTTACGGTACTTGACCCTTTTCGGCATGAGCATCCCCGATTACCCCCTCTCGACGGGTTCCTGGCTCCCGGCGGGAGCGGGCCTCACGGCCTGACCCTTGTTTATCCATACCTTTACGCCTATCACACCGTACAGCGTGCGTGCTTCGGCAAAGCCGTAATCGATGTCGGCCCTGAGCGTCGACAGGGGGAGCCTCCCCTCGAGGTACCACTCGGTCCTGGCGATCTCGGCTCCGCCCAGCCTTCCGCTGCACTGGATCTTTATGCCCTCGGCGCCGGATTTCATGGCCCTGAAGATGGACTGCTTCATGGCGCGGCGGAAGCTGACACGCCTCTCGAGCGCCGAAGCGACCCCTTCGGCCACGACCTGGGCTTCCCTGTCAGGGTTCTTGATCTCCTGGACGTTGATCATGATCTTGTTGCCCGTCAACTCCTGGATCTCCTCCCTGACCTTCTGGATCTCGGTGCCGCCCTTTCCTATCACTACCCCGGGGCGGGCGGTCCAAAGGGTGAAACGGATGACCTTGCCGATCCGTTCGATCTCTATCTTCGAGATGCCGGCATGGGACCATCTTTTTAAGATCCATTCCCTGAGCTTGAGGTCCTCGTGCAGTTTCTCCGCGTAATCCTTGCGGCCCGAGTACCATCTCGATTCCCAATCGCGCACTATTCCAAGGCGATACCCAACAGGGTGTACTTTCTGGCCCAACGGTCAACCCTCCCTAGCGCTCGGCGACCACGACGGTGATATGGCTGGTGCGATGCTTGTAAGGATGCACCCTGCCCATCGAGACCGGCTGCCAGCGCTTCATAGATGGACCCTGGTCGGCATAGGCCTTCACCACGACCAGCCGGTCCATATCCATTCCATAGTTATGCTCGGCATTGGCGATGGCGCTCTTGAGCACCTTCTCGACCACCCGGGCGGCCTTCTTGGGGGTGAAGCGGAGCGTCTCAAGGGCCTGGCCGGCGTCCTTCCCCCTTATGAGCATGAGGACCTGCCTCGATTTGGTCGGCGAGATCCGCACCTGCCTAGCGATGGCTTTTGCTTCCATGAAAAGCCCTCCTATCGCACGCGGGTGGAACGTTCCTGCCCCGCGTGTCCCCCGAACTTGCGCGTTGGGGCGAACTCCCCGAGCTTATGGCCCACCATGTTCTCGCTTATGAAGATCGGGATATGGGTCCTGCCGTTGTGCACGGCTATGGTGTGCCCGATCATGTCCGGCACGATGGTGGAACGCCTGGACCACGTCTTGATGACTCTCTTCTTTCCTTCCTCGTTCATGGCCTCCACCTTGCGGAGGAGCTTCTGCTCGACAAAGGGCCCCTTTTTCGTTGAACGAGCCATTGTTTGTCCCTCCCTGCCGCTACTTCTCGTAACGCCGTCGCACGATGAACTGGTCCGACGGCTTGCGTTTACGGGTTCTGTACCCCTTGGCGGGCGTCCCCCAGGGAGACACCGGGTGCTTGTGGGACTTGCTCTTACCTTCCCCGCCGCCCATGGGGTGATCCACGGGGTTCATGACTATGCCCCTGACACGGGGGCGCCTGCCCAGCCATCGGCTCTTGCCGGCCTTACCCCGGGAAAGGTTCTCGTGGTCCTCGTTGCCCAACTGCCCGACGGTGGCCATGCACTCAAGAAGGGCAAGGCGCAGTTCTCCGCTCGGGAGCCTGATGAAAGCCTTTTTACCCTCCTTGGCCATGAGTTGCGCCGAAGTGCCCGCCGACCGGACCAGTACCCCCCCTCGACCCGGTTCGAGTTCGATGTTGTGGATGAAGGTGCCCTCGGGTATATCCCTTAATTTTAAGGCGTTGCCGGGGCGGATATCCGACCCGGGGCCCGCCGTTATCACGCTTCCCACCCCGAGGCCCGAGGGGGCGAGGATGTACCTTTTCTCCCCGTCGACGTAATGGATCAGCGCTATCCTCGCGGATCGGTTGGGATCGTACTCGATGGAGGCCACCTTTCCGGGGACGCCGATCTTATCGCGCTTGAAGTCGATGATCCGGTAGAGGCGCTTGGATCCCCCTCCACGATGCCTCATGGTGATCCTGCCGAAGTTGTTGCGGCCTCCGGACTTTTTCAGCGCCTGGACCAGCGACTTCTCGGGCTTGGTCCTGGTGATCTCCTCGAAGGAGGAGGTCGTCATGAACCTGCGACCCGGGGTATAGGACTTGTATTTTTTGATACCCATTTTATTAAACCTCCCCGCCTAGGCGCCGGCGCCTTCGAAGAACTCGATGCGCTCGCCGGCAGCGACGGTCACGATAGCCTTCTTCCAGGCCCTGGATTTGCCCAGGAAGGCGCCCATCCTCTTCGGTTTGGGCCTCACGTACAGGGTGCTCACCTTGACCACCTTGACCTTGAAGATGGAGGACACGGCGTTCCTGACCTCGATCTTGTTGGCCTTGGGGTGCACCTCGAAGGTGTACTTGTTATGCTCCATCAGCCGGCTGCTCTTTTCCGTGATGATGGGCCTCAGGATGATGTCCTGCGGCAAGGATTTCATGCCCCGTACACCTCCTCGATCTTCCTGGCAGCGTCCACCGTCAGGATCATCCTGTTGTTATCCAGGATGTCGTAAACGTTGATGCTGTCCACGTGGAGAACCCGCGCCCCGGGGATGTTCGAGGCAGACTTGTAGATCGCTCCGCTGCTCTCGCCCACCATGATCAGGACCTTTTTCCCGGCGTCGATCCCCGCCAGGAAGGAGACCATTCCCTTCGTATCGGGCTTTTCGATCTCCAGGCGGTCGAGCAGTACGAGGCTTCCCTCGAGGACCTTGAGTGAGAGCGCGCTTTTAAGGGCTATCCTCCTGACCTTCCTGTTTACCTTCTGGTGATAGTCCCTGGGCCTGGGGCCGTGGGTTACACCGCCGCCCACCCAGAGGGGGGACCTCCGGCTGCCGTGCCTGGCCCTCCCCGTGTGTTTCTGCCTCCAGGGTTTTCTCCCCCCGCCGCGTACCTCGCCCCGGGAGCGGGTCGAGTGGGTGCCCTGCCTGGCGTTTGCCTGCTGGGCCACCACGACCTGGTGCATGGCCGGAACGTGAACCGGGGCCGCGAAGACGGCATCGGAAAGGTTCTCCTCACCGATGAGTTCCCCCTTGAAATTGAAAACTTTTACAGTCGGCATAGCTTCGCTGCCTCCTTACCGTGGTGCCCCGGCCCGCTTGCGGATCATCAAGAGCCCGTTCCTCGGTCCCGGAACGGCACCCCTGATCAGCAGGAGGTTATTATCTGGGTCAACGCCGGCGACGGACAGGTTCTTGACGGTCACCCGTTCGCCGCCCATCCTTCCCGGCATCGCCTTTCCCTTGAAGATCTGGCCGGGGAAGCTGCTCGCCCCCACCGAGCCGGGCTTCCGGTGAAACCTGGAAGCACCGTGGCTCGCGGGGCCCCCGCCGAAGTGATGCCGTTTTATAACTCCGGCAAAGCCCTTCCCCTTGCTTCGGCCCGTCACATCGACCACGTCGCCGGTCTCGAAGAGTTCCACCGAGACCACGCCGCCGACCTCGAAACCCTCGGTATCGTCCACCCTGAACTCACGGATCCACCGCTTCGGCTCGAGGCCCCTCTTTTCGAAAACGCCCCTGTAGGGTCGGTTCAGCTTGGAGGGCTTGGCGTCCCCAAAGGACAGGCTCACCGCCGTGTAACCGTCCGTGTCACGGCTCTTGACGGCAACGACGCTGCAGGGGCCCGCCTCGACAACCGTCACCGGGATGGACCGGCCCTGTTCGTCGAAGATCTGGGTCATGCCCAGCTTGCGACCGAGAATACCCATCAGTACCATCTCTCTCCTTTCAGCTCATTGCTCCCCTTAAAGCTTGATCTGGATATCCACTCCGGAGGGGAGATTCAGCTGCATAAGCGACTCCATGGTCTTCTGCGTCGGGTCGATAATGTCGATGAGCCGCTTATGAGTCCTCATTTCAAACTGCTCCCTCGCGTCCTTGTCCTTGTGGGGCGACTTGAGGACCGTGAACTTGTTCACTTCCGTCGGGAGGGGGATAGGCCCGGAAACCTTGGCCCCCGTCCGCTGCGCTGTCTCCGCTATCTGGAAGGCTGACGAGTCCAGCGCCCTGTGGTCGAACGCCTTGAGCTTGATCCTGATCTTCTTCGCCACTGTGACCGCCTCCGTGGATCAGCTTCCGATGATCTCGGTGACGACGCCGGCGCCGACGGTCCTGCCGCCCTCACGAACGGCGAAACGAAGACCCTGGTCCATGGCGATGGGCTGGATCAGCTTAACCTCGAAGGTCGCGTTGTCACCGGGCATCACCATCTCGACGCCCTCGGGCAGCTTAATGTCACCCGTCACGTCCGTCGTCCTGAAGTAGAACTGCGGCTTATACCCGCTGAAAAACGGCGTGTGACGGCCGCCCTCTTCCTTCTTCAGTACGTAAACCTCGGACTTGAAGTGCTTGTGGGGCGTGATGCTGCCGGGCTTCGCAAGGACCTGGCCACGCTCCACGTCCTCCTTGCCCACGCCACGAAGGAGTACGCCCACGTTGTCGCCCGCTCGGGCGTCGTCGAGGATCTTCCGGAACATCTCCAGGGACGTGGCCACCGTCTTCTTGATGTCTTCCTGCATCCCTATAATGGCCACTTCGTCGCCGGCCTTGATGATCCCCCGCTCTACCCTGCCCGTAACAACAGTGCCACGGCCCGTTATGGTGAAGACGTCCTCGATGGGCATCAGGAAGGGCTTGTCCACTTCGCGGACCGGCTCGGGGATGAAGTTGTCGCAGGCATCCATCAGTTCCCAGATAGCTCCCGCCCACTGGCTGTCCCGGCCGAGGTCGTCGCTCTCAAGGGCCTTCAGCGCCGATCCCCGGATGATGGGCGTGTCGTCGCCGGGAAAGTCGTACTTGCCCAGGAGGTCGCGGATCTCCATCTCAACCAGGTCCAAAAGTTCAGGGTCGTCCACCATGTCAACCTTGTTCATGAACACCACCAGGGCCGGCACGTTGACCTGACGGGCAAGGAGCACGTGCTCCCGCGTCTGGGGCATCGGACCGTCCGCCGCAGAGACCACCAGGATCGCACCGTCCATCTGGGCCGCGCCGGTGATCATGTTCTTAATGTAGTCGGCGTGACCGGGGCAGTCGATGTGGGCGTAGTGGCGCTTCTCCGTCTGGTACTCCACGTGGGAGATGTTGATCGTGATGCCCCGCTCCCGCTCCTCGGGGGCCTTGTCGATCTTG